>Ga0105251_10000043_pt1 | contig 113848 bp, 110 predicted proteins | sample KBSS64metaG_FD_80424 | JGI IMG/M metagenome (GOLD analysis project Ga0105251, IMG submission 80424) | Switchgrass rhizosphere microbial communities from Kellogg Biological Station, Michigan, USA - KBS S6-4 metaG | ecosystem: Host-associated > Plants > Roots > Rhizosphere > Soil | place...
AAGGCTTGCCCAACCGGCAGGCCTTTTTTGTTTTCCGCCGCCATTTCGCCGCGTTTCGTCGCGATGTTTCTTCACGGTGCCGCGCTCGCCACCGCATCGCCAACCCGGCCATCGCCGAGGTCAGAAAACCCCCGTCCCGGTGATAAACTCCTATCACCCTTTCTCGTCCCCTTCCTATGAAATTCTGTTCTGTCTGCGGCCAGGGCGTCAGCCTGAGCATTCCGCCGGGCGACAACCGCGAGCGCTTCGTCTGCGGCAGTTGCGGCACGGTGCACTATCAGAATCCGCGCAACGTGGTCGGCACCGTCCCGGTGTGGGACGACAAGGTGCTGCTGTGCCGTCGCGCGATCGAACCGCGCTACGGCTACTGGACGCTGCCGGCAGGCTTCATGGAAATGGGTGAAACCACGGCCGAGGCCGCCTCGCGCGAAACGCTGGAAGAAGCCGGCGCGCGCGTCGAGGTGCAGAACCTGTTCTCGCTGCTGAACGTGCCGCACGTGCATCAGGTGCATCTGTTCTACATGGCGCGGCTGCTCGACCTCGACATCGCCGCCGGCGAGGAAAGTCTCGAAGTGCAACTCTTCGAGGAACACGAAATTCCGTGGGACGAGATCGCCTTCCCCACCGTCGGCCAGACCCTGCGTTTCTTCTTCGCCGACCGCGCCGCCGGCAGCTTCGGCCTGCACACGGGCGACATCTTCCGCTCGCTGCGCGAAGGTTGAGCGGCGCGCATGGTTCCCTGGCTCGGACCTGACGATCCGTTCCCGCCCGTCGAGCGTGCGCTCGGCGCGTCGAGCGGCGCACCGGGCCTGCTTGCCGCGAGCGGCGACCTGCTGCCGTCGCGCCTCATCGACGCCTACCGGCGCGGCATCTTCCCTTGGTACTCCGACGGTCAACCCGTGTTGTGGTGGAGCCCCGATCCCCGCATGGTGCTCGTCCCCGCCGAATTCAAGGTATCGCCGTCGCTGCGCAAGACGCTCAGGCGGGTGTTGCGCGACGACGCCTGGGAGATTCGCGTCGACCATGATTTCGCCGCCGTCATGCGCGCGTGCGCGCAGGCGCCGCGACGCGGACAGCGCGGCACCTGGATCACCGCGGACGTGGTCGAGGCGTATTCGTCGCTGCATCGGATCGGTGATGCGCACAGCATCGAAACGTGGTTCGAGGGCAAGCGCGTGGGCGGTTTGTATGGCGTGTCGTTCGGCAAGATGTTCTTCGGCGAATCGATGTTCGCGGACGTCACCGATGCGTCGAAAATGGCGCTGGCCGCGCTTGTCGGGCACTTGCGCCGTCACGAAATAGAAATGATAGACTGCCAGCAGAACACGTCGCATCTGGCGTCGCTCGGCGGTCGCGAGATAGCGCGCAAGGCGTTCATCGCGCATGTTCGCGCGGCTGTTGAGGCACCGCCGATTCCATGGCGTTTCGACAAGACCGCGCTGCTCGATGTGCTCGCGCGAGCGGCGTAGGAAGATCAGGCCGAATCCGGATTCGCCGCCCATCGAGCCGCGGATCACGAGCCGCGGGTCGTCAACCGCAAGGCGCCGGGTTTGCATCACAGAGACGCTTCGAGAGCTGCCAACGTGACTCATCCCAACGAGCTGCCTCTTTCCCCGCTTTCGGCGCTGCAATTTTATGCAACGGCGCCTTATCCCTGCAGTTATCTGGATGGGCGCATCGCGCGCTCGCAAGTCGCCACGCCCAGTCACCTGATCAACTCCGACGTCTACACCGACCTCGTCAAGGCGGGCTTCCGGCGCTCGGGCGTGTTCACCTACCGCCCCTATTGCGACGGTTGCCGCGCATGCGTGCCGGTGCGCGTGCCGGTCGGCCGGTTCGAGCCGAACCGCACGCAACGGCGGGTCTGGAAAAAGCATGGCGAGATGGTCGCCACCGTGGCGCCGCTCCATTACGACGAAGAGCATTACGCGCTCTATATGCGCTATCAGTCGGCGCGGCATGCGGGCGGCGGCATGGATCGCGACAGCCGCGATCAATACGAGCAGTTCCTGCTGCAAAGCCGGATCAACTCGCGGCTGGTCGAATTCCGCGAGCCGTTGCCGAATCAACCGGACGCGCCCGGCATCCTGCGCATGATCAGCATGATCGACATTCTCGGCGACGGACTCTCGTCCGTGTACACGTTCTTCGAGCCGGGACTGCCGCACACCAGCTTCGGCACCTACAACATCTACTGGCAGATCGAGCAGGCGCGCAGCCTGAAGCTGCCCTACGTGTACCTCGGCTACTGGATTCGCGAGAGTCCGAAGATGGCGTACAAAGCGAATTTCCGGCCGCTCGAAGGCTTGATCGACGGCGCGTGGCGAGTGCTCGATCCGAACGGCGTCGATCTGCCGCCGGTCGATCTGGCGATTCACGGCAGGCGCGGCGGACCGCTCAGGCCTTGACCATCTGGTGGCACGCCGGGCTCGCGAGTACGTTCGCAAGCCGCCCGGCCCCTGCGCCATGCGAGCGACGGCTATCGCACTACTTTCGCCACCCACCGGCCAGGCAATGAAACGGCGCATGCCCGCTTTCCAACGCGTCTCCCTGAAACCCCAAAGCCGGTAAAATAGCGGGTTCCCATTTTCTGGCCGCCCGGCTTCGTCCCGTGTTCAGCTCCCTCTACCCGCTCGTACGCGCCCAACTCTTTCGCATGGACGCGGAAGACGCACATCACCTCACCTTGCGCATGCTCGGCGCGGCCGGCCGCGCCGGCCTCGCCGGCGTGCTCGCGCCGCACGTGCCGGATGCGCCGCGCACCGTGATGGGCCTGACGTTCCGCAATCCGGTCGGGCTCGCCGCGGGGCTCGACAAGGACGGCGCGTGCATCGACGGTCTGGCCGCGCTCGGCTTCGGCTTCATCGAGGTCGGCACGGTGACGCCGCGCGCGCAGCCGGGCAATCCGCGTCCGCGCATGTTCCGTCTGCCGCAGGCGAACGCCGTGATCAACCGGATGGGCTTTAACAACGCGGGCGTCGACCAGTTCGTGAAGAACGTGCAGGCCGCGCGCTATCGCGGCATTCTCGGGCTGAACATCGGCAAGAACGCCGACACGCCGATCGAGCGCGCCGCCGACGACTATCTGTACTGCCTCGAACGCGTGTACCCGTTCGCGAGCTACGTGACGGTCAACATCTCGTCGCCGAACACGAAGAACCTGCGCCAGTTGCAAGGCGCGGGCGAACTCGACGCGCTGCTCGCGGCGCTCAAGGACAAGCAGCAGCGTCTCGCCGACATGCACGGCAAGCTCGTGCCGCTCGCGCTGAAGATCGCGCCGGACCTCGACGACGAACAGGTGAAGTCGATCGCCGACACGCTCTTGCGCCACCGCTTCGAAGGCGTGATCGCGACCAACACCACGCTCTCGCGCACGGCGGTCGCCGGCATGCAATACGGCGACGAGGCCGGCGGCCTGTCGGGCAAGCCGGTGTTCGACGCGTCGAATGAAGTGATCCGCAAGCTGCGCGCCGAACTCGGCGAGACCGTGCCGATCATCGGCGTCGGCGGGATTTTCTCAGGCGACGACGCGCGCGCGAAGATCGCGGCGGGCGCCTCGCTGGTGCAGCTCTATACCGGCTTCATCTATCGCGGGCCGGCGCTGGTGGGCGAATGCGTGCGGGCGCTGCGTCAGTAATATAGGCATGAACAAACGGTATTTTGGTTTCGATAGTCTGCTTTGTTAAGCTTTCGTCTGCTAAAACGCCAGGCGAACAAAAAAGGAACACGATGAAATTTGGCTTGCTGAAAAAGGTTGTCGTCGCCGGTCTGATCGGCGCGTCGTTCACCGCCGTTACTTCCGTCACCGCGCACGCGGAGGATCTGTTCGATCAGGTCAAGCAACGCGGCACGCTGCGCGTCGGTCTCGAGGGCACCTTCCCGCCGTTCAATTCAAAGGCGCCGTCGGGCGAACTGGTCGGCTACGACGTCGACATCGCCAGGGCGGTGGCGGCGAAACTCGGCGTGAAGCCGGAATTCGTCACGACCGAATGGAGCGGCATCATCGCCGGTCTGCAGGCGGGCAAGTTCGACGTGATCGTCAACCAGGTCGGCATTACCGACCCGCGCAAGCAGGCGCTCGACTTTTCGCCGGCCTACACGTACTCGGCCGCGCAACTGATCCAGCGCAAGGACGACTCGCGCCAGTTCAAATCGCTCGACGAACTGAAGGGCAAGAAGCTCGGCGTCGGTCTGGGCACCAACTACATGGACATGGCGAAGTCGGTGCCGGGCATCGACGTGAAGACGTATCCGGGCGCGCCCGAATACCTGCGTGATCTGGCCGCCGGCCGGCTGGACGCGGCGCTCAACGACCGCCTGATGCTCGCGTATCTGCTGAAGAACTCGCAACTGCCGCTGCGCACGGGCGCAACCGTCGGCGCGGGCAACCCGTCGGGCATTCCGTTCAAAAAGGGCAATCCGAAGTTCGCCAAGGCGATCGACGAAGCAATGATCCAGCTCGAAGCGGACGGCACGTTCTCGAAGATCTCGGACAAGTGGTTCGGCATCGACGTCAGCAAGCCGATCAAGTAACGGGCGCGAGGTAAACCGAAGGGCGGCATCGGCGATGGTGCCGCCCTTCGCTTTTGTGTCGCGCGGTTTTGCTTGCGGTCCACGTTGCGCGTCAACGGCGCTTCGCTCTCCGCCCCGCCCTCCGCCCCGCCCCCCGCTCAAGTTTATGATGTGCGCTTTGCGCGCCAACCCGACTTCCGCTCATGTCCATCACTTCCCTGCTGGTCCAATCGCTTCCCGTGCTCGCGCAGGGCGCTATCCTGACGGTCAAGTTCGCGGTTCTGTCGATGTTCTTCGGCCTGCTTGCCGGCGCCGTGCTCGCCTTGATGGGCGTGAGCCACAACCGCGTGCTCAACTGGCTCGCGCGCCTCTACGTGAGCGTGATGCGCGGCACGCCGCTGCTCGTGCAGATCTTCGTGATCTATTACGGCTTGCCGAGTTTCGGCATTTCACTCGACCCCACGCCGGCCGGCGTGATCGCATTGTCGGCGAACGTGGCGGCGTATCTGTCGGAGAGCATGCGCGGCGCGATCCTCGGCATTCACAACGGCCAGTGGCTCGCCGCCTACAGCCTCGGACTCTCGCGCCGTCAGACGCTGCGCTATGTGGTCGCGCCGCAAGCCTTGCGCATTGCCGTGCCGAGTTTGTCGAACAGCTTGATCAGCCTGATCAAGGACACCTCGCTGGTATCGGTGATTACCGTGACCGAACTGCTGCGCAGCGCGCAGGAAATCATTGCGTCGACCTATCAGCCGCTGCCGCTGTATCTCGCGGCCGCCGCGATTTATTGGGTGTTGTGCCAGCTGCTCGAATGGGTGCAGCGCTGGTACGAGCGGCGCCTCGCGCTGCCCTCGCGCCACTGAGCAACGCTGGCGTCGGCTAGCGGCTCACTCATGCTTCGCTAACGGCTCGCCATGGGCGACACCGGGTCCAGCGGCGCGCCGAAGCGCTCGAAGCGCGGCGCGTAGTAGCGATCCGGGTCGAGCGAGAACGCCACGCGGCGCGTGCGGCCCATCAACTCCTTGCGCGGAAAGAAACCGAAGTAACGCGAATCGGCGCTGTTGTCGCGATTGTCGCCGAGCATCAGATATTCGCCCGGCGGCACGATCACCGGCCCGAACGAGTCACGCGGACTCGGCGCATTCGGCGCGAGCCGCACGGTATGCGCGACGCCCTCGAAGCGTTCGGTCAGATAGTCGCCGGGCGAAGCGGTGTCGCCAGGCAGCGGCTTTAGTTTCAGCGGCTGATAATCGGCGCGCACGCCGTTCACATACAGCACGTTGTCGCGCATCGCGACGCTGTCGCCGGGCAAGCCGATCAGCCGCTTGACGATCAAGTCATGCGCCGCCGACGAATCGATCGTGACGATATCGCCGCGCTGCGGCTCGTGCAGATGCGCGATCGCGATATGCGTGAGCGGCACGCGCAGATCGTAGGCCATCTTGTCGACGAAGATCCGGTCGCCTTCGCGGATCGTCGGCAGCATCGAGCCGCTCGGCACGCTATTCCAGTCGGCCACGGCGCTGCGAAACAGCACCATCAGGAAGAGAAACGCGACAAGACTCTTGTTGTCGCGCCAAAGTTTTCCGAGCATGCGCATCGTGGACGGCTCCCATGGAAGAGGTTCGAAAGCTGCGGACATGCGGACGATTCTTGCGCCTTGCATGCGCGCGCAAATCGTACCACCGCTAACCTTCACTTGCCCTTCACTTGCCCTTAACGCGCCCCTCACTCTCCCGCGAACCTGAGCCCCAGCGCGGCGCGCGCGGCATCGGCCATGGCGATCATCCGCAGCGAGGTGGCATGCGGCATCACCGGACTCTCCAGTTGCCCGGCACGAATCAGCTCGCAGAAATGCGCGGTCTCATAGTTCAGGCCGCCGCCTTCGAACGGCTCGTCGAGTTCGACCACATGAGCGTCGGCGTAACGGATCGTCGCGCGCGACGGATTCCACCAGGGCTCGTGAATCGTCACATGCCCGCCTTTCGCCATCAACAGCGCATCGCCCTTGCCGTGCAGATCGAGGCCGCAGAACAGTTGCGCGATGCCGCGCTCATGCCGGCTGTTCAGGCTCGCGAACGTATCGACGCCGGTCGGGCCGAGCCGTCCGAGCGTCTGCACCTCATGAGGCACGCCGAGCCAGTCGACGGCGAGAAACATTTCGTAGACGCCGATGTCGAGCAGCGCGCCGCCCGCATGCTCGAACGACAGCGACGGATGATCGTCCGGCACGCCCGGCACCGAACAGCCGGCGCGCACGAGCCCCACCTCGCCGATCGGTTCGGCGGCGAGCTGCGCGCGCAGCTTTTGGTAGAGCGGATAGAACGGCGGCTTCATGGCTTCCATGAAGAGCCGTTGCGCGGCGCGCGCGGCATCGAGCACGCGTTCGAGTTGCGGCTGATTGATGGCGGCGGGTTTCTCGCACAGCACATGCAGGCCCGCTTCGAGCGCGGCGACCGCGTAGTCGGCGTGGCTGTCCTGGATGGTGGCGATATAGAGCGCGTCGATACCGCTCGCGAGCAGCGCGTCGAAACTCGCGCACGCCTCGCCGCCGAATTCCGCGGCGAAGGTTGCGGCCGGTTCGGCTCGGCGCGACCACAGCGCGGTGAGCGACGCCTGCGGCACATGAGCGAGGCTTTGAGCAAAACGGCGGGCAATGCGGCCCGTGCCGACGATTCCCCAGCGAATCACGTCGTTCGCGAGGGTTTCCTGCGGTGGGTTTGTCATCGTTCCTTCGAATCCGTGCAGTTCAGAACAGGCGCTATTGTCGCGCACGTTGCCCACGTCGCGCACTTTCGCGCGCGCCCATGAGCGCACCGTCCGTCATGCAAGGTCTCTTAGGAAAGAAGCCGGCGTGCCGCGGCGTTCAGCCACGCACCGGCGGTGGTTCGGAAAGCGTGCTGCCCATCTCTTCCGCGGTGTGGTCGATCATGGCGAGCGACGCGGCTTCCGCTGCTTTGGGATCGCGCCGTTCGATCGCCTCGACCACGCGTTGACGCGCACTCACCGCGCCCTCCCATGCGCCTTCCTTCTGGTTGACGATCGGATTGACCGTCGACAGCGCGCCGCGAATGATCGCGGCCATCTGCTTGAAGAACTGATTGCCGCTCGCGATCACGATGCGGGTGTGGAACAGCTCGTCGGCTTCCTGATAGCCGGGCTCGTTCGGGCGGATCGCGCGGAACGCCTCGAACGCCTCGCGCAGCGCCGCGATGTCCGCCGCGCTGCCGCGCGCGGCCGCCTGCGCCGACGCACGCGGTTCGATCAGGCTGCGAAACTCGATCACGTCGCGCACGAACAGCGGATCGGGCTTCGCGCGAAAACGCCAGCTCACGACGTCCTCGTCGATCATGCGCCAGTCGCTCATCGGCCGGATGCGCGTGCCGATCTTCGGCCGCACGTCCAGCATGTCGCGCGCGAGCAGCATCGACAGCGCCTCGCGCATGACGGTGCGGCTGACGTCGAACTCCTTCGACAGCACATCCTGCGGCGGCAGAATGGCGCCGTATTTCTCCTCGACGATCCCTGTGACGAGTCCATCCATCACCTTGCTGACCAACGATCGATCCTTGTTTGCCTGATCCATGACGACTCTCCCCGAAGCGGTGTTGATCCCCGCGTAGCCTGTTGATAAAACGGCCCTTATGTTTCTTCTATATCGACATCGTTATGCTCTTTCGATACGTTGCTAGCTTCAAAACGGTTGCGCCAGTTGGGGGACTTCCTGACAGGGTTATCCCTCTGAAGAATTGTTTCTTCTGTGTAACGCCGGACCTTTTGACGGACCTTAAGCTTGCGTGTCAAGCGTGCCTGCTTCGAACTACTTGCATCGTGCGAAGACGCACGCAATCGGATGAATTGTCTGACCCATGAGCGAATGGCGGCTAGGGGCAGGCCGAAAAAGACTTACGGATCGGACAGCGCGCGGCGCTGAGTTCTGTCGATCCCCATGATTCAGATCGTGTGGTGGAAGGTGCGATCGGCCTTCGCCCCATCACAACAGTTCGACGGTGTCGATGTCCGCCGCGCTGCCGCGCTCGCGCGGCCGCATGCCGAAGCGCAGCGGGTTGCCGCGCAACTGGCGCGTCAGAACGATGAACGGCACGCCATGCGCGAGGTACGGCCCCTCGGTCTTGCGAAAGCCGAATTGCTCGTAGAAGTCGCGCAAGCCGAGCGGCGCCTTCACGCGCGCGGCGTGGCCGGGCCAACGCTCGGCGATCGTCTGCAGCACGCGCTCCATCAGCCGTTCGGCGGTGCCGTCGCCACGCCGCAGCGGGCTCGTGAGTACCTTGTCGATGGTGATGTCCGGATCTTCGGCGTCGCCTGGTTGCAGGCGTGCATAGGCGAGGATCGGCATCGACCGCGTCATGTCGTCCGCCGCGAACACATGCAACGCGTGTTCGTCACGAGCGTCCGCGTCGAGACAAACGTGCGCCTGTTCGACGACGAACACCGCGCTACGCGCCCGCAGGATGAGATACAACTCGCGTGCCGAAAGCTGCTCGAATTCCAGCGTTTTCCAGTTCATCACGTTCCCTTGCGGTCAATGAGTTCAGCGACGCGGGGCTTCGCGCGCCGGTCCGTTGTCGTGACTACACGGTACGTCCGCCATAGGCGTGTTTCCGTGCGGCATCGCACCGACGTTCGGCTTCGACACTTCGTCTAATACAAGGCATCGTGCGCGGCCTCGCGACAGCCTCGGCACCAGACTCCACGCACAGCAAAACGCGGCGACGAGGCGCGCCTTGTCCGAGCGATGCGCAGTAATGGCGTCAGCCGCCTCGATAAGCACCCATGCACGCCCAGGCGTCAGAAACGATCCGATGTGTTCGTTAGACGCCTGCCCGATTCGAGGCCGTTGAAAACGACACGGGCCACCCGCCATGAATAACGCATCGCGACGCATCCTTTTCGAACCGGCCGGTCTATCCTCGCTCGCGACGATGCCCGCTCAACGCGGCACGTCCGCGCCTGAAACCCGGCCGCGCCAGCACGCGCAGCACGCGTTGCATCAAGGCGAGCGCGTATGGCAGGAGACCCATTGCTACGTCGATTTGTGGATCGAACTGCTGCACGGCTTCGGACTCGAGCCGCGCGCGGCGTTCGGCTTCACCGTCACGCAGGATTTCGAAGGCGACCAGTTCACGTTCATCAAATTTCCGCTCGATGATCTCGACCGGCTCTACGGCACCCAGGTACAGGAGCTGGCCATCTACGATTCGCTCGAAGCGCGCGTGCTCGCGCAAACCTCGCGCGGCCATACGGTGCTCGTCGACGTGGACGGCTACTACTTGCCGAACACGCGCGTCACGTCGTACCGGCGCGAGCATTCGAAAACCATCGTGGGCATCGACTTCGTCGACCCCGCCGCGCGCCGCCTCGGCTATTTTCACAACACCGGCTATCACCGGCTCGACGGCGACGACTACGACGGCGTGTTCCGCAAGCTGCCGCAATTCGCGCAGCAGCCCGATCTGCTGCTTCCTTATGTGGAGTTCGCCAAGCAGGCGCGCCCGGCACTGGAAGGCACCGCGCTCGCGGACGCGTCGGCGGAATCGTTGTGCGCCCATCTGCGCCGCCGGCCGCTCGCCAATCCGATTTCGCAATGGCGTGCCGCGTTTCCCGCGCATCTCGAGACGTTGCTCGAACGCGGCGAGGCGTTCTTCCATCCGTACTCGTTCAATCTGACGCGACAACTCGGCGCGAACTTCGAGTTTCTCTCGAAGTATCTGCTGTGGCTGACCGCACAGGGCTTCGACATTCCGGCATCGATTCCGGCGGCGGCGCAGAGCATCGCGTCGGAGTCGATGGCGATGCAGTTCCGGCTCCTGCGCGCGATCGCACGCGCACGCCGCGATCTGTGCGAAGACTGCTTCGACGAACTAGAAAGCGCGTATGAAAAGACGCTGCCGCCGCTCGCCGCGCTGGTGTTGTGACGCGCCGTCTCGCGCTCGGGGCTTGAGAGATGCCACGGGGCCGACCTGAAAGCGCGCGGCACGGCCTCGCGCGAGCGCGGCAACCCATCCGGGCCATCCGGGCCGTCGATGGCCTCAACGCCCTCGATATTCGTCTGCTCGACGAGCGCGCGCAAACGTTTCACGCGCGGTTCGAACCCGTCTGTCTACGCAACGGCGGCGTGGAGTGTCCGGCGCCGAATCGCTCCTGCGTCGTGCCGTTTGTTTCCTCCATTTCCTCTCGTTCCCCGAACGATTCATTGCGCACGCAACCGACCGCGCGTTTAACGCGGACGCAACATGCGCGGCGCCCCCGGCGAAGTGCGCGCGGTCAATGCGTTATCCGCCACGCTTCAGGGTTAAATGTCCGACGGATCCGGGTATGCGGTCGCGACCTGCCTAATACCTGGCGTCACACGCAGCCCCCTGTCTGGCCTGCGGAATCACTGTTGGTTTTTTCACGACTTCCGAGCCGTCAAAAAGACGATCCGTACGACAGCGCACGCAGTGTACTGAACACATCTGAATCAATTCCGGCACATCCCGGACGCGCCTTCACCACGCCCATCGAGAGGCCATTGCCGCCGCGAGACGGCTCGCTTGAAGCCGCGCCCGAGCGCATCTAAGCCAGTCCGATCAAGGACTTGGCTCGAAGAACCCTGCCCCGCGAGGCGACGGCGCGCGAGGCCGGCGCTGTACAGAATTGAAACAAAAAGACACGTTTGGCTTCGCGCATCGCTAAGGCTATGTTCGTTGTGCCGCACCAGCACTCACTTTTCCGATCATTGGCACGCTCCTCGCTAAGAACAAAGCGCAACACAGCATGCCGCGAACGACAACAACTGCGGGTGCGTATCAGGCCAAGACGGGGCCGATCCTGTTCATCCTCTTCGTTGCTCGCGGGGCAGCGCTGTTTTAAAGGATGCAGGCGTCGGATCAAAAAACAAGGAAGCCGCGGCACGCGGCTTCCACGCGAGGACCGATCATGTTGACACTCCAATCAGATCTGCACGGCAACCATTTGCTCGGTGCATTACCGTCGCACGAATGGCAAGCGCTGGCTCCGCATCTCGAACTGGTTCATCTGCGTACGGAGCAACTGCTGTGCGACTCCGGTCAACGCATTCATCACGTCTACTTCCCCACCACCGCGATCATCTCCATGCTCTCGACGATGGAAGACGGCAGCTCGGTGGAAATCGCCGCGGTCGGCCGCGAGGGCATGACGGGCGTGCCGGTGCTCACGGGCGGCGAAACCATGCCGAACCGCGTGCAGGTGCAATGCGCCGGCTTCGCGTATCGCATGAACGCGCAGGCGCTCAAGCAGCAATTTGCCCGCTCCGATTTTCTGCGCCGCCTGATGCTGCTGTACATGCACGCGCTGCTCACGCAAGTCGCGCAGACCGCAGCCTGCAATCGCCACCATGCGCTGAACAAACAGTTGTGCCGCTGGCTGCTGATCGAAGTGGACCGGGTGGCGTCGAACGATCTGACGGTCACGCAGCAACTGATCGCCGACATGCTCGGCGTACGCCGCGAGGGCATCACCGAAGCGGCCGGCAAGTTGCACGACGAAGGGCTGATCCATCACAGCCGCGGCCATATCAAGGTGCTCGACCGCAAGGGACTCGAAGCGCGCGCATGCGAATGCTACGGCCTCGTCAAGCGCGAATTCGACCGCCTTTTGCCGCGCTTGCGCCAGGCCGAGGCCGTCGAGTAAGCGTTGAATCATTCGACTCCCGCACTGGGTCGACCGGGTTCAGGAATACCGCGCGATGCCTCGACGCGCGCTTCGTGGTCGCGCGAGGCGGGTTCGCTCACACGATGCGCATTGCGAGGCCCGCCACCCTGTGCGGCGGCTTTGCCGGCCACAACGCATTCCGACCATGCCACTACGCGAACCGCTGGTGAAAGTCTCCGTGATCGTGCCGACGTACCGGCGCACCGCCGACCTCGCGCGCTGCCTCGCGGCGCTCGACGCGCAGGAGCGCCGCGCCGACGAGGTGATCGTGGTCGTGCGTCACGACGATTACGCGACGCTCGACTGGCTGCGCACCCGTGACGCGACGCGCCCCGACCCGCGCCGCTGGATCGTGCTGGTGCGCAACCCGGGCGTGGTCGCCGCATACAACCTCGGCATCGAGAGCGCGAGCAGCGACGTGCTCTGCTTCACCGACGACGACGCCGCACCGCATCCCGACTGGGTCGCGCGCATCGCACGCGCCTTCGAAAACGATCCGGCGCTGGGCGGCCTCGGCGGACGCGACATCGTGCATGAACGCAACGGCATTCCGCAGGGGCAGAAGCCCTGCGTGGGCCTCGTGCGCTGGTATGGCCGGACCATCGGCAATCACCATATCGGCCACGGCAAGGCGCGCAAGGTTCAGGTGCTCAAGGGCGTGAACATGGCGTTTCGCCGCGAGGCGATCGGCGCGCTGCGCTTCGACTCGCGCTTGCGCGGCACCGGCGCGCAGGCTCACTGCGAGATGGCCTTCAGTCTGGACGTGCAGCGGCGCGGCTGGACGCTGATCTACGACCCGTCGCTGCTGGTCGAGCATTTTCCCGCGCAGCGCAGCGATGACGATCAACACTTCACATTCAACGACGCGGCTTTCTATAACGCGTCATTCAATCTCCGGCTCATCATGTGCGAATACCTGACGCCGCACGGCAGATGGGCCTTCGTCGTTTACTCGACGCTGATCGGCGATCGCGCGGACCCGGGGTTCCTGCGCGCATTGTCGTTGGCATTCGAGCGCGGCGGCGTGGCGCTTGCGCTTCGCAAATGGCGAGTGGGCCTACGCGCAATGCGCGGGGCATGGCAGGAGGCGGCGCGCTGAGCGAACCGACGCGCGGCCTCACACGCGGCCTCACAAAAAGAGGCAAGGCCGCTGCGCGTATGTGGGCACCTATCCCACCGGAGACCGGTTCGATACGCCCATGCCGCGATAAAACGCGTCAACGCATCACGACGAAATGCCGCGCAAAAAAGGGGGCTGCGCCGTAACCAGGCGCCGCTCTCTTTTCCGTCGACACTGCGCGCGGCGCCGCTCTTACAGAAACGCGCTGACGTCCGTACGGAAACGCTGCGCCAACGCCTTCGCCACCTTTTTGCTGATGGCGCGCCGGCCTGCGAGAATGTCGCTCACCACGGTGGGCGACGCGATGCCGATCAGGTCCTTCTGCTTGAGGCCGTGCGTTTCCAGCAGATGCCGCAACACCTCGCGCGGCTCCGCTTTCGGGATCGTCACGTTGTGCGCTTCCCAGCTTTCGATCAGGTCGGTGACGATCGCGAACAGATCGGCAAGCGGATCCTCTTCGTTGCCGTTCAGATGGTCGGCCAGCGAGTTGGCGAGCCGCACCATCTTCTGGTAGTCCTCTTCGTTGCGAATGGGCGTGATCGGCAATTGGGTTTGCAGCGCAGTCCAGGTTTGCGCGATGTCGGGAAAAGCTCCCGGGAGGCGATCGGCGTTCATGAGTTTAGATTCTTCCTCGTCCAAAGGTCGTATTCCGCATGCGTCAGTACATGACGAATGAATAACGACTGCCTGTTGTAGTGAATCGCCGCGACGATGCGGAACCGGTTGCCGCCTACGTTAAAAACCGTGTATTGCGGCGGCACGTAATCCACGCCGGCGAACGTCTGCTTCAGGTCGTTATAGCCATACGCGAGACAAGCCTGCGCCAGTGAGTACCACGTCAATAGCGCACCGCGCGCCCCCGGATGTCTGTTTATAAAGTCCAGCAACGCTTTCTTCGAAATGACCCGCATCGTATTTCCTCGCACGTATTCGCGCACTGAACATGCGCGATCTGCCTGCAAGGCTAAACGCAGCGGAGGGGTGCCGATAGCTAGCCGGATGGCATAGCCAAGGCACCCGGATACGACCTACAGCGGTATGACGAAAACCATTTTATTCGCAAACTGCGAAGTTCGCAACCCGCGAACAAAGAGACGAACTACCTCTTCTTCTATTGATGCCAAACCACGCGAGACCGCAGTCGAGCGCGTCAACGTCCCCAACTGCTTTCCTGCGCCGGCTCGCCTGGCCAGGCGATATCCGCGATGGCCACCGGTTCGATGCGCTCCACGAGGCCGATCCGCCGACGCCGGCCGCGCGCCGCGATCGTGCGCGTGACTTCCGCCATGAAGGCGCGGCGAAACACCGCCGGCGAAAAGCGCTCGGCATTCGCGCGGCAGGCCGCCGGCGTGATCTGCTCGCGCAGCCGTTCGAACCGCCCGATTGCGTCGAGCAACGACACGACCGTTTGGCGCGCGAAATGGACGCCCGTGGGATGCGCGTCGCCCACCGGCACCACCGTTTCGAGCGCCCCGCCCTTGCCGAATGCGATGACCGGCGTGCCGCATGCCTGCGCTTGCAGCGCGAGGAGGTCGAAGTCTTCCTCGGCGGCCAACACGAAGGCTCGCGCGCGTTGCAGATAATCCTTGAGAACAGCGAACGGCTGAGGGCCGAGAATCGTCACGTTCGGAGCGGCCCTGGCACGAATCGCCGCCATCTCCGGGCCCTCGCCGATGACGATCAACGAACGGTGCGGCGTCGCGTTGAAGGCCTCGACGATCAGCTCGATGCGTTGATACGGCACGTTCCGCGAGGCGGTCAGATAGAAGTCTTCCTTGTGCGTGCACAGTTCGAATTCGCCTGCGTCGAGGAGCGGCGGAATCACGGCCGCATCGCGCCGGTAAGTTTTCATCATGCACCGCGCGACGAAATGCGAGTTCGCGATCAGACGGTCGACGCTGTTCGCCGAATTCGCGTCCCAGCCGCGCACATAATGAAGCAGCATGCGCGCGACCCAGGACTTCGGCCCGCGCGTCAGATTGGCCTCGCGCAGATACTGATGTTGCAGGTCCCACGCGTAGCGCATCGGCGAATGCACGTAGCTCACGTGCGTCTGATGCGGGCGAACCCGCACACCCTTGGCGACCGTATGGGAACTCGTGATGATGAGATCGTAGCCGGACAAATCGAACTGTTCGACGGCGAGCGGCATCAACGGCAAATACGCGCGATAACAGCGCCGCGCAAACGGCAGGCGTTGGATGAAGGAGGTCGTGACAGCTTTGCCGCCGAGCGGCCGGCGGTCTTCGAGGAAATCGACGAGAGTGAAAATATCCGCGTCGGGAAAGCACTCGACGATCTGTTCGAGGACCTTCTCCGCGCCGCCTGGTGCGACCAGCCAGTCGTGCACGATCGCCACTCTCATGACATCCCACCTTTAGATAAGCGCCCCATGGCCATTGCAACGAGTGTATGGGGCACACCGTTTGCTGTGCGTGCGCGTGCCCACATTCAACGCACGACAGCACGCGAATAATGAAGACCCGCGCTTAGCCTCTTGCGAACCTGCATCCCGCTGCTTCGCGTTCCTATGCGGCCGATGATCGATGCCTCGTCATTTGCCCGCTCCTCGCTGATGGTTCGGCGGGCGCTGATTGATCCAACGCCCCTTTTCGTTCGCCCACGTCCGGCGCAACAGCGTCGACGCGCGCGCATGCGCTGCCGTGTCTGAGCCGTTCAGGCGAATGATCGTCGAAGGAATGGCGGCACGCCCGGTGATCGCCGCGGCCGCCAGAGGCGTGACCGGGATTGCGCGGCAGCGGAGCAATGGCTGGCTGGTGAAACCGGAGATGGGGTCGCGCTGGCCGACGCGATCGGCGCATTGCGCGCCGCGCAGGCGCTTGCGAACGCGCAAACGGAATTTTCGGTGGATCGGCGTTTGCAACGGAGGATGCAAGCGCATCGGACTGGTCGCGCGCTAATGCGAGTCGTTGCAACGGGGTGCGGGTAGAACTTTTGAAGCGGGCCTGTCGAAACCGGCCCGCATGCGGCGACAAGAGACGAGCGCGTACGCTCAGGTCCTGCTGAACTCGATCGTCTCGACGCCGCTATCGGAGCCGAGCAGGCACAGATTCGCGCCACGGCCCGCGAAGAGCCCCACCGTCACCACGCCGGGCCATGCGTTCACATGCATTTCCAGCGTGCGCGGATCGCTAATGCGCAATCCCTTCACGTCGATGATCTCGTTGCCGTTGTCGGTAATGAACGGCACGCCTTCTTTCGTGACGCGCACGATCGGCACGCCGCCGAGCGCCGTGACGCGGCGGCCGATGGAGGTCCGCGCCATCGGCACCACTTCGATCGGCAGCGGAAAATTGCCGAGCGTCTCGACGAGCTTGCTTGCGTCCGCGATGCAGACGAACACGTCCGACACCGAGGCGACGATTTTCTCGCGCGTCAGCGCGCCGCCGCCGCCCTTGATCATCGCGCCGCTGTGGTCGATTTCGTCGGCGCCGTCCACGTAGACCGGCAGCGAGTCGATTTCGTTGAGATCGAGCACCTTGATGCCGTGCGATTGCAAGCGCGCGGTAGTGGCGAGCGAACTCGACACCGCGCCGCGATAGCGTGCCTTGCTGGCGGCCAGCGCGTCGATGAAACAGTTCGCGGTGGAGCCGGTGCCGACGCCGATCACCGCGCCTTCGGGCACGTTGGCGTTCACATAATCGGCGGCGGCCTGGCCGACCAGTTGCTTGAGTTCGTCTTGGGTCATGGGAAATGCTGGCGAGCAGTAAAAACGGCTAGTTTACCGGAGCGGCACATGAGCGCCGCCTGCAATTACTTCTTCACCGACCGCTGCCGCACCGCTTCGAACAGGCACACGCCGCTCGCGACGGAGACGTTCAGGCTTTCGACGGTGCCCGCCATCGGAATCTGCATCACCACATCGCAGGTATCGCGCGTGAGGCGGCGCATGCCCTCGCCTTCGGCGCCCATCACGAGGGCCACCGGACCGTCGAGCTCGGTGTCGTAGAGGCTCCTGGTGGCCTCGCCGGCCGTGCCGACGATCCACACGCCCGCGTCCTTCAATTCACGCAGCGCGCGCGCCAGGTTCGTGACGGTGATGTACGGCACGGTGTCGGCCGCTCCGCTCGCCACCTTGGCGGCCGTTGCGTTCAAACCCACCGCGCGGTCGCGCGGCGCGATCACCGCGTGCGCGCCGGCCGCGTCGGCGACCCGCAGGCACGCGCCGAGATTGTGCGGATCGGTCACGCCGTCCAGCACCAGCAGCAACGGCGAACCGTTGATGCCGTCGAGCAGTTCGGCCAGGTTCTGCGCGAGCGGCATGTCGCTCGCGCGCGCGACCACGCCCTGGTGGCGCTCGGTATGCGAGAGTCCCCACAGACGCGTTTCGTCGGCGGCGATCAGACGCACGCCGGCTTCTTTCGCCGCGTGCAGGAATTCGGTCATGCGCCGGTCCTTGCGCGTCGCGTCGAAATAGACATCCTCGACTGTCGACGCATCGTGCCGGATGCGCGCGGTCACTGCGTGAAAACCGTATAGAACCTTGAGACGTGCCATGACTGATACAACCTTTGATTGAGCGCGCCTTCAATACGCGCTGCTGTGATGAATACGAGTTGCGTGCCGCGCTTGCCTGCCCGGCGAAGAAATGCAGACCGCGCGCAACCGGTGCGTCTTGACGCACCCGATGCGCGCGGTGTCAGCCGTGATGCGGCTTCAGCGCTTCTTGCGCGTCTGCGGTTTCGATGCCGGCTTGGCCGTGGCGCCGTGCTTCTTCGCCGCGCCGCGCGCGGCGCGCGCTTCCTGCACCGCCGCGGACTGCGCGGGCGCCGCCTTCTTGCGCCGCCCGACCGGCGCCGGCACGGCGCCTTCGATCGGCGGCAGCACGCGCACGCGTGCGCCGCCGTTTTCACCGGACGACTTGTCGGCGAGCGGCGTACGATTCACAGGCGGCTTGATCGGCGTATCGCGCACGAGACGGAAGTCGATCTTGCGCGCGTCGAGATCGACGCGGCTCACCTGCACGCGCACGCGATCCGACAGGCGATAACGGATGCCGGTGCGCTCGCCGCGCAACTCGTTCTTGATCTCGTCGTACTGGAAGTAGTCGGAGCCGAGTTCGGTGACATGCACGAGGCCCTCGATAAAGAGCGAATCGAGCTGCACGAAGATGCCGAACGACGTCACGCCGTTCACCATGCCGCCATACTCCTCGCCGAGCTTGTCGCGCATGAAATAGCACTTCAGCCACGCTTCGACGTCGCGCGAGGCTTCGTCGGCGCGGCGTTCGTTGGCCGAGCAATGCAGGCCGAGCTCTTCCCAGATCGCCACGTTGTTGCCGCGCACGCGGCCGCGCTTTTCGTCGTCGGCCTTTTGCATGGCGCGGGCACGCGGCGAGAGCGCCGTGTTCAACTCGATGCCTTGCGCCGGTTCGGGCTGGTACTTGCGGCCCTGCAGGATCGCGTAGATCGCGCGGTGCGTGAGCAGGTCGGGATAACGGCGAATCGGACTCGTGAAGTGCGCATACGCCTCATACGCGAGGCCGAAGTGACCGATGTTCTCCGGGCTGTAGACGGCCTGCTGCATCGAGCGCAGCAACATGGTTTGCAGCATGGGCGCGTCCGGCCGCTCGCGGATCTGCGCCATCAGCGCGGCGTAGTCGCTGGCGTGCGGCGTCTCGCCGCCGGCGAGCGTGAGGCCCATGCCGCGCAGGAAGGTGCGCAGGTTCTCGAGCTTCTCGGCGGTCGGGCCGGCGTGCACGCGGAACAGCCCCGGATGCTTGTTGCGCTTCAGGAAGTCGGCCGCGCAGACGTTCGCGGCCAGCATGCATTCCTCGATCAGCTTGTGCGCCTCGTTGCGGGTGCGCGGCACGATCTGCTCGATCTTGCCCTGCGCATTGCAGACGATGTAGGTCTCGGTCGTATCGAAGTCGATCGCGCCGCGTTTCTGGCGCGCCGCGAACAGCGACTTGTATACGCCGTAAAGATTCTGCAGTTGCGGCAGCAACGCGGCGCGGCGCGCGGCCTCGGGACCCTTGGTGTTCTTCAGCACCGCGGCGACTTCGGTGTACGTGAGACGCGCGGCCGAATGCATCACGCCGGGGTAGAACTGATACGCCTTCACTTCGCCGCGCGTGGTGACGATCATGTCGCACACCAGCACGCAACGGTCGACGTTCGGATTCAGCGAACACAGGCCGTTGGAGAGCTTCTCCGGCAGCATCGGGATCACGCGGCGCGGGAAATATACCGAGGTGCTGCGTTCGATCGCGTCGGCGTCGAGCCCGCTTTTCGGATGCACGTAGTGCGAGACGTCCGCGATCGCGACGATCAGGCGAAAGCCCTCGCCGCGGCCGACCTGAACCGGCTCGCAGTACACCGCGTCGTCGAAGTCGCGGGCGTCCTCGCCGTCGATCGTGACGAGCGGCACGTCGCGCAGATCGATGCGATGACGCGCGTCGACCGGACGGACTTCGTCGGGCAGCTTCGATGCTTCGTCGAGCGCGGCCTGGCTGAACTCGTGCGGCACGCCGTATTTGCGCACCGCGATTTCGATTTCCATGCCGGGGTCGTCGATATCGCCGAGCACTTCCGCCACGCGGCCGAGCGGCTGCGAATGGCGGCTCGGGAAATCGGTCAGCTCGACCACCACCACCTGGCCGACCTTGGCCTTCTTGGTGTTCTGCGTGATCAGAATGTCGTGGCCGATGCGCTTGTCTTCGGGCGCGACGATCAGCGCGCCGTTCTCGTTCAGCAGACGGCCGATCACGCGCTTGTTGGCGCGGTCTGTCACCTCGACGATGTGCCCTTCCGGACGCCCGCGCCGGTCGTAGCCGACGATGCGCGCCAGCACGCGGTCGTTGTGCATGACCTTCTGCATTTCGCCGGTGGGCAGGAACAGATCGTCCTGGCCGTCGTCGCGAATCAGGAAGCCGTAACCGTCGCGATGGCCTTGCACGCGGCCCGCCACGAAGTTCGACGGATGGGTCAGCTGATAGAGATTGCGCTGATCGAGCCGGATCTGGCCGTCGCGCTCCATCGCGCCTAAGCGCTTGAAAAATCCCTCGCGCTCCTGGCGCTTGATCGACAATGCTTCGGCGATCTCGTTCGCGGCAAGCGGCGCTTCGCTCGTGCGCAGGACGCCCAGGATTTCTTCGCGGCTTGGGATCGGATACGGAAATTTGCTCAAGGGCTTGTCGATGGTTTTTTCTCGTTGCATGGACGTCGGTCGGCGATATGGCTCGGCTTAAGAAGCGTTGAAATTGCGCTTAAGTTGCACTTGCAATTGCACTGGAAAGACTGCTCGGGTCCGGCTCGTTCAAGGCTGAGTCCGACGGGCGTGTGCACCGTGCCAACGAACTATGCGAGGCATTCTAACACCCGTCTCGCGCGCCTTGCGGCCCGTCAATAGTCGCTGCGGGGCGCATGCGGACGCACGGTCGCGTCGTTTAAGCGACTTTTGAGAAACGCTTGACAGGGGTGAATCTGTCGCTATAATGGCGTTCTTTGCTGTTCATCACCTGCCCAGGTGGCGAAATTGGTAGACGCACTAGGTTCAGGTCCTAGCGGTGGCAACACTGTGGAGGTTCGAGTCCTCTCTTGGGCACCAGATTCAAAGTAAAGCCGCCTGGCATTTTTAGGCGGCTTTACTTTTTGTGTGAGACGCTTGAAGCATGGCTTCGCGGCACGAGCCGCTGCCCGATCCGATCGGGGTGATTGACGAAGCAAGTTGTTTGTTGGCAGGGATTGACAGGCTGCATCATCCCGATAAAATAGCTGTCTAGCTTGAAAACGTGCCCAGGTGGCGGAATTGGTAGACGCACTAGGTTCAGGTCCTAGCGGTGGCAACACCGTGGAGGTTCGAGTCCTCTCCTGGGCACCAACAGTTGTTACGGCGTAAGCCGATATAGTTTGCGAAGTAGATCGAGAAACCCCGTAAGACCACAGTCTTACGGGGTTTTTTGTTGCCTGTCGCTTCTCGCGGACGGAAACGGGCTCGCTTCATCGAAGCGCGGCTTTACTCTCCGTACCCCACGCCGTTGCGGCGCCTTAACTGCACCACATCGCGAAGCGGCGGCGCCCCGAACAGCCGGCTATATTCGCGGCTGAACTGGGAAGGGCTGTCATACCCGACCTTGATCGCCACCGAGCCGACATCCCCGTTCTGCCCCAGTAACAATCTCCGGGCCTCGTGCAGCCGCAGTTGCTTCTGATACTGCAGCGGACTCAGCGTCGTGACGTTCTTGAAGTGATGATGGAACGACGACACGCTCATATTCACTTCCTGCGCCAGCATCTCCACCCGCAAAAGCTCGGTGTAGTGATTCTGGATCCATTCGATCGCACGCACGATCCGGTACGTCTGACTCCCGTTCACGGCGATGTGCCGCAGCCGCTTGCCCTGCTCGCTCGTCATCAGCCGGTAGAGCAATTCCTTTTCGATGAGCGGCGCGAGAACCGGTATGTCATCCGGAGTATCGAGCAAGCGCACGAGCCGCAGCGCCGCGTCGAAGACCGGCGCCGACAACGAGCCCACGGCAATGCCCTCGCCCGCCGACACGGCGCCCGGTTCCGGCAGACGCAGTTGCGTCGCCAGTTCGGCGATGCACTGCGGATCGAGCGCGAGCTTCACGCACAGATAAGGCGCATCGGACGACGCTCGCGTGACCCGCGACGTCATCGGCAGATCGACGGACGTCACGAGGCAATGCAGATGATCGTAGTCGTAAGCCTGCCCCGCGACCACGACCCGCTTGGCGCCTTGCGCCGCGAACACGAACGCGGAACTCGCCACGCCGCAGCCGAGATCGACGGGCGCCGAGTATCGGTAGAAGGCCAGCGAGGGAATCGCCGTCTGATGCGCGCCGTCCGTTGGCGCGAAGCGGCTGACGAGCGCGGCGAGTTCGCGGCGAGCCGTTTCGCGCGCCTCGGCGGGATCGAGCCAGGAAGAATTCTGTTTCATACGCATGAACTCCGTTGACGAGATCGAGCATACCCAGGCGCCTGCCGCGCAGCCACGGTTGGGCCGCTCGATTTGCAGCATTGTTCAATATTTTTGCAGGATCGTGTAAGCACAACGGCGCGTGCTCGGTCACACTGCCGCGTACACCCGGCGCCAAGTTCGGGCTTTCCCCACGGAGAGGTTCCATGTCCACATCGTTTGTCCTGAACGGCAAGAACGTTACGCTCGATGCCGATCCCACTACCCCGCTTCTCTGGGCGATCCGCGAGAACGCGGGCCTGCACGGCACGAAGTTCGGCTGCGGCATGGCGCAATGCGGCGCCTGCACGGTTCATCTGGAAGGCGAAGCCACCCGTTCGTGCGTGCTGCCGCTCGCCGCCGTCGCGGGCAAGCGCATCACCACCATCGAAGGCATCGAAAGCCGGCCCGCCAAAGCCATCCAGGCCGCATGGGTCAAGCTGCAGGTGCCGCAGTGCGGTTACTGTCAGTCCGGGCAGATCATGTCCGCGACCGCCTTGCTCGAACGCAACGCCACGCCTACCGACGCCGACATCGACGCCGCGATGAACGGCAATCTGTGCCGCTGCGCGACCTACGCCCGCATCCGCGCGGCCATTCACGAAGCCGCCGCCACCCTGAAGGCCTGACCATGACCACCGATCTCGATCTCACGGACGCCGTGCGCCCGTCGCGCCGGACCTTCCTGAAAGCAGCCGGCGCGGTCGCGGCGGTCGGCCTCACCATCGGCTTCGAGTGGGCGGGCACGGGCCGCCGCGCGCTCGCCGCCACGACGCCCGGGGCGGCGTTCGCACCCAACGCCTTCCTGCGCGTCGCGCCGGACAACAGCGTGACGGTCATCGCGAAACACGTCGAGATGGGCCAGGGCGCGTACACCGGCATCGCGACGATCGTCGCCGAGGAACTGGATGCGAACTGGCAGGACGTGCGTGTCGAAAGCGCGCCCGCCGACGCCAAGCGCTACGCGAATCTCGCGTTCGGCACGATGCAGGGCACGGGCGGCAGTTCGGCGATGTCCAACTCGTGGATGCAACTGCGCGAGGCCGGCGCGAAAGCGCGCGCGATGCTGGTCTCCGCCGCCGCCGCGCAGTGGCGGGTGCCCGCGTCCGAGCTGACGACGCGCGACGGCAGCGTTCATCACGCGGCCACGAACCGGAGCGCGACCTACGGCTCGCTCGCGTCGGCCGCGGCCCGGCTACCAGTGCCTGACAAGGTCACGCTGAAATCGCCGGAGGATTTTCGTCTGATCGGCCACCAGGTGCCGCGCGTCGATGTCCCGCCGAAAACCGACGGCACCGCGCAGTTCACGCTCGACGTGACGTTTCCCGGCATGCTGGTCGCGTTGCTGCAGCGTCCGCCGCTGTTCGGCGCAACGGTCAAGTCGTTCGATGCGTCGGCTGCGAAAGCGGTGCCGGGCGTGGTCTCGGTCGTGCAGGTGCCGGGCGGCGTCGCGGTCGTCGCCAAGGGCTTCTGGGCGGCCAAGCAGGGCCGCGACGCGCTGAAGGTCGAATGGGACGATTCGAAGGCCGAGAAGCGCAGCTCGGACGCGATGATGGCCGAATACCGGCAACTCGCGGAGCAACCCGGCGCATCCGCCCGCAAGGACGGCGATGCGACGCAGGCGCTCGCCGGCGCGGCGAAGAAGATCTCCGCCACCTATTCATTCCCCTATCTCGCTCACGCGCCGATGGAGCCGCTCGACGCCGTCGTCAAGCTCACCGCCGACAGTTGCGAGATCTGGGCCGGCGACCAGTTCCAGACCGTCGACCAGGGCAATGCCGCGCACACGGCCGGGCTCGACCCGCAGCAGGTGAAGATCCACACGCTGTATGCGGGCGGCAGCTTCGGGCGGCGCGCGAACGCGCGCTCGGACTATATCGTCGAGGCCGTCTCGATCGCCAAGGCGCTGGGCGCGAACGGCACGCCCGTCAAGCTGCAGTGGACCCGCGAGGACGACATCCACGGCGGCCTGTACCGGCCGATGTACTTCCACAAGCTCGACGCGGGCCTGAGCGCGGACGGCAAGCTGGTCGGCTGGCGGCACCGGATCGTCGGCCAGTCGATTCTCGCGGGCACGCCGTTCGCGAGCTTCATGGTCAAGAACGGGATCGACGCGACGTCCGTCGAGGGCGCCGCCAACATGGCCTACGCGGTTCCGAACATCTCGGTCGAACTGACGACCACGCAGACCGGCGTGCCGGTGCTGTGGTGGCGGGTAGTCGGCAGCTCGCACACGGCATTCGCGGTCGAGGCGTTCATCGACGAAGCCGCGCACGCCGCGGGCAAGGACCCGTTCGCGTTCCGCCGCGATCTGCTCGCGCACGAACCGCGCATGCGGGCCGTGCTCGAACTCGCCGCCCGGAAAGCGGGCTGGGACCCGGCCAAACCGTTGCCGAAAGGCCGCGGGCGCGGCATCGCGGTGGCCGAGGCGTTCAAGACGTTCGTCGCGCAGGTCGCGGAAGTTTCCGTCGACAAGGACGGTAACGTGAAGGTGGAGCGCGTCGTGTGCGCGGTGGATTGCGGCACGCCGATCAATCCCGATGTGATCGCCGCCCAGATGGAAGGCGGGATCGGCTTCGGTCTCGGCGCGGTGTTGCATAGCGCGATCACGCTGAAGGACGGCAAGGTCGAGCAGAACAATTTCGACGGCTACCAGGTGCTGCGAATCGCCGAGATGCCCAAGGTCGAGGTGCATATCGTGCCGTCGGGCGAGGCGCCCACGGGTGTCGGCGAGCCGGGTGTCGCGCCGGTCGGGCCGGCGGTCGCGAACGCGATTTTCGCGGCCACGGGCAAACGGCTTCACAGCTTGCCGTTTCCGGCCGTTGCGGAAAAAAGCGCCTGACGGTCGCTTGTGCGAAACCGTTCGACGAGCGCCGCTCCCTGCCGGGAGCGGCGTTTTTTTTGCTTGATGGGCGGACCGGCGAACCGAAGCGGGTCACAAGCGCGTGGCGCTCACACGCCACGCCTCAGCGTGCGGCACCCGCCGTCTTTTTCGTGGGCGCTTTCCGCTTCATCTGCTCACGCAGTTGCACCACGTCCGGCACGTCGACGCCCAGCAACGTGTAGACGTAACTGATGTGCTCCTGCGCGAAATGGTCGTCGAGCGGACCGTTTCCGACCAGCAGGCGCATGTAGACCGGCGCATACAGAATCTCGCTCAGCGTCTCGATGTTCGGCGGCACGGGAATGCGCGCGCAACCGCGCCACTGCTCGAGCATTTCGCGGACGAGCGCCCGACGCCCATAGTGAAACCGCTCGCGGAATTCGCGCAGCACAGCGGGATCGGCCTGACCTTCCGCGATGATCTGCGCGACGATCCTGCCGGACCATCCGGCGTATTCGTGAATCAGCGAAACAAGATGCGCCGCAATGGCCTCGCCGGGCGGCAAGTTCCGCGGCATCGGCGTCTTGACGAGGTGGTGCTCGATGAACGCATCGATCACGACGAGCGCCTTCGAATTCCACCAGCGGTAGATCGTCGCCTTGCCGACACCGGCCTCCTTGGCGATAGCCTCGATGGAGATCGACTGAATCGTGCGCGTCTCGAGCAGACGAACCGTCGCCGCAAGAATCTGCGTACGCGTTTCCTCGCTGCGCGGTCGGCCGACGCCTCGTGCGGTGAAGGATGCGGTAACGGGAGGCTGAGCGTTTGTCTTCATTGGCGTAACGGAAAGTCGGTTGGCAAGATCGCCTCGATGTGCCGCGAGCGCGGACCGCGCAACACGCAATTATAAGACACATCGTATCCTATTTGCCTGTCCAACTCGAAGAAGCACGCCAGCCGCGGCGTTCCCGCCTGGACGGCAATGCCTACCGACGCGATCCACCGCCGTCAAAGCCCGCCGAGCGCCACATACTTGATTTCAAGGTAATCATCGACGCCATACTTCGAGCCCTCGCGACCCAGACCCGAGTTCTTGACGCCGCCGAACGGCGCAACCTCCGTCGAGATCAAGCCCTCGTTGACGCCGACCATGCCGAACTCGAGTCGATCGACGACACGGAAAATGCGCCCCACGTCGCGTGCGAACACATAGGAGGCGAGACCGAACGGCGTGTCGTTGGCTAGCGCGATTGCCTCGTCTTCCGTGTCGAAGCGAAACAGCGGTGCGACCGGTCCGAAGGTTTCCTCGTTGAAAATCGCGGCCTCGCGAGACACGTCGGCCAACACCGTCGGTTCGAAGAAGCAGCCGCCGAGCGCGTGGCGCTTGCCACCTGTCAGCACACGAGCGCCTTTGCGCAGCGCGTCCGAAATATGCTCCTCGACCTTGCGAACGGCGTCCTCGTTGATGAGCGGCCCCTGCACCACACCCTCGTGCATGCCGTTGCCCACGCGGAGGGCGGCGGTGGCTTCGGCCAGCTTCCTCGCGAAACGGTCGTAGACGCCCGACTGCACCAGTATGCGATTGGCCGCGACGCAAGCCTGCCCCGCGTTGCGGTACTTCGCGGCGAGCGCGCCTTTTACCGCTGCATCCACGTCGGCATCGTCGAACACGATAAGCGGCGCGTTGCCGCCTAGTTCCATGCTGGTTTTCTTGATGGTCGGCGCGCACTGCGCGAGCAGTTGCGCGCCGACTTCCGTCGAACCGGTGAACGAAAGCTTGCGGACCACCGCGCTGGCAGTGAGCTCCCCGCCAATGGCGCGAGCCGAGCCGGTGACGATATTGCAAACGCCCGGCGGCAGACCGGCGCGCTCGGCAAGCACCGCCAATGCGAGCGCGGACAGCGGCGTCTGACTCGCCGGCTTGATCACTCCGGCGCAACCGACGGCCCACGCCGGGCCTGCCTTGCGGGTGATCATCGCGGAAGGAAAATTCCACGGCGTGATCGCCGCGAATACACCGATCGGCTCCTTTTGCACGAGGATGCGACGACCGTCGACATTGCGCGGAATGATGTCGCCATAGACGCGCTTCGCTTCCTCCGAGAACCACTCGATGAAACCCGCGGCATACAGGATTTCGCCACGCGATTCGACGAGCGGCTTGCCCTGCTCCGCGGTCATGATGACAGCGAGATCGTCGATGTGCGCCAGCATCAGGTCGTATAGCGTGCGCAATACCTTGGCGCGCTCCTTGGGCAACGCCTTGCGCCACACCCGCATCGCGCGCTCGGCTGCGGCGATTGCCCGGCGGGTCTCGTTCGCGCCGCCATTCGGCACGCGCGCGACCCGTTCGCCGGTCGCCGGATTGCGCACTTCCAGCGTCTCGCCACTGTCGGCGGGCACCCATTCGCCGTCAATCAGCATGGCCTGCCTCAGCAGGCCGGGGTCCTTCAAAGGTAGCGCGATGAATTCACTCATGTCGGTCGGTCTCACACGGGATGGCGGCCGACGAAGAAGGCCTCGTCGGGATCGCTCGTCGGATTCAGGCCCGCTGCTTCGAGGCCCTTGCGCAAGACGGTCATGTCGCGCTGGTACACGCGCTGGGTCGGATGCGGCATCGGGCCGCCGTTGTAGCCTTGCAACCAGGCCTGGTATTTCCACAACATCCGGTTGAGCAGACCGTTGGCCGCGATCGGCAGGCTGGCGAACGCCTTGCGCGCCGGGTCCATCTTGTACCAGAGCTGCGTGGCCTGATCGTATTCGCCCGCGCGGATCAGCTTGTGAATCCGTGGCAGCAGCGGCCCGTAATAGGCCGAATAATTCGTGCCGCAAAACGGGATGTCCATCACCTGCGCGAGCGGTACGTACTCGTATTCCAGCGGAGACGAAATCACGACTTCCTCGTGGAATTCGCGGTGCACCTCGATCGCCGACATGATGTAGGGCAGGCCGCCCTCGGCCTTGATCGCGACCACGTTGGGAATTTCATCCACCATGCGGCGCAGCACCGGCAGCGGAATATCGGCGGGATGCAAACGCGAAAAGCCCCAGGCCGGCAGCGGGAACACCATCACGCCGAGATTCGTCGCGGCGCAGATCGCCTTCGTGTACTCGAACACTTCGTCGTAGGACTTCGGATAGAAGTACGGGGGATAGCCGAGCAGCACCAGGTCGGCGCCGCCCGCCTCCGCCAGTCTGATCGCCTCGATGTTGTCTTCCAGCGTATTGAACACCGCGTGATGCACGATCACGAGGCGGCCCGCGGCCTGGTCGGCCATGATGGCGCAGAACTCGCCGTACTGCGCCTGCGTGATCGCCACTTCCGAGCACGAAAGCGAGCCGACGAAGCCGTGCTCGATCGCCAGTTCGACATCGTGGCGGACGGCTTTTTCGTTGATGCGCCTGAAGTCCGATGTCATCGTCGGAATGGTCACGTTGGCGACGCCAACGAGATGCTCACGCGCCCATTCGCGCGCTTCGTTTCGGGTGTAGCGGGCCATCCTGTGCTCCTTTTTTGCGTTGCTATTGAATGCCGCGTGTCCTGGTGTGCGCTTAGCGCTTGGTTTCGAATTCGATCGGCAGCGGCGTCGCGAGGCCGGCCGCAATTGCCTTGTCGAGGATGAGTTCCGCCACCACGATGTCCTGCAGCCCGCCGCCCACCGACTTGTACATCCGGGTGCGGGCGTCTTTCAGGCGCTCATCGATTGCTCCGCTCATCAGATCCGTCAGGCTGAACGACTTGTCGCGAAACGCGATGCCGGCTTCGTGGGCGGCAAGCATGTCGCCGGTTTCTTCCAGGACTTCCTCGAGCGTGTCGCACACGATGATGTCGCTGCGAGCGACGACCGAGACATCGATCTCGCGCTGCTCGGGAATGGTCGAGCCGATCGATACGACGGTCGCGCCGGGCTCGAGCCAGTCGCCGAAAAGAATCGGCTGTTCGCCCCTCGCGCGCGCCGCGGCGAGCACGATCCCGGCGCCGTCTACCGCTTCTTGCGCCGACGCCACACCGCGCGCGGGCACGCCGAGATCGCGTGTCACGGCTTGCGCAAACGCGGCGCGCCGCTCGGGTGTCGGGCTGAACACGACGACCTCGCTCAGATCCCGCACGCTGGCGATGGCACGGGTATGCATCGTCGCTTCGAGGCCGCTGCCGAGCACGGCGAGGCGCGCGGCGCCGCGAGGCGCCAGCCGGTCGAGTGCGGCAGCCGAGGTGGCGGCCGTGCGATAGCCGGTAACCAGATTGCCGTCGACAAACGCGGCGATGCGGCTGGTCTCCCGGTCGAACAGGACGATCACGTATTCGACGCCGGGCGCGGCCGCGTCCATCGCCATGCCCATGATCTTGGCGCCGTAGTAGCGGCCGCCCACCGGCACGGCCGGCAGCGTGCGCAGCCAGGTCTTGCCGGCGGCCGCCACGGTGCGCGGCGGGGCGGATTTCGGCGGAACCGGCCGCGCATAGGCCGACTGCAGCGCGCGTATCGCATCCGTCCAGTCGAAGACGGCCTTGGCGGTGTCGCTGGAGACGAATACCGGAGCAAACGAGGTGGCGGTCATGGCAAACAATAAAGAGTGATTTGAAAGAACCGGGCCCGCCGGCAGCACGCGTCGATGCGTCCTTGCGCAGAGCCAATGCCCGCTCCGGAATCGAGGTTCCGCGCTCAGAACGGCTGGGCGAGCACGCCATAACCTTCGAACAGGAGTTCGACGGCACGCCGTCCGTCCGCGTGTGGGTCCTGCTCCGCCTGACAGATGGCCAGCGAGATGTCGAACACCCGCTTCACCCGCTCGCCACGACGCTGCCCATAGGCGACGAGTGCATCGTCGATACTTGTGCGCTGGCTCAGTTCCTCGATCAGCACGACCGCGTCCTCGATCGCCATGCCGCCGCCGGACGTCAACTGCGGTGTGACCGAATGCGCGGCATCCCCCACCAGTACGACTCGCCCCCGATGCCACGGCTGCGGCATGAACAGGATGTCGAACGGACGGTAACTGATGTAGCGCGTGCCATCGCAACGCCCGATCGCCGCGAGAAGATCGGGCGCCGAAAAACCCTCCAGACGCTCCCTGAACATCTCGCTCAGCCTGTCTTGCGCCATATGCGCGTGGACCTTGGCGTTCTCGAGGAAGAAGTAGTAGCAAAGCTTGTCGGAGAGCGGCAGGCCACCCACCGCGCGGCCGTCCCGGTGCTTGTACAGCACGAGCCCGTCGAACTCCGCGGGCCGCTCCACCGTGAAGCGCCACGCGCCTTGTCCCGCATAAGCCGGCTGATACTCGCCGCCGAATACTTTGCAACGCGTCTTTGAATACGTTCCGTCCGCGGCGACCAGCAGATCGCAGCGCCCCGTTTCACCCGTCGACAGTCGATATGAGACGCCGTTGCCGTCCTGCTCGATATCCTCGACGGTCGTGCGATAGTCGATCCGGGCACCGCTCGCGAGCGCCTGCCCTTCGAGCACCTCCGCCAGCTTCGGCCGCATGATGCCGATCGCGCCGGGGGCGTCCGGCCTGAAGATGCGCGGCGGACGCCGCTCGTTCACGATCTCGCCCGCGTCGTTGCGCACACTGACCGTGTCCCATCCCGAGCCCGCCGCCATGCAACTGTCGGCGAGCCCCACGCGATCCAGTGCGCGCAACGCGTTGCCAAGCAGGGAAATGCCGGTTCCCTGCTGATCCATCCGGTGGCCGCTCTCCACGACCCTCGCGTCCATACCGGCGCGCGCGAGTCCGTGAGCGAGCGTCATGCCACTGATCCCTCCGCCGACGACAAGCACCTTGTGCTGCGAAGCCATGACTGTGTCTCCTTGAAATTTGTTTTAGTCGCGTCAACTCACATGAACGGAGCGCGCTCCTGCGGCCACCACAATCCCGGTTGCGGCTGGCCCATCCGGTTGCGCAGAATGCCCACGCCGCCCACTTCGAGTTCCACCACGTCGCCGGGCTGAAGCCTGCGATCGAGTTCGAGCGCGGAGCCGCCGCCCATCGTGCCCGAGCCGATCACGTCGCCGGGCTCCAGCACTTCGCCCAGGCTCGCCCACGCGATCAGTTCGTCGACGCTCCAGAGCTTGTTCGCGCTCGTGCCCTTGCCCCAGGTCTCGCCGTTGACGCGCACTTCCATGGGAATGGCGTCGAGGTCGGCGAATTCGTCGATCGTCGTGATCCACGGCCCCACTCCATAGGCGAAGTCCTTGCACTTGGTCGGCCCCATCTGGATGGGCATTTCGATCGACTGGCGATCGCGGGCACTGAAGTCGTTGAACACCGTGATGCCGAAGAGATAGGGACGCGCCTGTTCCGGCCTCAGATTACCGCCGCGCCGGCCGATGATGTAGCCGAGTTCCAGCTCGTAATCCATATGCCCGATATAGCCCGGCCACGGCACCTCCGCATCATGACCGATGACGGTATGCGGCGTCCCCTTGAAATAGCCCGGCACCTTCAGCAGGCTCTCATGCGGCTTGTGCCCGATCTTCTCGTGAAAGCCCTTGATGTGTCCGATGAACGTCAAGCCGTCGCGGACAACGGAGGGATCGGTGGCAGGCAGCCACTTCGCCTCTGCGATCGGGATCGACGCTTCGTCCGGGCGCTCCTTGTCCGCGCGGCGGGCAGCGTCGAGAAACCGCTCGCCGAGGCCGATCGCCGCCGACATGCTGCCGGGAAAGAGCGCCTCCGACAGCCGGCGCGCCGATTCTCCCGTCGCGCCCTGTTTCTCCAGCGCCAGCACGGACGCGCGCTTCAGATCGATGACGCGCCCTTCTTCCGGCAATACCAGCACCAGACGGGCGACATCCCCATCCGGACCGTTCACAGCGATGCGACCCAGCTTCATTGTTCGGCTCCAGTTTCTGGATACAGCGGCTATGCCGGCCTTCCCGGCCTAACCCCACGCATCCTCGTTAGTGACCGTTTCATTATATATACGATACGCCGCGTATCGTAAGCGAGGGTTTTTCCTCATGCTGAAAAACCATGTGGAAACCCGAACGCCTCTTGCGTTATTCGAAGCAAGCGGAATATTATGATCCGAACCGTATCGTATTAACCGACATCACCTTTCTCTTTCGACAGGACGCTTAAAGTGAGAATCCTTGGACCTGACACACTCGTTTTCGGCGTCGACGACGTCGCAAGCTGCGCGAGCTTTCTCGCCGACTACGGACTGACGCCGCAAGGCGATGGCGCGTTTGAGGCGCTCGACGGAACGGGCGTCGTGATTCGCCACAAGGACGACCCCGCGCTGCCGAAGTGGACGCTGCCGACGAGCAATCAGCTACGCAAAACGATCTACGGTGTGGAGGATCGAGCCGCACTCGACGAAATCGCGCATGAGTTGGCCAGGGACCGCGAAGTCAAATTTCTGGCGGACGGCTCGATCGAAGCGACCGACGACTCGGGATTCCTCCTCGGGTTTCAACTCTCCGTGCGTCGAACGCCAACGCTCGCGGCCGAGCAGATCAACGCGCCCGGCGATGCGCAGCGCGCACTGAACGTCACCGGTTCGCCGGCGAATCGCGACGAACCGCCGCCGCTTCCCAGGACGCTTTCGCACGTCGTCTACTTCGTGCCCGACACGGACAAGGCCGAGGCGTTTTATGTGAACCGGCTCGGCTTCCGGGTCAACGACCGCTTCACCGGAATGGGCCCGTTCCTGCGCCCGCGGGGCACCCTCGATCACCACACGTTGTTCTTCATCAAGACGCCGCCGGCCATGCAGGGTTGCGAACATTTCACGTTCCACATGGGCGGTCCGTCGGAGGTGCTGCGAGCAGGCCACGCGTTCGCGGCCAAGGGTTACGAATCGTTCTGGGGACCAGGCCGTCACCGGTTCGGCTCGAACTGGTTCTGGTACTTCAATAGTCCGCTGGGTTGCCATATCGAATACGACGCCGACATGGATCAGCTCGACGACTCCTGGGTTCCGCGTGTCGCCCCCGCCATCGCGGAGAACTCGCAGGAATTTCTCTTCCAGTTGCGCGAGACGTGGGCGCCCGGAGGGCCGCCCCCGACGCAATCCCGAACAGAGTCCTGAAAGCAAGCCTGAACGCAGGTCGCCATGCCGGATTCGGGCACTGCCCAATGGGTCCGCCTGTGCGAGTTGAACGCGCTTGCGCCGACTGGCGCACGCGGATTCGACTTGCAAGGACGCGGCGTCGACGACCTCTTCGTCGTGCGCCGGCACGCGCTCCTGCGCGGCTACATCAATTCGTGTCCGCATTGGCCCGGGGCTTCTCTGCCGTGGCGAAAGCACGCCTATCTCGACCAGGGTGCGAACCACATCGTTTGCCACAGCCACGGTGCGAAATTCACGCTTGATGACGGCCTGTGCGTATCGGGGCCCTGCGCGGGCCAGCACCTCCAGGCGGTCGCCTTGAGGATTGAAGAAGGCAGGTACGTCAGCGCGCTCTTGCCGATGCCGCGTTGACAAACGCACCGGCGACCCTCGCGAAACGTCGTCCGGTATCGCTGACTGCACGCCAACGAGAGCGTGTTCGTCGCGCAATAACTTCGCGGCACAAATCAAAATCCTTATAAATACAGGAGACACGGCAATGAAACGATACAAACTTTACGGCGTCGCGTGCGCCGCGCTGGGTCTCGCCCAGAGCCCCGCATTCGCGCTCGAAAACGGCACGAGCAGCTATCCGTCTGGGATCATGACCGTGATGAGCGGACTGCTTGGCGGCCCCGGAACCTATCTCTACACCTACAACAAATTCGAGAACATGACGTCGCTACGCGACGGCGGCGGCAACAGCAATCCGCAAGGCGCCAATGGCGGGCTGCAGGCCCATTCGCTGCGAGCGGTTCATGTGTTCGAAACGCCGACCATTCTGGGCGGCACCATCGCCGTCCAGGCTGCGCTTCCCTATGTGGACGGCACCTTGCACCTGCCGTCGTTTGGAATCTCCGGCGGCGGGCGTGGATTCGCCGATCCGCTGTTTGGCATGCTCGTCGGCTGGCAATCGCCGCACTATCTGCAGACCGTCGAACTCGACGTCGTCGCCCCGTGGGGTTCGTACGACAAGAGCCGTCTGTTCAATCCGGGAAGCAACGTCACGAGTTTCTATCTCGCCTATGCGTTTACCTGGATGCCGCTCCAGCAGATCGAGCTCAGCTCCAAGATCAATCTGAGCTATAGCAGCGTGAATTCGGCGACGCACTATCAGTCGGGCGTTCAGCTTACCGCTGACTACGGCCTCAATTACCACATCAATCAGAACTGGCTCGTCGGTGTCGGCGGATACGTGAATACCCAGCTCAACGACGACAAGATCAACGGCCAGTCCGCGTTCGGCGACGGACATCGCACCAACGAGTTGACGCTGGGACCGCAGGTCGGCTATGGCACGCAGAAATGGGGCGCCGTGCTTCACTGGCAGCATCAGATCTACGCGCGCAATGCCGCCTACGGCAATACGCTGTGGCTCAACGCGTACGTCAAGTTCTAGCGGCATGAAGTCGGGCGTTGCGGCTGCATCGCCCGATTTTTGTGCTGCTCGCGTCTCGCTTGTGTCGCGCATCAAGGCGCCGCCATGGCATTGCAGCCGCCCGCTTATTCCGGGACCCGCGACGTTTGCGGCGCACGCCTGGGCGTCGACAGATGCGCGAAGACGAGCGCAAGGACGAGCAGCCCCACCGCGCAGACAGCGAACAGGATGCGTACCGAAGCATGAGCGAGCGACCGCGCACCCAACGCGATTCCGAACGACTGCCCCAGAAAGAGCACGCACGAAAACAGCGAAACGGCCGTGCCTCTCGCCTGCGGGGCCATCTGCGCGGCATGGTTCTGCAAGACGTTGTGAAGGGCGTAAAAACCGAATCCGGCGAGCATGCAGGCTGGGACGGATAGCCACCAGAACGGCGAGACCGCAAGCGCGACCAGCGAGATTGCGAGCAGCAGCCCGCCCACTCGCGCAAGCCGCGCATCCCTGAAACGCCGTATCACGCGCTTCGAGCTCAGACTGAAGAGCAGCCCTCCCACGCCGTAGCTCGATGCGATCAATCCCGCCGTGGACGAAGACAGCCCAAACGACGTGCTGAGGTAGGTCGGCAAGAATGCCAATGCGCTGTACGCAAAGGCGCCTTCAACGAAAGTCACCAGCAAGACGATGCGAACCCGGCTTGCGCCGAGCATCCCGATCGTCCGGCGCGCGAACGCCGGTTGTTTCGTCGGGGTGTCTCGCGCGATGGGCGGCGACACGCTTCGCACCGCCAGCCAGCCGAGCGCGAACACCGCCGCGATCGACACGAACGGAGTGCGCCACCCCCATGAGGAAGCCAGCGCCGCGCCGCCCCATTGCCCCGCGATCATGCCGAGCACGGTAGCGCCGAGCAGACGCGCGAGCGCCGCCTGGCGCTCGCCGTCCGCGCTGTGATCGCCGATCCACGCCATCGTCAACGGAACGATGCCTGCCGCCGCCGCACCCGAAAAAAACCGCGCCGCGAGCAGTTCGTCCAGGTTGCCGGCAAGGCACGCGCCAAGGTTGCCGAGTGCGCAAACCACCGCCGCGAGCGCGATCACGCGCATTTTTCCGAGCCGGTCGCCGAGCGGCCCCGAGCCTAGCTGACAGATTCCGTAGGCGAGCGCGAACGACGCTATGGTCTGCGCGGCGCGATCGGCGCCGACCGCGAACGCCGTCGCAAGAACGGGCAGCATCGAATCGCACATGCGCATGGAGGCCATGCTGCCAAAGCAGCAGATATAAAGCGGCCATTGCGCGTTATCGCGGGTTCCGGTCATGGCTCAGAGATCGATCACCAGCTCCTGGGTCGTCGCTCTCGACACGCAAATCATGAGCGACTTGCCCTCGCGCTGCTCCTCGGCGCTCAGTACATAGTCGCGATGATCGACCTTCCCCGACACGATCGCCGTCTCGCAACTTCTGCAAAGCCCTTCCCGGCAGGAAAACGCAGGCGTCAGACCATGCCGTTCGAGGCAATCGAGAATCGATTCGTCGGGCTCTACCGTGTACCGCGCGCCGCTCCGCGCGAGAGTGACGGTAAACAGCTTCTCGCCGCCGCGCTCGCGCTCGTCCGTTGAAGCCGCGAATCGCTCGAAATGAACGCGATTCGCACCGATGCCCAGGTCGCGAGCGCGCGCCGCGATTGCGTCCATGAGCCCGCCTGGTCCGCAACAGTACACATGCTCGGCGGGTTTCACGTCAGCGAGCATGCCGCTCACGTCGTGCGGCAACGCTGCCTCGTCGTCGGCATGGAGACGAATGTCACCGCCCAGCGCGAGCAACTCGTCCAGGAACCCCGCGTGTGCTCTCGAGCGTACGCAGTAGCTCAATTGCCACGGCAGCGCATGACGCTCACACCAGCGGATCATGCTGAGGATCGGCGTGATGCCAATGCCGCCGGCGATGAAGCGATGACAGGTCGCTTCGGCCGAGAGCGCAAAAAGCGAGCGCGGCTCACTGATGCGCAGCGTGTCGCCGGCCCGCAGCGCATCGTGCAGGTACGCCGATCCGCCCCGCGACGCCGCACTTCGGCTGACGCCGAGGCGGTAGCGTGTCGGATCGATCGGGTCATTGCACAGCGAATACTGACGCACGAGCCCCTCGCGCAAGTGAACGTCGACGTGCGCCCCCGGATCGAATGCCGGCAGGTTCGTCCCATCCGGTCTGCGCAATTCGATGTCGAGTATGCCCTCGGCCGCACGCGCGATTTTCTCGACGACGACTTCGATCACGACGTGGCCTCGCTCTTCCGCGCCGCTGCGGCGCCTTCTTCCTCGATCCGTTTGTTCACGGCCCAACGAAACTGCGAGAGGGCCGCGTCGATGCCGAACGCCATCATCCTGAAGCCGGGATCGAGCGTGAGATTCCGATGCTGGGCCGTCACGATGTCGCGGTCCTCGTCGAACGCGTCGACCACCGCCTGATGAATCGAACGCGTCACGTCGGGCTGATCGAGCGAGAAATTGTGCGGATGAGCAAAGAAATAGTGCGTCGAGTTTTCGGTTTCAGGCGTCAGGGCCTGGCAACCGCGAAACTCGACCGCGCCGACACGAACGCCCTCGGGCGCACCAGTACCCGTTGGCGCCATGCCCGAATCCATGCGCAGAACCGCCGGCACCGTGAAGTCGTAGATGTTCCAGCGGTCGACCTTGCCCGGCCACGCCCGGACGGCTTTGGCGAACGGCGGCGGCTCGGTGTCGAGTGTCCACCGCGTGATGCGCACACCGTCTTCGAGTCGCTCGACTTTCGGCTGGCTGGCTGCGTAGTCCTCGCCTCCGCCCAGCGTGGTCGGATGAACGAATGGGAGATGCGAAAAGTCCAGCAGGTTGTCGCAGATGAGCAGGTAGTTGACGTCGTAGTGAATGTAGCCGGGCAGCGAGCGCCATGCTGGATCGTCGACCCAATGCGTGTCGGGAATCGTGGCCGGATCGGCCAGCGCGGGATCGCCCATCCAGATCCAGATCCAGCGGCAACGCTCCACGACCGGAAACTGCCTGACCCTGGCCTGCGGCGGAATTCTCTCCTGGGCCGGAGCTTCGACACAGGCTCCGTTGCTGTCGAATTTGAGGCCGTGATACATGCAACGAACGCAATCGCCTTCACGCCGGCCGACCGACAACGGCGCGCCGCGATGACAGCAGCGATCCATCAGCGCGACGACCTCGCCGCCTTCCTTCCGATACAGCAGAACGGGCGTGCCGATGATGGTGCGCGAGAACAGTTCGGCGCCCTCGACCTCATGCGACCAGGCGGCCACATACCAGGTGTTCCTGATGAACATCGCTTGTCTCCTGATTCGTTATAGCGCGTCTTGTTCAACGCTTGACGCCACGATAGGTTTGCCCGGATCATGCGTCAACCTAATGGGACTAATTCCCTGAATGCACGCCATGCATATCCGCGACCTCGATCTCAACCTATTGGTGCTGTTCGACGCCCTGCTGAGGGAGCGCAGCGTCACGCGCGCCGCCGCCGAAGTCGGGCTGTCGCAAGGCGCGATGAGTCACGGGCTCAACCGGCTCAGAACGTTTTTCGAAGACCCGTTATTCATCAAGACGTCGGCCGGCATGCAGCCGACTGAGAAAGGCTTGCTGCTCGGCGCGACGATTACCGAGGTCATGACGGCATTGAGGCAGTGCGTCGTTTCGCAGGCGCGCTTCGATCCGGCCAGCGCTCGCCGCACGTTCGTGCTCAGCATGACCGACATGGGCGAACTGGTTTTTCTGCCGCCGCTGATCCGCCGCTTGCGCAAGATTGCGCCTAACTGTGCGGTGCGGTCCGTGCAGGTGCCGCTCGAACAGATCGAGGCGACGCTCGCGGCCGGCGAGGCGGATCTCGCGCTCGGCTCCGTGCGCGCGGCGCCCGATGGACTATTCCAGCAACGCTTGTTCTTGCACACCTTCGTCACGATGGTCAGCGTGCGCAACAAGGCGGTCGGCAAAACGATCAGCCGCGCGCAGTTCGAGCGCATGCCCCAGATCGTCGTCTCGCTGACCGGCCGGGCGAGCGCTGCCTACGACAGCGCGTTCGACGAATACGGCATCAAGCGCAACGTCTATCTGACCACGCCGCACTTTCTGGTCGTGCCGCATCTGATCGACGCGCAGCCGGATCTGATCGCCACGGTGCCGCTCGAACTCGGCAACGTGTTCGCGCGGCTCGGCACGATCAGGATGGTGCCGCCGCCGGTGTCGTTGCCGCCGTTCGCCCTCCGCCAGCATTGGCACCCGCGATTCCACGACGATCCCGCCAATATCTGGCTACGCCATCTCATCAAGGAAACGTTCGACCGCTATCCGGATATCGCGGACGACGAGGCCTGAAGTCAGCCCCGCACATCGAACACCGCAAACGGCGCGGTGGCGCTTGCGACGCGGCGCGTTCCCGTCGCATCGTAAAGGTCGGCTTCCACGAACGAGACGCGCCCGCCCAGACGTTTGACGCGGGCGTCGGCGATAAAGTCGCCCACGTATCCCGGCTCGATCATGTCGACCGTGAGACTGATCGTTGCGCACGTGCGGCCGTGCGGCAGCCTGGCGAGCAGCGCCAGGGCCATCGCGAGATCGAGCATCGAGGCGAGCGTTCCGCCCGATACCACGCCATTGCCTTGCACCGATTGGTCCGGCGCGGTGAAGCGGAGCGACAGCCCCTCCGCGCTGCCCGCCAGCAAGGTGGCGCGCAGCGAGGTCAACGCGGGATTCATGTCGAGCGTGACGTTGCTCGCTTGCGCGGACAGAAGCTCGTGAAGCAAGGCGCGATCGGGATTGTCTCGACGTAGCGTCGGTTCGATCACGTCAGCCATGTCGTTGTGCGACGCACACTTGTCGTTGACGGCCCAGTCCCTCGATCTCGGCTTCCATCACATCGCCGTCGCGCAGGAAACGGTTGTAGTGCGTGCCGTTGCCGGCCGGCGAGCCGGTGCAGATGACGTCGCCGGGCAACAGCCGCGAATAGCGCGAAATGTATTCGATCTGCCGCTCGATACCGAACAGCATGTCGGCGGTCGTCTCGTCCTGCATGACTTGCCCCGACACCGTGAGCCGCATTCGCAGACGATGCGGGTCGGGAACGAATGCCTTGGGCACCAGATACGGTCCGAGCGGCAGAAAGCCCGGCTGTCCCTTCGAGCGCAGCCAGTCGGTGCCCAGCATCTTGTAGTCGGTGCGTGGAATCAGATCGCGCGCGGAGATGTCGTTGGCGATGGTGTAACCCGCCACGTGGTCCAACGCCTGCTCGCGGGGAATCCGATAGCCGCCGCGACCGATGACGACGGCCAGCTCCAGCTCCCAGTCGGGCTTCACTGTCGTGACCGGCAGCACCAGCGGATCGAACGCCCCCGAGACCGCGGAGACCGGCTTCGTGAATGCGTAAGGCTCGCCGTTCGCGAGCCGCTCATCCATCATGGCTTCCGCCCAGCGCCGAAGGCCGGCCTCGTCGAGTCCTTCTGGACCGACCTTCGCATCCACCGTCAGATCGACCACATGCTTGCGGTAATTCGCGCCGGTGCAAAAAATCTGCCGCGGCAGATCGATGGCCGGGTGAGCCTGCAAATCGGACAGCGCATGCCAGCCGCCCTCTTCTGCCGAGACCTGCGCGGCGAGACGGCCCAATGCGGGCTCGCTCGCCGACCAGGCGTCGAGAAGCGCGAGCACGCCGGGCGCGTTTGCCAGATCGCGTTCGCCATGACGCGCTGCCAGTTCGGCAAGCGAAGCCACGCGATCATTCACGACGAAGCCCACAAAGCGGGCAGCGTCCGCCACCGAAAACGTTCCGAGCGCGTATTGCTTCACTTCTGTCCCCCCATGTATTGCTCGACCATCGAATCATCGACGATGGTCGAATAGTCATTGTCCGCACCCACCAGACCGAGCGAGCGACGGTGCGCGACGAGTAGCGCGACGCCCTCTGCCGATGGACGCAGCGAATCCGGGTTCTGCGCGATCATCGCAGCGGCAACCGCGTCCGGAAAACCGGCCGCCAGCACCGCCTGCCTCGCAAATTCCGCGCGCTCGCCAACGCGCCGGCGCGCGCGTTCCAGCGCTCGCAGCCACGCGGCGACCCTGGCGTTCGCCGCGCCGCCCCGGCGCACGACGACGCCCTGCCCGGGAAAACCGGCGTACGTGTCCTGCACGCTCGCGATGCAGGCAAGCCCCGCCGCTTGCGCCATCGAATCGAATGGCGGCCCTAGCAAGGTTGCGTCGCCCTGTCCCGCCACGAGCGCGTCGAAGCGCTCCTTGACGCCGCCCGCGGGCGTCAGGCGCACCGCATCGGACGGTACGCCCGCATCGCGCAGCATGGCCCTGAGCGCAACGACGAAGCCGTTGTCCGGCGCATCGACCAGCAGGTTCGCACCGTGCAGATCCCGCAGATTGCACAGTTGCGGCCTCGCGAGCACCGTCAACGGCGTGGTTCGCTCGATCTGCGCGACGACGCGAAAGTCTCGCGGACCCACGCGGCCGTTCCAGCCGATGACGTTGTCCATCGAAGTCACGACCGCATCCACGCTTCCGGCCACGAGCGCGTCGAATTGCTCATCCGACGAACGGTTGCGATCGGCGTGAACCGCGATGGCCAGCTCGTCGTGACTCGCGACGAGTGCAAGCAGCGGCGGCACGAACCACATCACGCGAATTTTCTCTGTCTCCATGAATCCCGGCTGTTGTCATTTGATTGCCCACATTACAAAACGGACCGTTCATATTTGTCAAGCTCAAACCTAGCCAAAAACCGCTAACCATCCCTAATCCTTTTCCCTATTGACAGGCAACTCCGGCTCATTAACGATACGATACGACTCGTTAATGGAGAGAACATGGAGACGCTGGTCAACAATCAGGGCTTGCAGCAGCAGGCGGAGACGGACACGTATCGCCCGGTCAGGCGGATCGTCACGGGCACCAATACGCGGGGCCAGTCCTGCTTCGTGTCGGATGGACCGACGCCGAACCGGACAAACCGGCCGGGGCTGCCGCTTGCGCACGTCGTGTGGGCAACCGGCGAAGCGCGCGCACCCGGCGACGATCCCGCGCCGGCCGGTCGCGCGTTCGCGTTCCATTCGAAGGGCGGCTCGTTGCTACGCGTCGTCGATTTTCCGCCTGACAACAACTACGACGAAGCGCAGCTCAAGCAATTCCTCGACGACAGCGGCGTGCGCGGCAAATCCGACGCACGGCATTTCTGGTTTCACAAGACGGAGTCGCTGGACTACGCAATCGTGCTCGAAGGCGAAATCTGGGCGCTGCTCGACGAAGGCGAAACACTCATGCGCGCTGGAGACGTGCTGATCCAGCGCGCGACCAGTCACAGTTGGGCGAACCGCTCGGACAAGCCGTGCCGGATGGCGTTCGTGCTGCTCGATCTCGTCGAAGGAGAGCCGCTGTGAGCAAGGCGATCATTACCTGCGCGGTGACGGGTGGCGCTCATACACCCTCGATGTCGCGATTTCTGCCGGTCACGCCGGAGCAGATCGCAGCCGAATCCATCGCGGCCGCCGAGGCCGGCGCCTCGATCATTCATCTGCATGCCCGCGATCCCGAGGACGGCCGCCCCTCCGGCGACCCCGAAATCTTCAGGCGCTTCGTCACGGCCATCAAGTCCTCGACGAACGCCGTCATCAACATTTCGACGGGCGGCGGCGGTCCGAACATGCCCATCGAGGAGCGCACGGCGGCAGGCCGGGCGCTCAAGCCCGAGATGTGCTCGCTCAATATGGGCTCGCTCAACCTCGTACTGTCGGAGATGGCCGAACGCGAGCGCGAATGGCGGCATGACTGGGAAGTGCCGTTCCTGAAGGGCACGCGCGGGCTGATCTTCCGCAATACCTACGACGACATCGCGTGGATTCTCGAGCATGTCGGAAAAGCCGGCGGCACGCGCTTCGAATTCGAGTGCTACGACGTCGGCCATCTGTACACGCTGCAGTACTTCCTCGAAAAGGGTCTCGTGAAGCCGCCGCTTTTCGTGCAGACCGTGTTCGGCCTGCGCGGCGCGATGGGCGCCCACGCCGAGGACCTGCTGCATCAGAAGCGCACCGCCGACCGGCTGTTCGGCAACGACTACCACTGGTCCGTGCTGGCGGCCGGCAAGCATCAGATGCCTGTCGCGACGATGGCGAGCCTGATGGGCGGCAACGTCCGGGTCGGCCTCGAAGACAGCCTGTATATCGGCCGCGGCGAGCTGGCTCGAAGCAACGCCGACCAGGTGCGCAAGATTCGCCGGATTCTCGGCGAACTGGGCATCGAGATCGCCTCGCCGGACGAAGCGAGACGGATGCTCGATCTGAAGGGCCACGACCAGGTGGCCTTCTAGCCATACCGGACAGGGATCGCCCCCGGTCGCCGGCGTGAAACCGGCAGCGATCCCGATCCGGCGTTCGATGTCCGTCGTTCCGTCCGCGGACGGCGACACATTGCCCGACGCCCCGCGTCAGGAGCAGCCAATACAAGAACGTTGGAGACGAACATGACTCATCTTTCCCCTGAAGCCCGGCCGGCACGCGTCGCCGGTGCGCGGCACGGCTGGCTCCTGATGGCCAGTTGCTGGCTCTCTTCGACCGGCGCCGTGCTGATCGCCCCCGTGCTTCCGCAGATGCGGCACGACTATGCGGGCGTTCCGCATGCGGACGTGCTGACGCTGATCGTGCTGGTCATTCCCGCGCTGATGATCGCGTTGTTCAGTCCGCTAGTCGGCTCGCTGGTGGACGCGTTCGGACGCAAGCGCCTTTATCTGGCCGCGGTCGCGATCTACGCGGTGGCCGGCGTCCTGCCGTTCTGGCTGACGAGCCTGTACGCGATCGTCGCCGCGCGCGCGGTGATCGGTCTCGCGGAAGCGGCGATCGTCACGATCGCCACCGCGCTCGTCGCCAATTATTTCTCCGGTATGCGGCGACAGAAGTGGCTGACGATGCAGCACGCGTCGGCCTCCGTCGTGGCCGCCTTGATGTTCGCCGTGGGCGGCGGGCTTGGCAGCCTGGCGGCGGGTTGGCGCACGCCGTTCCTGGTCTATGGATGCGCGATCCTGTTCCTTCCGTTTATCGCGGTGATGATCTGGGAACCCGGCGAAAAAACGCACGTCGAGCATGCTCCCGTGCAGAAGTTGCCGTTTCCGTGGCGCGAGATCGGCCTTCTCTGTCTGCTGATCCTTTTCGCGTCGGTCATGTTCTTCGTCGTGCCGGTGCAGATCAGCTTTTTGCTCAGCGAGCGCGGCGTCACGGCACCGGCGATTCTCGGGTTCGGCGGCGCCATCGCCAATGCGGGCATTCCGGTGGGTTCGTTTGCGTTTCACCGGCTCGCCCGCTGGCCTATCAACCGGCTTCTGGTCATCGCCTTCGGGCTGCTCGCGCTGGGTTTTTTTGTCATCGCATCGTGCGCGGGCGCAAACGCGACGGTCGCGGGCGCTTTTCTCGCCGCGGCGGGGGCGGGCATGGCGCTGCCGCTACTCGGCACGTGGACGCTGGCGCGCGTGCCGTTCGCGCAAAGCGGTCGAGCGACCGGCGGGTATATGGGATCGTTTTTCCTCGGCAATTTCCTGAGCCCGCTCATCGTCGAATCAGTCGCCAGGTTCGCCGGCGGACTCATCCAGGCGGTCGCGTGGCTGGCGGTGGCCTGCGCCGGCACGGCGGTCGCGGTCCTGATCTTGACACTGGCGAAACGCGGACCCAGCGGATCGGTGCATGCGGCGCAGGTGAACCGCGTTCCGCTCGGCTGACCGCTTCGATCACACGTCTGCGACTGCGCCGGCAGTCGCCGCGTCGACGTCCTTCGTGCCATGAACAAGGCGACACCGACGCATGGCATGGAGACGGCTCAAGCGAGCCCTTCGACTCGTTACAATAGCCCGTGCAAAAACGCGTTCCCTTCAACCGCATCGTGTGCGACACATGTTGACCTCTTATTTCCGGAGCGGCGACGCCATCCGCAGTCGGCGCGTGAGCGATATCGTGTTAACGGACACGATCGACGTGCCCGCCCCCCCGGCGCGTCTGCTGGCGGATTGGCAAAGAGAGACGTCGATGCACATGCGGTTGGACCCCGGCGACGTCGAGCCCATGCCTTTGGCGCGAGCGCGGATGCGCTGGCCGGACTACGCGCGCTGCGTCGAGGCCATGTCCGACTGGACGTCCGGGCTAGGGCTGCCCGAGGTGCTCGCCGCCAGTGACATCGCCCTCATGGCCTGCCGCGGCGCGCGGTATCACCATGACGCCGCGCAATATGGCGGAGCGGCCTTTTGCAATCTCTTCATGAGCGAGGACAAGGGGCTGGATCTGCATTTTCCCGCGTTGGACCTGCGCATTCCCCTGACCCGCGGCACGGCCGTGATATTCGACACTGGCCAGCCTCATGGCGTCATCCGGCGCGGCCGCTCGGGCTTCGATGCCGCCGACTTCCCGCCGGACCAGGACTGGCTGCAGATATTCCTGACCTGGGAGCTTCCTGTCGAAGAGGCTCATGTCGGGCAGGCGCTCAACATTGCATTCGATATCGCCCCTCCTGTTTCGCCGCAACCGGACGAAGAGCAAGTCCGGCTCGATGGCGAACGAGCCGACGTGTGCCCGAATTCCGGTCGCTGGTTCCAGGTGGACTAGACGTCGGGGTCGCCGACCGTCTGTATGATGGCGGCTTTCGCCGACGCCTGGCACGCGCGGCGCAACGCATTCATCCACACCCAAAGGAAGACCGCCATGACGGCCGCAACGCAATTCGATCAGGTTTCCATCGTCAAACGCGCCAATGTCTACTTCGACGGCAAGTGCGTGTCGCACACCGTTCTGTTCGCCGACGGCACGCGCAAGACGCTCGGCGTTATCTTGCCCGGCGTGCTCAACTTCGGCACCGACGCGCCGGAGATCATGGAGGTGCAGGCGGGCCAATGCCGCATTCGCCTCGAAGGCACCGACGAGTGGCGGACGTACGGCGCGGGCGAGTCATTCTCGGTGCCCGGCAAGAGCCGCTTCGATATCGACGTGATCGAAACCCTCGACTACGTCTGCAGCTATCTGTAGATCGAATGGGCGCATGACGCGCGGCGATGAAGGCGGCTTCATAGGCATGCGCCGGGGCCACGGAATAAGCCCGCTCCGACCACGCAGCGCGTAAGCCTAATGGCTGCGCTTTCTATCGACTTGGGCCACTTCGCGTGGCTGCTTTTCGTAGGGCGGCGTGTTTTCGTTTGAGTGGCTTCGTCACGCCGATAATCACCTCGGCAAGACGTTGCGCAGCCGCCTTCATTTGCGCGTTGCTGAATCCGCCGAATCCAAGGACCAGGCCGGGCCGCGCCGTTCCCGGCGCGAACATCGGCGATACGGCCCGCACGGCGACTCCGGCCCGCGCGGCCAGTTCGACCACCTTGCGGTCATCCATGCCTTGCGCCAGCCACAGGACCACATGCATGCCCTGGTCGCCCGGCTCCAGCCATGCCAGATCATTCGGAAGCAGCGCGTTCAGCGTCTCGATCAACTGGGCCCGGTGGTCTGAATAGACGTTGCGAACCCTGCGGATGTGGCGCTCCAGATGGCCCTCGGCCATGAAGGCCGCCAGCACATGCTGATCGGCGTTCGGCGGATGACGGTCCATCAGCACACGCGCGCCGCAGAAAGCATCGACCAGATCGTCGGGGACGATCACATAACCCGAGCGCAACGACGGAAACAGGACCTTGCTAAACGTGCCGAGATAAATCACCCGGTCGGGGTCCAGTCCCTGAAGTGACGGAAACGGATAGCCCTGGTAGCGAAGTTCGCTATCGTAGTCGTCCTCGACGACCCATGCGTGGTTTGCACGCGCCCAGGCCAGCAAGGCGCTGCGCCGAGCCATGCTCATCGGCATGCCCAGCGGATACTGATGCGACGGCGTGACGAATGCGGCCCGCGCGTGAGGCGCCGCCCGTATCCCCGCTTCGACATCGATGCCCTCGGCGTCGACCGGTATGCGAATCATCGCATCGCCATGCCCCGTACTTTCGAGTATCGCGGTAACGCCACGGTAGGCCGGGTTCTCCACCCAGACCTGATCGCGCGGACCCAGCAACACCTGGCTCGCCAGAAAGAGTCCCTGCTGAGTACCGCTGGTAACGATGACCTGACCCGGTTCGCAGCGCACGGAGCGGGACTTGCGCACATAGTCGGCAATCGCTTCACGCAGCGGTAAGGCCCCAAGCGGATCGGAGTATCCAGCCGGCGCGCCAGCTCCCCTGGCACGCAGACGGTTGCCGAGCCGGCGCCAGATGTCGGCGGGCGCGGTCAAACCGACAGGTACGGAAATCGCAAACGGCACCGGCGGCAGCGGCCTGAATTCCTGCGCGATCCGCGCAAATGCCGCGGCGGGCTCAGGCAGGCTGGTCCGCGCGATACGCCGGCGGGCCGCACGCGGTTCGGTTGCCTGTCGCGGCTCGGCGAGTGCTTGCGCGACGCACGTGCCGGCGCCCCCCTTCGATTCCAGAAAGCCCTCGGCGATCAGTTGCTCGTAAGCCCCGATCACCGTGCCGCGCGAGACTTGCAGCGAAGCCGCCAGCAATCGCGTGGACGGCAACGCATCGCCGGGCTGGATATTCCCCGTGCGCACCGCCTCTCGCAACGCCTGCGCGACCTGACGGCTGAGGCTGCCCGCCGCGCGGTCCAGGGTGCCGATCGACGGAATTTCCGCGGCCCGCGCCGTTCTCGCCATGATTCTGGTCCTATGAAATCGATCTAAACTGGATCTGTAGGATAAACCAGTTTTTCAACATAATGCGTCCACACGGCTTTCGATCCGATCGCCTTCGAACACCTCCGCCAGCTAGTGGAACCGACATGTACATACCCGCCGATTTCAATGAACCTCGCACCGAGATTCTGCACGCGCACATCGCGCAACATCCGTTCGGAACGCTGATTACGCATGGAAACAGTGGGCTCGACGCCAACCATCTTCCATTCGAACTGGCGGCGGCCGAAGGCGAGCTGGGCGTCCTGCGCGCGCACGTCGCGCGGGCCAATCCGGTATGGCAGGACGTCGCGAACGGCGATGAAGTGCTCGTCGTCTTTCGTGCGGGAGACGCTTATATTTCCCCGACCTGGTATCCGAGCAAACACGAGTTTCACCGGCAGGTTCCCACCTGGAATTACGTCGTCGTCCATGCGTATGGACGCATCGCCGTTCACGATGACGAGCAATACGTGCGCGGCGTGGTGGCCCGGCTGACCCGCACGCATGAGGCTTCGCAACCCAAACCCTGGAAGATGGCCGACGCGCCGAGGGACTACATCGATACCCTGCTCAAGTCGATCGTCGGCCTGCGGATCGACATCACGCGACTGGTCGGCAAGAGCAAGCTTGCCCAGAACAAGGACGCACGCGATATTCGAGGTGCTGGCGAAGCGCTCAGGGCGCGCGAGAACTTTCAGATCGGCGATGCCATGCTGGCCGAGGCCGCCAGGAAGCCGGAGTAACCCGCTCCGCTGCTGTCGAATTGCCCGGCATAAGCCGGGCAATGGTTTATGGCGAAACCAAACCGCCCTATCCCATCACGCTTTGTTCATGCTTTGCCCTACCTTCGGTTATGCAAAGCAGTCGCCGAACCCCAGGACATTCCCGTACGACAGGGTTCCGCGTTCAATAATCAAAGGCCGGGCCGGCACTCCGCTTTCTGCGCAAACCCTTCAATGAAGCTGCACGGGCCCGCCCCGTCTGAGGCTCCTCTTTCACCAGCACTGCCGGCTCCACCTGCATTACCAAAAGTAGGGAAAAGCCCGCAGAAAATGTAGCTGGATCGATCAAATTGGCTTGAATACGCTGCGATTCATCCATCAAGCAGAGGTGGCAGCGCACGGTCGACATAGTGCTTCTTTTCATTCGACGAATCGTGTTTGCTGTTCGCCCGGCTGCCTTGCAACTTTCATAGGTCGCGGGCTTGATTTCTTGAACTCGCCAGTTGGGAAGACAGAATGAACCCTAACCTGACATTTGCGCCGGGAGATGTGTTGAGCCCGGGCACAATGGAAGCGGAAGACGTTGCAGCGGCTGCCAAACATGTCGCGGTTTCCGGGACCGACATTCTTACGGTTAAAAACCTGTCGAAAATCTTCGGGCCGAAGCCCGAGCGTGCCGCCGATTTGATCAAGCAAGGCCTTGGCCGCAACGAGATTTTCGAGCAAACCGGCAACATGGTGGCTGTCAACGACGTCAGCCTCAGCGTTAAGGCGGGCGAGATTTTTGTCGTCATGGGCCTCTCGGGTTCCGGCAAGTCGACGCTGGTTCGACTGCTCAACCGGCTGATCGAGCCGACGTCGGGCCAGGTCATTCTCGAAGGCCACGACATTGCGCCCATGTCCACGTTGGAATTACGCGATGTGCGCCGCAAGAAGATGGCGATGGTGTTCCAGTCATTCGCGCTTCTGCCGAACCGCACGGTCCTCGACAACATCGCGTACGGGCTGGAAGTGGCCGGCATCAAGAAGGCGCAGCGCTACGAAATCGCGCGTACCGCGCTCACGCGAGTCGGCCTCGGCTCGTACGAAAAACTGCTTCCCAGCGAACTATCCGGCGGCATGCAGCAGCGGGTAGGCCTCGCACGCGCGCTTGCCGTGAATCCCGCCGTGCTTCTGATGGACGAAGCGTTCTCGGCGCTGGACCCGCTGATCCGCTTCGAAATGCAATGCGAACTTCTGCGGCTTCAGAAAGAAGAGCAGCGGACAATCGTCTTCATTTCACACGACATCGAAGAAGCCATCAAGATTGGCGGCCGGATCGGCATCATGAAGGATGGCTGCCTGATCCAGGTCGGCACGCCTGCTGAACTTATCCAGTCGCCCGCGGACGCTTACGTGCGGGACTTCTTCCGCAATGTCGACGTATCCCGCTTCCTCAAGGCGTCCAGCCTGATGACAAAGGTGGACCGGGGTCTCATTTCCTGCGACGTCGGCACATCCTCGGAACGTTACCTCAATCAGCTTATCGATAGCGGCGTCGAATGCGGCTATGTCTGCGACGAATCGGGTCGATACCAGGGCTGCGTCACGCCGGCCTCGTTGCATAAGAGCGGTACGCGCCCCGTGCGTGACGCCTTGCTCCGGGACGTGAATGCGGTTTCGCTGGATGCGGATTTGCATCAACTGGCTGCGATTGCATTGAGCCAGGAGCACGACGTACCCGTCACCGACACGGCCGGAAAGCTCGCGGGCGTGGTGTCCTGCCGGACGATACTCAAGCAGGTTATGGAACGGAGAGCAGCATGAACTCGTCAGTCATCGGGAAATTCGCAGAAGACGGCGTCAATTTTCTCTTTCAGCATTTCCGGGGCGGTTTCGACGCTTTCTCCGCCTCATTGGGCGCGGTCATCAAGCTATTGCAGGACGGACTGGCCGCGATTCCCTTCGTTGCAATGCTGGTCATTCTCGTGGCCTTTGCGTTGTGGCGGCGCGGTGTGGTGTTTGCGGTCTTCGTCGGCCTTGCGCTTCTCGCGATTCATTACATGGGTCTGTGGGCTCAAACCGTCTCGACCCTGGCACTCGTCATCGCAGCGACCTTCTTCAGCCTGGTGGTGGGCGTGCCACTCGGCATCTGGGGAGCGCGCAACAAACGGGTGGAAATGATCTTGCGCTCGCTGCTCGACTTCATGCAGACGATGCCCGCCTTCGTCTATCTGATCCCGGCGGTCATCCTGTTTGGCTTGGGGCGCGTGCCGGCGGTGATCGCCACCATCGTGTTTGCCATGCCGCCAGTCGTGCGGCTCACGACCCTGGGTATCCGGCAGGTGCGCGAGGAACTGCTGGAGGCGGGCCGCGCCTTCGGCAGTACGGACATGCAGCTTCTCTGGAAAATCCAGTTGCCGAATGCGCTGCCTTCAATCATGGCCGGCGTGAATCAGACCATCATGATGGCGCTCTCGATGGTCGTGGTGGCGTCGATGATTGGCGCCGGCGGGCTGGGCGAATACGTGCTGAGCGGTATTCAGCGTCTCGACATCGGGATCGGCTTCGAAGGCGGACTCGGTGTCGTATTGCTCGCCATCGTACTCGACCGCTTGACGGAGAGCTTTGGCGTGAAGGCGAAGAAGAAAGTCAAACGGGTCACGCCCGGCACGGGAGCGGCAAAGGCCGGCACACATGCCGCGGCGCGCACTTGACCGGCAGCATCGCATCGGGCATGCGATGCGATGCGATCGCCAGAGACATCAGGTATTGGGCATTAGCGAGTTTGGAGACCCGACACGCTATTGCAGCAGCAGTCGAATTTTCAAGAAGATTTCATCATCTCGTAGGAGTAGCGCATGAACAGCAATGTATTGAAGTCGCTCGTTATGAAACTGGCGGTGTCGGCGGTCGTTGCCCTGGCTGCCGGTGCGGGGCCGGCAGTCGCGGCCGAACCGCTGAAGATGGCGGTCACGAACTGGGCGGATGTACTGGCCGTCGCCAATGTCGCCAAGTACGCTCTGGAGACGAACCTCAAGCAGCCGGTGCAGTTTGTTCAGGCCGATATCGGCATTCAGTACCAGGGCGTCGCCCGCGGCGACCTCGACATCATGGTGGGCGGCTGGCTGCCGGTGACGCACGCAGCGTATTACACAAAGTACAAGAACGATATGGACGACGTCGGCATCATCTATACCGGCGGCAAGAACGGTTGGGCAGTGCCGGCATACATTCCCGAGGCCCAGCTCTCGTCGATTGCCGACCTGGAGAAAGCCGACGTCAAGAGCAAGCTGAATGGCACCGTGCAGGGTATCGAGCCCGGCGGCGGCTTGATGCAGGCGTCCGAGAAAACCATCAAGGCCTATGACCTGAATGGCTACAACCTGCAATCGTCGAGCGAAGCAGGCATGCTCGCAGGCGTGCAGCGAGCTTACCAGTCGAAGCAATGGATTGTCGCCACGGTCTGGAGCCCTCATTGGCTGTTCCAGAAATGGCAGATGCGTTATCTCAAGGATCCCAAGGGTACGCTGGGTGGCGAGGAGCAGGTTCACGCCTTCGCGTCCAAACAGTTCGCAAGCAAGTTTCCGCGGGCGGACGTCTTCTTCAAGCATTTCAAGCTGACTCTCGCTGACGTCGAGGCCATCGAGTTCGAGGGCAACGCCACGAACGACTATGCGACGGCAGCGAGGAAATTCGTCGACGCGCATCCGGAAAAGTTGAAGGCCTGGTTGCAGCAATAGATCACGTTGTTCTCGCCGTGAGCGGAAGGGTTCATTGCCGCTCGCGGCGTGGCATGACTTGTCTTACACGATTTAATTCCGGAGTGACCACGTGAACGAGAACTCACGCTTTTTTGCTGAAACTCTCCAGAGCCGTGACCCCGTCATCGCATCGGAGATTGCGTTGGAGTTGCGTCGCCAGCAAACCCAGATCGAATTGATTGCTTCCGAGAACATTGTCTCGGCTGCGGTAATGGAAGCGCAAGGCACCGTGCTGACCAACAAATATGCGGAAGGGTATCCGTCAAAGCGGTATTACGGCGGTTGCGAGCACGTGGATAGGATCGAGGCGCTCGCCATTGACCGCGTGAAAGCGCTGTTCGATGCCGAATACGCGAACGTGCAACCCCATTCGGGCGCCCAGGCAAACGGCGCAGTGATGCTCGCGCTGGCCAAACCGGGCGACACGGTGATGGGCATGTCGCTCGACGCCGGCGGACATCTGACGCACGGCGCGCGTCCCGCGCTTTCCGGCAAATGGTTCAACGCGGTCCAGTACGGCGTGAATCCCGAAACGTATCGCATCGACTACGAGCAGGTCCGTCGGCTTGCCGACGAGCATCGCCCCAAGCTCATCATCGCAGGTTATTCGGCCTACCCGCGCGCGCTGGATTTTGCCGCGTTCCGCGAAATCGCCGATAGCGTGGGCGCATTGTTGATGGTCGACATGGCGCACATTGCCGGGGTCGTCGCGGCAGGCAGGCACGAGAACCCGGTTCGATTCGCCGACGTGGTGACGTCCACGACGCACAAGACGCTTCGTGGGCCGCGCGGCGGCTTCATTCTCACGAATAACGGCGACATAGCCAAAAAAATCAACTCGGCTGTATTCCCCGGCCTGCAGGGCGGCCCGCTCATGCACGTCATAGCGGGCAAGGCGGTCGCATTCGGTGAAGCGCTTCGTCCGGATTTCACGGCGTATATCGACCAGGTGCTGCGTAACGCCCAGGCGCTCGGCAACGTCCTGACCTCGGGCGGCCTGAGTCTCGTCACTGGCGGAACCGACAACCATCTGTTGCTGGTCGATTTGCGCGGCAAGCGGCTCACCGGCACCCAGGCTGAAAAGGCGCTGGAACGTGCGGGCATCACCTGCAACAAGAACGGGATTCCGTTCGATACACAAAGCCCGACTGTCACCTCGGGAATCCGCCTCGGCACGCCCGCTGCAACAACCCGAGGCTTCGGCACCGATCAGTTCGAGCAGGTCGGCCAGATGATTCTGGAGGTGCTGTCGGCGCTCGAACGGGAGCCCGACGGAGATGATCAGGTCGAACGCGCGGTCCGCAGCCGCGTACGAGATCTGTGCAACCAGTTTCCGATTTACTCGCATGCCGAGGCACTTGTGTAGCCGGCCCACGATACGCCTGCGATTCTTGCCGGCTATCCGGGCAGCGCTTTGCATCTTTTATTCGAGAGAGAATTCCAAATGAGCTTCGAGGGCGTACATACACCACTAGTCACACCGTTCAAGGCGGACGGCGAGATCGACCATGATCTACTCGGCAAACATGCCGCCAATCTCGCAGGCCGGGTTTCGGGCCTTGGAGTCGGCGGGACCACGGGCGAGTACTACGCGTTGAGTTTCGAAGAACGGGTTCGGACCTTCAACACCGTGGCGCAAGCGGCAGGCGGCAAGACGTATCTGACCGCCGGCATCAATGCGACCACGACGAAGGAAGTCATTCGCCTGGGTCAGGAAGCCAGGCGGGCCGGCCTGTCCGCGTTGCTGCTTGCCGCTCCGTACTATGCGCAGCCGACGCAGGAAGAACTGCTGAACCACATGTTGAAGGTGGACGACAGTCTCGACATGCCGATCATGCTGTACAACTTTCCGGCGCGCACCGGGACCGAAATCAGCAACGGCGTTCTGGCAACGCTGCTCGAACGGCCAAACTTCATCGCGATGAAGGAAAGCACCGGCGACATCTCGCGTCTGCATCACCTTGCCACGCATTTCCGCGACAAGCTGGTACTGAGCTGCGGCATGGACGATCAGGCGCTCGAGTTTTTCGCATGGGGAGCGAGGAGCTGGGTCGGGGGTGCTTCCAACTTCCTGCCCGAAGCGCATACCGCGCTCTTCGACGCATGCGTCGAGCAAGCTGACTTCGTAACGGGCCGCAAGCTGATGGCGCAACTGCTGCCCGTACTCGAATTGCTGGAGCGCAGCGGCAAATTCATTCAATACGTTCGCTACGGCTGTGAACTCGCCGGCACGCCAGTCGGTATCGCGCGCGCGCCGCTCGGCACGCTCACTGAAGAAGAGCGCGGCGATTTTGCGAAGCTCGTTCAACCCATGTTGCGCAACGCGCAGTAAACGCATGGCCTCGAAACTGGAATTCGTGCGGTTCCCGGCGCCAGATGGCGTGAACGGCTGGTGGGAAAGTCTGCCGCCGCCCTCCCCCGCCAATACGGTGTCTTCCGGGCATCGATATGACTGGGTCGTCGTCGGCGGCGGTATTACGGGGCTGTGCGCCGCGCGGCGTCTGGCGGAGCTTGCGCCTGACGCCACAATAGCGCTGGTCGAAGCGGACCGTATCGGGCGCACCACGGCGGGACGAAATTCCGGGTTCTTTATCGATTTGCCACACGACATCAGCAGTGAAAGCTATTCGCGCAGTGTGGAAACCGATAAGGCCGATGTCCGGTTTCAACGTCACGGCATTGACTATGTGCGCTCGACGGTCAAGCAATACAACATCGATTGCGACTGGCGGGACGACGGCAAGTTTCATGCGGCGGTGAACAGGAAAGGCCACGCCGCACTGACCCACTTTGCTGAAGGGCTTGCTCGCATCGACGAAGCCTTTCAATGGCTGGACGAGACCGCCATCGCTAAAGTGACCGGCACGAACTTTTATCAGGGCGCGCTCTTTACGCCGGGTTGCAGCACGGTTCAGCCGGCAGCGCTCATGCGCGGTCTCGCGGCAACGTTGCCGGAGAACGCGAAGGTCTTCGAGCTGAGCGCGGTCAAGGGCATCGAAGACCAGGGGCTGTCGAAAGTACTGCGCTTCGACAGCGGCAAGATCGTCGCGAAGCGCGTGATTCTATGCACCAACGCGTATGCGGCGACCTTCGGCGGGCATCCGAACGGTCTGCTGCCTGTTTATACGTTTGCGTCCATGACACGGGTAATGAACCCGGAAGAAGTCGGGCGACTCGGCGGCACGCGGTCATGGGCACTGATTCCCGCCGATCCGATGGGCTCGACCATTCGCCGTCTGATTACCGACCGTATCTGCGTTCGCAACCACTTCGCCTTTCGACCTGGCCTGGAACTTTCGCAGGCTGACCTGGCGAAGGCGAAGACCATGCATCAACGGTCGTTCGATCGGCGCTTTCCGATGCTGAAAGACGTCGAACTGGAATACACATGGGGCGGCCCCTTGTGTCTGTCCGCGAACAACGGCGCGCTGTTCGGATGCAGGGACGATGGCGTCTTCCAGGCGATCGGATGCAATGGCCTCGGTCTGAGCAGAGGGTCGGCATCCGGGAAACTCATCGCCGAATACGCACTCGGCCAATCCAATGAACTCGTTCGCCAGCTTTTGAACCAGCCGCATCCGCGCTCGCTGCCGGTCCGCCCGATCGCGGACGTAGCGGTGTCAGCGGCTATCTGGATGAAGGAATTTTCGGCGGGAGCCGAGCTTTAAATTTGCGAGGACAGAACATGACGACTTATCAGGAATGGCAGCAGAAAGCTGAAACCCTCTCAGTCGATGGCAGAGCGTTTATCGCCGGGCAACGGTGTCCGGCGGCGGCGAACGAAACGTTCCAGACACTCAATCCTTCGACGGGAAAAGTACTGGCCGATATTGCAAAGTGCGACGCGAAAGACGTCGACCGGGCGGTAGCGGCGGCAAGGAATGCGTTCGTGTCCGGCGTGTGGTCGAAGGCCGCGCCTGCCCAACGAAAGTCGGTGCTTCTGCGGCTCGCGCAACTCATCGAGGAAAACGCCGAGGAACTGGCGCTGCTCGAAGCACTCGAAGCGGGCAAGCCGATCAGCGAGTGCATGGCACTGGACATCCCCGAATCGGCGGCCTGTATCCGCTGGCACGCGGAAGTCACCGACAAGCGGTACGACGCGCTGTCGCCGTCGGGCGCGAGCGTCGTGAGCATGATTACGCGCGAGCCGATTGGTATCGTGGGTGCAGTCCTGCCGTGGAACTTCCCGGCGCTCATGCTTGCCTGGAAAATCGGCCCGGCGCTCTCCGTCGGCAACAGCGTCATTGTGAAACCCGCCGAGCAGACATCGCTTTCCACACTGCGCATCGCCGACCTGGCAAGGGAAGCCGGCGTGCCCGAAGGTGTCTTCAGCGTCGTCACCGGCTTTGGCGAAAGCGCGGGCCAGGCCCTGGGCCGCCATGCCGACGTCGACCTGATTGCTTTCACGGGTTCGACGGAAACCGGCAAGCGGTTCCTCCATTACTCGGCGGACACGAACCTGAAGCGAGTCGTGCTGGAATGTGGCGGCAAGAACCCTCAAGTCGTTCTGCCCGACGTCGCGAACCTGGATGCTGTCGCGGAGCAGGCAGTCGCTGCCGCGTTCTGGAACATGGGCGAGAACTGCAGCGCGGGCTCCCGTATTCTGGTTCCTTCGACAACAAAAACCGAGTTGCTCGACAAGGTCCTGGCCGTTCTGGCGGGATGGAAGACGGGCGACCCGCTCGACCCCGAGGTCAAGCTTGGTTCCCTGATCGAAGAGAAGCACTGTCAAAAAGTACTCGCCCACATCGAGAAAGCGAAAGCGGAAGGCGCGCGCCTCGTGTGCGGCGGCAAAGCCACATTGACCGAGACCGGCGGGTGGTTTGTCGAGCCGACCATCTTCGACCATGTCACGCCAGAGATGAGCATCGCCCGCGACGAAGTCTTTGGCCCCGTCGTCTGCTTCATCGAATACGCCGACATCGACGAGGCTGTCCGGATTGCCAACGACACCTGCTATGGACTCGCCGCATCGCTATGGACCGACAACGTCAACAACGCTCACAAGATTGCCGCCCGCATCAGGGCGGGTACGGTCACGGTGAACTGTTTCGGCGAGGGCGACCTGTCCACCCCATTCGGTGGATTCAAGCAATCGGGCTTCGGCGGCCGTGATAAATCGGTCTACGCGCACGATCAGTATTGCGAGCTGAAAACCACCTGGCTAAAGCTGGACTAATGCAACTCCACTCGATCGGGAGCCCCGGCCTGTCACGCCGGGGTGTTGACTTTCCGGGCGCGACGGCGTTTGACGCTGCCGCACTTCAACGCTATGTGAGACCCCATGCGACTTGGATTCATCGGGACCGGCGCCATCACGCAGGCAGTCGTTACCGGATTGCTTCGGTTCGACTTTCCGCTCGAGCGCATTTCGCTGTCGCCCCGCAATGCGCAGACCGCAGCGGCGCTTGCCGCTCTCGATAAGCGAGTGCAGGTATGCGAAAGCAATCAGGACGTACTGGAAGCATCCGACGTCGTCTGTCTTGCCGTCGTGCCGCAAATCGCTGCCGACGTGCTGAGCGAACTGCATTTTGATGCGCGCCATCATGTCGTCAGCTTCATCGCCGGCATCTCGATCGATGAGGTGCGCAGGCTCGTCCGCGCGCAGGGCAAGGTCGTTCGCGCGATACCGCTGCCGGCAGTTGCCGAGGGCAAGGGAAGCACGGCGATCTGTCCCGCGGACCACGTTGCGAAATCCTTGTTCTCGGCGTTGGGACAGGCGGTCGAAGTCGACGACGAAGCCAGGTTCGATGCACTGTTGGCCGTCACCGCGACGATGGCGAGTTTCTATGCGGTGCTGGAAGCCCAGGCGTCGTGGCTGGTCCGCCAAGGGCTGGATGACGATGCCGCTCGCTCATTTCTGTCGGGCTATTCTGTCGGCCTCGCGCACGACACAACGCGAGGTGAAAGATCGTTTACTGAGCTGATCGAGCACTCCATGACGCCGGGTGGCATCAACGAACAGGTTCACGACGAGCTCTCGAAACGCGGTACGTATGCACATTTCGCCGACGCCCTCGACCGGGTTTTGATGAGGATCCAAGGCCGCGCATAACGCCACGTTTTCGCCACGCAGAACGCCGCCTGAGGAGAGGCCTGACCTCGGGTTGACCTCTCTTGCCAACGAGCAGGGAGACTCGCAAACTATTCCGATCGAGATGCTCCTGCCTCATGACGGATGGCCGCCTTGCACCGAGAAAAAATAGAGCGGCGTAGATCCACCGTCTTCGGACAGCACCGCGCTTGCGCGTGAAAAAGGTGACAACGATGCAACAGAAGCATTTATTCGCGGACCGACTCCTCGCCCAGATGCCGTCGTTACGGGCACTGCGATGCTTCGTCACCGCGGCGCGCTACGAAAGCTTCACACAGGCGGCGGAAGTGCTATGCGTCACGCAGGCCGCAATCAGCAGGCAAATCAAGGAACTCGAGGATTCGCTAGATGTGGCCCTGTTTGAGCGCACCGGGCGGCACATCGCGCTCACCGATGCGGGCCGCATTCTCTACAACGCGTCGTATCTGTCGATCATGAATATCGCGGAAGCAGCCGAGGCGGTGCGTCGCTCGGACAAGCGCGCGCTGACCATTTGCGTCTCGCATACGTTCTCGGCTTTGTGGCTGTCGTTCAGGCTGCCCGAGTTCCGCAGACGGTTCCCGGACATCAGATTGCTCGTGATGGTGACCGAGCATTTCATGGAACTGGATGAACTCATGCAACCTGACGTCATCATTACCAAGAATCCGCCGCGCGAACCGGAGTACGAAGTCGAGCCGCTCTTCCACGACGTGGTGTATCCCGTCTGTAGTCAGCCGTTCTTCGAGAAACACTTTCGCGGACAGTCGTTGAAGCCGCTCGATCTGCTGTCGCAGCCCACGTTGAACCTCTCGCTGCTGGGACGGGCCCAGGTGTGTGAACACGTCGACTGGCGCGTGTGGCGAAACTGGTTTCAGCAAGGCGATGGCTCGGACAGGCTCACGGAAAACGAGCACTTCGAGAGTAACGACTATCGACTCCTCGTCGCCCAGGCCGAAGCGGGCGAAGGCACCCTGCTCGGCTGGCATCATCTTGTCCATCGCCAGGTCGAACAGGGCCGTCTGATTCGGCCGGTGCGTGACGCGCTCGAGTTCCACGACCGTCACCACTACCTGATCACGCATAAGAACGCGAAGCTTCGACCAGAGTCTTTGCAGTTCCGTGAATGGCTCGGTGAGGAAGTCGGCGCGATGATGCGCGAATGGCGAGGCGTCGAAGCGGAGACTACCAGGTAGCTTTCGCTCGCAACCGTTCGAACAGCATGAGCAGGTCCGTCGAAAGACGATTCTCCTGGCCGGATTCCAGAGCGCATCTAGAGCGCTTCCAGAGCATTAATGCAGGCAGTCCCATGTTCAGCGACCCCACTCATCCCGGAACCGTCCGGCCGCTTCGCTTTGGAATCGTGCTGTTGCCCAATTTCACGTTGACCGCATTTTCCGGTTTCGTCGACCTTCTCAGGCTGGCAAGCGACGAAGGTGACATGAGCAGGCCGGTCCGCTGTTCGTGGAGCATCGTCGGCGAGTCTTTTACTCCCGTCAGGGCAAGCTGCGGAATCCAGGTCGCGCCGTGGACAACCTTCGAGGAAGCCGGGTCCTTCGATTACGTCGTGATCGTCGGCGGCCTGCTGCACTCGGGGCCGTCCGCAAGCAAAGCCACGCTCCAGTTCATTCGTGACGCGGCGCAAACGTCCGCCACCCTGGTCGGCATTTGCACAGGGGTGTTCGCCTTGATGCGTGCCGAGGTGATGGACGGCTACCGCCTATGCGTGAGCTGGTTCCACTACTGGGATTTCGTCGAGCGCTTTCCCGGCGTTGACGAACGCAATCTCGTTGCGGACCGGCTGTTCGTCATCGACAGACGGCGGATTACCTGCTCAGGCGGACGGGCCTCGATTGACGTGGCAGCGGCCATACTGCTGCGGCACGTCGAGGCCACGGTCGTGCAGAAGGCGCTGCGCATCATGCTTGTGGACGATGCGCAGAAAGGCAATGCTCCGCAGCCGCACCCTCCGGGACTCGAACCCGCGACGCACCACAAGGTAAGGCGCGCGATCCTGTTGATGGAACAGCACATGGGTCAGCCGTTGAGCCTGGGAGAACTTGCCCGGCGTCTCGATATGTCCGTCCGACAGCTTGAGCGGCTGTTTGCCGCGGAAACGGGTAAATCGCCGCACGCGTACGGGCGGCAGATTCGTATACGGACGGCGTCCTGGCTGCTGACGAGTTCCGACCGAACGGTGGCCGATATTGCGACGTCCTGCGGCTTCTCCGACGCCTCGCATCTTGGCCGCGAGTTCCGTAAAGAATATGGCCAATCGCCGCATGCCTATCGGGTGGCTCGACCGCAGAGCGAGGCGCTAGCGCTGGACTCCGGGTAGCGCTGCCAGTTGGGCTTGTGAACGTGGAATGCAGGTGCACCGACTTCCCCGACAGCGCGCCGCCGAGGCGCGACAGGCAGGGGGTCCCCTTTGACAGACAATGGATACGGCAGAACATGATTACCGGGCACGCGCACGATGAAACAGTTCTTTTTGGCTTGAACGTCAAGAATGGGCGACGCTGTTACTCCATTGACGAGCGCGACTGGCAGCCTATGAAAATCGGCGCAACAGTGCTGCCCGGCTTTCTCTGGATTCCTGTCGCCGATGATGAGAATGGCGCCTGGAGCAGTTACTGGATGCGTCTGCAACCCGGAGCGCGCTCGTTCGAACACCAGCACGACTCGACCGAGTTGATCCTTGTTCTCGACGGCGTATTCACCGATGACGACGGCACGGATTTCCTGCCGGGACAGACGGTATGCTACGCGGCCGGCTCGCGGCATAGTACGTCCTCGCAAGCGGGCTGTACGGTACTGGTCGTTGCTCATACGGGGTCGACGATAGTTTCTCAATCGCCAGCCACGCGCGTCTGAGTCACGCGGACCATGGCGTTCATAGGCGGCGGGCGGCACGCTGGGCGAACATCGTCAAAGCCGCTCGTCATGCCTTTGCGAAAGTAATCAGACACTGCTGCCCTGTTTTTTTGACTGGAGGGGCCGAAATGAAACCGACAGGCGCACGGACCAAGGGATACCGGCGGCTGATTCCCTCCGTGACGGCGCTCGTCGAGTTCGAGGCGGTCGCGCGTCATGGCAGCTTTACTCTGGCCGCCGATGAACTCGGGGTGACGCAAGCAGCGGTAAGCCGGCAGGTCAAATTTCTTGAAGAAACGCTCGGGACTCGGCTCTTCAATCGTCTGCATCGTTCCATCGAGCTCACTCAGGAAGGCGAAGCTCTGTATCTCGTGGTCGCCGAGTCGATGCAGAAAATCGCCGGTGTGTTCGACCGGTTGTCGAGCGGACCGGTCCAGCAGGAACTGGTGCTTGCGGCAACGTCCGCGTTTTCACACTTTCGCCTCTTGCCGCGGCTGGCTTCGCTCAAGAAGACTCAACCGGATATTCAACTCCGCATCTCGACGCAGATGTTCAACGCTGACCTCCGACCCAAGGAGGTCGATGTCGCCGTTCGGTTCGGAAACGGACGTTGGGGCGACGGCTCCGCAACCCTGCTTTTTGACGAGGAAGTCTTCCCCGTCTGTTCGCGCGAGTGGGTGGAATCGCGGGGCGCGCCAGCGTCGCTGCAAGAACTCGCCAACGCCGCTCTCATCGAGTCGGATTCCACCTCGGAAGGCTGGATGGGATGGGAAGCGTGGTTTCACGCTCTGGGCTTCGGGCCGGTGCGATTGAACTTTGCCCTACGCTGCAGCCTTTATACGGACGCCATCGAGGCCGCGCGCTACGGGCAGGGCATCGCCCTTGGCTGGGGAAGATTGGTCCACGATCTTATCGAGGCAGGTGAGCTGATCCGATTGCCGGTCGCCTCGTTCAAGGTGAGCGATTCATATTACGTCGTGGTGCCGCATGGGCGCACCCTCACCCCTGCAATCGAAGGTCTTATCGACTGGCTTCGGCAGGATTCCATCCACCGCGAAGCGGCCGGGCTTTCGCATAATCCAAAGTAATGCCAGGCCGAAAATAAAGCGCATTGACGCTGTTTTTCGGCAATCCAATACTCAAGTCATAGCGGGAACAATCGAAGTCCCGACATACCTGAACGTTGGAGAAAGGCGATGTCCGAAGTGCGATTCAAAACCCATGGTGAGTTGATCCGGAGCCGTCAGCCCGGTCACGGCATGCCCGGCGAGCTCTTTGGCCGCCACGACGTTTTCGAAACGGACGTCGAGATCTTTTTCCACAAGCACTGGATTCTGGTCGGCGTCACGGCGGATGTGCCGGAGCCGGGCGATGTGTCGGCCGTGGATATCGGCAAGGCCTCGATCATCATCGTGCGCGACGACGACGAAAACGCCCGAACCTATCGCAACGTCTGCCGACATCGCGGCGCACGTCTGAAAGAGGCCGGGAAGTCGACGGTCGGCATGCTGGTGTGCCCGTATCATCAGTGGACGTACGATCTCGACGGAAGCCTGCGCCACGCTACCCACATGGGAAAGGACTTCGACCCGAGCTGCCGTGGCCTGATGCCGGTTCATACGAGGATTGTCGGCACGCACATCTTCGTTTGTCTCGACGAGCATGCGCCCGAGGACATCTCGAAGCTCGAAGAGACCATGACACCGCGTTTCGCACCGTATGACCTGCAAAACACCAGGATTGCCTTCGAGCAGGAAATCATCGAAAACGGCAACTGGAAACTCGTGATGGAAAACAATCGCGAGTGCTACCACTGCCAGGCCACTCATCCGGAATTGACGGCATCGTTCCTGCCGGAAGACTTCGGCTTCTGTCCTGAGAATCTCAGCGAAGAATCGCTGCGTGCGCTGGAAGCGTACAAGGCGCGCAACGCGGCATGTCAGGCAAGCTGGGAGCGAGACGGATTCACCAGCGCCAGTGTCGAGCGGCTGGACGAAGATGCGGTCACCCAGTTCAGAACGCAGCAACTCGTCATCGCCGGTAACGGTGAATCACAGACCATCAGCACGAAGGTCGCCAGCACCAGGCTGTTGGGAAATCTCGAACGGCGCGATCTCGGCGATACGCACCTCTGGACACACAATTCGTGGACGCATGTCATGAGCGATCATGCGGTGATCAGCTACATCATTCCTCTCGCGCCGGACAAGACGCTGGTGCGCTCGAAGTGGCTTGTTCACGCGGATGCCGTCGAGGGCGTGGACTACAAGGTCCCGGATCTCACCGAAGTATGGGTTGCAACAAACATGCAGGATAAACACCTCGTCGAAATCACGCACGAAGGCACTCAGGATCCCGCCTACTCGCCGGGCTTGTTCTCGCCTTTCACGGAAACCTACGTGGAGCAGTTCTCGCGCTGGTATGCAGCCCGATTGAGCGCACACGGCATCTGAGCGGAATGAGCGCTATGAACTCCGTTGAAAGCATTCTTGACGCCGAACCCGCGGCCGCCGACCGACTGTCCGATCCCGACACGTGGGAGAGTGGCGGCAGGCTCTGGCCCAGTAGCGAGCAGCAGACGCTGACGTGCTGCCGCGTCGTCGACGAGACGCACGACGTCAAGAGCTTCGAGTTTCGCGCGAGCGATGGTTTGCCCGTGCGTTTCGAGCCTGGTCAGTTCATGACAGTCGCGGCGAATGTGCAAGGACGATCGGTCGAACGTTGCTACACGATTTCCTCACCGCCCACGCGTCCTTATCTGCTTTCCATTACGGTAAAGCGGGTTCCGGGGGGAATCATGTCCAACTGGCTTCATGACAATATGAAGCCGGGAAGTCCGTTGAAAGCGTATGGTCCGTCCGGCACTTTCACGCCTACCGCGTCGCGTGCCTCGAAGTCGTTGTACCTGTCGGCGGGTTCCGGCGTGACGCCGCTGATGTCGATGACGCGCGCGAGCATCGACCTCGGGCTCGACCGCGATATCGCGTTCGTGCACAGCGCAAGAACGCCTGCCGATATCGTGTTTCGCGAGGAACTGCAAAGACTCGCCAAACTCTCCCCTCGGTTTCGCCTCTTCTTCGTATGCGAAGGAATCGGCAACGACGAGGCTTGGGCCGGCGCGACGGGCCGATTGAGCCTTCAGCTCCTCGCGGAATGGCTTCCTGATTACGCGGAGCGCGAGGTGTTCACTTGCGGTCCGGCGGGCTACATGGGTGCGGTAAGGAATCTGCTGCGCGAAGGCGGTCACGACCCGGCGCGTTATCACCAGGAAAGTTTCGATATCTCAGCAGGTGTCGCACCGGTGTCCGCCGCTGCGTCTGCCCCTGCGTCTGCCCTGCAAGAGAGCGATGCGGTTCGGGAAACCGTCACGGTCAAGCTGGCCCGCTCCTCCAGAACGTTCACGATGAGCCCGTCGGAAACCGTGCTTGCCGCGGCAAAAAAAGCAGGCGTTGCAATCGCATCCTCTTGCAGCCAGGGTATGTGCGGTACCTGCAAAACCAGGGTACTCGAAGGCACGGTGGATATGCGTCACAACGGCGGGATTCGCGACAGGGAAGTCCAGAAAGGTTTCCGCCTTCTGTGTTGCAGCCGTCCGACCTCCGATCTGGTGCTGGAACTCTGATTGGCCCCTCCCATGAAGCGCGCAACGTCGCATGCTGAATGTTCCGCGGCGACCGTTGCACTCCGACAAAGCGAGTCCCCATGCCTTGCAGCGAGATGATCGATGCGAGTACGCCCGCCGATCTGAAACGAACGAGCAATACTTTGATCGACGTCAGGGCCTACAGGCTGGCCCGGGTGCGGGAACAACTGCATAAGAACAACTGCCCCGCGATATTGTTGTACGACCCGGTGAATATCCGCTACGCAACGGACACGTCGAACATGCAAGTCTGGACGGGGCGCAACCCGTCGCGATACGTGATGGTATTCGCCGACGGTCGTGTCATCGCCTGGGAGTTTCACAGTTGCGAGCATGTGTGGGATGGCCTGAGTCTGGACCTCGAAATGCGCAGCGCGGTCGGTTGGACCTTCTTCAGCGCGGGCCCGGAAGCCGAGCGCCGCGCTAACGCGTGGGGCGCCGAGATTGTCGATGCGCTCGGCAGACGTGCGCCGAACGAGCGCCGACTGGCGGTCGACCGGCTCGACCCCATCGGCGCTGCCTGCCTGACGCAGCACGGGCTGACTCTTTTGGACGGACAAGCCATGATGGAGATGGCCCGGACGGTTAAGTCGTCGGGCGAACTCGTGCTCATGAACGAGTCCCTGCGCGCGTGCGAGAAAGGGATCGAGCGCATGCATCGCGAGCTTCGGCCCGGCATGAGCGAACAGGATCTCTGGGCAAACCTTCACCACGAGAACATCCGGCATGGCGGCGAATGGATCGAAACGCGTCTTCTCGCATCCGGAGACCGGACCAATCCGTGGATGCAAGAATGCTCCTCGAGGATTCTTGTACACGGTGAGTTGTTGGCGTTCGATACCGACATGGTCGGACCGAACGGCTACTGCTCGGATATCTCCCGGACATGGACGGTAGGTCATACCCGGCCGTCCGACGAACAGCGCAAGCTTTATGAGGCTGCCTATTCACAAGTTCATTTCAACATGGACCTGTTGCGCCCAGCCATGACATTCCGGGAGTTCTCGGAACGGGCCTGGAAGATCCCGGCGCTATATCTGAAGAACAGATATAGCTGCGTGGCGCACGGCATCGGCATGGTCGACGAGTATCCGTCCATCGCGCATCAGGTCGATTGGGAAAGCGCTGGCTACGACGGTCAGTTCGAAACCGGCATGACGCTTTGCGTCGAAAGCTATATCGGCGCGGAAGGAGGAAATCAAGGCGTGAAGCTCGAGCAGCAGGTGGTCGTCACTGACAGCGGTTGTGTGCCGCTCACCTCGTGCAGCTTTGAAACCGGCTGGCTTTGAGGTCGGCGGGAGCGGCGCTGGTTCGGACACGGATGTCGTGGCACCAGAAAACACGGGCTCGCATGGCGATTCATGAGCCGTGCCGGCGGCATCTTCTCGTCTGCTTGGTGATCGGTCGGGAGGCTGGCGCAACGGTGAATTTTCGGCGCTCTCAGCGAATGCTGGCGCGGCAGGAGTCTTGGCGGGAACCCGTGCCCTTTTGCGGCCTGTTATATGTTCCTACCGACCTCAGAAAAAAATAAAGCCCCGATTTCTCAGGGCTTTCGGACTTCTGATGCTGTACAGCATGTTGGCAATGTTCTGATGGTGGAGGTAAGCGGGATCGAACCGCTGACCTCTTGCATGCCATGCAAGCGCTCTCCCAGCTGAGCTATACCCCCCTTGCAGAACAGAAACGAAATTCTAGAGGCCAATCTTCGCTTTGTAAATACCCTTTGAGCAATTGCGTGCGTTTTTTTCAGGAGCCGCATGCAAGGCCTTTCGATGCACGGCCTGAACGCGCTTCAGGCCAGCGCGCTTTCGATACGGCCCACGACGACATCGCGCCCGAACAGCAGCAGCACGCTGTCGATCGACGGCGTATGCGTGGTGCCCGCCACCAGCAAACGAACCGGCATCGCCAGTTGCGGCATCTTCAGCTTGTGCGCGCCCAGCGTCGCCTTCAATGCGGCGGCGATCGCTTCCTTCGTCCACTCCACCGTCTTGAGCGCGGCCGCCAGATCGGCGAGCGCCGGACGCACCGCGTCGGTGACGTGCTGCGCCAATGCGTCGGCCTCCGGCGCCGGCGCGCGATAAAACATGGCGGCGTTCTCTGCGATTTCCTTCACCGTGGACGCGCGATCCTTCAGCAAGCCCACCACCGCGGCCAGATCCGCGCCTTGCGCGACGGCGGCTTCATCGATGCCCAACTGCGCGAAGAATGGCTTGGCAAGCCCGGCGAGGCGCGCGTTGTCCGCTTCCTTGATGTAGTGCGCGTTCAGCCAGTTCAGCTTGTCGTGGTCGTACTGAGCCGGCGACTTGCCGAGGTGCTCGAGATCGAACCATTCGACGAACTGCTCGCGCGAGAAAATTTCCGCGTCGCCATGCGACCAGCCCAGACGCGCCAGATAATTGACGACCGCTTCCGGCAGATAGCCTGCGTCGCGATAACCCATCACGCTCATCGCACCGTGGCGCTTGCTCATCTTCTCGCCCTGCTCGTTCAGCACGGTCGGAAGATGCGCGTACACCGGCGGCTCGGCGCCCAGCGCGCGCAGGATGTTGATCTGACGCGGCGTGTTGTTCACGTGATCGTCGCCCCGAATCACGTGCGTGATGCGCATGTCCAGATCGTCCACCACCACGCAGAAGTTGTAGGTGGGCGTGCCGTCCGGGCGAGCGATCACGAGGTCGTCGAGTTCTTCGTTCGAGATCTCGATGCGGCCCTTCACCGCGTCGTCCCACGCCACCACGCCGGTAAGCGGGTTACGGAAGCGCAGCACGGGCTCCACGCCCGCCGGCGGCTGCGGCAGGACCTTGCCCGGCTCGGGGCGCCACGTGCCGTCGTAGCGCGGCTTTTCGCCGGCTTCGCGTTGACGCTCGCGCAGCGCGTCCAGTTCTTCCGTCGACATGTAGCACGGATACACGAGCCCCGCGTCCTGCATCTGCTTGAGCACTTCGCGATAGCGGTCCATGCGCTGCATCTGGTAGAACGGGCCTTCGTCGAAATCGAGGCCGAGCCATTCCATGCCCTGGAGAATGGCGTCGACGGATTCGGAGGTGGAGCGCTCGACGTCGGTATCCTCGATCCGCAGCACGAAGGTCCCTTTCATCTTGCGCGCGAACGCCCACGGATAGAGCGCGGAGCGAATGTTGCCGAGGTGGATGAAGCCGGTGGGACTCGGTGCGAAACGGGTACGAACGGAGGTGGTCATTAGCGTTACTCGGAAGACGGGCGCCGGCGCCTCGGCAAACATCGCCAGCCAGGCGCGGCAGCGGACCGCGCCCATGCGGCAGAAAAACGCCGCGCACGGACACGAAGGAAATAAATGCGAGAGGCGAATTATACCTGCGGCTAGCGAGTTGCCCGCCCTCGTCCGAATGGCCAACGAGGCGGTGGAACCAGCGCGCAAGCGGCATGCGCGACGCAATTCACGGCACCCGAGCGCTTCCTCTGCAACGTTTCATTACCGGGTCGCCGCGCATCGGGCGCTTTGATTTATGATGTGCGCGCGCCGCGGCCGGGGATAGAACCGCCGCGCATGGCATCGCCGCCGGCGATCCTCGTATGTGACTACCCGCCTGATCGCGGCACGGGTTCACGCTGATCCCGCCGCCCGTGCCGTTGCTGGAGAACTCGTTGAAACCGTCATCCCCTCGCCTCGCCCGTCGCCATTTCACATTGGCGGCGGCCGCCACGGTGCTGGCCGCGTGCGGCACAACCGGCAGCAAGACCGACCGCACGCCGGTCGCCGGCATGCCCGCGGCGACCACGCCGCCGCTCGACAAACCGCAGCGGCCGATTCGCGTCGGGCTCGCGCTAGGCGGTGGCGCCGCGCGCGGCTTCGCGCACATCGGCGTGATCAAGGCGCTCGAGGCGCGCAACATCCAGATCGATCTGGTGGCCGGCACGAGCGCGGGCTCGGTGGTCGGCGCGCTGTACGCGTCGGGCATGAACGGCTTCGCGCTGAACAAGCTGGCGCTGACCATGGACGAAGCGTCGATCAGCGACTGGGCCATGCCGTTTCGCACGCGAGGTTTCCTGCAAGGCATCGCGCTGCAGAACTACCTGAACACGACGCTCAACAACCGTCCGATTGAAAAGATGGTGAAGCCGCTCGGCGTGGTCGCCACCGATCTGAGAACCGGCCAGCCGATCCTGTTCCAGCGGGGCAATACCGGCATCGCCGTGCGCGCGTCGTGCAGCGTGCCGTCGATTTTCGAGCCGGTGAAGATCGGCGGCCACGAATACGTCGACGGCGGCCTGGTGAGCCCGGTGCCCGCCTCGTTCGCGCGCAAGATGGGCGCGGACTTCGTGATCGCCGTGGACATCTCGCAGCGTCCGGAAAGCGGCCTGACCGCGAGCTCCTTCGACGTGCTGATGCAGACCTTCACGATCATGGGACAGACGATCAAGGCCTATGAACTGGACAAGTACGCCGACGTCGTGATCCGGCCGAATCTGGCCGCCATGAGCGGCAGCGATTTCTCGCAACGCAACGCCGCGATTCTGGCCGGCGAGGAAGCCGTGGCGAAGATGATGCCGGAATTGCAGCGCAAGCTGGCGGTGAGCCGCGCGGCGGTGTAGGCAGGCGGTGCCTGGGTCAGGCAACACCGGCGGCGCGCGGCGGCTACGGCTGGACTGCGCGGCCCGCAAGGCCCGCGCCGACACGATACGGTCACAACCCCCCGCCTTCCAGACAACAAAAAGCCTGCTTCAAACGAAGCAGGCTTTTTGTTGTCGCGCCAGAACCGCCGGCGCAACAGATCAAAATCAGTTATTGCCGCCGATCGCCGCGTTCACGCGCGTGCGCAGATCCTGACCGTCCTGATAGGACGTCTCGATCCGGCGTGCACCGGTAAAGCGCTTTTCCCAGTAGCCGCTATCCATGTCGTCGACGCGGATCGTGCTGCCCGTGGAAGGCGAATGCACGAACTTGTTGTCGCCGATGTAGATGCCCACGTGTGAGAACGTGCGGCGCATCGTGTTGAAGAACACGAGATCGCCCGGCTTCAGGTCGCTCACGCGCACCTTCTCGCCGACCCGGCTCATTTCCTCGGCGCGGCGCGGCAGCGCCATGCCAAGCGTGTCCTGGAACACGTAGCGGACGAAACCGCTGCAATCGAGTCCCGAATCGGGAGTATTGCCACCCCAGCGGTAGCGCACGCCGATCATGTTCAGCGCGCCGACGACCACGTCGCCCGCCTTGCCGGCCATGCCGGAAAGGAACGACTTGGCGCCGCTGTCGCTCCCGGGAGCGGCCGCACGCGAATTCGGGGAAGATAACGAATTCGACCCGTTGAGGGTCGAATATGAGGCATTCTGATTGAAACTGCTTACTTCGTCGGCGAAAGCGCCGGGAGCTGCTGCCATCAAGACGCCAATGAACATCCCGGCGACGACGCGCGTGCAAGCCTGGGTCAGGTTTCTGTGCTGCATTGGTCGGTATTTATTGCCTAAAAAACAAGGGTCTACGGAAAAAGTTTGGTCGATACTAGCCAGTAAGTATTCACGTGTCAAAACAAATAGAAAAATACAATCGAGACACGCACCCAATTGGTGAAAGAGTGCAAAATCAATGGTCAAGCGCCGCTTTCAGCAGCTTTCGAGTGTAAGGATGCGCGGGCGTCGCAAAAATCTGCTCAACGGCGCCGCTTTCGACGATCGAACCGTTTTGCATCACCGCGACGCGGTGCGCCATCGCTCCAATCACGGCCAGATCGTGGCTGATGAAGACGAAGCCGAGGTTGTACTTCTGTTGCAATCCGGCGAGTAGTTTCAGCACTTGCTGCTGGATGGAAACGTCGAGCGCGCTGGTGGGTTCGTCGAGGACCAGGATGCGCGGCTCCAGCACCAGAGCGCGGGCAATCGCGATCCGTTGACGCTGGCCGCCGGAGAATTCATGCGGATAGCGCCACAGCACCGTCCGGTCGAGGCCGACTTCGCGCAGCACCGAAACCACCTTGTCGCGGCGCGCCTGCGGCGTCATTTGCGGGCGGTGCAGCGCGAGCCCCTCGCCGACGATCCGCTCGATGGTGTGGCGCGGCGAAAGCGAACTGAACGGGTCCTGGAAGACGACTTGCATGTTCGAGCGCAAGGCGGTCTGCTCGGCGCCGCGATAGCTGCCGAGCGCCCTGCCCTGAAATTCGATCTCGCCGTGCGCGGTGCGTTGCAAACCGAGCAAGGCCATCGCGAGCGTCGATTTGCCGGAACCCGATTCGCCGACGATCCCCAAGGTCTCGCCCTGGCGCACGGACACAGTCGCATCCGCCACCGCGCGAAAACGCCCCGAACGGAACCAGCCGCTCAAACCCGGCAGCTTCGTTTTGAAATCGACCGACACCTCGCGCGCTTCGAGCAGCACCGGCGAAATCGGCAGCACCGGCACCACCGTGCGCTGCGGCCGACTGGCCAGCAGACGCTGCGTGTACGGATGCTGCGGCGACTCGAACACGCGCTCGACCGGCCCGCTTTCCACCAGCACGCCCCGCTCCATCACCGCGATGCGGTGCGCGAAGTGGCGCACGAGGTTCAGATCGTGCGTGATCAGCAGCACGGCCATGCCGCGTTTTTCGGCTTCGTCACGTTGCAATTCGAGCAGCAGGTCGACAATCTGCGCGCGGATCGTCACGTCGAGCGCGGTGGTCGGTTCGTCGGCCAGCAGCAGGCGCGGCCGGCAGGCGAGCGCCATCGCGATCATCGCGCGCTGCCGCTGGCCGCCCGAGAGTTGATGCGGATAGCTGTTCACGCGCTTGCCCGGCTCCGCGATGCCGGTGCGCCCCAGCAGCGCGACCGCGCGTTTGCGCGCCTCGCCCGCCGCCACGCCGTCGTGCACGACGATGGTCTCCGCAATCTGATCGCCGACCGTGTAAAGCGGGTTGAGCGCCGTCATCGGCTCCTGGAAGATCATCGCGATGTCCGAGCCGCGCATGCCGCGCATCTCGCGCTCGCTTTTGGCGAGCAGGTCCTCGCCGTCGAAACGGATCGACCCGCTCACTTGCGCGTCGTTCAGCAGGCGCAGGATCGACAGCGCGGTCACGCTCTTGCCCGAGCCCGATTCGCCGACCAGCGCCACGCGCTCGCCGCGCTGGATCGCGAGCGTCACGTCGTTCACCGCGACCGTGTCGCCGAACGTCACGTGCAGATGTTCGAGTTCGAGCAGCGGCCGCGTGACGGCCTCTTTTGCGCTGTTATCGACCGTGGCGCTCACTGGTTGCCTCCGGCGCGCATCGCATCGGAGATGCGGGTGTCGAGCGCATTGCGCAGCGCGTCGCCCATGAAGGTCAGCAGCAACAGCATCGCGACCAGCACGCCGAAGGTGGACAACGAAATCCACCACGCGTCGAGATTCGCCTTGCCTTGCGCGAGCAGTTCACCGAGGCTCGGGGTCGGCGACGGCACGCCGAGGCCGAGAAAGTCGAGGCTCGTCAACGCCAGAATGGCGCCGCTCATGCGAAACGGCAGGAACGTGATGACCGGCGTCAGGCTGTTGGGCAATACGTGCCGCCACATGATCTGCCAGTTCGACAGCCCCATTGCTCGCGCGGCACGCACATAGTCCTGGTTGCGGTTACGCAGAAACTCCGCGCGCACGTAATCGGACAAACCGATCCAGCCGAACAGCGACAGCAGCACGATCAGCAAAATGAATCCGGGCTCGAAGATCGACGAAAAAATAATCAACAGATAAAGCTCCGGCAATGCGCTCCAGATTTCGATCAGCCTCTGCCCGACGATATCGACACGCCCGCCAAAGAAACCCTGCACCGCGCCCGCCGCAATACCGATGACCGTGCCGATCAGCGTGAGCACCAGCGCGAATTCCACCGACACGCGAAAGCCGTACAGCAAGCGCGCGAACAGATCGCGGCCGCGGTCGTCGGTGCCGAGCCAGTTTTCACGCGAGGGCGGCGCGGGGTTCGGCGCCTTCGAAAAGTAGTTCAGCGTGTCGTAGTAGTAGCGGTTCGGCGGATACAACGCGAAGTTGCCGGGCGCGTCGAAGCGCTGCTTGATATACGGATCGAGATAATCGGCGGGCGTGGGGAAATCGCCGCCGAAGGTGGTCTCGGCATAGGTCTTGAACATCGGGAAATACAGATGGCCGTCGTAGCGCACCACCAGCGGCTTGTCGTTCGACCACAGCGGACCGGCGAGGCTCGCCGCGAACGCGACGACGAACACGATCAGGCTCCAGTAGCCAAGCCGCTGCTGGCGAAAACGTTGCCACACGCGGCGCGCGGGCGAAGGCGATACGAACGCGCGAGCCGGTTCGGTGCGCGCCGCCGCATCGGCGGAAAGGCGGGCTCGATTCATCAGCGCTCCAGTTGTTCGAATTGGATGCGGGGATCGACCCACACATAGCACAGGTCGGAGATCAGTTTGGTCGCGAGACCGATCAGCGTGAATAGATACAGCGTGCCGAGCACCACCGGATAGTCGCGCCGCACCACCGATTCATAGGACAGCAGGCCCAGGCCGTCGAGGGAAAACAGCGTCTCGATCAGCAGACTGCCGGTGAAGAACGCGCCGATGAACGCCGCCGGAAAACCGACGATCAGCGGCAGCAACGCATTGCGAAACACGTGCTTCCACAGCACGCGCTTTTCCGACAAGCCCTTGGCGCGCGCCGTCAGCACATACTGCTTGCGGATCTCGTCGAGGAACGCGTTTTTGGTGAGCATGGTGACGACCGCGAAACTGCCCACCACCGAGGCGGTGATCGGCAACGTGATATGCCACAGGTAGTCGACGATCTTGCCGCCGAGGCTCAGTTGCGCCCAGTTGTCCGAGGTGAGGTTACGCAGCGGAAACAGTTGCAGGAACGTGCCGCCGCCGAACAGCACGAGCAGCAGCACGCCCAGCACGAAACCCGGAATCGCGTAGCCGATCAACACCACGAGACTGGTCGAGATGTCGAAGCGCGAGCCGTTGCGCACCGCCTTCGCAATGCCCAGCGGCACCGATATCAGATATGTCAGAAAGAACGTCCATAAGCCGATGCTGATCGACACCGGCAGCTTCGAGACGATCAGCGACCAGACGCTTTGATGGCGGAAATAGCTCTGCCCGAGGTCGAACGTCGCGAAGCGCTTGAGCATCAGCACGTAGCGTTCGAGCGGCGGCTTGTCGAAGCCATACAGCGCCTTCAATTGCGCGACCTGCTGCGCGTCGACGCCGTTATGCGCGCGCAGACCGAACGGCGAGCCGCCCTCCGCGCCCTTGCGCAACTCGTGCTGCATCTGCTCGACCGGGCCGCCCGGAACGAACTGGATCACGGCGAAGGTCAGCGTCAGCACGCCGAGCAAGGTCGGGATCATCAGCAGCAGGCGTTTGAGGATGTAGCTCCACATAGTCGACGTTTCCGGTGCGAGGCGGTAAGTGGATGGGCGCTTCCGCGCGGCTGCGGTTACGGTTGCGACGACGATGGCGACGGTGATGGCGGCTGAGGCTGCGCGAACCACCACGTCGACGTGATCCAGCCCTCCGCGCCATAGTACAGAGGCAAGGTTTTCGGCCACGCGAGGCCGCGCTTGAACGCGACACGATGCGTCGCGCTATACCAGTGCGGCACCACATAGTAGCCATGCATCAGCACGCGGTCGAGTGCGTGCGTCGCGTCGACCAGTTGCTCGCGCGTCTGCGCATGCACGAGCGCGTTGAGAATCGCATCGACCGCCGGCGACTTCAGCCCGATCATGTTGTCCGAACCGTGGGTATCCGCGGCCTTGCTGCCGAAACGGTCGATCTGCTCGGAACCCGGCACCTGCACATCCGGCATGCGGATGGTGGTGGTGTCGAAATCGAATGCGTCCAGACGCTTCTGATAGACGGCGAAATCCGATACGCGAAACGTGGCGGTGATGCCCAGCTTCCGCAGATTGCGGATGAAAGTAGCGATGATCGGCTCCATTTGCGCGGACGAACCGGAGTCGTCGAGAATCTCGAAGTGGAACGGCTCGCCCTTCTCGTTGCGCAATGCGCCGTCGCGATAGGTCCACCCCGCCTGTTGCAGCAGCGCCCGCGCCTGCAGCAGATTGGCGCGTAGCGAGCCTGGCGGATCGGTGTCCGGCTGCTTCGGCGGCGGGCCGAACACGGCCGGATCGAGCTTCGCGCGCCACGGTTCGAGCAGCGCCAGCTCGCCCGGCGAAGGCGGCCCCTTGGCCTGCAAATCCGTGTTGGCAAAGAAACTGTCGATGCGCGTGTACTGGTTGTAGAACAGTTGACGGTTCAGCCACTGAAAGTCGAGCGCGAGGTCGAGCGCCTTGCGCACGCGCACATCCTGAAACAAAGGGCGCCGCGTGTTCAGCATGAAGCCTTGCATGCCCGTGCCGTTATGTTGCGGAAATTCGCGCTTGATCAGTTCACCGCTGTCGAATTTCTTGCCGACGTCGCGCCGCACCCAATTGCGCGCGATGTACTCGACCATCGCGTCGTACTCGCCCGCCTTGAACGCCTCGAGCCGCACGGTGCTATCCGAATACAGCTTGTAGACGATGCGATCGAAGTTGTTCGTGCCGACCCGCACCGGCAGCGCCGCGCCCCAGTAGTTCGGGTCGCGCCGGTACGTGATCGTGCGCCCGTTGTCGTACCGTTCTATCAGATAAGGGCCGCTGCCGATCGGCTTTTCGAACGCCAGTTGATCGAATGGAGTACGGCTGCCGTCGGGCTTCATGCCCCACTTGCGCGAGAACACCGGCACGCCGCCGGCGAGCAACGGCAACTCGCGATTGCGCTGATGGAACTCGAAGCGGATCGTATGCGGATCGACCACCACCGCTCGCGTGATCTCGCCGAAGATCGACGCGAATTGCGGCGCGGCTTGCGGGCTTTTCAGCGTGTCGAGCGAGAATTTGACGTCCTCGGCGGTCACCGGATCGCCGTTCGAAAAGCGCGCTTTCGGGTTGATGTGAAAGGTAGCGGACAGGCCGTCCGGCGCAACGTTGATGTCGTCCGCAAGCAGCCCGTACGCGGACGCCACTTCGTCGCTGCTGCCGGTGGTCAGGCTTTCGAACATCGCGTTCACGCCAGGCGCGGTGTTGCCGCGCAATGTGAACGGATTGAACTTATCGAAGCTCGTGAGCCGGCTCGGATTGGCGAGCACCAGCGTGCCGCCCTTGGGCGCATCGGGATTGACGTAGTCGAAGTGCTTGAAGTTCGCCGGATATTTCGGCTCGCCATATTGCGCGATCGCATGAACGGCCTGCGCCCGCGGCGCCACCAGCAGCCCAGCTACCGCCAACGCGCCGGATAGCGCTACGGCGCATGCCGCGCGCCATGAATTCCGCAAACGAGGCACAACCGGTAGACCGACACGCGAGAGTCTGTGAATCACGCTGCGCCGAAGCGCGTGAGGCGTTTGAACCCGTCGCGAGCCAGTTGTCATAGGGGCCTTGTTGGTCAATGGGCAAGAGCAATGTGAGAGAATTCTACCTAATAAACCCGCGCTATCCGTACGTTCCGAACGCATCACGTTCGCGTGCGCGAAGCGCAGACCTTATCAGGAGAATTCATGGGCTTCCTCGCTGGCAAACGTATCCTGCTGACCGGCCTGCTGTCGAACCGTTCGATTGCATACGGCATCGCGCAAGCCTGCAAGCGCGAAGGCGCCGAACTGGCGTTCACCTATGTCGGCGAGCGCTTCAAGGACCGCATCACCGAGTTCGCCACCGAATTCGGCAGCGACCTGGTGTTCCCCTGCGACGTCGCCGACGACGCGCAGATCGACGCCCTCTTCGCCTCGCTGAAAGAGCGCTGGGACGGCCTCGACGGCCTCGTCCATTCGATCGGCTTTGCACCGCGCGAAGCGATCGCGGGCGACTTTCTCGACGGCATGACGCGCGAGAACTTCCGCATCGCGCACGACATCTCCGCATACAGCTTTCCGGCGCTCGCCAAGGCCGCGCAATCCATGTTCACGCCCGACGCGTCGCTGCTCACACTGAGCTACCTCGGCGCCGAACGCGCGATTCCGAACTACAACACGATGGGTCTCGCCAAGGCGTCGCTTGAAGCGAGTGTGCGTTATCTGGCGGTGTCGCTCGGCGCGAAGGGCGTGCGCGTGAACGGCATTTCAGCGGGCCCGATCAAGACGCTGGCCGCGAGCGGCATCAAGGGCTTCGGCAAGATTCTCGAATTCGTCGAGCAGAACGCGCCGCTCAAGCGCAACGTGACGATCGAACAGGTCGGCAATACCGCGGCCTTCCTGCTGTCGGATCTCGCGGCGGGCGTGACGGCGGAGATCGTTCACGTGGACAGCGGCTTTAGCGCAGTGGTGGGCGGAATGGCCGCCGTGGCCGAATAACTCTGTTGCTTGTGCCGCATGGGCGCATGGCCGAAGGTATTGCTCGCGCAAAAAAAACCGCCCGGCGCGAGATTCGCTCCGGGCGGTTTTCTGATTCCGCGGCGACATCGACCGCGGTCTGAACGCTTAATGCCAGCCGCGCCGATTGTCGTAGTGGTTGCGGCCATAATCGTAACGGCCCGGAGGATGATGGCGATACCAGTCGTTCCGTGCCCAGTAGCGGCGGCCGTCCCAGTAGCGGTCGCCATGCCAGCCGATCACGACCGCCGGAGCGCCGTAATACACTGGCGCCGGCTGATACACGACGGGCGGCGGCGGCGGCGGCGGTGCGTAGACGGGCGCCGGCGCGACATAAACCGGAGCGGGAATGCCGATATTGACGCCGATGTTGACCCTACCAGCCATTGCCGCACCCGATGCGCCCAATGCGAAAACCCCGATCAGAAGCGGAACAAGACGAACGGACTTCATCGATCACCCTTTTGACGAATGTGTTGTTGGGCGAAATATAGCGCAAGGCGGCAGTCCGCGTATTTCAAGTTTGTAATAACTGATGCACGAGATCGCGGTGCCGCCTGCTGGGTTACGTCTGGTTACAAGCGGGGGAATTTCGATGAAGAACAGGGCGCGTATTACGCAATGAGACCTTCCGGTTCATTCGCTCTTTCGCCGTGGGCGAGCGCCGATGACACTCTTCGTCTTGTAGGTCACGCCATGCTGTTCGAGGTATTCGCGAATCAATTGCCGCACCACTTGCGAGGGCGTGAGGTCCTGCGCGGCACACAATTTCTCGAACGCTTCCTTCTTCACCGGGTCGATCAGAATCGTGAGTCGAGCGCTTTTCGTTTCCATGATGAGAGCGGCGTCCAGTTCAGATATGTTAATTTGATTATAATACACGGCGCGATGCGAGTCACCACCATCGAAGCCTCATCAACGCCACACGCGCCGCCGGCTTCTCAGGCCACTCGCTCATACGCCGTCATCATGCGGCCGTGAAGCACTTCGAGAAAAACAAACTGCGCGCTGCTAGCGCACGGCCCTGGCGCGCAGGTAGTTCTGGCCGGCCTCGGTAATCGACACAGCGCCCCGCCCGTTCGCCGGCACCGACACATATCCCGCGTTACGCAATTCCTGTGCAACCGACCAGTTCAGCGCCGGCGCGTCGCGGCCATATCGCTGCCGCGCAAGCCGCTCGAGCGCCCAACTGGCGGCATGAGTCAGGGTACTGCTTTGATTATCGCTTTCTGCTGTCATCTGCTTTCCTTGAGAATGCGCCCGTTCGATAAGGCGGGCATTGAAGCGGGGCCGATCGTTGAAGCCTCGCGGACGAACACGCTCAACGCGGCTGCCCGTATCGATTCCAGTCAAATCTTTTGCCGTATTCGATGCGCGTGGCCGTGGCATGCAGATTGACCGCATGTCGCGGCTCGAGTACGCGTGCCCGTTCGAGCATCGCGGCAAGAGATGGAACCTGCCCGGCTCCTTTCCATGCAAACACGGTGACGTTATGTTGGCTGCCCTCCGACGGCGCGAGAGCCACCGCGTTCGCGAAGACTTCCCTCAGAGCGCGCAGATAGCGCTGGAAGTCCGGCTCGTCCGTCACGAGATTCGCCACCATCATGCCGTCATCGCTCAAACGGCGACGGCAGGCCTCGTAGAACGTCGTACTGCCCAGTTCGGCGGGCAACCCGTCGGCGTTGAAAGCGTCGACCAGCAGAACGTCCGGCCGGTGATCCGTTCCGGTGACGAACCGCGCGCCATCCGCACATACCACGCGAAACCGTTCGTCATCGGGCGGCAGATGAAACTGGTCGCGCAGCGCGATCACCTCCGGATTGATTTCGACGGCAGTGATGGCCGTCTCCGGCAAATGACGGTAGCAATATTTCGCCAGCGATCCGCCACCCAGACCGATCATCGAAATGCGGCGCGGGGCCGGCCGCAACAGGAGAAAACCCATCATGGTGCGCGTGTAGCCGAGCGCGAGCGCATAGGGGTCATGCCGAAACATCGTGCTCTGCACGCCGCGCGCATCGAAGTACAGTGAAACGATCCGATCGTTCTGTATGACCAGCGGCTTGCTGGCCTTTCTCTTTCTGTTCATGGCTGTGGCCGGAATTCGCCGCGGCGGCATTCGGCGGGGATGCGTGCGCTCTTTCGCATTGGCCGCTCAGCAGGATTGCTGCGACTGCACGATGGCCGACAGCGTCTCGAGCGCGACGATCTCATCGGGCCCCGTCGCCAGAATGCGCACATGCGCGCCCCGTTTGACCCGCAGCGACATGACCGACATGACGTCCTTGGCATTGACGGACCGGCCGTTCGCCATGCAGACGATATCGCAGGCGAATCGTGCGGCATTGACGGCAAGCCGCGCCGACTGGTGCGCGTTCAAACCCCAGCGCCCATCCACCTGAACCGATGCTTCGACCACTCCGCCCCCCTCGTATGTGATTCCAACCCGCGTCGTGTCGTGCCGCCAGGGCGCGCTCCCCGCGCGCCCTGGCTCAATGCATCGACCCTGCCGCCGCCTGCGCGAAGAACGCCTGCAGTAGCGCGTCCCACGTTTCGTCCCGCAGCGCGAACTCGGCCGCGCCGAGCCGCTTCATTTCCCGATCCAGATAGATCGCGCGAAGCGATTTTGGACGCGGCGGGCCGACAAAAAACTTGCCGTCGTCGTCCAGAAACAGACACGGTCTTTGCCGGTAGCGGGCGCCGAACAGCGAGGTCGTGTCCTGCACGTGACGGGCCGACTCCTTCTGATAAACGAAGATCACATTGATCCCGCATTGCTCGAGACGGTCGCAGATATTGGAGAAGCGGTACAGCATCTGGAATCCACGTTCGCCGGCCTTGCCCACGCCGACGACGATCAGCCCGCGCTGCCCCATGACGTCCCGCAGATAGAGATGCGTGTAGTCGTGCGACAGCAGCGGAACACCTGCATTAATCACGTTCACCCCCATGCCGTACGCAGGCATTTTCCTCGTCTCACCTGAACCCGAAACGGGACCGACAAGGCTCTCGCCCGAGAGTCGCATTATTGTTACCATACCAGGATAAGTCAATGATAACGACATTATCATAGAACAGTGGCTTGTCCGCCGGTGCCGGCTGGCGGTTCCGAGGGCGTTTGCGCACGAAAAGCGCCGCTTCCCCCGGCGCCCCGCCTACCGGTCGAGGCGATAAACGCGCTCGCGCAGGTCGTCGATGAAAGGAACGATGGCGAGCACGATCAGCATGCCCGCGAGCGGCACGGTGGAGGCGTATCCAATGTGCTTGAAGCCCATCGCCCCGGTCACGCCGCCGGCAAAGAACATCGCAAGCATCGTCAGATGCACCTTCAGCCTGGCGCGATTGGCGAGCACGACCGGCTCCGCCGGCCCTGCCTTCGACGAATTCCAGTAGAACAGCTTGCCGAGCTCGATGCCGATATCCGTCACGATGCCCGTCATGTGAGTGGTGCGGATTTCCGCGCCGGAGAGCTTGGTGATCATCGCGTTCTGCAGCCCCATGATGAAGCACAGCAGCACGACGGCCGCGGGCACGAACAGGGTTTCCCATACGGCCAGATGGCTGCCGAGCAGCCCGAAGCACAACAGCAGAACGGCTTCGATCAGCAAGGGCGACGCGTACTGGCTGTTCAGCCGCCTGCGCCGCCCCCAATTGACGAGCACGGACGACGAGGCGGCGCCCAGCAGGAACGAGAGCAGCGATCCGACGCCCGCCAGCGCCAGCGACAGGTCGCCCAGCGCGGCCTGGTCGGCGATCGCGGATATCACGCCGCTCATATGCGACGTGTACTGCTTCACCGCGAGAAAACCACCGGCATTGGTCGCGCCAGCCACGAACGCGAGCGAGAAGCCGAGCTGCCTGTTGGCCTCGGCGCTGCGGTCCTTTCCCGTCAGAGCGCGGAAATAGTGTGCTGGCATTGGGTATCGATTCGAAGATTCGCCCGTCCGAACCGCGCGTTGGGCGTGAGAGGGACCGGCGCGGCAAGCTGGAGCTTCTGACATTCCACGCGCGCGGCAAGGTCGCATTGCCAATGCGCGGAACCGACGCGGCGCACTCGCGGCGCACTTTATGCGCGCACCGACGGGTCATCGCGCGTGGAACTGGAACGATAAAACTGCTAGGATGATAACGCAATTATCATCAACTGCTAACCTGATGTCCTCCAGCGAAACAGCGCCACTGACGGTGAACAGCGCGCCGCATCACGAGCCGCTTGCCATGCCGCCATGTCAACGAAATGGAAGATCGTCACCGGCTGGAGGCGGTTTCGGGATACTCTTCATCAGACACGCTGCCCGCTGAACAGAACCTTTGACGGTATTGGAGACAACGTCGATGGAACACGCGCAGTTCACCCCGCTGGTCATCCACTACGTGCTGCTCGTGATCGCGGGCTGGCTCGTCATCGGGGTCGCGGGGCTGGCGAGCCTGCGCCGCACCCGCGTGGTGGCGCACGGGCTGTTTCCAGCCGGCGCGGTGTTCGGGCTGCTGCTATGCGGGCTCGGCCTCGCGGGCGCCTTTGCCGGTCCCCGGCAGATCGTCCTGCCGCTCGGGCTGCCGGACCTGCCCTTCCATCTTCGGCTCGACGGCCTGTCCGCCTATTTCCTGTGCGTGCTCGGCGTGGTGAGCACGGGCGTGAGCGCCTTCTCCGCCGGCTACTTCCGCAAGGGCGAGGGCACGCCGCCGGGCCTGCTGTGCTTCGAATATCACGTGTGCCTCGCCAGCATGGCGCTCCTCCTGCTCGCCGACGACGCCTATTGCTTCATGGTGGCATGGGAAACCATGACGGTATCGGCCACCTTCCTCGTCATGACCAATCACCGCTTCGCCGACATCCGCCGGGCGGCCTGGCTCTACTTCCTGATCTCGCACGTCGGCGCGCTCGCGCTGCTGCTGTGCTTCGGCCTGTTGCAAGCCAATACCGGCGACTACACGTTCGCCAACATGCGCGCGCAGCATCTGGACGTGTTCTGGGCGTCGGTCGCGTTTGTGCTGGCGCTGTTCGGCTTCGGCACGAAGGCGGGCATTGTCCCGCTGCACGTCTGGCTGCCCGAGGCGCATCCGGCGGCGCCCTCGCCGGTCTCGGCGCTGCTCAGCGGGTTCGTCCTCAAGGCGGGGCTGTACGGCGTGCTGCGCACGGTGTTCGATCTGCTGCACGTGCAGATTGCCTGGTGGGGCGTGCTCATGCTGATACTCGGGCTCTTCTCCGCGCTCTTCGGCGTCGTGTTCAGCGCGATTCAGACGGACATGAAGCGCCTGCTGGCGTACTCGTCGATCGACAACATCGGGTTGATGTTCGTCAGCATGGGGCTCGCGATCCTGTTTCGCGCGTACGGAATGACGGCGCTCGCGGCCTTGTCGTTGACGGCCCTGCTCTATCAGATCGCGAGCCACGCCGCCTTCAAGAGTCTGCTGTTTCTCGGCACCGGTTCCGTGCTTCATGCCACGGGCGAGCGCAACCTCGGGCGTCTCGGCGGCCTGATCCGTTTCATGCCCTGGACCGCATGGGCCGCGCTCGTCGGCGCGCTTTCCAGCGCGGGGCTGCCGCCGTTGAGCGGCTTCGTCTCCGAATGGCTGTTGCTGCAAAGCTTCCTGTTCACGCCGGGTTTGCCGGACCCGTTCCTGAACATGGTGGTGCCGCTCGTCGCCGCGCTGATCGCGCTCGTGGCCGCGCTCGCGGGCTACACCATGGTCAAGTTCTTCGGCATCGTCTTTCTCGGCCAGCCGCGCGAGGCGAAGCTGAGCGAGGCCCGAGACGCCACGCCGTGGGAGCGGGTCGGCTTCGCATGGCTGGCCGCGATATGCGTGCTGCTCGGACTGCTGCCGGTGCAATTCGTGGCCGTTCTGGACCGCGTCACGCGGATGCTGGTGGACGCCGGCATCGGGCCGGCCGTCGCACGCAATGGCTGGCTGCTGCTCGCGCCCACTAGCGTGGACCGGGCCAGCTACATGCCGGCGGTGTTCCTGCTGTTCTTCCTTGCCTGTTGCGCGCTCGCGTGGCTGCTGGTGCGGCGTCTCTACCATGGGCGCCTGCGGCGGGCCGCGCCCTGGGCCTGCGGCTATCCGTTCGGGACCGCGCGCATGCAGGACACGGCGGAAGGCTTCGGGCAGCCGATCCGGGAAATCTTCGCGCCGCTCTTCAGGATCGAACGGCGGCTGCCTTCGCCATTCGACAGCCAGCCGATATACAGCGTGAGCGTGACCGATCGCGCGTGGGCGCTGATTTACGAGCCGCTCGAACGGCTGATCAAGCGCATCGCGGCGCTGGCCGGCTTGCTTCAGACGGGCCGCATCGCCGTCTATCTGATGCACAGCTTTCTCGTGCTGATCGTCCTGCTGATGCTGGTGAGACGATGATCACGCTCTCCGGATTGCTCTCCCAGGGCCTCGAAATCCTGCTCGCGCTCGCGGCAGCGCCGCTGTTGACCGGGTGGATCAACATCTGCCGCGCGCGCTTGCAGAACCGCCGTGCGCCGAGCATCTGGCAGCCTTACCGGATGCTTCACAAGCTGTTCAACAAGGAGTCGGTCGTCGCCGAACATGCGAGCCCGATTTTCCGCGGCGCGCCGTATGTCGTCTGGGCCTGCATGACGCTCGCCTGCGCGATCGTGCCGACGCTTTCCACCGATCTGCCGCTCTCGCCCGCCGCGGATGCGATCGCCCTGGTGGGCCTGTTCGCGCTGGCGCGCGTCGCGATCTCGCTCGCGGCGATGGACATCGGCACCGCGTTCGGCACGCTCGGCGCGCGCCGCGAAATGCTGGTCGGCTTTCTGGCCGAGCCGGCCCTGCTGATGGTGCTGTTCTCGGCGTCGCTGATCACGCAGTCGACCTTGCTGACCCGCATCGTCGCCACGCTCAGCCATCGCGAACTGGCGATCTATCCGAGCCTCGCGTTCGCGGGCATCGCGTTCACGATGGTGTCGCTCGCGGAAAACGCGCGCCTGCCGGTCGACAATCCGACCACCCACCTCGAACTCACGATGATCCACGAGGCGCTGATCCTCGAATATTCCGGCCGGCATCTCGCGCTGATGGAGTGGGCCGCGAGCCTCAAGCTGTTCGCGTACTCGTGCATCGGCCTCGCGTTGTTCGTTCCCTGGGGCATCGCGGAAGCCGGCAGTCCGCTGGCGCTGCTGCTCGCGATACCGACGCTGTTCGTCAAGCTGTCGATAGGCGGCGCGGCACTCGCGATCGTGGAGACGACCAACGCCAAGATGCGCATTTTCCGCGTGCCGGAGTTTCTCGCCACGGCGTTCCTGCTGGCCGTCATCGGCATGCTGGTTCACTTTCTGCTGGGGGCGTGATGCACGGATTCGCCACGCAGATCATCAATTTCCTGGCCGCGATCCTGCTGCTGCTGTCGTTCGCGATGCTCAGCCAACGCCGCATCCTGTCGCTGATTCACCTCTACACGCTGCAGGGCGTGACGCTCGTGTCGGCGAACGTGATCCTCGGATACGTGACCGCCGACGTGCATCTCTACATCTCCGCGGCGCTCACGCTCGTGCTCAAGGTCGGCCTGATCCCCTGGATACTCTATCGGCTCGTGCAGCGCCTGAACGTCAGGACGGACGTGGAGTCGCTCCTCAACATTCCCGCCACGCTGCTGATCGGCATCGTGCTCGTGATCGTCGCGTTCAACGTCGCCTCGCCGGTCAGCCAGCTCGCCTCGTCGGTGGCGCGCGGCACGCTCGGCATCGCGCTCGCCTGCGTGCTGCTATCGTTCATGATGATGATCACGCGGGCGAAGGCGATTCCTCAGGTGATCGGCTTTCTATCGATGGAGAACGGCCTGTTCTTTGCCGCCGCCGCGGCGACCAACGGCATGCCGATGATCGTCGAACTCGGCATCGGGCTCGACGTGCTGGTGGGCATCCTGATCCTCGGCGTGTTCATGTTCCAGATTCGCGAGCAGTTCGACAGCCTGGACATTCACCACCTCGAAAAACTAAAAGATGACTGAAGCCTGGATCCTGCTGCTGGTTTTCGCCATCCCGCTTCTGGCGGGCGTCTGTCTTGCGCTCGTGGGCCAGCATCATGTCGCGGCGGAACTCAACGTCGGCTTCAGTTTCCTCACGTTCGCGGCCGCCGCGCTGCTCGCCGCGAAAACCGTGGCGCACGGGCCGGCGTTCGCGCTGGGCAAGCTGTTCTTCGTCGATCCGCTCAACGTGTTCCTCGTCGCACTGACGGCCTTCGTCGGCTGGACCACGTCGATCTTTTCACGGCCGTACATGCGCATCGAGCGCGACCGCGGCAAGATGACGGCCCCGCGCATGCGTCTTTACCACAGCATGTATCAGCTGTTCATCTTCGCGATGCTGCTCGCGCTGCTCACCAACAACATGGGCATTCTGTGGGTCGCGATGGAAGCGGCCACGCTCGCGACGGTCCTGCTGGTGAGCGTCTATCGCACCGCGGCAAGCCTCGAGGCCGCGTGGAAGTACTTCATTCTGTGCGGCGTCGGCATCGCGCAGGCGCTGTTCGGCACGATCCTGCTCTACCTCGCCGCGAGCCGGCAACTGGGCGGCGGCGACGCGCTGCTCTGGACCAGTCTGAACGCGGTCAAGAGCAGTCTCGACCCGACCATCATTTCGCTCGCGTTCGTGTTCCTGCTGATCGGCTACGGCACCAAGGTCGGCCTCGTGCCCATGCACAACTGGCTGCCCGACGCGCACGCCGAAGGACCCACGCCGATTTCGGCCGTGCTGTCGGGGCTGCTGCTCAACGTCGCGCTGTATGCGGTGCTGCGCTGCAAGGTGCTGGCCGATGGCGCATTGCAGAACGGCCTGCCGGGACATCTGCTGGTCGGCTTCGGGTTGGTCTCGGTGCTGATCGCCGCTTTTTCGCTGTTCCGGCAGAAAGACGTCAAGCGGCTCTTTTCGTATTCGTCGATCGAGCACATGGGCTTGATGGCGTTCGCATTCGGGCTCGGCGGTCCTATCGCAACGTTCGCGGGCCTGCTGCACATGACGGTGCATTCGCTCGTGAAGTCCGCGATCTTCTTTACCGTCGGACACGCGGCGCAAAAGGCCGGCACCCAGGCGATCGACGACATCCGCGGCTTGTTGCGCGTGAGCCCGACTGTCGGCTGGGGCATGATGCTCGGCACGCTCGCGATTCTCGGCATGCCGCCGTTCGGCGTGTTCGCGAGCGAGTTCCTGATTCTCACCACGGCGATGCGCACGCTGCCGTGGGCCACGCCCTTCCTGCTGCTCGGACTGGCCGTGGCGTTCGCGGCCATCTTCGTGCGCGTGCAGGGCATGGTGTTCGGCGACACCACGGCCAAGGTGCTTGAACATCCGCCGGCGCTGCTGCCGGTGTTCGTCCATCTCGGCATGAGCTTGATGCTGGGACTCTACATTCCGCCTTATCTTGCGACGTGGTATCGGCAGGCGGCGGCCATGATCGCGGGGTGAAGACATGCGCATCGAGGCATTCGGTCTTGCCAATCTCGTCCGCCTGGCCGGGTTCGCGGGCACGTCGTCGGCGTTTCTCGCGCGCGTCGACGCCGACACGTGGACCCGCACCGCCACGACGGCGCGCGCAACGGGCGGCCGTCTGATTTCGTTGTGGGGCGCCGAGGAAGCGGCGGGCTCGTTCGCGATCTCCGCGGCCTATGCAGTGGAAGACGGCCTCCTGTGGGTTCAACTGCCGCTTCCATTGCCGCCCGGCATCGAGGGCGGCTACCCGGACCTTTCGCCGATCTTTCCGTGCGCGGTGCGCATGCAACGCGCCGTGCACGATCTGCTGGGACTGCGTGCGATAAACGCCGGGGACGCGAGGCCGTGGCTCAATCACGGCAACTGGCCCGCCGATTATCATCCGCTGCGGAAGCTGCATTCCGGGACGGAACGGTTCGAGTCGCGTGAAGCGGACTATCCGTTCGTGGCGGTCGCGGGCGACGGCGTGCATGAGATCGCCGTGGGTCCGATCCACGCGGGTGTGATCGAGCCGGGGCACTTCCGTTTTTCGGTGGTCGGCGAGAAAGTGCTGCGACTGGAGGAGCGCCTGGGTTACGCGCACCGAGGCATCGAACGTTTATTCCAGCAAACGCCTCTGTTGCTCGGGCATCGTCTCGCGGGCCGGATCGCCGGCGACTCGACCGTCGCGTTCTCATGGGCGTATTGCATGGCGGTGGAACGGGCGCTCGGCGTGCTGATTCCGCCGCGCGCGCAATGGCTGCGTGCGCTGCTGCTCGAACGCGAGCGCATCGCCAATCATCTGGGCGATCTCGGCGCGCTCGGCAACGACGCCGGATTCGCATACGGCCTCGCGCAGTTCTCCCGTTTGAAGGAAGACTGGCTGCGGCTGAACCACCGCGTCTTCGGGCACCGCTATCTGATGGACCAGATCGTCCCCGGCGGCATCGCGGCGCAAATCGATGCACGCGCCGTCGCGGCGCTGCAAACGCAGTGCGATCAGATCGACGCGCAGGTCCGCGTGATGCAGCGTATCTACGACGATCAATCGGGACTGCAGGATCGCTTCGCGGGCGCGGGAATCCTTGCCGCGAAAGTGGCGGAGCACTTCAGCGTCTGCGGACTCGCCGCGCGTGCCAGCGGTCGGAAGGTCGACGTGCGGGCCGATCATCCCTATGCGCCCTATCATGAAGTTCAGGTGCGCGTGATCGGCGACGAACGGGGTGACGTGGCCGCCCGCGTCATGGTCCGCTTCGGCGAGATCCATGAGTCGATCCGGCTCATCCATGCGCTGCTCGCCGATCTGCCGGACGGAGAGATTGCAGCGACATGTGAACCCGAGGCCGCGCCGGCGCGTGGCGTGGGCTGGATAGAAGGCTGGCGCGGCGACGTGTTCGTCGCACTCGAAACCGCCGGCGACGGCACCATCGCGCGCTGCCATTGCCATGACCCGTCGTGGCAGAACTGGCCCGCGCTGGAGCATGCGATCATCGGCAACATCGTTCCCGATTTCCCGTTGATCAACAAGTCGTTCAATCTGAACTACGCGGGGCACGACCTGTAATGTGGCAACTCATCAAACAGATGGCGAGAACCGACACGCCAACGCTGCGCGTGCCCGAAGGCGACGACGCGTGGCGCACGGAAAGCCGGCGGCTTCAGCAGGACATCCTCGACGTGCTCGGCCGGGCGCTGTGCATCCGCGAGATCGATGCGGGTTCCTGCAACGGGTGCGAGCTCGAAATCCACGCGCTCAACAACCCTTATTACAACATCGAGGGCCTGGGCATTCGCTTCGTCGCAAGCCCGCGTCATGCGGACATGCTGCTCGTCACCGGTCCGCTCACGCTCAACATGAAGGAAGCGGTATGGCAGGCCTACGAGGCGACGCCTCATCCGAAACTGGTCGTTGCCGTCGGCGAATGCGCGTGCACGGGCGGCATGTTCAAGGACAGCTACGCGGTGTGCGGGCCGCTCTCGAAGCTTCTTCCCGTCGACGTGACGATCCCCGGCTGTCCGCCGCCGCCCATCGACATTCTGAGGGGTATCCTCACCACGCTTCGTGCCCAACGCGCGCCTGTTCCGCCGTGATCGAGGCGCACGTCGGACATCGTCATTTCCCAGTAGCTTCGCAACACATCACCGCATGACACCTATCAAATTCATCCTGCGTTACACCGTAGTGCCGTTGATGGCGATCATCGCCGTCGTGAGCTGGGCCTTGTTTCATTCATCCGCCGAAATCGACGCGCGTCAGTACGCGGCGCTCTCGGCGGCCTACGCGAGCTTCCCTGTGCCACTCAGGCATGACGTCGCCGATGCAATGAAATCCGGGAAGCTGCACAAATGGGATTATTCGTCGCTGGTGCGCGAATCGCTCGACGACGGCGTGGTGCTCGACTGGCCGCAACAGCAGACGGCCGACGTGGCGCAGGAACGAGCGAGGCTCGCTGCGCTGGTGCGCGCCGACCGGTTCTGATTTTCTGATTCGTGCTGCCCGCGTCGGCGGCCGATCGCTACCGCGCGAGGGACAGCGGCAGCGGCAGCGCGATCACAATATCGCGGGCGTGTCCGGCAATTCGTTTATGAAGTCGCGCTGCGCGGGAAAGTGCTGCTTCAGAAGCTGCGCGATCGCCTGAATCCCGCCGATCGCTCCCTCGCGGTAGGCTCCCTGGCGGAAAGCCTCTTCCATCGTGTGGCAAACCGCCTGCCATTGCACTTCACCGACCTTCGCATGCACGCCGCGATCGGCGACGATCTCGACGTCGCGGTCGGCAAGCAGCACGTAAATCAACACGCCGTTGTTGTGCTCGGTATCCCAGACGCGCAATTGCGAGAACACTTCCACGGCACGGTCCCGCGCCGATTGCCCGTTGAAGAGCGCGAGGCTCGGCAGCGCGCCTTCGATGGCGAAGCAGACCTCGCCGGCGTGTTGCGCATCGCATGCCTTGATCGCCTCTTCGATCGCGGCCAGCGTGTCGCGAGAAAACGCCGCGTTGACCTTCGCATGGGTGGTCAAGAGATGCTTGAGGGTTCGCTGGATGTTCATCTCACCACCTGCCCGACGCGCCACCGCCGCCAAAACCGCCGCCGCCGCCGCCGAATCCGCCGCCGCGGCCGCCGCGCCCCGACCCGCCGCCACGACGCCCGAGACCGTATGCGCCGACGTAGCTTCCGATCCCGCCGCTGGTGAGCGTCAACACGAAGGCGATCACGCCGGCTGCGATTGTCGCGAGAAGGCCGGCCGCCAACAGCCAGGCGATCACCGCCACGCCGACGCCCGCGACCGCGGCGCCGGGCAAGCGTCCGAACATGGCGCGCAGCACGCCGCCGAACACGATCGCCACCATGAAGATAACCGGCGCATAGCGCCAGATGTTGGGCGGCTCACCCGCGTTGCGGGATTGCGGGGGCGGCAACGACTCGCCGTCGGCCACCCGGATCATCTGATCGACTCCCGCGTTGATGCCGCCATAGAAGTCGCCCTGGCGGAATCGCGGCACGATGATTTCATTGATGATCCGATTGCTGACCGCGTCGTTGAGCGCGCCTTCGAGTCCATAACCGACCTCGATGCGCAGCGCGCGGTCATTCTTCGCGACGATCAGCAACGCGCCGTCGTCCACCTTCTTGCGCCCGAGCTTCCATTGCTCGACCACGCGCATCGAATATTGCTCGATGGTCTCCGGTTCGGTGGTGGGCACGATCAGCACCGCAATCTGCGTGCCCTTTCTACTTTCGAAGGCCTGCAATGTCTGTTCGAGCGCGCCTGCCTGCTCGCGGGTGAGCGTGCCGGTCTGGTCGGTGACGCGTGCCGTCAAGGGCGGCACCGCGACCTCGGCCATCGCCCCCGAGGCGCCCCACAGCGCGACGCCGATCAGCAACGCCATGAGGGCTTTGAGCGCATTCAATTGGCGGCTCCCGACGCTGGCTGGGCCTTACCCGGCGCGGCGCTGAAGTCGACCCGCGGCGGCCTGGCGATTTCCTGCTCGTTGGCGACCGAAAAGTTCGGCTTCTCCTGATAGCCGAACGCCTTCGCCGTGAGGTTGGAGGGAAACGACCGAATGGTGACGTTATAGGCCTGGACCGCCTGGATGTACCGGTTGCGGGCGACGGTGATGCGGTTCTCCGTGCCCTCCAGTTGCGCTTGCAGATCGCGGAAATTCGCGTCCGATTTCAATTGCGGATAGTTCTCCGAGACAACCAGTAGCCGCGAGAGCGATGAAGTGAGTTGCCCCTGGGCGGCCTGGAACTTCGCGAATTCCTCGGGATTGTTGAGCACCTCGGCGGTGGCCTGAACCGAGCCGACGCGAGCCCGTGCTTCAGTCACCTGGATGAGCACGTCCCGTTCCTGGGCAGCGTAGCCCTTGACCGTGTTCACCAGATTCGGCACCAGGTCCGCACGCCGTTGATACTGATTGACGACTTCCGACCAGCTCGCCTTGATCTGTTCATCCTGAACTTGCAGCGTGTTGTAGCCGCAACCCGCGAGGCTTAGCGCAAGCAGCGCAGCCAGGACCCGCCATACCTTGCGCATTCTGTCTCTCCAGTGTTCTGTCGGCATTTCGATGATAGACCAAACAGTGGGGCATGCGGTTTGGATATGCCGTGCGTTGGCCGATGCTTGCACCCTCCATGCTGCGATCGCCCCCGCCTGCGCAATTTGACCTGGCTCAACGAATTGTCAGTGCCGCGCCGCCGGGATCATCCCGTTGCGCGGCGACTGTATCGCACGAATGGCCTTACGGCTGAGTGGCCCACTTCTGAGGCGCCGCTTCCAGTCGCGCCAGATTGCGCGCAATCGTTGCTTCGCTCGGCGGATAGTCGGCGCCACCGGACGGGATCAACCCCGCGCGCCGCGCTTGAATCAGTTCCTGCAAGACTTCATCCCGGGTCTTTCCTCGCGGCGCCTGGGCAACCGGAGTGATCGCGGTCGTCACATTCGATGACGACGGGCTCGCGCTGCTCGCCGGCGGCAACGCGGTCGAAACCGAGGCTTTGGGGTAGTCGTGGTCGGCATCAGCGAACGCGGACGTGGCGAGCGTTGCGGCAATCAGCGCGGCAACGATAGAGATGGATTTGGACGACATGGTTACTTTTCTCCTGAACGACGCGGAACCGGTAAGAGTTGATTCCGAACAGGTTCCATTCTGGAGTGCGGCGTCTGAACGACCGGTGACGGCGAAATGACTATTTGGTCATCCGAACAACAAGGCGTTCGCCGCGCCAACGTCAGTCGATGTCGATCGGCCGATAGCACCGAGCCCGTCGTGCGCGGCGCAAAAAAAAGGACCCGAGATCATGCCCTCGGGTCCCGTAAAAGATGGCCGTACCTCGGGCCGATCAAGGAATACATGCGGCCTTCATCGACCCGGCGGCGATGACCATCTGCGTGGACGTGAAACAAAAAACGCGTTGAAACGAACTACGACGCGCCGGGCAGCGGACTCGAAACCAGCACCGCAGCCACGACCAGCACACCGGCCAACACCACCGACTCGACATGCAGCACCGCGGCGAAGCGTTTCAAAGGCTTCACCGGCAAGGCGGACGAGACATTCTTCAGCGACGCGAGCAGTGTCGGCATCTCGAAGAAACGATTGTGCCCGCCGAGGGCGGCCGCCACGAACACCAGCGCGAGTTTCAGCATGAGCATCTGCCCATAGCCGGACTCGAGCAGTCCCTCCGGCGACCGGACGCCGCGCCAGCCGTTATAGGCGCCCGTGATAAACAGAACAACCAGCGCAAGCGTCGCGGCATCCGACAGGGACTGGATATACGCGGCGCTATTCACGCGCTCGCTGCCCGGCGCGTTAAAGAAACGTGGCGCGACGATATACGTGGTCACCAGCACGAGCCCGACCCACGCACTGATCGCAAGCAGGTGGATCCAGTCCGCCCATACCGGCAGACTGAAGGCGCCGGCATCCACAGGATGTCCGCCGTTGCTGCGGGCCAGCGCGACGCCCGCCAGCGCCAGCCAGATTGCCGGCACGAAGCGGATCGACTTGCCGGTCTGCATAAACGAAAGAACCACCACGCATGACATGAGCACGGCCCCGGCGAACCATGCGTGACCGAACCCGGTCTCGACGAGCATCGAGCGCACCGCGGGCCAGGCTTCGACAAGCGTGGACTCGCTCATCAACGCGCAATGAATCCAGAAGGCAAACGTACTGGACAGCAGTGTGCTGACAGACGCGATACGCAATGCGCCGACGAGCCGCCGGCTCACGCCCACCTGCCACGTGGACGTGCTGCGCGCGAGCCATCGGTCGCTGAGCATCACGCCGACGACAACCGCAAAGCCGAGGTTTTGCAACGCAACGAACGCGAGCCGCAGGACGCCGAGGAGACCGTCGTTCATCACTTCACCTGAAACGCGTACGTGCCCTTGGTCTTGTGGGCGTCTTGCGTCATGACCGCCCACTGCACGGAGTAAGTGCCGGACGCGAGCTTCGGCAGCGCAACGGTCAGCATCCGCGGATTCGCCGCGTCGACCTTGGCCTTCTCCTTGCTCACGGTCGCGCCCTTCGCGTCCGACACCTTCACCGTGCTGAAGGTGGCCTCCAGGTCTTCGTTGAAGGTGAGCCGCAGCGCGTCGGGCGCCGCATCGACGGTGCTGCCGGACGCGGGCACGGCGCTCTCCAGCTTGCCGTGCGCGAACGCCGCCATCGGCACGAACGCGACGGCGGTCGCCGTGGCCAGTCCGAGTAGTTGTTTGCGAGTGAATATGTTCATGTTCTTGTGCATCCTGATGATCGAAAAAGGCGTAGCCCCTGTGACGGGGCACCCTGCGAATCCTTACTTCTTTTGCAGCTTCGCCACCGTCAGCGCGCCGTCGACTTCCTCAGCCACGAAGTCGATTTTGTCGCCGGGCTTGACCTGCGAAATCATGGCGGGATCCTTGACCTTGAACACCATCGTCATCGCGTCCATGCCCAGATTGTCCAGCGGGCCATGTTTGATGGTCAGCTTGCCGGCCGACGTGTCGACCTTCTTGACCTCTCCGTGCGACATCCCCGCTTTCGCGTCGCCGCCCTGCTTCGCGGCGCTGCCGCCCATGTCCATGTTGCCCATGTCGCCGGCCGCATAGGCCGACGCGGAAACGACCAGTGCGCAGCCAAGCGCAATCGATGCCAATACGTTCTTCATCACTCTTTCTCCTGCGTTGAAATGAAAAGTTGAGCCGGACCGCCCGGTCCGGCGACACAAAAAATCAGCTGTCCGGCAGCTCGCCGGTGTATTCGTAAGCAACCGTTCCCTTCGGGTGCCGATACCAGCCGGGGTCGCGATAATCCTTGCGCCCCAGTCCCTCGCGAACCTTCACGACCGTGAACATGCCGCCCATTTCCAGCGGACCGAACGGACCGGTGCCGGTCATCATCGGCAGCGTGTTGTCGGGGAGCGGCATTTCCATCTCGCCCATCGCGCCGCCCGTGCTGCCCATTGCCATGTAGTCCGGCACGAGCTTGTTGATGCGTTTGGCGAGATCCTTTTGCGGCACGCCGATCAGGTTCGGCACCTGATGGCCCATCGCATTCATCGTGTGATGCGACTTGTGGCAGTGAAACGCCCAGTCGCCGGGACGGTTGGCCGTGAATTCGATGGCGCGCATCTGGCCGACCGCGACGTCGGCCGTGACCTCCGGCCAGCGCGCGGCAGGCGGAATCCAGCCGCCGTCCGTGCCCGCGACCTCGAAGTGATAGCCGTGCAGGTGGATCGGGTGATTGGTCATCGTCAGATTGCCGAAGCGGATGCGCACGCGGTCTCCCGCACGCACCGGCAACGGGTCGATGCCCGGAAAGACCCGCGAATTCCAGGTCCACATGTTGAAGTCGGTCATCTCGTTCACGCGCGGCGTGAAGCTGCCCGGATCGATGTCGTACGCGGACATGATGAACACGAAGTCGCGGTCCACCTGCATGACGCCGGGGTCTTTCGGATGGACGATGAAGGTGCCCATCATCCCCATCGCCATCTGCACCATCTCGTCGGCATGCGGGTGGTACATGAAGGTGCCGTGCTTCTCCAGCTGGAACTCGTAGACGAAGGTCTTGCCCGGCGGAATATGCGGCTGCGTGAGGCCGCCGACGCCATCCATGCCCGAGGGCAGCAGCATCCCGTGCCAGTGAACCGTGGTGTGCTCCGGCAGCTTGTTGGTCACGAAGATGCGGACCTTGTCGCCTTCCACCGCCTCGATGGTGGGGCCCGGCGCCTGGCCGTTGTAGCCCCAGAGGTTCGCCTTCATGCCCGGCGCCAATTCGCGCACCACCGGCTCAGCGATCAGATGGAACTCCTTCCAGCCGTTCTTCATGCGCCACGGCAACGACCAGCCGTTCAGCGTGGCCACCGGCGTGTACGGACGGCCATTCGGCGGCGCGAGCGGCGGCTGCGTGGTGGCTTTACTCATGATGGGCGCTTCGGGCAACGAGGCCGCGCCGGCCTTGCTGACGAGCGCCGCGCCCAACAGCGCGGCCCCCGAGCCGCCAAGAAAATTTCGACGTGACAGCATGTCATTTACCTTCGGAATGTGTGGACGACGCGGGTTGCGCCGCCGGCGCCGCTGGCGCGGGTTGTTCTGATTGCGCCGAAGCCACCGCGAGCGGCGGCAAACGGCCGCCGACCGCCTGCTGCAAGTCGGTTTCCGCGAGCCAGTAGTCCTTCAGCGCATCGATATAGCTGTTCACCGCGCCGACCTGGTCACGCGAATCGGCGAGCAGTTCGAACACGCTCGCGAGCATGCCGTTGTAGCGAAGCATCAGTTCATCGGAAATGGTTTTGCGGATCGGCACGACCTCGTCGCGATAGTGCTTGGCCACGTCGTAATCGGTCACGTAGGCCGAATACGATTCGCGGACCTCCGAGCGTGCGTTGATCGCGGTCTCGGCGACGCGATTGGCCGACTGCATGTAAATCGCCTCGGCCCGCGCCACCTTGGAGCTGCCCCAGTCGAAAAGAGGAATCTCGACGCTGATCTCGTAGCCTTGCTCGCGGCCGTCGGAAGTCGTGAAGTTGTTCTGATACCCGACGTCCAGCGCATTGATGAAGCGCGTCGCCTTGCTCAAGCCCAGCGAGGACGCGACGCTCTGCGTTTGCAGCTTCGCCGCCTGGATGTCCAGCCGGTTTTGCATTGCAAAGCTTTCCAGGTCGTTCAACTCGGGGCGCGCTTTCGGCAGATCGGGCAGGCGCTCGGGCAGCGCGTACTGCGTGCCGGGACCCCACAGACCCATCGTGCGCGTGAGCTTTTCGCGCGCGGACACCGACTGCTGCCGCGTTTTCGCCAGTTGCGCGACGGCGTCCGCATAGAAGGCCTGCTCGCGAGCGTAGTCGAGCCTGCTGAAGTTGCCCGCCTGTTGCATCCGCAAAGCCAGTTCGGCGCCGGCCTCCGCCGAATCCTTCACTTGCGCGGCATAGGCGGCGGCCTGCTCGGCGGCCACCGCGCCGATGTAGGCTCGTCGTGCGTCGGCGGCCACCTTGAGCATCGCGTCCGCGGCGAGCAGCTTCGTCTGTTCGAAGCGGCGGCTCTCGATCTTCGTCGCGAGCGGCAGCGTCAGGACACCCAGCACGCCGAGCGTGAACGTGCGGCTGATGCTCAGTTCGTTGCCGCCGTGCGTGCGGCTGAAGCTGAAACCGGGATTCGGCAGGCGTCCGGCCTGCACGAGATCGGCCTCCGAAATGCCGAGCTCCGCGTAGGAGGCTTGCAAGCCGCGGTTGTTCAGCAACGCGATCTGGACCGCGTCGTCCATGCTCAAGGGCTTGGCCAGCAGTTCCTGGGTTCGCTTCGCGACGGCGTCCCGGTCCTCGTCGGTTTTCACCAGCACCGCGTCTTTCGCAAGACGTTCGGAGGCGGTCGTCGATACGGTATTGAAGCCGCCGTCTTTCGAAAATGTCGTGCAGCCGGCAAGCAAGGTCAGCGCAACGGCGAGCGCCGCGATGCGGCCGCCCGAAAAAAGTGGCGAGCTCATTTGGCCGGTCCCTCGTGGGTGCTGTGTTCGTGTTGGCTGGGTGGTTTGTGTTCTTTGTGTTCGCCGTCGTTGCCGAGTTCGTTGGATCTGGCCCCGGCGCCGGCGGCCGGCTTGGCGCCGTGGTTCATCCCTTTCATCGCCGATGAATTCATCACCGCGCGATTGAGTTCCTGCCAGCTGGGCGCAGGTTCGTCCCGGTAGGCCCGATAGTCCGCAAAGACGGACGGCGTGCTGAGCGCGGGCACCGACGCGAAGGCGTCGGACGGGTCAGGATGTGGGGTGTCGGCTTGCACGAGCGCCGGCAACAATGCCGCCGCGCCGAGCAGCGCCGCGATAAACATTCGCATGATTTTTTCTCGTCGTCAGTCATCTGGATGGCCGAAGCACGGCCTTCAGGACGAAATTGCGCATCGCAGCCGAGGCCGCGACGAAGGACTAGACGAGGGAGATGCGGGGAGGTCGTTCGATGCCGCTCGTCAGAAACGACGCGACGTGAACCGACGGAGGAAGAGGAACCGCGAAGTGAGCGATGCCGGCGGGCGCCGCCACGGCGGGAAGCGCAAGCAAGCCGACGCCCAGACAGCAGGACGCGCAGGTCCCGCAACTGTGGGCATGATGCGCGCCGCGGTGTTGGTGGCCATGATCGTCGTGATCGCCGCCGTCGGCCATCGTCAGCTCATGCATATGATGATCGTGAGCGGGGGCGTCCATCTCGGCATGCTGCATGGGCGCAACTTCGCTCCTGATATGCGATGACTCGCATTTCAGGGAGACGGCCGCGAACGCCTGAACCGGAAGGCTCAGCATGAGCAGCACGATGACGAAGAGTTTGCGCCAATACGACATGGAAATGGAGTCTAGCACGCAGTTTGGGAGGGCCGTAAGGCTGGAATCGGTGCGGATACGGCCGTCGCGCGGGAAAAGCGGCAACGGCTCAACGCAGATACGCCTCGAAGCTTAATTGCGTCGGCGTGACGAAGGCATGGCTGCAACATGACCAAATTTTCAGACTCGATCGAAGATGAACACAATGTCATTTTGCCGCCATGTTCGATCCACCTTTCGCCCACTACGCTGCGTGCACTAGACTCGTCGTGTCGGGAACCGGCGACCGGCGACCGGCACATACCTACTACACCACCACCTGCCATGCGGATACTCATAGTCGAAGACGAACCGAAAATGGCGTCTTATCTCCGCAAGGGGCTGACGGAGGCAAGCTACACGGTCGACCTCGCCGACAATGGCAAGGACGGCCTCTTTCTCGCCTTGCACGAAGACTTCGATCTGATCGTGCTCGACGTGATGCTGCCTGAGCTGAATGGTTTCCAGGTGCTCAAGCGGCTGCGGGAACAGAAGCAAACGCCCGTTCTGCTCCTGACGGCGCGAGACACGGTGGAAGACAAGGTCGAAGGCCTCGAACTCGGCGCCGACGACTACCTCTCGAAGCCGTTCGCCTATGCGGAGTTTCTCGCTCGCATCCGCTCGCTGTTGCGACGCGCACCGCGTGGCGCGCGCGACGTGCTGCTCATTGCCGACCTGGAAGTGGATCTGATCAAGCGCCGGGTCCATCGGGGAGGCACCCGCATCGACCTCACCGCCCAGGAGTTCGCGCTGCTTCAGTTGCTGGCCGAACGCCAGGGCGAGGTGCTCACGCGCACGTTCATCACGTCGCAGATCTGGGACATGAACTTCGACAGCGACACCAACGTGGTGGACGTAGCCGTGAAACGCGTGCGCGCCAAGATCGACAACTCGTTCGACAAGAAACTGCTGCACACCGTGCGGGGCATGGGTTATGTGCTCGAGGACCGCTCGTGACGACGGTGGCCGGCCGTCGTTCGCCCCGTTCCTATTCGTTGCTGAAACGGTTGACGCTCGCTTTCTCCGCCGCCGCGATCGTGGTGTTCGCGCTGACGGGTGCGTTCCTGTACAACGCGCTGTCGACCGAGTTGCAACGACGCGATGACATCGAAATCACCGGCAAGCTCAGCCAGTTTCTACAGTTGGCGCGAGACGCCGGTTCAACTCGGGCCTTGCGGGATAACCCGTCCGTGTTCCACGAGGTGTTGCTGTCTCATCCGGGCGTCTATCTCGCCATTTTCGACCGGCAAGGCACGCTCCTCCTTCAGCATTCCGACGAGCCGTCGGCGAACCTTTGGCTTGCGCCCGCCGCGCATCGTGCGAACGAACCGTACACCTGCGGACCGGCCGGCATCGGTCCGTCGCGCTGCGTGTTTGCCGACGAAACGCTGCCGTCCGGCGAATCGGTTCACGTGCTGCTGGTTCGCGCGGCCGCCGAACGGCAATCGCTCCTGGAAAGCTATCGGATCGACATCTGGCTGGCGGTCGCGGTCGGGGCGGCGCTGGTCGGCGCGTTGGGTTATGCGGTCGCGCGACGCGGCTTTTCACCGGTCAAAAGCATCGGGAGGCAAACCTCGCGCATCGAGGCTCACAATCTCAGCGAGCGGCTGGATATTCAGGGAGGACCGATCGAGCTTCAGGACATCGCGTTCTCCGTCAATCGCATGCTCGACCGTCTCGAACGCGCGTTCGTGCGTCTCTCGCAGTTTTCGTCCGACCTCGCGCACGACATGCGCACACCGCTCGCCAACGTGATCAGTTCGTCGCAAATCACGTTGTCGCGCCCCCGAACCACCGACGAATACGAAGCGCTCATCGACTCGAATATCGAGGAATGCGAGCGGCTTCAACGGATGATCGAGAGCATGCTGTTTCTCGCGCGCACGGACAACGCGCAGCAGCACATCAAGATGGTCGAACTCGACGCCGAAAGCGAATTGCGCCGGCTCGCGTCGTATTTCCAGGGACTCGCCGAGGAAGCGGGTGTGCATTTCGTCGTGCAAGGGAACGCCCAGCTGTTCGCGGACGCGACGCTCTTGCGCCGCGCGGTGAGCAACCTGATATCGAACGCGCTCGACCATGCGTTTGCCGGGACCGCGGTTGAACTCAGCTTGTACGATTCGCCGAAATATGTCGCGATCGAAGTCGCCAATCATGGGCCGGCGATTCCTCAGGAACATGCCGACAGGATTTTCGAGCGCTTCTATCGGGTCGATGCCGCGCGGCACGGTTCGGCGCGCAATGCGGGCTTGGGTCTTGCCATCGTCAAGTCGATCATGGAATTGCATCGCGGCAAGGTCGACGTCGCGAGTTCCGCTGATCGCACGACCTTCACGCTGTATTTTCGGCGTGAGATTGCGGTCTGAATGCGACGCGCGCGGCTGCTTGACTTTACCGTCGTGGGAAGGTTCAAACTGAGTGTTCTGTTTGATTACCGGAGCAAAAAAATGGAATTCCAGGTGAAGGACATGTCATGCGGCGGATGCGCCAATTCGATCACGCGCGCGGTCACTCATGCCGATCCCGCAGCGAAGCTCGAGATCGATGTCGCCGCCAAAGTCGTGAAAATCGATTCGGCGTTGCCGCCCGAGCGTCTGCTCGCCGTGATCGAAGAGGCGGGATTTCATCCGACGCTCGGCGCGTAGCATCGGCATCAGCGCCACGCGTGCTGAAAATGACTCATCCAAGGAGTTTGAAGATGAAAAAGCTTTACGTCCTTCGCACCGTATCTCTTTGCATGGGCCTGGCATTCGGCGTCGCGACATTTTCCGTCTCCGCGCAACAAGGCGCATCGATGCACGGGATGGATATGTCCGCCTCCGCGGATGCAGGCTCGAATTCCTCGACCTCGGCCTTCGAGAAAGCGGACAAGGAGATGATGGCGAAGATGAGCTCGCCGCCCTATACCGGAGATGCCGATAAGGACTTCGTGTCGCATATGATTCCGCACCACGAAGGCGCCGTCGAGATGGCCAAGGTGCAGTTGAAATATGGCAAGGATCCCGAGCTGAGGCGCCTGGCAAAGAACATCATCAAGGCGCAGCATGATGAAATCGCGTTCATGCAACGGTGGCAGGCGAAGCACGGCGGGAAGTGACGAAACCGCGTCATCCTCCAACGCTGTCCACGCGCAATTTTCCCGCTCAGGCTGTCGTCAGTTGCTGATGCAGCAAATGCCGACCGAATATCCGCCAATGGTCGGTTGCTTGCTCCAGCTAGCGCAACCGCTCAAACAAGGCGAGACAGATAATCGCGATTTTCATTTTGTGCCCCCGGGTTAATGGAACGGGATTGTAATGTCTGTTACCGGGCAGCGCTGAGTCGGCAACGAAGGGACGCTTTATTTTTTACAGCACCAGCCGAACTGATGGAACGCATCGGCGGACCACAAAAGGAAAAAGCCCCGTAAGCGGTTAGACTTACGGGGCTTTTTGTTCCGCTTTGGCGGAGACGGAGGGATTCGAACCCTCGATCCAGGTTTTGGCCCAGATGCTCCCTTAGCAGGGGAGTGCCTTCGACCTCTCGGCCACGTCTCCCAAACTTTCGGTCGCGCAGGGAGTCAGCGCGACGAAGCCAAGATAATAGCGGGCCGAACCGCGAAGGTCAATGTCTACCGCACAGTTTTCGTGCCAGATTCGTCACCGCCGACGCAATTCGTTCACATTGGCCGCGCGCACCGCAGAAACCACCAAAGCGGCGTGTTCGTGCGCCTCGCGATTGCCGGCAAATTACGCCTGATCCAGTTCGAATGCCTTATGCAGCGCGCGCACGGCGAGCTCCATGTACTTCTCGTCGATCAGCACCGAAATCTTGATTTCGGAGGTCGAAATCATCTGGATGTTGATGCCCTCTTCCGACAGCGTGCGGAACATCGTGCTCGCGATACCCACGTGCGATCGCATGCCGACGCCGACCACCGAAACCTTCGACACTTTCGGATCGCCCAGCACCTGCTCGGCCTGCACATGACCCTTCACCTGGCCGGTGAGGATGTCCATGGCGCGCTGATAGTCGCCGCGGCCGACCGTGAACGTGAACGCCGTTTTGCCTTCGACGCTCTGGTTCTGGATGATCATGTCGACGTCGATATTCGCGTCCGCCACCGGACCGAGAATCTGATACGCGATGCCCGGCTTGTCGGGCACACCCATCACGGCGATGCGAGCTTCGTCGCGCTGAAACGCGATGCCCGAGATGACTGCTTTTTCCATGGTCTCGTCTTCTTCAAAAGTAATCAGGGTGCCCGACTTCATTTCAGCGTCGAGCGGTATCAGCGGATCGGTCAGGCTCGACAGCACGCGCGTCTTAACCTTGTATTTGCCGGCGAATTCCACCGAGCGGATCTGCAGCACCTTTGAACCCAGGCTGGCCATTTCCAGCATTTCTTCGAACGTCACGCGATTGAGGCGACGCGCTTCTTCCACCACCCGCGGGTCGGTCGTGTAGACCCCGTCGACGTCCGTGTAAATCAGGCACTCATCGGCTTTCAACGCAGCCGCGACGGCGACCGCCGACGTGTCCGAACCGCCGCGGCCGAGCGTGGTGATATGGCCGTCGGGGTCGATGCCCTGAAAGCCCGTGATCACCACCACCTTGCCCGCGTCGAGATCGCGCAGCACGCGCTCGCCGTCGATTTCGCTGATGCGCGCTTTAGTGAACGCGCTATCCGTCTTGACCGGCACTTGCCAGCCGGCGTAGCTGACCGCCTCGACGCCGGCTTCCTGCAGCGCGATGGCGAGCAGACCTGAGCTGACCTGCTCGCCGGTGGCGGCGATCATGTCGAGTTCGCGCGGGCTCGGCTGGCCTGTGATTTCTTTCGCGAGACCGAGCAAGCGGTTCGTTTCGCCGGACATTGCCGACGGCACGACGACCATCTTGTGGCCGGCCTTGTGCCATTTCGCGACGCGCCTGGCGACGTTCTTGATGCGCTCGACCGAGCCCATCGAGGTGCCGCCGTATTTATGTACGATGAGTGCCATTGTCGTTCTGAACTGGAGGAGAAACCGCGCTGGCGCGCTGGAGACGACCGCACACAAGCACGACAGCGCAACGTTTCTGGAACGACGGCAAAGTGTGTGGCGGCGTAGATGCAGCGCGCGTGCAGCACGCGCGGATTTGCCCGTGAATGATCGCTAATGGCTTACCGGAAACTACGCAACACGATCGGCAAAACGACAAAAGCGACGGCAAAAGCGGGCCGGGCAAACAAGCTAAAGTACCCGATCGGGCGTAAAAAGACAAGCCGAAACGGCCGTCGCGAGACCAGGAATAAGGGCTGCAAAGGCTTGTTTCATGCGGTTTTGCGCCCTATTTCGGGATCCGCCGGAGCGACAACCGGGATGTCCGACCGGCCGGTCAGACAAGCAGCAGGTCTTCGCGCCAGATGATCGTGACGCGCGGTTCAGCCACGTTCGCGTCTTCGGGCAAGGCCGCGCGGTTGACGCCGAGCAAGGGCACGAACAGCAATTCGTCGCCGACGTAAAGCAGTGGCACGTCGCGTTTCCACGCGGGAATGCCGCGCTCCTGGAACAGGTTCTTCAAGGTCCGGCTCGGCGCGTCCGGTAAAGCGCCTTTGCGCATGCGCTCACCGCCACTGCGCGGGCGCACGCTCAACACAGCGCGGCGCAAAACGCTCGTGGGAATCGTGTCGGTGTCGTCCTGAGTTGCCGCGGCATCGGTAGGAGCAGCGGCATCGGCGAACACGAACGTGCCACGCCATTGCGGCAAGCGCCAGGCCGCCTCCCCTTGCCACGCTAGTTCGCTCACGGCACGCGCGGCGAGCGCGGTTTCGTCGGCGGGTTCGCTGCTATCGCCCGCTTCCCAATAGACGAGGCCGCGATAACTGCGCAACGCATGACCCGCGTGATCGATTCGCAGACCATGCCCTTCGCCCGCTTCACCCACTTCGCGCAGTTGACGCAGCGCGTCGGCAACTCGCGCGCTCGACGCGGCCACGAGTCCTAGCGTGCGCATCCAGTAACGCATCAGGTTGAGCGCGCGATCGTCGTCGAGCGCTAGCAGCACGTCATGCGCGAGCGCGCGGCCTTCGTCGCGTGACGCCGTCTCCATGTCGATGCGCGCGAGCGCGTCGAGCAGACGCTGCGCCGACGCGGCATGCGCCGCCGTGCGTGCAAGCGCATCGCGAAAACCAGGAAAGTGGACGGCCAGCGCCGGCGTCACTTCATGGCGCAATGCATTGCGAGCGTAGCGTGTATCCGCGTTCGATTCGTCGTCGATCCAGCGCAGCGCGCGAGCGTTCGCATACTGCTCGAGTTGCGCGCGCAGCAGATGAAGCAAAGGCCGCACGCGCAGTGCCGACGCACCCGCCGGCAAGTACTCCGGCGCCATCGCCGCGAGACCCGCGAGGCCCGCTCCCCGCAGCAGTTGCAGCAAGACGGTCTCAGCCTGATCGTCCGCGTGCTGCGCGAGCCATAGCGAGTGAATACCGCGTGCCGCGCACATGGCGTCCAGCGCACGATAACGCGCATCGCGCGCCGCGGCCTCGACGCTCACGCCCGAATCGTGCGCGACCTGGACGCGCTGGGCCTCGAATTCGACGCCGCGCTCGCGCGCGAACGCCTCGCAATGCGCTAGCCATTCGTCGGCGCGCGCGCTCAAGCCGTGATGCACATGCAGCGCCACACAACGCGACGCGCCGGCCACGCGCACAACCGCATCGAGCAGCACGCTCGAATCGACGCCTCCGCTCAACGCCACCGCGATGCGCGCGCTTGCAGGCAACGCGGACAGCGCAACGCCGACCGCCTCTAGAACGAGGCGGTCGGCGGGAGAGTCGGCGGTGGAGGTCACGTCGTTAGCGCGCGAAGCGCCGAAAGTGAACGCGCGCGGGCTTAGGCACCCGGCGTCGTTTCCTTGAACTTGCCGTACGACATCAGCCGTTCGAAACGGCGTTGACGCAGGTCGTTGATGCTCATGCCCTGGAACTGGCGCAGCGAGTCGGCAAGTGCGCGGCGCAGCATGGCGGCCATGCCCTTCGGATCGCGATGCGCGCCGCCGAGCGGCTCGTTGACGATCTTGTCGATCAGGCCGAGCGCCTTCAGACGATGCGCGGTCAGGCCGAGCGCTTCCGCCGCCTCGGGCGCCTTGGCGGCGCTCTTCCACAGAATCGACGCGCAGCCTTCCGGCGAGATCACCGAATACGTTGAAAATTGCAGCATCAGCACGCTGTCGCCAACGGCGATCGCGAGCGCGCCGCCCGAACCGCCCTCACCGATGATCGTGGCGATCAGCGGCGTTTTCAGTTCAGCCATCACGTACAGATTTCGGCCGATCGCTTCGGACTGGCCGCGCTCTTCCGCGCCGATGCCGGGATACGCGCCCGGCGTGTCGATGAACGTGAAGATCGGCAAGCCGAACTTCTCGGCAAGACGCATCAGACGCTCCGCCTTGCGATAGCCCTCGGGACGCGGCATGCCGAAATTGCGCAGCGCGCGCTCCTTGGTGTCGCGCCCCTTCTGGTGGCCGATCACCATGCAGGCCTGGCCGTTGAAACGCGCGAGGCCACCGACGATCGACAGGTCGTCCGCATAATTGCGGTCGCCGTGCAACTCATGGAAGTCGGTGAACAGCTCGTTCACGTAATCGAACGTGTACGGGCGTTGCGGATGACGGGCGATTTGCGAAACCTGCCAGGGTGTGAGGTTCGCGTACAGATCCTTGGTGAGCTGTTGACTCTTCTTGGACAGCCGCTCGATCTCTTCCGAAATATCGACGGCCGAATCGTCCTGCACGAAGCGCAATTCTTCGATCTTCGCTTCGAGTTCAGCGATCGGCTGTTCGAAATCCAGAAAGGTGGTCTTCATTGTTTGTAATCCTTGGACTTACCGGCAGCGCGTATTCTAACCGCGCCCGCCGATATCAAAACCATCTCGCAACTATCAATTTTTTACAATTGATAGTTTCTGAAAGGCGTCACTTCCTGTTTTTCAGTAATCGACCGGCAATGGATCAAGACTACGCCACATATACCAGGTGGCAACGGTGCGCCACGGCTCCCAGTTTGCCGCGACCTCGCGCGCCTCGCTGCGCGTAACCGGTTCACCGCTAAAGTAATTGACGCTGATCGCGCGGATCAGGCCCAGGTCGTCGAGCGGCAGGACGTCCGGGCGCGACAGGTTGAAGATCAGGAACATCTCCGCGGTCCACCGGCCGATGCCGCGAATCTGCGTGAGCTCGGCGATCACCGCCTCGTCTTCCATCGAGGTCCACTTGCCGACGTGCAATGCCCCGGAGACGAAATGCTGCGCGAGATCGAGCACGTATTCCGCCTTGCGCTTGGACAACCCGCACGCGGTGAGCTTTTCCTGACCGAGCTTGATGAACTGCTGCGGCACGAGCTTCGAACACGCCGCCTCGACTCTTGCCCAGACCGCTTGTGCGGACGCCACCGAAATCTGCTGCCCGACCACCGAACGCGCGAGCGTGACGAACGGATCGCCACGGCTCAGCAAATGCACCGGGCCAAATTTCGGAATCAGTTTCTTCAGAATACGATCGCGCTTGACGAGGTCCGCACACGCCTTGTCCCAATACGCCGGACGCGTGACTTCAGGTGTGAGGCCGCCGATCTGCACCGGCACCGCCACTTCGGTTGCGCTGGCGGCTGGCCCGCCCGCATTCGAGGACACGCGCGTCTTGCGCACGACTTCGCCTTCGTGCGTGTCGCGCGCGAGTTCCTGCACGTCGCCCGCGAGTTCGGGCCGCAAGGCTCCATTGCTTTTTGCCCGCACTGTACGCGACGGCGTTTTGGCGCGCTTCGCCACAGGCGCATGGGCATGCGCCGATGCGCCGTTGAGCGCGCGTTTGACGGCGGCCTTTTTCGTTGCGCCCGCGCCGGTCTTCGCCGGCGCTCCAGCGGCCTTCGACGATACTTTCTTCACCGCGCTGCTGCCCGCGCGAGCCGACGTTCGTGTCGACTTTGCCGCGGCTGCCGCGTTTGTTTGAGACGTGGCTCGTTTAGCCGGCGTCTTCGTGGCCGTTGCCATCCTGCCTCCTGCCTGGCGAGTCGATCAAAGGGAAGCTCGAGGTGCGCTCACACGCGCCGCCACTCGGTCAATCCGCCGGGTTTGTCTTCAAGTGCAACGCCGGCCTCGAGCAATTCCGCCCGGATCCGGTCTGCTGCCGCATAGTCCTTCGCCTGCTTGGCGGCCACGCGCGCGGCGATCTTCGCTTCGATCGCGGCGGCGTCGAGCGCGCCTTCGGCTGCTGCCCCCGCTGCCTGCTGCAGGTATGCACGCGGCTCGCGGCCGAGCAGTCCGATCACCCGCCCGAGCGAGCGCAACTGACGGGCCAGCGCGGGGTCGCGCGTGCGGTTTACTTCAGTTGCCAACTCAAACAGCACCGATACCGCAACCGGCGTGTTGAAGTCGTCGTTCATTGCTGCCTGGAAACGCTGCGCATGCGCTTCGTTCCAGTCGAGCGCGGCGCCGTCCGGCGTGACGTCCTTCAGTGCGGTGTACAAACGCGTGAGGGCGTTGCGGGCGTCGTCGATATGCACGTCGCTGTAATTTAACGGCGAACGGTAATGCGCGCGTGCGATAAAAAACCGCACGACCTCGGCATCGTACTGCGCCAAAACTTCTCGAATCGTAAAGAAGTTATTCAACGACTTCGACATCTTCTCATTGTCGATCTGCACGTAGCCGTTGTGCATCCAGTAATTGACGAAGGTTTGGCCGGTAGCGGCTTCACTTTGCGCGATTTCGTTTTCATGGTGCGGAAACTGCAGGTCCTGCCCGCCGCCATGAATGTCGAAACGCTCGCCGAGCAACGTGCAGCCCATCGCCGAGCATTCGATATGCCAGCCGGGACGGCCGCGCCCGTACTTCGAATCCCAGCCGGTGTCGGCGGGCTCGTCGGGCTTCGCCTGCTTCCACAGCACGAAGTCGAGCGGGTCTTGTTTCGCGTCGTTGGCCGCGACGCGCTCGCCGGCGCGCAGGTCTTCGAGCGACTTGCCCGAGAGCTTGCCGTAGCCCGCGAACTTGCGCACCGCGTAGTTCACGTCGCCGTCGCTCGCCTGGTACGCGTAGCCGTTCGCCTCGAGCGTCTCGATCATGCCGAGCATCTGCGGAATGAAATCGGTGGCGCGCGGTTCGAGGTCGGGCCGCTCGATGCCGAGCGCGTCCGCGTCTTCATGCAACGCGTTGATGAAGCGGTCGGTCAGTGATTTGATCGTCTCGCCGTTCTCGACCGCGCGCCGGATGATCTTGTCGTCGATATCCGTGATGTTGCGCACGTAGGTCACTTCGTAACCGAGCGTGCGCAACCACCGCTGCACGATATCGAACACGACCATCACCCGCGCATGACCGACGTGACAATAGTCGTACACGGTCATCCCGCAGACGTACATCCGCACGACGCCCTCTTGCAGCGGCACGAAAGTTTGCTTGTCACGCGCGAGCGTGTTGTAGATGCGCAGTGATTCCATAGAGAGCGGTGCGTGGGCCGAAAGAAATCCGCAATGTGTTTCGTGCCGCGGCTTGGTACATGACGTGCCCCGCGAAAAGACGACGGGTGCGCTCTGTACAGCAACACGCACAGCAGCAAACCGGTGCACCTGGTGCGGCGCTCGGGCTGCAAGTCAGGTTGCGCTCAGTCTACGATCAAGGCGGAGACGACCACGAGTGGCGAAAAGACAGCCGGCGGTTCGACGGAACGCGCAGACCTTTTGTTAGAATGGCTCGGAGTATAACATCCAGACCCGAGCCTATGAAACCTTCCAGCGGCCGCGCGCGCAGCGCTGCGACCCTCGCCGCGACGGCCTTTTGCGCCGTCGCTCTCACGGTTGCACCGGGCACCGCGGCATACGCGCAGCGAGCCGCGCCGATGCCGCAAGGCCCCGCCGTGCGCGACAACACGCCGGAGATCGACGCGTCGATTGCGCAGAAGAACTGGGAAGCGTCCCTCGCCCAGCTCGACGCGCGCATCGCGTCGCATCCGCAGGACGCGCAGGCAAAGTTCAAGCGCGGCACGGTGCTGGCCCACCTGAATCGCGACGACGAGGCGATCACCGCGTTCACCGAACTCACGCAAACCTACCCCGAGTTGCCCGAGCCGTATAACAACCTCGCCACGCTCTACGCGAAGCACGGCCGTTATACCGAGGCGCGCGCCGCGCTCGAAACGGCGACCAAGGTGAACCCCGGCTACGGTCTCGCGTACGAGAACCTCGGCGACCTGTACTTGCGCATGGCCAACGAAGCCTACCGTCACGCGCAGAGTCTCGGCAAAGTAAGCGCCACGACCACGCAGCGCCTCACAGACATCCAGAATATCGTCTCGCCGCCCAAGACCGCAAAGCCGGCGAAGAAAGCCGCCGTCACGCCGCAAGACGACTACACCGCGCGCGCCACGTCGAACATCACGGAAACGCCGAGCTTCCAGTACGGCGGCGCGAACGGCTCGCTCGCCATGCCGCCTTACATGGCGCCGTCGCGGTAAAGCCGTCCCTTATCCGGCACCACGTTTTTTCCAACCCCGAGGATTTTCATGAAATGGTTGATGTTGGCGCTCGGCAGCGCCGCCCTGATCGCAAACGCACCCGCATTTGCCCAGTCCGGTTCGCAAGCCGCGCATCCGTCCGTCCTCTTCAAGACATCGGAAGGCGACATCCGCGTCGAGTTGTATCCTGAGAAAGCGCCGAAGACGGTCGCCAATTTCCTCGACTACGTGAAGTCCGGCCAATACAGCGGCACGATTTTCCATCGCGTGATTCGCGGCTTCATGATTCAGGGCGGCGGTTACACGCAGAGCTTTGCCGAGAAGCCCACGCGCGCGCCGATTCCGCTCGAAAGCCGTAACGGTCTGAAGAACATGGCCGGCACGCTAGCCATGGCGCGCACCAGCGACCCGAATTCGGCCACCGCGCAGTTCTTCATCAACACGGTGGACAACGCCGGCCTCGACTATCCGAATCCCGACGGCAACGGCTACGCGGTGTTCGGCAAGGTCACGTCCGGCATGGAGGTCGTGAAGAAGATCGAAGGCACGCCCACCACCACGCGCGGCCCGATGAGCGACGTGCCGCAAAAGGCGGTCGTGATCGAGTCGGCCACGGTGGTCGGCAAGTAAGCGCACGAAAGTTCGCACAGGAGCTCGCACCAGGCTTTGCACTGAGGTTCGCACCGGAGTTGCCAGTCAGGCAGCCGCACGAAGCATCGCGTGCAAGCGCGTCAGCGCCGACCCTACGCCCCGGCGCGGCCCGTCGTCAACTTCCTATGACGACTCGCCGCGTCTTTTACCCACCCCGTTCATCAAAGGATTCCATCATGGTTGAACTGCATACGAACCACGGCGTCATCAAACTCGAACTGGACGCTGAAAAGGCGCCGAAGTCGGTTGAAAACTTCCTCAACTACGTGAAGGCCGGCCACTACGACAACACGGTGTTCCACCGCGTGATCGACGGCTTCATGATCCAGGGCGGCGGTTTCGAACCGGGCATGAAGCAGAAGCCGACGGCCGAGCCGATCAACAACGAAGCCAACAACGGTTTGAAGAACGTCAACGGCTCGGTCGCGATGGCCCGCACCAACGATCCGCACTCGGCAACCGCGCAATTCTTCATCAACGTGAACGACAACGACTTCCTGAACCACTCGTCGCCCACGCCGCAAGGCTGGGGCTACGCGGTGTTCGGCAAGGTGGTCGAAGGCATGGACATCGTCGAGAAGATCAAGAAGGTCAAGACGGGTTCGAAGGGCTTCCATCAGGACGTGCCGGTCGACGACGTCGTGATCGAAAAGGCCGTGATCGTCGACTAAGCGCCAACCCGGCACCTACTCGGCACCCACTCGTTGAACTGACATCAGGCACCTTCAATGCTGCAAGAAAAGCCGCTGCGAAGCGTCGCCGCGGGCGTGCCTGGCGAGGGCAAACGCCCGCACGCCGCACGCCCGTTTTTTTTCCTCTCCGACATTCATTTGAGCGAGGCGATTCCGCATACGGTTTCCGCCTTCGAACGCTTTATCCACGTCACCGCCGAACAGGCCGATTCGGTTTTCATTCTCGGCGACCTGTTCGAATACTGGATCGGCGACGACATGCTCGCGGAGCCATTCGCGGCGCGCATGGCGGCGCTGCTGCACACGTTGTCCGAGCGCGGCATCGGGCTCTACATCATGCACGGCAATCGCGATTTTCTGCTTGGCAAGCGCTTCATGAAAGCGGCCGGCGCGATCTGGCTGCCCGATCCGTTCGTGATCACCGCATTCGGCACGCGCATCGCGCTCGCGCACGGCGACCGCTTATGCACCGCGGACCGCGGCTATCAGATGTTCCGGCGCTTTGCGCGCAGCGGTTTCGCGCAGATGCTGTTTCTCGCATGGCCGTTTCGCTGGCGCCAGGCGCTCGCCGAAAACATGCGCCTGAAAAGCGAGCAAGGCCGCTCGCGGCCGGTCTCGCCGAAGTACGACGTGACGCCGAAGGGCGTCGCGGCGCTGTTCAAGTCGTCGAGGGCGGCGACGATCATCCACGGACACACGCACCGGCCGGCGCGGCATCGCGAGCCGGGCGGCATGCGCTGGGTGCTGCCGGATTGGGATCTCGACCACGGCGAGCGCCGTGGCGGGTATTTGCGCGTCGACGCCGAAGGAATTCGGGCGCTGCCGCTGGATTGAACGAGGCGCCCTCCTCGTCATCGAGCGCGCTCGCGTGCGCTCACCGGCGGCTACGGCAACGCTCCCGTGCGCACGTGCGGTTCGTTGATTCGCACCGCGGGCGCCCACCCTCAGCGCTCCGCTGCCACCCCTTCCTCCTTTCCTGCAATCGCGGCCGACAGGCGCCGCAGATCGAGCAGCGCCGCATCGGCGCCTTGCAGTCCTTCGAGACTCGTGCCCAGCCGCTCCAGCGCGTCGACGATTTCATCGATGCGCTTCGCCTGCGTCGCGGCGTGATCGATCAGGCCGTGGATCGCGAGCGACACCGGGTCGTCCGCATTCGGCGTGATGCCGTACGCGCAGAACGCGCTGCTTTGCGTCGCGTGTTTTGCGTTGCGGGCCGCACCGTTGGATCCAGTATCGGACGCGGCGCAATCCGCCGCCGAAGCGACGGCTGCCGCCGCCGGAACGATGATCCGCGCGGGATTGCCCACCGCCGTGCCGCGCGCCGGCACGGGCTTCGTGACCACCGCGTTCGAACCGATCTTGGCCTCCTCACCGATCGTGAAGCCGCCCAGCACCTTCGCCCCCGCCCCGACGATCACGCCGCGCTCGAGCGTGGGATGCCGTTTCGCGCCGCGCGTGAGCGACGTGCCGCCGAGCGTGACGCCCTGGTAGATCGTGCAGTCGTCGCCGATCTGGGCGGTCTCGCCGATCACCACGCCCATGCCGTGATCGATGAACACGCGCCGGCCAACGGTCGCGCCCGGATGAATTTCGATGCCCGTCATGAAGCGCGCCATCTGCGAGACGAAGCGCGCGAGCCAGCGCCGCCGCGCCCGCCAGCATGCATGCGCGAGCCGGTGCAATACGAGTGCGTGCAGGCCCGGATAACACGTCAGGACTTCCCAGGCGCTGCGGGCGGCGGGATCGCGCTCGCGGATCGTGGCGATGTCTTCGTGAAGTCTCTTGAACATGGCAGGGACGGTATTGGGGGGGACCATAAACCTCCGGCGCGGCGAAGCCACGCGCGGCGGGGCGGTGCTGCATAGCAGATCCGCAGCTTTGCTTAGAACGTTTCGAGCGATTGTAGGGCGATTGCGCGAAACCTGCCGGAAGTCCACGCTGCCGGCAAGGTCGGCGTTTGGAGAACGGCCAAGGTGGCGGGACGAGTCGACGTCGAATTCGCGGCACGCGATTCGCGCTTCACGTTGCGTTATCGGGAAGCCGTCCGCGCCTCGCGCTTATGCGTCCTTACGCGCCGTCGCCGCCGGGACGTTTGGTCTTCAACAGAATGTGCTTGGCGATGCCGCGCACGATATTGACTTCCTCACGCTCCAACCCGGAACGCGCGAAGAGGCGGCGCAAGCGCGACATCAGTTTCTTCGGATTGGCGGGATCGAGAAAGTCGAGCGCAACCAGCGCGCTTTCCAGATGCGTGAACATGCTTTCGATTTCGTCGCTCGCCGCCCGCGGGCCGACCGGCTCGCCCTGCCCCGCAGCCGTTAGTGCCACTGCGGACGCCGCGCTCGATGCTTCATCCGCGGACAGATAGGCCGTGCGCAATTCATACGCCAGCACCTGCACGGCTTGCGCGAGATTGAGCGAACTGTAGGCCGGATTGGCCGGGATATGCGCGAGCGCGCTGCAACGCTCCACGTCCTCGTTCGACAGACCCGTGCGCTCGTTGCCGAACACCAGCGCGATCTCGCCATGCCCCGCCTGTTCGCGCGCGACACCGGCCGCGGCGCGCGGCGTCCATTGGGGCGGTCCGTATTCGCGCAGCCGCGCGGTCAGCGCGACCGACCAATGCACGCCGCTCAAGGCTTCGGCGAGCGTCGGCACGACATGCGCGGACGCCAGCACGTCGTCGGCGCCGCTCGCCATCGCGATGGCTTCCGGATCGCTTTGCACGTGCGCAACGCGCGGCGACACCAGCACGAGACGCGAGAACCCCATGGTTTTCAGCGCGCGCGCCGCCGCGCCGACATTGCCCGGATGGCTCGGCTCGACGAGCACGAAGCGCGTCGAGGTGAAGCCGCCGCGCAACTCGGCCACGGCGGGATCGGAAGAATAGTGGGTGTGGTCCACGGTGGCGTTCTGCAAGCTAAAGAACGCGTATGGTAGCGCCAACCCCGCTGCGGCTCCGAATTGCGCGTGGATGCGGATGAATCGAAGGCACGGCTTGCGCAAGGACGCCGCGCGAATTTGCGCGTTCCGGGCCGCGCGGCGCATTTCCGACGACACCCCATGCAAAGCGCACCGCCTCGACGCCCGGACTCAGGTAAAATAGCGCGATTCGCGTCCGGCCATGCATGGGCGCCTCGTTCTTATTCAATTCGTCTCCGTCGGCGGAATGCGCACCGGGTCCTGTATCGGGCGGGCGTTCCGTGTTGTTTCAGCGCCTCTCGGTGGCGCCCAATCAGCGCACGCTTAGCGCTCAATTTCCGGCAAGCAGCCGCGCTGCCCCGGCACAAGGATCCAGTCTCATGCATCCCATGCTCAATATCGCTGTGAAGGCCGCGCGCCGCGCAGCCCAGATCATCAACCGCGCATCGCTCGATCTCGATCTCATCCAGGTCAGCAAGAAACAGCACAACGATTTCGTCACGGAGATCGACAAAGCGTCCGAAGCGGCGATCATCGACACGCTCAAGACCGCCTACCCCGAGCACGCGATCCTCGCGGAAGAATCCGGCAAGTCGGACAACGAATCCGAATTTCAGTGGATCATCGATCCGCTCGACGGCACCACCAATTTCATCCACGGTTTTCCGTATTACTGCGTGTCGATCGCGCTCGCCCACAAGGGCATCGTGACCCAGGCGGTGATCTACGATCCGACCCGCAACGATCTGTTCACCGCCTCGCGCGGCCGCGGCGCGTTCCTGAACGCCCGCCGCATCCGCGTGGGCAAGCGCGACCGGCTGGCCGACGGCCTGATCGGCACGGGCTTCCCGTTCCGCGAAACGGATGGCCTTGAAGCGTATGGCCGCCAGTTCGCCGAAATGACCACGGCTTGCGCCGGCCTGCGCCGTCCGGGCGCCGCCGCGCTCGATCTCGCCAATGTCGCGGCCGGCCGCATGGACGGCTTCTTCGAGCAAGGCCTGAATGCGTGGGACGTCGCCGCGGGCAGCCTGCTGATCACGGAAGCCGGCGGTCTGGTCGGCAACTACACGGGCGATTCGAACTTCCTGCACGTCGGCGAAATCGTCGCGGGCAACCCGAAGATCTATGCGCAGATGGTCCCGATCCTGTCGCGCTACAGCCGCACGCGCCAACAACCGGCTTAAGGCGTCTTGCCGAGCCGGCTGTCAAGGCCGGCTCGTGCCGTTCAGTCAAGGTTTCTGGAACGCGACGCACCTGAACACACAAGCG
>Ga0105251_10000048_pt1 | contig 110218 bp, 82 predicted proteins | sample KBSS64metaG_FD_80424 | JGI IMG/M metagenome (GOLD analysis project Ga0105251, IMG submission 80424) | Switchgrass rhizosphere microbial communities from Kellogg Biological Station, Michigan, USA - KBS S6-4 metaG | ecosystem: Host-associated > Plants > Roots > Rhizosphere > Soil | place...
CGCCTGGCCCGTGACTACGAACGCCTGCCGGAAACCCTGGCAGGACTCCACTTCGTCGTGTTCACCATCCTCATGCTTGGAAATGCCGCGTCCCTACTTCAAAATTCATAACACGCTCTAGACAACCCAATCGCCAGCCGCCTTTTGTAATCCATGGGCGAGCAACACCATCCGTCGGGCGCGGGGTCTTTGCTTGGTTGTCTACCAACAGCTCCTGGTCGCCTTCGCCAGGAACATGCAAATAGTAGCCATTCCATACTTCGTCGGCAGTCCCTTGGTAGGTAATCCCGCCTAACGTGACTGCTGCATCAGGCCGGCCTGGCAACGAACAACGCGCTGTTGGCGAACTGTTTGTGGTAACCCAGCCCTTGTCCGCCAGGAAATCTCCATACACGTATGGCGTGTCGATTGCCCAATCCGCGAATCCCTTCGAGATATACTCGGCTCGACGGTTTGTGACTTTGAACTCGCGCCCGATCGCCACTGATAGAGCGTTGTTACCTGGCAAGTCGACATCTGTGGCGCGGAAGCTAACACTACGATCATACAAGCTGATGTTCTCGCCGAAAATGTCGCCCTGCAGCGGGCCGACAACCTGCGAAGCCTTGATCTTCTTTTCGTATTCCTCGTAGGGCGAAATGTCGTCCCCTGCGTGCACGCGCGCGCCCAGGCACAGCAGCACCATGCCGATCACCAGCCTCGCCTTGAACATCCGTCCGCCCTTCCCTTTTCAGCCCGTTGCGGGCCAAATTCCCTGATGGATCGCGAGGCTCTTGATAAGGATCGCGATGACGAATCGCAAAAACGCAATGCCGTGCCATCGCGCCCAAAGGCACGAAGCAACAACTCCGACGAAATCCCCTTCCGGCCAGATCCTGACCGTGGCGAATTATCAGACTGACTCAGGCATGTCTGTCAAGAAAAATTTTCGACTGATGAGAAACTGCGGTTCCTCGAGAATCGCCGCCGCAAGCCTGCGTTGTCGCGGATTGAATTTTCCGCATGATGAACGCGGCGCGGCCGCATCCAATCGCGCAATGAATCCGATCCATGGATCAGATTCTTGATCGGACGCGCTCTGATGACGCGCCCACTTCAATCCACTGTCCGATTACCAGCCTGGAGGCAGGCCGCCGCCGTGGCGGCGGCCCCACAATCAGTTCCACTCAGAATTTCACCGTCGCCCGCGCCCAGTAGTAGCGCCCGAGCAGGTCATACGTCGCCACGTCCGTATTGGCATTGCCGACGTTGTTGGCGTAGTACAGCGGCGGCTGCTTGTCGGTGAGGTTGTCCACGCCGAATTCGACGCGGGTGCGCCACTGCGCGAACTGATAGCCGACCTGCGCGCTGTGGTAGACGTAGGCGCCGATGCCGCGCACCACGCCCGCCTCGCCGACGTCGGCCGACAGGTTCTGCCGTGCGTCGGCGCTGCCGATTTCGGTGGCGCCGATGTAGCGCATGCGGTAGTTGGCGCTCCAGTTGCCGAGGTTCCAGCCCAGGGTGCCGAGCGCGCGCCAGCGCGGGAAGTTGCCGTAGGCCTGGGTGTACTTGCCGGCGTTGTGGATGGTCACCGTATTCGGATCGGTGCTGTCCGGGTTGACGTCGTAGCGGATGGTGTAGGTGCCGTTGAGGCCGGCGGTGAAGCTGCCCCAGGCGGTGTCCGGCAGGCGATAGTTCAGGCTGAAATCGGCGCCGCGCGCCCACAACTTGCCGAGGTTGACCGTGGGTTCGGCTACGTAGTTGATGGTGCCGTTGTCGTTGCGGTGGATCAGCGCGCAGAAGGCGCTGCCCGAGTTGGCATAGCACTGGTTGAACACGGTCTGCGCGGACACGGTGGTGATGGTGTCGTTCAGGTCGATGCGCCACAGGTCGGCGCTGATCGACAGGCCGTCCAGCCAGCCCGGATCGTAGACCACGCCGAAGTCGTACGACTTGCCGGTCTCCGGCTTGAGCTGGTAGCCGGCCACCACCGCGCCGGAGGCCTTGGCGCCGATCTGGTTGTCGGCCTGCTGGTAGCTGCCGTCGGTGGGCACGTTGGCGCAGGCGCCCGCGTGACCGCCGGTGTAGCCGTTGCACGGATCGTTGACCGTGGCCGAGTCGCCGACCACGCCCGAGTACAGTTCGTTGATGTTGGGCGCGCGGAACACCTGCGACACCGTGCCGCGCAACAGCAGGTTCTCGATCGGACGCCATTCCAGCGCGACCTTGCTGTTGGTCTTGCTGCCGACCGAATCGTAGTCGGAGAAGCGGCTGCCGATGGTCAGGTTCAACGAATGCACCAGCGGCAGATCGGCCAGCAGCGGGAACAGCGCTTCGGCATAGGCCTCCTTGACGCTGAAGCTGCCGCCGAGCACGGTGGCGCAGTACTCGATCACGCCGCACATGCCGTTCTCGTCGCCGGTCCACAGCGGATCGGCGGCGGTGGAGGTGCTCTCCTTGCGGTAGGAGACGCCGGCGGCCAGGCTCACCGTGCCGGCCGGCAGGTCGAACAGGTTGCCGTTGGCGTTGGCCTCGAACTGCTTGACGCGGTACACGCTGGTGACGATCGGGTTGACCACCAGCGCCTGCAGCGCGGCCAGGTTGCTGGGGCTGTTGAGGTTGAAGATGTCGATGGGCGTGCAGCCGGCGATCGCCGCGCCGGCGCTGCCGCACTTCACCGTGCCGTCGCTGTCCAGGAACGAAGGACCGACCGCGGCGTTGAAGCCGGCGTAGTCGAGGAAGCCGTTGTTGGTCGACTTCTGCTTGACCTTGCCGTAGTTGATGCTGGCGTCCCACTGCCAGGAACTGTCGCCGAAGCTGCCGCGCAGGCCGGGATTGATCTGGAAATTGTAGGTGTTGTACTCGTAGCGGCGATTGCCGAGCACGGTGGCGCGGCTGTTGAAGTCGTTGTACGACTGGCCGGCGGCACGATCGGTGCCGAAGTTCAGCCCGAACGGGTTGTAGTAGCTGGCCGAGGACACCAAGTAGTTGTCGCCGTTGGCGAAGATCGGGATCGGCGCGATGATCGACGCCGAGCTGGTCTTGCTGAAATAGGTGTTGACGTAGCCTTCCAGGTGGTCGTTGAAGCGGAAGTTGCCGATCACGAAGGCATTGGTGCGTTCCTGCGGGGTCTGCAGCAGGTTGTACGGCTGGTAGTTGTAGGAGTCGGTGGACGCGACGTAGCAATGGTACTGGCTGGCGTTGGTCGGGCTGCCGCTACCGCCGTTGAAGGTCACGCGCCCGCAGCCGTTGCTGGCCGCCAGCGCCTTGGCCTGGTCCGAACCGTCGTTGAAGCTGATGCTGCCGGTCGGCGTGGCCGAGGAGCCCTGTTTCACCGCCTCGCCGCCGATCAGCGACAGCGCGTCCTTGGAATAGCCGCGCTCGCCGGCCGAGACCGGATCGATGTCGTGGTAGGACAGGCCGGCGATCACGCTGCCGCGGTCCCAGGTCTTGCCGGCGGTCAGCGAGAAGTTGCGGCGGTTGCCGTCGCTGCGCGAACTGGTGCCGAAGTCGCTGCTGGCCTCGATGCCGTCGAAGCTCTTGCGCAGGATGAAGTTGACCACGCCGCCGATCGCGTCCGAGCCGTACACCGCCGAGGCGCCGTCGCTGAGCACCTCCACGCGTTCGATCATCGTCGCGGGGATCGCATTGACGTCGTTGCTGGCCAGGCGCGTGCCGTTGACCAGGATCAGCGTGCGCTTGTCGCCGAGCCCGCGCAGCGAGATGGTCGACGCGCCGGTGCCGCCGCCGTTGTTGGTGTTGGGATTGGTCGCGTTGCCGGCGATCGACGGCAGTTCCTGCACCAGGTCGCCGAGGGTGGCCTTGCCGGTGGCCTCGATCTGCGCGCGGTCGATGGTCACCACCGGATTGGCGGTCTCGGTGTCGACGCGGCGCAGGCGCGAGCCGGTGACCACGATGCTGTCCAGGGTCTGGGTCTTGCCATCGCCCGTACTCGCCTCCTGCGCCAGCGCCGGGCAGGCGGCGCTCAGCGACAACGCGGCGGCCACCGCCAGCGCCAATGGCTGCGGCATCGGGCCGCGATGGTGGAAAGGACGGCTGGCTTGCGAGAACGGCATGGGGATCTCCTGGCGATGGCGACAAACGGCATGGGCAAAGCGATGGGCCGAACGGTTCCACGCCGGCTTGCGCCAGCGAACGGAGCGAACGGAAAGCGGCGCGTCGACGGCGCCGCCGTACTGCGTCTGCGCCACGGTCCCGGGTGTGGACCGGACGCACGCTCGGGGATGCTTGCGGTCCTCCACACGCCAGGCGTGCGTAGATCCCCGGTGCTGCGGTGAATGGCGAACGGTAGTGGCGGCTCCTGTTCCGCGCACGGGCACGTCGTGCGACAAGCAAACTTCATCGCGCTTTAACGCTGTGGCCACAATGTGCCCTGCCACGCGGCCGACGTCTTGTCGCAATTAGCGCATCTGCATGCGGAAGAACGCATGGTTCCGTTGCCGCGCCGTGCGATCTTGAGCGAGGCATCGAAGGCTTGCCGGCTGTTCTGCTTCAATTGGAGAAGAAACTGTGTCGGTGTGTGGCAGGCCTGTATCAGTGCATGAAATACAGCCGTGACATGACCCACACGGGATACGCAGCCGCGCACGCGGAGGTCTGCACATACGATGGCGGTAGTATCCAAAGATCGGCCAAAACGCGCTCCGGGATTGAATGTCGGCGGCGGTTTCACGATCCCTACCCTGCTCCCATGCGGACCGTCGATCCTGTCGCGCAGGCACGGCTCCTTTGGAACCGAGAAGGAGATGAACCAATACAGATGCAAGCAATGAGAATCCGCCACGGACTCTGGACGGCGCTGTAGCTCAAGCCGAAATGGCGCGGCCTGTCCGTGACACGCATGGCAGCGTCCACGGACCCGCCGCCCGTGGTTGTAGCTTCGCTTCGATCGACAGCCGCTAAGCCGGAATCAACCAGCCGCCGAACAACGGGCCGGCGGTATCGCCGTGCTGCGGCTCGATGCGGAACGTGAGCTGCGCCGCGTCGCGGGTCAGCGCCGGCGGCAAGGGATAGTCGCGATCGACGAAGTCGATCACCTGTCCGCGCTCCACCTGCACTTCCACCGCCAGCTTGCCGTTGACCAGGATGTTGAAACGGCCCTTGTCGCTGCCCCAGAAGCGCAGCCGCAAGGCCAGCGGCTGGGTACTGCCGCGCATCTGGAACTCGACGAAGCCCTTGCCGCGCACATCGCGACAGAGCTGGCGACGGTAGGCGCCGCCGAAGGAGGTATCGCTGCGCAGCTTGTGCGCCTGTTCGGAAGCCTCGTCGCCGAACTGGATCATGTCCACCGCGCTGGCGCGCAGCGCGTCGTGCTCGGCCTGCTGGCGCGCGCGCCGCGCCGCCTCCTGCGCCCACTGCGCCGGCGCCATGCGTTTGAAGTACAGCGCGCTGCGGCGCTCGTACTGCGCGTAGAACGGCACGAAGGTCAGCCCCGGCGGCTGCGTGCTGCTGGACAGGAAGTGACCGGGCTGCGGCAGTTCGGCGAAGCCGGCCAACGGATCGGCCGCGGCGACCAGCGCCGGGTCGGGCGCGTCGTAGGGCGCGGCGACCGGCCCCAGGTCGGCCGCCAGCGCCAGCGGCCCGCGCATCACCACCACCGTCTCGGCATCGCCGGCGGCGTGCTCCAGGCGCAGCGGCGTGGCAAGGTCCAGTTCGACCACATCGCCGCTGCGCCAGTCGCGCTCCAGCGCCAGGTAGCCGTCGGCGACCGTGCCGCGCTGCGCCTTGCCGTTGAGACGCAAGGTGTAGCCGCCCTGGCACCACGCCGGCAACCGCAACAACAGGCGCCGCGGCGTGCGCGCGCCGGCGCGGCGCAGTTGCAGCCGCACCCTGCCGTTGTCCGGTACGCCACTGTCCAGCTCCAGTGCCAGGTCGCGCTCGGGCCAGTCGAGGGTCGAGGGAATGTACAGGTTGACGTAGAGCGACGCGGCGTCCTGCCAGTAGATCGAATCGCCGAACTGTGCGTGCGCCTCCATGCCGCTGCCGACGCAGCACCAGAACGAATCGAACTTGTCGGAGTAGCCGCGCTCGCCGCCGCTGATCATCGGCGTCATGTAGGTGAACATGCCGGTGCTCGGATGCTGCGCGGCCATGGTGTGGTTGTGCAGCGTGCGTTCGTAGTAGTCGAAGTAGCGCGCCTGCGGGGTCCACTGGTACAGGTGCCGGGTCAGCTTGAGCATGTTGTAGCTGTTGCAATGCTCGCAGGTCTGCTCGGTCAGGAACGCGGCGATGGTGTCCGGCTCCTGGAAATACTCGCGGTCGGCATTGCCGCCGATTACGTAGCTGTAGTGCGCGGTCACCGTCTCCCAGAAGAAGCGCGCCGCCGCGGCCGCGTCGGCATCGCCGGCGACCTCGAACTGGCGCGCCTCGCCGATGAACTTGGGCACCTGGGTGTTGGCGTGGATATGCGGCAGCGCGTCGCGCCCGGCCGCCGCCGGGTCGATCACCTTCTCGTGGCGCAGGCGCTTGCCGACGGCGATCCAGCGCGCGTCGCCGGTGCGCGCGCCCAGTTCGATGTAGGACTCGTTGAGGCCGCCGAACTCGGTGTCCAGCAGGGTCTGCATCTGCGCGTGGTCGAGCGCGTCGAACACGCCGGCGAAGTAGCCGGCCACCGGCACCAGCACCGCCAGCGCCTGAGTGCTGCCAGCCAGGGCGTGCGCGTCCAGCAAGCCGGCGAACAGCTTGTGCTGCGTGTACAGCGGCGACCAGCTGCCGTTGAGGTTGAACTTGCTGCCCTTGATGATGCCGCGGCGCACGTCCTCCATCACCGCCTTGCCGCCTTCGATCCCGCCCTTGTCGTTCTTGCGGGTGAAGCCGCCGACGTAGCCGTCCGGATCGCGTGCCTGCGCGCGCGCCAGTTCGGCGACGATGTAGTCGATGCGCGTGCGCAACTCCGCATCGCGGGTTTGCGCATGCATCTTGGCCAGCGCGCTGAGATAGTGGCCCAGGGTGTGGCCAGCGATGGTGTCGCCTTCCCAGCCGCCGTAGACCGCGCCCTTGGGCGGCAATCCGGCGTACTGCAGGAAGTTGTGCAGCAGCCGGTCCGGCTCCAGTTCCAGCAGGTAACGGCGGTTGGTCTGCAGCGAATCCAGGAACAGCGAGGGCTTGAGCGTGACCTGCTGCAACGGCACCGCCTGCACGCGACCGGCGCTGGAGGCCGCTGCCTCCAACGGGAAGCGCAGCAGCCCGGCGGCGACCGCCAGCGCGCTCCACTGCAGGAAGCGACGCCGCGACGGGTCCAACGCGACCGCGTCGGCCTCGGCGAGGTGTGCGCAGTTCGCGCCGTGGGCATGATCGAAACCGCGGCTCATCGAGGAGAACCCGGATGGATCGCGACGACGCGCGACGAGGATACGCGATGGTACATGGCTTGCTCCTTTGCTGGGCGGCGGCCGGCAGCTCCAACCGCGGCCACGACAAGGCGGCCTGTCACCACTGTGTCATCGCCGCGCCAGCGCGTCTTGTCGCCACGGCCGCGCAGAGATGCGGATTTGTGCCGAATCCAGAAGGATGGCGCGCGGCCGTCACAACGCCAGGCGGATGCCGCCGTAGTACATCCGCCCGATCACGTCGTACACGCCGGCGTGGTAGCCGAGTTCGAAATTGGCGCCGCCGGCCTCCGCGCCCGGCACCCGCGGCGGCGCGCGGTCGAAGGCGTTGGTGATGCCGCCGAAGAACTCCAGCCCCGACTTGAGCCGGTAGTAGCCGGACACGTCGCTGTAGAACACGTTGCCGGTCCACACCTTCTGGTAGTCGGTGTCGGTGATCTCTGTGCTGCTGCGCATCTTGGAGATGTGCCGCAACGACCAGGTCGCGCCCGCGTGCGCGTTGGACCAGGTGGTGCGCAGCACGCCCTTCCACTGCGGCGAACCGAACACGCCGGCGAAGCGGGACACGTTGTCCGGCTGGTCCGGATCCAGCGTGTAGTCCTGGCGGATCAGCCGCGTGTAGTTCAGGTCGAACGACAGCGCGCCGGCGTTCTCGCCCCAGCGGTCGGCCAGGTCGTAGCGGTACTGGGCGGCGAAGTCGACGCCGCGGGTCAGGTAGCGCGACAGGTTCAGCTTCTGCGTGATCACGTCGAGCAGGTTGCCGCCGGCATCGCGGCCGACGAAGGAACAGAACTGGTTGTCCAGGGTCGGCGCGTCGACGCACTTGTTGATGATGGTCTGCGCCGGGAACGAGTCGATCGCGCCACGCAGGTCGATGTTGTAGTAGTCCACCGACAGCGAGAAATCCTCCAGGAAGCGCGGCCGCAGCACGACACCGACGGTGCGGGTCTTGGCGGTCTCGTTGGCCAGGTCCAGGTTGCCCTTGGTGATGATGTCGCGGTACAGCCAGTAGGTGTCCTTGTCGGAGGGATTGAGCTGCGCGCAATTGGCCTCGGCGTACTGGCTGCGATCGCTGCGGTAGCGCAGGTTGTAGGTGTTGCACGGATCGGTGATCCACATGCCGCCGATGCTGCTGGCGGTGTACAGCTCGCCGATGTTGGGCGCGCGCACCGCCTTGCCGTAGGTGCCGCGCAGGGTGATGTCGCGGATCGGCGACCAGTCGATGCCGAACTTGTTGGTGACGGTGCGGCCGGCGGTGTTGTAGTCGGAAACGCGCACCGCCGCATCCACGCCCAGGCGCTCGGCGAACGGCTTGCCGGCCAGCAGCGGCAGGTGCAGCTCGCTGTACAGCTCCTTGACGTCGTACTGGCCGCGCAGCGGCAGCTGGGTGGTGCCGAGGCTGGCGTCGTAGGCCGGGTTGGCCGGGTCGTACTGGGGGACGGCGCCGATATCGTTGCGCTCCTTGCGGTACTCGCCGCCGAACACGATCTGCGCCTCGCCGCCGGGCAGATCGAAGATGCCGCCCGAGGCATAGGCCGACAGCACCTGCTGGCTCATGGTGGTGGTGGCCCAGTCGGAGGTGTAGCGGATGTAGGCGATCTCTTCCGGGGTCAGTCGCTTGAACGGGTTCAACGGCACGCAGCCGTTGCCCGGATCGTCGAGCGTGCTGCGGCAGATCGCGCTGCCGTCGGCGGCGGTGGTGGAATCGACCGCCAGGTAGTAGCGATCGTAGGCCACCGTGTCGATGTCGCGGGTGCGCTGCCGGGTGCGGCCATAGGCGTAGTACGCGGAGTAGTTCCAGGCGCGCCCGCCCAGGCTGAAATCGCCTTCCAGGCCGACCACGCCCTGCAGCAATCGGCGCCGGTATTCGCTGCCGCCCTGCCCCAGTTCGTCGTCGAAGTGGCGGGCGAAATAGACGCCGTCGGTGATGGTGCCGCCGTTGGCCGCGCGCATCTCATCGGTGATGAACGGACTGTCGGCCGGGACCGCCTCGCTGCCGAAGGCGCTCAACGCGCGCCAGGCCGAGCGCGAGCTGGTCTGCGAGTAGCCGACGTTGGCGAACAGGCGCAGGCTGTCGCTGACATCGAAATTGAAGGTGGCGCGGCTGGAGAAGCGGTCCGACGGCACCGACAGGTACCACGAATCGTAGCGGCCGCCGTATTCGCCGCCGTCGGTAAGCAGGCTGCCCAGCGCGTCGACCGGGTTGGCCAGGCTTCGCGGCGCGGCGTTGACGTAGCCGCCCGGCCCCAGCACCGGCGCGCGCAGGCGGCCGTCGGCGGTCATCGCGTAGTGGCGCCCGCCCAGGATCAATTGCGCGTCCTCGGCGTTGTTGATGTTGCGGTTGTTGTCGGAGATCCAGTAGCGCTGGTTGCGGTTGTTGCGCGTGTACATCGGATAGCCCATCGCGGTCCATGGCCGGTCCTGCCCGGACACCGAATCGGGTTCGCGTTCGTAGAAGCCGTACGCGGTGAAATTGCCGCGGTTGTCGGCGAAGTTGCGGCCGAACAGCGCATCGAAGCTGGTGCTGCGCATGTCGCCGCGGCTGGACGCGCCATAGCGGGCGCTGGCATCCACGCCCTGGAAATCCTTCTTGAGGATGAAGTTGGCCACGCCGGTGACCGCGTCGGCGCCGTACAGCGCCGAGGCGCCGCCGGTGATGACTTCCACGCGTTCGACCAGGCTGGAGGGGATATTGCTGACGTCCACCGCCGAGGTGCCGGGAATCGCCGGCACCTGGCGGCGCCCATCGACCAGCACCAGCGTGCGCTGCGTGCCCATGCCACGCAGGTCCAGCGCATTGATGCCGGGATTGCCGGCCAGGTTGCCAGTCTGGTTGGTCTGGGTCAGCGCCAGGCTCGGCAACTGGTTCACCACGTCGGCGATCTCGGTATAGCCGGCGGCGCGGATCTGCTCGGCGCCGACCACGGTCAGCGGCGTCGGCCCGTCCAGCGCGTCGTTGCGACGGATGCGCGAGCCGGTGACGACCACGCTGTCCAGGGTCTTGGCATCGGCCGCGGCGCTGTCGCCGCCCTCGGCGGCGGTACCGGCCTTGTCGCGCACCGCCGTCGTCTCCTGCGCCGCGGCGGGGAGCGCCACGGCCAATGCCAGGGCGATCGCGCCGCACAGCCGCGTGCGTCCCTGCACGCGTCGATCGCAAGAGGAAACCGGAAGAAGGGAAGGCAGGCGGACGTGGCGCATGAAGTGTCTCTCGGTTGGACGGCCCGCGCGTATCCGGGCCGCACGACGCCACTTCGCCGCTGTGCAACGCGGCGAAGACCGGCATCGATCGATGAAAGCCGTGCATCCCCGCACGGCGCAAAGTGCGGTACGCGTCACTGCGCAGCGCACTTGCAGGGTTTCATGCCTGCGTGTGCAACGTCTTGTGCAAAAACACCATATTTGATGTGGAAATCTGTCGATCCGTTGCAGCGCATGGCAGCGCCGGCAAGCACGGCGCCTGCATCAGCGCGCGGCCGGCACCGTTGCGGCCGGCTGGCGGTTCCAGTCCGGCGTCGGCGCCTGCTGCAACCAGCGCACGAAGAAGTCCAGCAGCCGCCGCTGGCCATACGCACCGCCGGCGCCGTGATCGCCGCCCGGCACCACCAGCAGATCGAAGTCCTTGCCGGCCTTGATCAGGCGATCGGCGACCTGGAAGGTACTGGCCGGATCGACGTTGTGGTCCATGTCGCCGGTCACCAGCAGCAGATGCCCTTGCAGGCGCCAGGCGTTGTCGACGTTGGACGAGGCCGCGTACCACGGTCCCACCGGCCAGCCCATCCACTGTTCGTTCCACCAGATCTTGTCCATGCGGTTGTCGTGGCAGCCGGAGTTGGACACCGCCGCGACGTAGAACTCCGGATGGAACAGCAGGGCGCCGAGCGCGCTCTGGCCGCCGGCGGAGGTGCCGTAGATGCCCACGCCCTGCTCCGCCGCATACCACGGATACCGCGCGGCGGCGGCGCGGTGCCAGGCGATGCGATCGGGGAAGCCGGCGTCCTTGAGGTTGCGCCAGGCCACGTCGTGGAAGGCGCGCGACCGGTTGTTGGTGCCCATGCCGTCGATCTGCGCCACCGCGAAGCCGAGCGCGGTCAGCGCCGGCACGCGCGCACTGAAGCGCTTGGGCACGAAGGAGCCGTGCGGACCGGCATAGATGTCCTCGACCACGCGGTAGCGACGTTGCGGATCCAGCCCCTGCGGACGATGGATCACCCCCCAGATCTCGGTCCTGCCGTCGCGGCCCGGCGCATGCAGCGGCAGCGGCGGCCGCCAGCCGGCGGCCAGCAATCGCGACAGGTCGGTGCGCTCGATCTCGCGCACCAAAGCGCCGTCGTCGCTGCGGCGCAGTTCCAGCACCGGCCCCAGGTCCACGCGCGAATACAGGTCGAGCAGCCAGCGGCCGTCGGGCGAATAGACCACCTGGTGATCGGCCGGCGCCGGCGTCAGCGCGGTCAGGCCGCGGCCGTCCAGGCCGATGCGGTAGGCGTGCTGGTAGTACGGGTCCTCGCCCGGACGCATGCCGGCGGCGGTGAAGTAGACCTGCTGCACGGCTTCGTCGACGCGATCGACCTTGCGCACCACCCAGTCGCCGCGGGTGAGCTGGCGCGGCGCGGTGGCGCGGCGCGTGTCGTACAGGTACAGATGCTCCCAGCCATCGCGCTCGGAGGCCCACAGGATGCGCGCGCCGTCGGCGAAATCGTGGCGATAGCGCTTGCCGCCGTTCTCGTTGCTGCCGCTCAGGTCCGCGTATTCGACGAAGGTCGGCGAGGTCTCCTCGATCAGGGTGCGCGCCTGCGCGCTGCGGCCGTCGGCCTCGATCACCCGGTAGCGCTGGTGGCCGCGTTCGTTGTATTCGAAGGTGAAGCCGCTGCCGTCGCGGCGCCACTGCGGCCAGCTCAGCGTGAAGGCGTTGGGGAACAGGGCCGACGGCACCGGTTGCGCGCGCCGCGAGGCCAGGTCGAACAGCACCGGCTGCAGCACCGGCAGCGCATCGCCGGGCTTGGCGTAGGCCTGCTCGTGCAGCTTGGGCTGCAGTTGGTCGGGCGGCGCCGACTCGATGTAGTAGACCGTGCGCACCGGGGCCGGCGTGACCCGGTAGGCGACCAGCCGGGTCGAATCCGGCGACCAGGCGATGCTGTCCGCCGCGTAGTACGCGGCGGCGCTTCCGTCGCGGCTGAGCGTCGTCGGCGCCCCGCCGGCGGCCGCGGCGACCACCACATTGCCGGCCTCGACCCAGGCACGCCATTTGCCGTCCGGCGAGGCCTGCGCATACGCCGGCCCCTGCTTCAGCGGGATGCGCATGTCGTAGGCATCCGGCTCGGGCGCGCCCAGGTCGGTCCGCGTGCAGCGGTAGTCCGGCAAGGCGCACTGCCAGCGCACGCGCTCGCGTTCGAAGTCGAGCAGATGCGCGCTCAGCGTGATCTCGGTCAACTGCAGGGCCGTCGCATCGACCGGCGCCGCGCCGCTGGCGGAGATCGCCGCGGCCAGGCGCGCATGATCGAAGGCGAGCGCGTTGTCGCCACTCTCCACGGCCACGCGCCGGTACTCGATCGCCGGTGCCGCACCGGCGCGTGCCACCGAGCGCCGGTACAGGAAATGTCCGGCATCCAGCCATACCGGCTGCGTCGGTTCGCGATCGACCAGCGCCTCGTAGCGGCGGCTCAGCGCCTGTGCGTTCTCGTAGTCTTCCGCCGACGGCGCGGCCGCCGCGCAGGGCGCCAGCGCGAGCAGCAGCAACGCGATCGCGGCGTGCCCGCGGCCACGCAACCACCAGGGGCTGCACCCACTGCGCTGTCCACACTGCACCTGCATCACCCCACTCTCCCGTTCATCGATCGTCGCAGCGCTGTGCCGCCGTCGCGTCGGCCTGCGCCAGGCGCTGCGCGCGCGTGGCCCACAGTTCCCATTCCTGCACCGCGACGGCGGCGTAGCGCCCATCGCCGCCGGACGCGTCGAACACCGCACGCACGCAGCGCGTGGTCACCGGCGCGAAACGCAGCGTCTGCATCCGGTCGGCGACCGGCGCGCCGGTCGCCTGCGCCAGCGGCCGCCACCGTCCATCGCGGCGGTATTCCAGGCGCCAGCGCGCCGGCGGCGCCACGCCTTCGTTGGCGCCGGGCGCATGATCGGCCCAGAACACGATGCGGCTGCGCTGCAGCGTCACCGGCTGCGCCCAGCTGTACTGGATCCAGTGCTGCGGCGGATTGTGCGCGGTCCAGCTTCCCCACATCTGCGGCGGCAGCGGGTTGCGCGCCACCACGCCGTCGTTGAGCGCGGCGATCCAGTACTGGTGCGGGATGTCCGGGCCGTTGGAGGCGCTGGCGTGGGCGTAACGGGCGATGTTGCGCTGCGGCGGCTGCGGCGGCTGCGGCGCGCGCGTGGCGACCACCCGGCGGATCCGCGCCGGCTGCTGGCTGTCGTCCCATTCCATCCTGTCGATCGCCACGCTGCGCCGGAAATGGCCGCCGCCCTTGGCATCGGCGGTGTGGTAGACCAGATACCACTGCCCCTTGAACTGCACGATCCCCGGATGCGACGTGGTGGAGGAGACCGGCGGCAGGATCACCCCGCGGTAGGTCCACGGCCCCAGCGGCGATGGCGCGGTGCCGTAGGCGATGCAGGCGTGGTAGAGCGTCGGCGTGCAGTCCGACGTGGGTCCAGCGCGATTGCCGGCGTAGGCCATGTAATAGGTGCCGTTGCGCTTGAACAGCCATGGCGCCTCGAAATAGCCGTCCAGCGTGGTGACCGCCACCGCCGTGCCCTTGGGCGTGACCATGTCGCGCTCCAGCTCGATCCCGAACAGCTTGCCGAAGGTGCCCCAGTACAGGTACACGCGGCCGTCGTCGTCGACCAGCACGGTCGGGTCGATGTTCTGGATCGTGTTCCTGACCGGCAACGACTGCGACAGGATCGGCCCTTGCGGATGCGCGTCGCGCCAGGGTCCCAGCGGGCTGTCGGCGACCGCGACGCCGATCGCGAACGGATCGGCGTTGGGCGAGTGTTTTTCCTCCACCGGCGCGTACAGGTAATAGCGTCGGTCCGGCCCCTGCACGATCTGCGCGGCATAGGCGCGGCCCGCGGCGGCCCAGGCGAACACCTGTTCCGGACGCAGCAACGCGGGATAGTGGGTCCAGTTGCCGCTGCCGACATCGTCGGTCACCAGCATCTGCCAGCGCTGGATCACGAAGTCGTTGACCTCGGGCGGCGCCTCGTCGCGGCCGGCGATGATATACAGCTTGCCATCGGCGACCAGCGGCGCCGGATCGGCGGAATAATCGCGGCCGTCGGCCAGGATCGGATTGCCGGCGCTGTGCACGCTGCGCGCGCGCAACGGCGCCGCCTGTGCGCCGGCAACGGCAAGCGTCAGCAACAGGCAGGCGCCGATGCGCCGGGCAAGCCACGCGGCGCGGCGCCGGCTCATGGCGCCACCGCCGCATCGACCACGATCTGCAGCCGCACCGGCAACTGCCCGCTGCCGCCACGCCCCTGTGCGCTGCCAACGATGCTGGAGGTGCCCGGCGCCGCGTACGCCGCCGGCGACAACGGCGGCCACTGCACCGGCACGCGTTCGCGCGAACCGTCGTTGTACTGCACGCCGACGAAGGCCGGCAGCGCCGGCACCTGGCCGACGCGCAGGTGCAGCGGCGGCGGCGCCTGCACCGTGTTGATCTGGCCAGGCGCAGCGGCGCGCACCCAGATGCTGGCGCTCACCGGCATGCCGCCATCGGCCAGGCCCTGCACCTGCACGCGGCCTTCGCCAGCCAACGCCGTCGCGTCGAGTTGCGGCCAGCGTACCTCCAGCCACTGCCAGCTGCCGTCGGCGAAGTAGCCGGCGATGCGCTGCGGCAGCGCCGGCGTCTCGCCCGGCGCCACCCGCACGTCGATCGGCTCGACCGCGTCGGCGCGCTCGGCGAACACCTGCCATTCGTCGATGCCGACCGCGGCATGGCCGTCGCCCTGCGCCGCGGTGTCCAGCACCGCACGCAACGCGGTGGTGGCCACCGGCGCGAACGCCACGCGGCTCGCTTGGCCGCGCGCAGCGACCGGATAGCCGCCGCGCACTGCGATGTCGCGCCATTGCTCGCCATCTCGGTACTGCAGTTTCCACGCGCGCGGCGGCGCCACGCCGCCGTCGGGCTGGTCGTCCCAGAAGTAGAGCGCGGCGCCGTTCAAGCGCTGCGGATGCCGCCATTGGTACTGCACCCACACCGAGGCCGGTTGCGCGCGGCCCCAGCTGCCCCAGCGCCGGTCCGCGGACGGCATCTGATCCGGCGCGGGCAGCAACCCGTCGTTGAGCGCCTGCAGCCGATGGTGGCCGGCGGTGACCTGGGCGCTGGCCTCGGCCTCGCCCTGCACTTCCAGGCCCTGCCCGGCCGGCGTCGGCGCCGCGACCACGGCCACGTCGGCATGGCCTTGCAGCGCGCCGTCGTCGGCCTGCAAACGCAGCGTGTAGGCGCCGGGCGCGGTGAAGCGCACGCTGCTGCTGGCCGCCTGCGGTTCCTCGAAGATCGCCGCGCCGCCCGGCGGCGCCTGCAGCACGCTCCACTGCAGCGCCAACGTGCCGTTCGGCAGCGCGTCGTCGCCGACGCGGCCGAGCAGGCGCAGCGCGCCGCCACCGCCGCCACCGTCCTGTTGCCAGGCCTCGACCTGCGGCGCCTGATTGGGCTTGGCCGCCGGCGCGCGCGCGCCGCTGGCATAGGCCTGGATTTCCTTGATCCCGGTGCGCAGCGTGCCGGCGTGGGTCACCAGCACGCGCAGCCGTTGCGCGCGCAGCGCCGGGAAGCGCACGCGGTTGCGATTGCCCTGCGCGATCGGCGCATCGCGCACCTGGCCGGGCACGGTCTTCCAGGTGTGCCCGTCGAAATATTGCAGCACGTACAGCCACGGCGGCGCATAGCCGGCGCGGGTGCCGGAGGGAAAGCCGTGCTGTTCGCCGGGCGGCGAGGAACTGCGGTAGAAGTACAGGCGCACGTCGTCCAGCAGTTGCGGCTTGCCCAGGTCGAGTTCGATCCAGTCGCTGCGCGACGGCGACCCGGCCGTGCCCCAGAACGGTTCGTTGGCGGTGCTGCCGTCCACCGCCGCGGTAGCCGGAAACCCGTCGGCGGCATAGCTGGCGCTCACCGCCGCGCCTTGCGCGAGATTGTGTGCGCTCGCCGGCAGCGTGGTGTCCACGCCGGCGTCGGCCAACACAGAGGTGATGCGCGCATCGGCGGCGAAACGCACCTGCTGCGGCGCCTGCACGGCGATGGCCTTCGAACCGAGCACGCGCACCTGCGCGGCATCCGCATTGACCGCATCCGGCAGCGCCTGCACGCGGCCGCTGGCCGGGTCGTAGAGCACATGCGCCAGGCGATCGACGGTGAACGCCAGCTTCCCGTCCAGATACAGCGAATAGCCCTTGGACACCGCACCGCCATAGTGGCGCCCGTCGCGGTCCCAGACGATGGCCAGGTCGCGATCGCGGTAGCGCACCGCGTCGGCGGCGAAGTGGTCCCAGCCGATGTCGATCGGGTACAGCTCGATCTTGGCATCGCTGCGTGGACGCAGGCCCATCGCGTCCTCGATCACGGTGAAGTTGGTGGCGCCGAGCTGGGTGTGGTGGATCCACGAGCGGTAGCCGATGCTGCCGCCGTCGGCGGCGCTGCCCTGCGCCCAGAACTCGTTCTGGTCCGGGTAGCGGTTGTCGCCGTCGATGTAGTGCGCCCAGGCGTTCCAGTACAGCAGCTTGCGGTAGCTGCCCGCGTCCAGGTACGGACTGGGATAGTCGCGCAGCGCGCTGCCGAACAGGCGGAAGGCGACGGTGGAGTTGATCACCGAGAAGTTGTTGCTGCCGCCGGCGCCACGCGCCTGCCGATCGGCCTGGTTGGCGGTATAGAACGGGAAGATCGGATACTGCCGCGCATCGGCGAACAGGCGCAGCGCGCGCACGTACTTCGGATCGTAGTCGGCATCGCCCTGCCTGGGCATCAGGCCGACGCTGAACGGGTAGTAGTTGTTGGTCTCCTTCCAGTCCACCGGCAGCCGCGCGCCGTCGGCCTGGCGCTGCTTGAGCAGGTCGCCGTGCAGGCCCATGCCGTCGGCGACATCGCTGTGGTCCTGCCACAGCACGGCGAGCACGCCGCGGCGGATCTTCGCCGCCAGCGCCTGCATGCGCAGCGCGGTGGACGCGTCGCCGGCCAGCTGCGCGGCCTGCGCCGCGGCCAGCGCGTTGGCGTAGACGTAGGCGCTTTCGCTGCGGTCCATGCGGATCTGGCCATGCTGCTTGGCCCAGTCGAAGGACACCGCGTCGGCATCGTTGCCGGTCATCGCCGCCCAGTCGTACTCGATCAGGCCGTTGCCGTTGCGGTCGTAGGCGCGCAACAGCGCGTCCACGTCGGCGCTGGCGTAGCACGCCAGCCTGGCCGCCACCGCGGGCGGCCCGCCGTGCAGCTGGTAGGCGCGCCAGGCGGCGGCGCTGAGGTATTGGGCGTAGGAATTGGACCAGTTCTCCGGCGCGCCGGGATTGTCCACGTACTTGCCGCCGCCGGCGGTCTCGCCGGCGCCCAGCCACGAGCCGTAGGCATAGCTGGGATCGCGCAGGTACTTGAGGTCGTCGATGAACATGCCGGTGGTCAGCACGATCGCGTTGTCGTAGCCGAGCACGCCTTCGATCGCCACCGGGAACTGGTAGTCGTTGCCGGGCACCGCGGCGTCGAGGAAATTGAAGCGCAGCAGCCACCAGCGATAGAACAACGTCTTGTCAATGTTGTCCTCGGGCGTATCCAGGTACGGCAGGTTGTCGGCCCACCAGTGGTTGTAGGCGACCACGTGCTCGCGATAGGCCTGCTGCGGCGACTGCGCGGCGATGCGCCGGTACTCGCGCAACGACTCGGGCAGCTCGCGCGTGACCAGCCCGAGCTGCACCTTCAGCGTGGCCGCTTCGCCGCTCGCGGGCACCGCCACGCGGCGCGCGATGGAACCGCCCTCCACCGCGAAACCGTCGCCGGACAGCCGCGGGAACACCGTGGTGATCGCGTTGTGGGTGGCGAACGCGCCGGTGAGCTCGGCGCCGTCGGCATGCGTGGCCATGGGCGAGATCGCGCGCAAGGTCAGCGTGCGCGCCACGCCGTCGCTGCTGGACAGCGTGGCCTCGGCCACCGCCACGTTCTGCTCGCTGATGAACTTGACCAGGCGCAAGCGCACGCCGGCGCCGGCATCGGCGTAGACGCTGCTGAAATAGCTCGGCGTCTGCCGCCGCTGCGCGCTGTCCTCGACCAGGTGCAGCGGCTTGCCGTCGATCTCCGCCTGCAGCCGGAACAAGGCATCGTGGCCGGTCTTGTGCGCGTAGGCGACATCGCCGACGAACCCCGGCTGCTGCGGCTGGTGGGTGTACATGTACGCGGCGCGGCCGCGGCTGAACAGCCAGTTGTTGCTGTCGTCGAATCCGCCGCCGGTGCCGCTGCGCGCGAGCATGCGGTCGATCCAGAAATCCTTGCCCGGCGCGGCGCCGGCGCCAGCCGCCAGGTCGGCGGCGAACACCCGCTGCAGGTAACGGCCAGGCGCAAAGGCCACGCCGCTGTCCGGAATCGGTGTCGGCGTACCCTTGAAGCGCGGATAGCCGAGCTCAGCATTGCTGGCCTGCAAGGGTTCGCCATCGGCCGCGGCCGCGGCGCCAGCCGCCACCGCTCCGCACGCCGCGCCCAGCAGCAGCGCGAGCCATGCGGCGGCGGCACGCGGCCGCCGCCACGCCGCGGCCGCGCCGCCCGCGGGCAAACTCAAAACTCGGTCCTGAGCCGGGCCCAGAAGTAACGCCCCAGCGTGTCGTAGGTGAACGCGTCGGTATTGGCCGCGCTCGCATAGCCGTAGTACTGCGGCGGCTTGCGGTTGCCGACGTTGTTGGCGCCGGCCGACAGCGTGGTGTGCAGGCTCTCGAACTTCCGGCTCAGCGAGACGTCGTGGTAGGTCACCGTGCCGACCTTGAAGTAGACGCAGCTGCCGTCGGCGGCGGTGTTGACGCAGAAGTCCTCGTAGGCGCTGCCGACCGTGGTCGGGCCGATCAGGCGCGTGTTCCAGCTGGCGTGCCAAGGGCCGTTGTCCCAGCCCAGGTTGAAGCTGGCGCGCCAGCGCGGCATGTTGCCGTAGCTGGACATCTCGCCGACGTAGTTGTGGTCGTCGCCGCTGAACTTGTAGCTGGACAGAAAGGTGGCGTCCACGCCGGCCTGGAAGCTGCCCCAGCGGGTGTCGCGCAGCGCGTACTTGATGCCGGTGTCGTAGCCGCGGATGTCGACCTTGCCGCTGTTGATCGCGAACGGCACGGTCACGCTGACCAGTTGCCCGCTGGCGTTGCGCTGGATCAGCGGACAGTACGCGCTCTGGCCGTCGTAGCAGTTCTGCAGCACCTGATCCAGGCCGGTGCCGTTGATCATGTCGTCGAGGGTGACCCGCCAGCTGTCCAGGTTCAGCGACAAGCCCTCCGCCCAGCCCGGATCGTAGACCGCGCCGATGTTGTAGGAGCGGCCCTGCTCGGGCTTGATCGCGAAGCCGGCATTGGCCGAGCCGGTGGTCAGCACAGTGAACGAGGAGGAGTTGACGAAGCTGCCGTTGGTCGGCACGTTGGCGCAGGCCGCGGCGTTGCCGCCGCCGGTATAGCCGTTGCACGGGTCGGTGTAGGTGCCGGCATCGTCCACCACCGAGTTGTACGGCGAACCGTACAGGTCGCCCAGCGCCGGCGCGCGGAACACTTCCGAGCCCGTGGCGCGGATCAGCAGGTTGTCGATCGGCCGCCATTCCAGCGCGACCTTGCTGTTGGTGGTGTTGCCCCAGTAGTCGTACTTGGAATAGCGCGTGCCCAGGTTGAGGTTCAGCGCCTGCGCGCCGGGCACGCCCTTGAGCAGCGGGATCAGCACCTCGGCGTAGGCTTCCTTGATCGTCTCGTCGTGGCCCTGGTTCATGATGCAGCCGTCGTTGTAGTCGCAGTTGCCCTCGGCATCGGCGGCGGCGACCGGATTGCTGGTGCCCTGCGAGAAGCCGTTCTTGCGGAACGACAGGCCCAACGCGGCCTGCACCATGCCCGCCGGCATGGCGAACAGGTCGCCGTTGACGCTGGCCTCGGCGAACTTCATGGTGCTCTCGTCGATCAGGTCCACCGCGCTCTGCGTGGCCTTGATCCCGGCGATGGTGGCCGGATCGTCCGGATTGAACACGTTGATCGGGGTGCAGCCGGCGATCACGTTGCCGGGCGTGCCGCACTTGACCACGCCGTCGCTGTCCAGGAACGAGGCGCCGACCGCGTTGTTCAGCGCCGAGGTGATCGAGAAGCCGTTGCGCACCAGGGTGTCCTTGTAGCGCGCATAGCCGGCCGCCGCGTCCCATTGCCAACTGGTGTCGGCGAACTTGCCGCGCAGCCCGGCCACGATGTTGGTCTGGTACATGGTCGAGGTGTAGACGCGGGTGTTGGCCGGCACCGAGCGCAGCAGATAGCGCGACAGGCTGCTGCCGAACGGGTTGTAGTAGTTCTGCGACGCGTTCGGCAGCTCCAGGCCGTAGGCGGTGAGCTGCGAGGTGGTCTCGCTGCGGGTCCAGAACATGTCCAGGTAGCCCTGCACGTTCGGGGTGAAGTCGAAGCTGGCGTGCGCGGAGAAATTGGTGCGCTCGACCGGGGTGATCAGGTACTGGCCGAAGTAGGAGTTGTAGCCTTCCACCGCCGCGTTGTAGGGGTGGAAATCGCCGGCATCGACCGGGCCGGGCGCCAGGCCGCTGTTCGGGGTCAGCACGCTGCCGTCGCCGAGGAACGCGCGGGTGCCGTTGCTGCGGCGCTCCACCACCTGGCCGTTGAGATAGTTCACCGCGGTCCTGGCGTAGCTGCGGTCTTCGTCGTACAGCGCGTTCATCGAGCTGCGGCTCAGGCCGAGGATCAGCCCGCCGCGGTCCCAGGTCTTGCCCCATTCCACGCCCAGCGAACGGCGGTTGCCGTCGCCGTGGGTGCTCTGGCCGTAGTCCACGGTCGCGGCGGCGCCGTCGTACTTGTCCTTGAGGATGATGTTGACCACGCCGGCGATGGCGTCGGAGCCGTACACCGAGGACGCGCCGTCGGTCAGCACTTCGATGCGCTCGACCATCGCCGCCGGGATCGCGTTGATGTCCACGCCGGGCGCGGCGGCCACGCTGCTGGCCGGGCCGGCCATGCGGTGGCCGTTGACCAGGACCAGGGTGCGCTCGGCGCCGAGATTGCGCAGCGAAACCAACGCGCGACCGTGGCTGAAACCGGAGTTGAGCGCGACGTTGGGCATGTTGCCGGCCATCGCCGGCAGTTGCTGCAGCAACTGCCCGAGCGTGTTCTGGCCGCTGTCCTCGATCCGCTGGCGGTCGATGGTGATCACCGGACTGGCGGTTTCCGCATCGACGCGGCGCAGATGGCTGCCGGTGACGGTGACCCGTTCCAGCGTGGTCGCCGCATCGGGGGCGGTGGCGTCCTGCGCCAGCGCGCACGGCGCCGCCGCGGCCAGGCTCAAGGCGGTACAGATCGCCGTCGCCAGCGGCCGCGGCCGCTGCGCGCGGCGCCAGGACGACGGGAACAACGGCGCAACGCGTTCGGACAAAGACGACATCGGAATCTCCTGGGCGACGAGGCATGGCGAGCGGCCGGGCCGGCGCCCCACCCCGGGCGGCCGTCCCTGTCGCCAGCGTTCGGTGGCGAGTACGGAAAGGACGTGTCCGCGCACGCGGCGATAGCGGGAAGAAGCCCATCGCCGCGTGCGCCGCCGGCGTCCGAAGACGCGCGGCGTGCGGCACGGTTTCGTGCAGGAATCTCCCCTGGAGATTTCATTGCACGGCCACAATGTGCGCGTAGCGTGAAGGCCCGTCTTGACCTATTTAGCGTGAAAACGTGCGGAATAGCGCATTGCGCGGCGCGCGGCGGGACGTTTCCGACTTTTTCGCCACTCAGCCGTAGGCGGCCGAAATCGTCATTTGCCCGGCGGCGCCGGCCGGCACCTGCACGCGCTCGTTGCGCGGCCCCGACAGGGCCACCGCGCGGCCGTCGATGGTGACCTCGCGCAGGCGCGCGCCGGCCGGCACGCGCAGGGTCAGCCAGGTGCGCGGCGGCGCCTGCGCCGGCAGGCTCAGGCGCCCGGCGATGCGCTTGGCCGCCGGATCGGCACGCAGCGACAGCGACACCGCGCCCCAGCGGGTCGGCGCCGCGTCGATCGCGATCGTCTCGCCGCTGCCCAGCCATTCGCGCGGCAGCGCGCGGGCCAGGAACAGTTCCTCGCCGGCGCTGTCCTCGAACACCAGCATCCAGCGCAGCAGCAGCGGGATGGTCATCTGCGCGGGGATGCAGAACAGCGGCATGCCGCCGGTGATGCCGCTGACCTCGCCGGCGGTCCAACTGCCGCGGGTGTGCACGTGATAGCGGTGCGCGTACAGGAACAGCAGGTATTCCTCGATCCGGTCCAGGCGCAGCAGCTGCTGCGCATAGCCATAGGAAATGAAGCCGAGCAGGTCGCGCCCCTCCGGCGTGGGCGGGGCGATGTTGCCGACCACGCCGAGGCTGGTGCCGCCATGGCCGCGCACGCAGTCGATGACCAGGTGCGCGAGGTCGTCGGGCAGCACGTCGGCCTGCAGCAGTTCGGCGTAGGCGCGGTGCGGCCAGCCCTGTTCGCTCGGGCTCTCCTGCTGCAGCGACTGGCGGAAGGTCAGCTTCACGCCGGGCAGCGGGCCGATGTAGGGCGGTTGCAGATCGCGGCGGATATTGGCGCGTAAGGTCTTGTGCAACTGCGCGGTCAGCTGCTGCGCGCGCCGCCGCCACTGCGCCGCGGTGGCCTGCGCGCCCGCCCCGGCGATGGTGGCCCACACCGCGGCGATGTCCTCCCAGCCGCGGATCGCCAGCGCGCTGTTGGCGTAGTACGGCTTCCACCACAGGGTCGGATCCGGGAACAGGCAGGCATCGGATTCGTTCCAGCCGTGGATCAGGCCGTGCCCCGGCGCTGTCGCCGGCAGCCTCAGGCTGGCGTCGTGCAGTTCCAGCAGGATCTGCGCGGTGGCGGCGATCTTGCCGCGATGCTTGCGCAGCAGCGCCGCATCGCCGGTGTAGCGCAGGTAGCGCGCCAGCAGCGACAGGGTCAGGCCGAACTGGCCGGTCTCGGCACCGCGCATGTTGACCATGCCGTCGTCCTGCACGAAATCGCTGAAGTAGCCATCCAGCACCGCGCCGGCCTGGGCGAAGCGGCCCCATTCCAGGTTGGCGTACAGCGAACTGGTGAAGGTGTCCTGGAAGCCGTCGTACTCGTTGCCGTAGTAGTCGCGGTCGACCGCGCCGTACTTCGGATAGGTGCCGCCGGGGCGCACCACCAGCTCGCGGGCGAAGGCGAAGCGCGCCATGTCGCTCCAACTGGACTCCGGGAGTTGCGCCTGCACGGTATCGGCGAGCAGCCCTTGCCAGTAGCCGGCGAAGGCGAGCAGGCCGCGGTAGAAGTCCTCGGCGCTGCGCGGGCCGCGCCGCGGCGGGTAGTCGGGATAGCTGTAGCCGTACACCACCTTGCTGACCTGGCCGTGCTCGACCAGCGCGCTGCGGTGCCAGGTCTGCACGACGAAGCGATCGGTGGCGAGCACGTCGGCGAACAGCAGCACGTCGTAGTAGCGGCCCTCGCCGGCCGGCACCCGCTTGCGCACCGCCGGCATCCAGCCACCGAGCAGGCCTTCGTGGCGACGCGCGACCAGCTCGGCCTTGCCCAGTTCGGGGAAGGCATGCAGCGCGCGATAGCAGCGGGTGCGTCCGTCCGGATACACCGGCATGGTGTCGGCGCAGTCGCGCGTGCCGACGAAGGTGGTCCACGGCAAGCGTCCGTTGTAGTCCTTGGGGTCCAGTTGCGAGGCCGGCGGCGGCGCCGCATCGCGCACCTCGTCCATGCGCGGATCGCCATCGCGCAGCAGGCGCTCGGCGAGCAGGTCGGCCTCGGCCATCGCCACCTCGGCCAGTTGCATGCCGAAATACGGCGCCTGCGCGGCCGGAAAGACCGGCTCGGTGCGTTTGCCCAGGACCAGCGCGCCGCCCGGCCCGAGCAGGGTCAGGTCGCCATCGGGCTGGCGCAGGTCTTCGTACACCGCCCAGGACGCCCCGGCCTCGACGAAACGGCATTGCAGGGTGTGCCCGGCGAGCGCGTCGGTGGCCAGCGGTTGCAATTGCGGCGCCGCGACGGACGCGTGCGCGGCGGTGCCCGCCGTTGGCGCGGCGGCGGCAGGGCCCGCCAGCGCGTGCGCGCCGGCCACCGCGCCGACCGCCATTCCCTGCCGCAGGAAGTCTCTCCGATCCATGCACTGTCCCCGATACGCTGCGATCGTTGCATCGTGCGCTGCGGGCGCCGCAGCGTCTTGTGCGCTGTGCCGAGGATCGATGCGGAAAACCGCACAGCGGCGCAGGCGCGGCGGCGCCGCGGCGCGAGGCGCGACGGCGCGACGGCGCGTGACGCGGCTTAGGCGAGCACGTCGAGCAGGCTGCCGATGCTGTCGTCGGCCGCGCGCAGCACCCGCGCATTGGCCTGGAACGCGGTGCGGTCGGACACCGCGCCGACCATGTCGTCGACCAGATCGCTGCCCTGCCCGCCCGCGGCCTGCACCTGGCCGACCACCCCGCCACCGGCCGCCGCCTGCGGCACCGGCACCGCACGCTGGAAGCCGTCGGTGGCGAGATTGGCGACGTTGTTGGCGCGCACCTGCAAACCGGACGCCGCGGCGCGCATGCCGGACAGCGCGATCGAGGAAGCGGGGGCGATGGCGGTCATGATGGGCCGGGGTGCAGGGAGACGTGCCGGGATATCGGCTGATGTCGCGGGGGCTTTAGGGGTGTTGGGGAATCGGGAATGGGGAATAGGGAATGGGGATTCGTAAGAGCAGACGCGTCGGCGCGGATAGCCAAAGCCCCTCTCCCCTCGGGAGAGGGGCTGGGGTGAGGGTCCGGCGCGAAGGCGACGCGCGGCGTTCGGGTGCACGAGGCTGCGCCCGTACCCTTATCCGCCCCAGCGGGGCACCTTGTCCCAAAGGGAGAAGGAAGGGCCACGCTTTTGCGAATCCCCACTCCCCACTCCCCAATCCCGACCGCTACAGCCGATTCCAGGCCGGCGTCGGCGCCCCAAGCAGATGCCGCACGAAGAAGGCGTACTGGCGCCGCTGCACGTAGTCGATCGGGCCGGTGGAGCGGCCGACCGTATGCTCGCCGCCGGGCACGTTGAGCAGGTCGAACTCCTTGCCGGCGCGGATCAGCGCATCCACCACCTGCGCGGTCGAGGCCGGATCGACGTTGCTGTCCTGTTCGCCGACGATCAGCAACAGCTCGCCGCGCAGCTTGGAAGCATTGTCGACACCGGAGGCGGCGGCATAGCGGGCATCCACCGGCCAGCCCATCCACTGCTCGTTCCAGCTGATCTTGTCCATGCGGTTGTCGTAGCAGCCGGCATAGGCGACGCCCACCTTGTAGAAGTCCGGATGCCGCTCCAGCGCGCCCAGCGTGCTCTGCCCGCCGGCCGAGGCGCCGTAGATGCCGACCCGGGAAATATCGTAGGACGGATCCTGCGCCGCCAGCGCGCGGTGCCAGGCGATGCGGTCGGGGAAGCCGGAATCGCCGAGGTTCTTCCAGGCCACGTCGTGGAAGGCCTTGGAGCGGTTGGCGGTGCCCATGCCGTCGATCATCACCACGATGAAGCCCAGGTCGGCCTGCGCCTGCATGCCGATCTGCTTGTCGCCGCCGGAGTGGTAGCCGAACGGCCAGAAGGTCTTGGGCACGAAGCTGTCGTGCGGACCGGCGTAGATGTTCTCGATCACCGGGTACTTCTTGCGCGGGTCGTAGTCGCGCGGCCGCACCACCATGCCCCAGATGTCGGTGCGGCCATCGCGGCCCTTGGCCACGAAGGTCTGCGGCGCGCGCCAGCCGGCCGCCTGCAGCTTGCCGATGTCGCCGCGCTCGACCACCTGCAGCAAGCTGCCGTCGATGGCGTGCAGCTCCATCAGCGGCGGCAGGTCCGGGCGCGAATAGACGTCCACGTAGTGGCGGCCGTCGGCGGCGATGGCCACGTCGTGGTCGGCGTCGGCGGTGGTCAGCCGGGTCAGGTGGCGGCCATCGAAATCCACCGCGAACAGCTGCCGGAAGTACGGATCCCTGCCCGCGTCCATGCCGCTGGCGGTGAACCAGATGCGGCGCTGCGCATCGTCCACGCGCAGCACGTCGCGCACGATCCATTGGCCCTTGGTGATCTGCGCCTTTGGCTTGCCGCTGGCGCCATCGAACAGGTACAGGTGGCGCCAACCATCGCGCTCGGAGATCCACAGGATCTCCTTGCCCAGCCCGTCCACGTCGTGACGGAAGCTGCGGTCGGCGTAGACGAAGGTCCTGGCGTCCTCGCCCACGGCGACGTGCGCGCGGCCACTGGCCGCATCCACCGCGATCGCGCGCATGCGCTGGAAGCCGCGCTGTACGTAGTCGAACACGAAGCTGGCACTGTCGCGGCGCCACTGCAAGGGCGACAACTGGTAGGGATTGGCGAACAGCGCATCGTCGATGGCGATGCGCCGCGGCGCGCCACCGGCGGCCAGCGCGCTCAGGTCGAACAGCACCGGCCGCTCGATATCCACCGCGTCGCCAGGCTTGGGGTACAACTGCGTGCGCACCAGCGGCTGGCCGCCGCCAGGCGGCGCCGCCTCCACCCGCGTGACCCGCCGCGCGAAGCCCGGGCGCACCCGGTACAGCACCAGACGCCGCGAATCCGGCGACCACGCCAGCGTCTCAGGATCGTAGTCGTCGTCGGCACGGCCATCGTCGCTCAAACGCACGACGTGGCCGTCGGCGACGCTGCGCAGCACGATCTGGTAGCCGTCGGCGAACGCCTCCCAGCGCCCGTCCGGCGAACGCCGCGGCGTGTTGTCGGCGGCCACCGCCGGATCGCGGACCACGCCGAAGCCGCGTGGGCGCGGTTGCGGGCCGGTGTCCGCGCGCGCGCACGCGTAATCGTCCAGGCCGCAGCGCCACGACACGTCGCCGACCTGGAACACGATCGCGGCGTCGGCGCGACCGGCCGACGGCACATAGGCGAAGCGCTCGAACGGCAGGCGCAACGCGGTGTACCCGGTGCCGGTCGCCTTGCTCAGCCCGCGCGCCAGGCGCTCGGCGTCGAATGCAGGCTGCTTGTGCTGGCCAGCCACGTCCTCGCGCACGAAGGCGAAACCGCCGGGCACGGTCTTGCGGTAGTAGAACGTGCCGTCGTCGCGCCACTGCGCCGGCCAGGTCACGTTCTCGGTCAAGGTCATCCACGCCTCGCGCAGGCCGAGCGAGCGTTGGTAGTCGGCGGCGCCGGGCGCGGCCTGGGCGTGGACGGCGAAGGACGCGGCGGCCAGCACGAGCGATGCGGCGAATCTGTTCATGGCGTTACGATCTTCCCGAATTCTGCTCTTGTAGGAGCGGCTTCAGCCGCGACAGGATGCCTGTCGCGGCTGAAGCCGCTCCTACAAAAACGCTGCGTTATTCCCCGTCGTCCTCTTCCAGCGCCAGTTGGTCGCTGCGCAGTCCGGTGCGCGCGCCCCAGTGGTAGCAGCCGAACGCGATCGCCGCCACGCTCAGCGTGTCCCAGGGATGGGCGATCGCGCCGGTGCCGCCGAAGGTGCCCAGGTAGGACACCAGCAGCACCAGCACGAAGAAGCCGATCAGCCACAGCGCGCCGCGCACCTGCCGCCACAGCTGCGCGCGCCCGGCCGCGCTCGGCAGCTTGTACAGCACGTACAGCGCGAACATCGCGATCTGCAGGCCGAGCAGCCACGACAGCGTGTTCCAGGTGGACCAGTACACGATCAGCGCGGCGACGATGAACGACAGCGGGCCGAGCACGCCCATGCCGCGCAGCAGGAACGGCCGCGGCAGGTCCGGTGCGCTGCGCCGCAGCGCGGCCACGGTGACCGGCGCCACCGCATAGCTCAACACCAGCGCCGCCGACACCACCTGGATCAGCGTCTCCCACGACGGGAACGGCAGGGTCCAGAACACCGACATCGCCAGGCTCAGCCACAGCGCCGGGCGCGGGATGCCGGACTTGGCGTCGACCCGGGTCAGCACCGGCAGGAAGCCGCCGCTGCGCGCCCAGCCGTAGACCACGCGCGGCGTGGCGTTCATGTAGATGTTGCCGGTGCCGCTGGGCGAGATCATCGCGTCGCAGATCACCAGCGCCGCCAGCCAGCCCATGCCCAGCGCCAGGGCGATGTCGTGGTACGGCAGCGAGAAGGCCTTGTCGATGCCGCCCCAGCCGTGCGCGAGGTGCGCGGCCGGCACGCTGCCCAGGAACGCGAGTTGCAGCAGCACGTAGATCACCGTGGACAGCGCCACCGACAGGATCAGCGCGATCGGGATGTTGCGCTGCGGGTCGCGCACCTCGCTGGCCACCGACACGATCGGGGTCAGCCCGAGGTAGGCGAAGATGATGCCGCCGGCCGAGATCGCCGCCTCCACGCCGGCCGCGCCGAACGGCGCGAAGCCCTGCGCGTGCAGATTCCGCGGATTGAAGTGCGCCATCAGCAGCACGATGATCAGCACCGGCACCAGGAACTTGAACACGCTGACGATGTTGTTGGCGGTGGCGAAGGTCTTGACGCTGTAGTAGTTCAGCAGGAAGAACACCAGCAGCAGCGCGAACTGCAGCAGCCAGCCGGCCACGCTGGGGTGGCTGCTGCCGGCCTGGTTCAATACCGGGAACCACGCCGCGGCGTACTGCCGCGCGGCCTCCACCTCGATCGCGATCAGGCTGGAGAACGCGATCAGGGTGATGAAGCCCATCAGCCAGCCGAGCAGCGCGCCGTGCGAGTACTCCGGGTAGCGCACCACGCCGCCGGCGCGCGGCAGCGCCGCGCCGAGTTCGCAGTACACCAGGCCCAACAGCAGCACCGCCACGCCGCCGGCGATCCACGACACGATGCCGGCCGGGCCGGCGATGGCCGACACATGGCTGGCCGAGAACAGCCAGCCGGAGCCGAAGATCGAGCCGAGTCCGATGAAGGTCAGATCGGTCAGGCTCAGGCGCTTGTGGAACTTGCCTTGTGTGGTCATGGTGTCCCCGCTGGAAAGGTGTAACCGACGATGTCCAACTACTGCAGCTGCTCCCTTCTCCCATCGGGAGAAGGTGCCCCGAAGGGGCGGATGAGGGTGCGGGCGAAGCCTCGTGCATCCAGACTCCGCGAGACGCTTTCGCGCCGGACCCTCACCCCAACCCCTCTCCCGGGGGAGAGGGGCTAACGCTGTTCTTTCTCCCCTCGGGGGAAGGTGCCCCGCAGGGGCGGATGAGGGTGCGGGCGAAGCCTCGTGCATCCAGACTCCGCGCGTCGCTTTCGCGCCGGACCCTCACCCCCCCCTCTCCCGAGGGGAGAGGGGCTAACGCTGTTCCTTCTCCCCTCGGGAGAAGGTGCCCCGCAGGGGCGGATGAGGGTGCGGGCGAAGCCTCGTGCATCCAGACTCCGCGCGTCGCTTTCGCGCCGAACCCTCACCCCAACCCCTTTCCCGGAGGGAGAGGGGCTTTCAGGCTCACTGTTTTGGCGCCTCCTCGGTCCAAGGCGACTTCCCACCCTCGGCGATGAAACGGTCGATGCGCCGCTCCAGCACCGGCAGCGGCACCGAGCCGGTTTCCAGGATCGCGTCGTGGAAGGCGCGGATGTCGAACTTCTCGCCCAGCGCGGCCTCGGCCTTGCGCCGCAGCTCGATGATCTTCAGTTCGCCCAGGTAGTAGGACAGCGCCTGCCCCGGCCAGGCGATGTAGCGGTCGACCTCGGTGGTGACCTCGTGCTCGCTCAGCGCGGTGTTGTCGCGCAGGTAGGCGATCGCCTGTTCGCGGGTCCAGCCCTTGTGGTGGATGCCGGTGTCGATCACCAGCCGGCACGCGCGCCACATCTGGTAGGTCAGGTAGCCGAAGCGGTCGTACGGGGTCTCGTACATGCCCATCTCCTGCCCCAGGTACTCCGAATACAGCGCCCAACCCTCGCCATAGGCGGAGATGTAGCCGTAGCGGCGGAAGTCCGGCAGGCCCTGCTGCTCGGCCGCCAGCGGCATCTGCAAGGCATGGCCGGGCGAGGATTCGTGCAGGGTCAGCGCGGTCAGGTTGTACAGCGGGCGCGACGGCAGATCGTAGGTGTTGACCAGGTAGATGCCCGGGCCGCCGCGGCCGCCGGTGTAGAACGGCGCCAGGTCCGGCGGCACCGGCTCGATCGCGAAGCGCTGCCGCGGCAGCCGGCCGATGTAGTCGCCGACCTTGGCGTCCACGCGCTTGGCGATCCACGCGGCCTGCTTGAGCAGTTCTTCCGGCGTCTTCGGATAGAACTGCGGATCGGTGCGCAGGAAGTGCAGGAACGCCGGGAAGGTCGGCTGTCCCTTCGGCGCGACGAAGCCGCTGGCGGCGATGGTCTGGTCCATCTGCGTGCGCAGCTTGGCCACCTCCTGCAGCCCGATCTGGTGGATCTGCTCGGGCGACAGCTCCAGCGTGGTGTATTCGCGGATCTGCGCGCGGTAGTACTCCTTGCCGTCGGGCAGCGCCTCGCCGGACAGCGTGGTGCGCGCCTTGGGCTGGTATTCCTCGCGCATGAACCGCAGCAACTCGGTGTAAGCGGGCACCACGCCGTGCGCGATCGTGTCCAGTGCCTGTCGGCGCAACTGCGCCTGCACGTCGGCCGGAATGCTGGCCGGCATCTGCTTGAACGGGGTGTAGAACAGGTTGGCCTCGCCGCTGGCGTTGGCCACGTCGGCGATCGACTGGTCGCGCCCGGCCAGGGTCACTTGCGGCTGGCTGAACCCGCGCGCCAGGCCGGCGCGCATGTTGACGATCTGCTCGTCGAAATAGCGCGGGATGTCGGCCAGGATCTTCAGGTAGCGCTGGTAGTCGTCGCGGGTACGCAAGGTGGCGCGGGCGCTGAAGCCCAGGTTGCTCCAGAACGCGGTGTCGCTGTTGAACGGCATCTCCCAGGCGCGGAAATGCTGCTGGTCCAGGAACACCGCGATCTGCTGGCGATAGACCTGGTAGTTCACCTGGTCCTGCGCCGACAGTTGCGCCCGGTCGATCGCGTCCAGTTCGCGCAGCACCTGCTGCCAGTACGCGGTGCGCTGGTTCTGCGTGGCCACGTCCACCTTGGGCAGGTGGTCGGCCGGCGCGCCCTGGCTGTCCTCGTCGTCGGCCCCGGCCGATTGCTCCTGGCGCCATTTCCACTCGCGCAGATAGAGCGCCTTGAAGCGCGCCGCGGCATCGCCGGGCGTCGCGGCGGCATGCGCCGGTTCGGCGGCGATGGCGGCGCCCTGCCCTGCGAGCGCGCCCAGCATCGCCAGCAACAGCGGCGCGCGGAATCGGAAAGTCAGGCTCATTGCGATGTCTCCGGAGTGGCGGGGGCGCCGGCCGCGACCTGCGAGATCCAGGCGTCGATGCGCGCGTCGAGCAGGTCCAGCGGCATCGCGCCGCCGCCGAGGATCTGGTCGTGGAAGGCGCGGATGTCGAAGCGCGCGCCGAGTGCGCGCTTGGCCTTCTCGCGCAGCGCCAGGATGTCCAGTTCGCCGAGCTTGTAGCCCAGCGCCTGGCCCGGCCACACGATGTAGCGGTCGGTCTCGGCCTGGATGCTGGGCTCGTCGTCGGACGGATGCGCGTGGAAGAAGTCGATCATCTGCTGCCGCGTCCAGCGCTTGTAGTGCACGCCGGTGTCCAGCACCAGGCGGTTGGCGCGCAGCAGTTCGCCGGCCAGGCGCCCGTAGTCGCTGTAGGGATCCTGGTAGAACCCCACCTCCTTGCCCAACTTCTCGGCGTACAGCGCCCAGCCTTCGACGTAGGCGTTGTAGGCCGACTGCTGGCGGAACGGCGGCAGCGGCAGGCCCTGCGCGAGCGAGATCTGCAGGTGATGGCCGGGCACGCCCTCGTGGTAGGCGGTGGCCTCGATGTTGACCAGGGTGCGCTGCGCGTGGTCGCTGGTGTTGACCATCACCAGCGCCGGCTTGCTGCCCTGCGCGTCGCTCTGCCAGTACTCCGCGCCCGGCGCGGTGCTGCGGAACTCGGCCATCGCGCGCACTTCCAAGGGCGTCTTCGGCAAGCGGCCGAACAGCTTGGGCAGTTGCGGCTGCATCTGCGCGATATCGTCGCGGTAGCGCTGCAGGATCTGTTCGCGCGAGCTGGCGAAGAACCTGCGGTCATGCGCCACCGCCTTGCGCAGCGCGGCCAGGTCGGCATAGCCGAGCTGCTTGGCGATGGCGCTCATCTCGCCCTCGATGCGCGCCACTTCGGCCAGGCCGATCTGGTGGATCTGCTCGGGCGACTTGTCGGTGGTGGTCTGGGTATGGATCGCGTAGCGGTAGCGGCGCTCGCCGTCGGGCAGCGCCCACAGCCCTTCCTGCGCACGGCCTTGCGGCGCGTATTCGTCGGCGACGAAATCGGCCAGCTTGCGGTAGGCCGGACGCACCTGCTGGTCGATCGCCGCCAGCATCGCCGCGCGCAGGCGCGGACGCTCGGCCGCCGGCACCGCCTCGGGGAAGGTCTTCAGCGGCAGCGCGAACGGGCTGTCGGCGCCGGCCGGCGCGGCGATCTCACGCACTTGCGCCGGAATGCGCTCGAGCAGGTATTTCGGCTGCACCAGCCCATCCTTGGCGCCGGCGCGCGACAGCGCCACCACCTGGTCGAGCAAGGCCGGGATCGCCTGCAGGCGCTTGATGTAGTCCTCGTAGTCCTTGACGCTGGCGAACGGAAACGCCTGCGCGTATCCCGGCAGCGCCAGCTGGATGCCGCCGACCGGTTCCAGCGGCATCTCGTCGTTCTTCAGCGCGATCGCCTCCAGCCGGTCGCGCAACTGGCGCCGCATCATCTGCAGGCTCAGCTGGTCCTGCGCCGACAGCGCCTTGGCGTCGATCGCCTCGAAGCGCTTCAGGAAGTCCTGGGTGGCCTTCTGCTCTTCCTGCAGCGCCGCCGGCGAGTAATCGCTCCAGCGGTCGTTGTAGCGCGTGTCGCCGATGATGCTGGCGAACTCCGGATGGTGTTCGAGCTGGTACTGCCACTGCGTGTCGAGCAAGGCGGCGAAGGCCTGCGCGGGATCGCGCGCCGGGGTGGCGGCAGCGGTCGCCGGCGACGGCGCTGCCGGCGGCGTGGCCGGCTGGCAGGCGACCAGCAGCGCCGCGGCCAATGCGCCGGGAACGAACAGGCGGGCGAATCTCATCGACGGACTCCGGTAAGCGAATGGAACTGCAGCGGCGGCGCTGCGCTGGCGGCCGCCACGCGCATCAGGCGAACGGCCGGTCGATCGCCGGCGACGGCGGCGTGAACCACTGCGCGCCGTCGTCGGTGACGTAGAAATGGTCCTCCAGGCGCACGCCGAACTCGCCCGGCACCACGATCATCGGCTCGTTGCTGCAGCACATGCCCGGCGCCAGCGCCAGCGCGTTGCCGCGCACCAGGTACGGCGCCTCGTGGATGCTCATGCCGCAGCCGTGACCGGTGCGGTGCGGCAGCCCCGGCAGGCGGTAGTCCGGGCCCAGGCCCGCGGCCTGCAGCACCTCGCGCGCGGCCTGGTCCACCGCCGCGCAGCTCACGCCCGGACGCACCGCGGCGAACGCCGCCGCCTGCGCGTCGTGTTCCAGTTGCCAGATGCGCCGCTGCTGCTCACTGGGCTCGCCGAAGATGTAGGTGCGGGTGATGTCGGAGTGGTAGCCCTGCACGGTGCAGCCGGTGTCGATCAGCACCAGCTCGCCCGGGCGCAGCGCCTGCACCCCGGGAATGCCGTGCGGATAGGCGGTGGCGTGGCCGAACTGCACGATGCAGAAGGTCGAGCCGTTGTCGGCGCCGAGCGCGCGGTGCGCCTGGTCGATGAAGCGCACCAGTTCGGCGGTGGTGATGCCCTCGTGGATCAGGCCCGCGGCCAGCCGCTGCACCTGCAGGGTCATGTCGCAGGCCTGCTGCATCAGCGCCAGTTCCGCCGCCGACTTGCGCATCCGGCAGCCATCCACGATCGGCGCCGCATCGCGGATCGCGATCCGCTCCAGCACCTTGCTCAAGCCGCTGTGCACGGCGAAGGCCGCGCCCGGGTCCAGCGCCAGCGCCTGCGCGCCGAGCTCGCTCAGCGCCTCGGCGACCAGCGCGTGCGGGTCCTCGTGCTCTTCCCACAGCCGCTTGCGCACGGGGATGCGCAGCACCGCGTCCAGCGAGCCTTCCTCGAACGCCGGGCAGATCAGCAGCGGATCGCCCTCGGCGGTGAGCAGCATCGCCACCAGCCGCTCGCTGGCGCCCCACGGCACGCCGGTGAAGTAGCGCAGCGAGGCGCCGGCGCAGATCAGCAGCGCATCGGCGCCGTGCGCGCGCAGCAGGTCGCGCGCGCGCGCCAGCCGCTGCTGGTACTCCCGCGGCTGGATCGGCGGCGCCGGATGCGGCCACGGCGCCAGTTGCGCCTGCGCCATGGCCAGGCTCAGCCCGCCGATCTGCGCGGCCGCGCTCATGCCGTGCGCTCCACGTCGGCCACGCTCCACTGGCCGTCGATCAGCCGTTGCACGCCGCCGGGATTGCGGTCGCGCAGCAACTCCGGCAGCAAGGCGTCGGGCAGGCCGTCGTAGCTGTGCAGCGCGGCGAAGCGGCGGATCGCCGCCGGCATGCCGACCGCTGTGAAGCCGGGATGGCCGGTGCTCGGATACGGCCCGCCATGGTGCATCGCCGGGCTCACCGCCACGCCGGTCGGCATCTTGTTGCAGATCAGGCGGCCGACCCGCGGCCGCAGCGCCGCGGCCACCGCGGCGAAGGTCACATCGTCGCGGCCGTCGGCGGCGCGGTACACGGTACCGGTGAGGTTGCCTTCCAGGCTGTGCGCCAGCGCGGTCATCTGCGCCAGGCCGGCGGCGCGCACCACCAGGCTGACCGGACCGAACGCCTCGGTCTGCAACGCCTCCGGCTGCTGCAGGAAGGCCTGCGCCGACACCGCCAGCAGGGTCGGCGCATGCCGGTAGCCCGGCTCCGGCGCCGCGTCGCCGCCGGCCAGCACGCTGGCGCCGGCGTTGCGCAGCGTGGCCACGCCGCGCTGCAGGTGCTCGAGCACGCCGCGCGAGAACAGCAGGCTGGGCGCGGCCGCGGCGAAGTGCGCGGTCGCGGCGGCGACGAAGGCATCGCCGTCCTCGCCCTCGGGCACCACCAGGATGCCGGGGTTGGTGCAGAACTGGCCGCTGCCCATCGTGCACGAGGCGAAGAACTCCTGCGCCAGCGCGTCGCCGCGCTCGGCCAGCACGCCCGGCAGCAGGAACACCGGGTTGACGCTGGACAGTTCGACGTAGGCCAGCACCCCGGCGCGGTCGGCCGCGGCCTTCAGCGCCAGCCCGCCGGCGCGGCTGCCGGTGAAGCCGATCGCGCCCAGCCGCGTATCGCCGGCCAGCTCCAGGCCCAGCGTGCTGTCGAAGTGATACAGCAACTGCACCGCCGCCGCCGGCAGGCCGTTGTCCAGCAAGGCCTGGTGCGCGAGTTGCGCCAGGCGCTGGCTGGTGGCTGGATGCGAGGGATGCGCCTTGGCGATGACCGGGTTGCGCGCGGCGATCGCCGAGGCGAAATCGCTGCCGGCCACGGCGTTGAAGGCGAACGGGAAATTGTTCGGCCCGAACACCAGCACCGGCTTGTGCAGCGGCCCCAATTGCGCGCGCAGCCCGGCCGCGGTGTCGATCACCGGCTGCGTCCAGCTATGGCTGCGCACCGCCTGCGCGGCCTGGCGCAACTGCCCGCTGGCGCGCGGCAGTTCCACCTTGGCCAGGCGCGGCTCGGTCGGCAGGCCGGTCTCGGCATGCGCCAGCGCGACCAGGCGCTCCAGGTCGGCCTCGATCGCCGCGGCGTAGGCGTCCAGAAAACCGGCGATACGCTCGGGCGAAGCGGCGGCCAGCGCGTCGGCGACCAGCACCGCCGCGCTCAGCGCCGCCTCCAGGTCGGCGGCGCCGCTGACCGGAAACTCCGGCCCGAACGCGCTGCCGTCGCGCGGATCCTCGGCGCGGAAACCGCCGCGCGCTTCCAGCGACGGCTGCCAGTGGCCGGCGAGCAACAGCGGCTGCATGCTCACCTCAGACCCCGGGATGGGTGGCGATGGCGTGGTCGATCACCTTCAGCGCCGCTTCGCGCTCGGCGCCTTCGACGACCAGGCGCGGCGCGCGCACGCGCTCGCTGCCCAGGCCGACCTTCTCCTGCACCAGCTTGATCAGCTGCACGAACTTGGGCACGGTGTCCAGGCGCAGCAGCGGCAGGAACCAGTCGTACAGCGCCTTGGCCGCCGGGTAACCGCCATCGCGGGCCAGTTCGAACAGCTTCACCGACTCCTTCGGATACGCGTTGACCAGGCCGGCGATCCAGCCCTTGGCGCCCATGCTGAGGCCTTCGACGATCGCATCGTCCATGCCCACCAGCAGCACCAGGCGGTCGTTGAGCAGCTCGCCCAGCGCGGCGAAGCGGCGCACGTCGCCGGAGGATTCCTTGACCGCTTCCAGGTTGGGGAACTCGGCGGCCAGCTCGGCGATCTGCGCCGGGCTGAAATCGGTCTTGTAGGCCACCGGGTTGTTGTACAGGATCGCCGGCAGATCGGTGGCGGCGATCACCGCGCGCATGTGCGCGCCCATCTCGCGCCAGTCGGTGGAATACACGTACGGCGGCAGCACCATGATGCCGCCGCAGCCGACCTGCTTGGCCGCCTGCGCCAGGCGCACGGCCTCGTCGGTGGACAGCGCGGCGATGCCCGGCACCACCGGGATGCGGCCGTCCAGCGCCTGCACCAGGGTCTTCAGGATCGCGACCTTGTCGTCGAAGCTGAGCGTGGCCGCCTCGCCGAGCGAGCCCAGCGGCACGATCGCGGTGCAGCCGGCGTCGGCCATGAGTTGCGCATGCTTGGCCAGGAACGCGTGGTCGATGCTGCCGTCGGCGTTGAACGGGGTGGTGATGGCCGGCAGCACGCCGTACCAGAAGGAAGCCTTGCTCATGGAATGACACCTTGGTCTTGGGTTGTGACGGGAAGTGCGGAAGGAAGCGGCGCGTTCGGGGAACGGGCCAGCGCCTCCAGGCGCACCGGAAACAGCGGCGGCCGGCGGCCGTCGTCGGAAAAATCGTCGGGGCGCGGCGCCAGGCCCAGCTCGGTCAGCGCGCTGCCGCAGATGCGGCCCTGGCAGGCGCCCATGCCGCAGCGCGTGGCCAGCTTGGCGTCGCGCAGGTCGCGGTAGCCGCGCAATGCGTCCAGCGACACGTCCTCGCAGCGGCATACCAACGTGTCCGGCGCGGCCAGCGTGCGGATCCGCGGGTCCAACGCGAACTGGCGCTGCAGCAGCGCGGCGAAGGCGCGCGCGCGCCGCCGGCGCGGCTGCAGCGCCTGCGCCGCGGCGCCCTTGCCGGCCGCCAGATGCCCGGCGATCGCGCCTTCGATGCGGGCGCAATCGAGGCCACCGATGCCCAAGGCCTCGCCCACGGCGTAGACGCCGGCGACGCTGGTGCGCAGCTGCGCGTCCACCGCCACGCACGGATGCGCGCCGCTGTGCGCCAGGCGGCAGCCGAGCAATTGCGCCAGCTCCACGTTCGGCACCAGGCCGTAGCCGATCGCCAACTGGTCGCAGTCGATGTCGCGGCGTCCGCGCGGGCCATCGATGCGCACCGACTGCAGGTGGCCGTCGCCCTGCGCCGACAGCACCACGCTGCCGCTGTGGTAGGTCACGCCGGCCAGTTCCGCGCGCAGGCGCAGCGCCTGCAGCGCCTTGTCCGGCCAGCGCAGCGGCAGGCGCGCGGCGAAACCGGCCAGGGCGCGCAGCGGCGCCTGTTCGACGATGCCCAGCACCTGCGCGCCATGGCGGCGCAGCGTCGCCGCGCTCGCCAGCAACAGCGGCCCGCTGCCGGCGACCAGCACGCGCTTGCCGGCCAGCGGCCAGCCCTGCTTGGCCAGCGCCTGCGCGCCGCCGGCGCCGGTGACGCCGGGCAGCGTCCAGCCGGGGAACGGCAGCAGCAGTTCGCGCGCACCGGTGGCCAGCACCAGCGCGTCGTAGCCGATCCAGCGCGCGCCCTGCGGGCCATCGGCCAGCAGTTGCCGGTCCTGCGCCATCAACAGTTGGGTCTGCGACAGGAATTCGATCCTGCTCGCCGCCAGTTGCGCCAGCGTGCGCGCGGCCAGCCGCGGCGGCGCATGCGCCACGTCGTGGCGCCAGATCTGTCCGCCGGCGCGCGGCTGCAGGTCGACCAGCGCCACGCGCCGGCCATGCCCGGCCGCGGCCAGCGCCGCCGCCAACCCGGCCGGACCGGCACCGGCGACGATCACGTCGTACTGCAGCGCGCGCGGCTCAGCCATCGGTCCACACCTGCATGCCCTCGCGCGCCGGGGTGACGCAGGCGCGCAACTGGCCGACGCCGTCGATGCGCACCCGGCATTCGCTGCACACGCCCATGCCGCACAGCGGCGCGCGCGGCTGGCCGCTGCGCGAGCGGCGGAAATGCACCGCGACCTGCGCCACCGCCGCGGCCACGCTGCTGCCGGGCAGCACCTCCAGCGGATGGCCGTTGACCTGCAGGCGCAGCATCGGCGCGCTCACGTCAGCGCCCGCGCCGGCGCGAACGGTGCCGGGTCCAGGGCCGGGGGGCGCTGCAACAGCAGGTCCAGCAGCAAGCGTGCGCTGCCCAGCGCGGTGGTCACGCCCAGGCCCTCGTGGCCGGCCGCGACGAACACGCCGTCGCGCTGCGGCACCGCGCCCAGGTACGGGCGGCCATCGGGCGTGGCCGGGCGCAGCCCGGTCCACACCCGGATCGCCTGCAATTGGCGCAGCGCCGGCAGGAACGCGAAGGCGCGCTCGAGCATGCGCTGCAGCATCGGCATCGACACGCCGCGGTCGCTGGCGTCGAACTCGCGCGAGGAGCCGATCAGGATCTGCCCGGTCGGGCGCGGCTGCACGTTGAACGCGACGCTGCTGCCATCGCTGCCGTGCGCGCTGTCGGCATAGCCCAGTTCCAGCAACTGGTGGCCGACGAAGCCGGGGTAGCGGTCGGTGATCACCAACTGGCCCTTGCGCGCGCGCATCGGCAACTCCGGCACCAGCTCGGGCAGCGCGCAGCCGGTGGCGACCAGGACCGGGCCGCTGAGGCGGCTGCCGTCGTCCAGGCGCACCGCGCCGCCGGCCAGGGCCAGCGCGCGGCGCCCGGCGAACAGGTGCGCGCCGGCGGCCAGCGCGCGCTCGACCAGGTGCCGCGCCATCCGCGGCGGATACACCACCGCCTCGGCGGCCACGCGCATGCCGCCGGCCAATCCCGGCGCCAGCGCCGGCTCCAGCCGGTACAGCGCCTCGGCGTCGACCGCCTCGGCGCGTACCCCGGCCGCGGCCAGGCGCTGGATCTTGGCCGGGATCGCCGCCAGCTCGCGCGCTTCCCGCGCCACCCACAGCGTGCCGCAACGGCTGTACTCGGCCGCCGGCAACTGCGCGAAGTCTTCCCACAGACGCAGCGAGTACGCCGACAGCGCCAGTTCCGCCGGGTCGTCGTCCATCGCCACCAGATGTCCCATCGCCGCGGCGGTGGAGCCGCCGCCGATCGTGCCCGACTCGACGATCGCCACGCGCAGGCCGGCGGCCGCCGCCGCATCGGCGCAGGCCGCGCCGACGATGCCGGCGCCGACGACGATCAGGTCGAATCCGCTCATGCGGCGCCGATGCCCCAGGCGAACGGATCCTGCGCATCGATCAGCAACTGCGCGCGCGCGGTGATGTGGGCCTGCCCGGTGATGCGCGGCAATACGCCGCGGTCGCCGGGCACGTAGCTGCCCTCGAACACGCTGCCGAGGATGCCTTCCTGGCGCCACACCTGGCCCGCGGCCAGCTTGCCGTCGGCGGCCAGGCACGCCAGCTTGGCGCTGGTGCCGGTGCCGCAGGGCGAACGGTCGTAGGCCAGGCCGGGACACAGCACGAAATTGCGCGCATCGGCGGCGCCGTCGGGCGCCGGTCCGTTGATCTCGATATGGTCGATCTCGCCGCCGTCGGCGCCGCGGATGCCGGCCGCCTCCAGCGCCATCCGCAGCGCCTCGGTGTAGGCGGTCAGCGCGCGCTGGTGGCGCAGCTCCAGCGCGCACGGGGTCTGCTCGGTGATGAAGAACCAGTTGCCGCCCCAGGCCACGTCGCCGCGCACGCGGCCGTAGCCGGGCACCTGCACCTCGATGCCGGCGGCGTGGCGATAGCTCTCCACGTTGTCCACCGACACCCGCCCGTCGCCATGCAGTTCCACGCCGACCGTGCCCACCGGGGTCTCGATGCGGTGCGTGCCTGGCGCCAGCCGGCCCATGTCGGCCAGCGTGCGCACCAGGCCGATGGTGCCGTGGCCGCACATGCCGAGATAGCCGACGTTGTTGAAGAAGATCACCGCCGCGCACGCGTCGGCGGCCACCGGCGGCAGCAGCAGCGCGCCGACCATGGTGTCCGAGCCGCGCGGTTCGCAGGCGATGGCGCTGCGCCAGCGATCGAAGCGATCGCGGAACAGGTCGCGCCGCTGCGCCAGCGGACCGGCGCCCAGGTCGGGGAAGCCGGCGACGACGACACGGGTCGGTTCGCCGCCGGTATGCGAGTCGATCACATCGAGTGTATGCATAGGTCCATGCTCACATTCCGGGCTGACGCGGGCTAGCAGCGTTTGCCTGACATAAATGCGGAAGTTCGCACAACCTGGGCGTCCCCGGAGCCCCGACTTAGGCTAGGATCGGTCAACGGGGACAGACCTGCAGCGGCGGGCCTGCCGCTGCAGCCCACAACCGCCCGGTGAGTGCAGATGGATACTTTGATTTCCGCGATGGAAATGCAGACGCTGTTCGATGCGCTGCCCGACGTGGTGTTCTTCGTCAAGGACCGCGACGGCCGCTACACCCACGTCAACCTGACCCTGGTGCGGCGGCTGGGCAGGAAGTACCGCGCCGACCTGATCGGCAAATCGGCCGCGGACGTGTTCCCGCTGCCGCTGGGCGGCAGTTACCTGATGCAGGACCGGCGCGTGCTGTGCGGCGAGGTGATCGAAAACCAGTTGGAGGTGCACCTGTTCCCGAACCGCACCCCGGGCTGGTGCCTGACCTTCAAGCGGCCGCTGTGCGAGGGCGACGAGGTGATCGGCGTGGTCGGCATTTCCCGCGACCTGGGCCAACCCGACAGCCGCCATTCGGCCTACGAACGGATCAGCCGCGCGATGGAGCACATGCAGAGCCACTATGGCGACAACCTGCGCGTGCAGACCCTGGCCGACCTGGCGGAACTGTCGGTGGCGCAGCTGGAACGGCATTTCCGCCGCGTGTTCCAGCTGACCCCGCAGCAGTTGCTGACCAAGATGCGGATCGAGGCGGCGATGCGCCTGCTGCACGGCGAGGACAGCATCGCCAGCATCGGCCAGGCCTGCGGCTTCGCCGACCAGAGCGCGTTCGCGCGCCAGTTCAAGGCCACGGTCGGCATGACGCCGCGCGATTACCGCTCGATGAAAGGAAAGCTGTGAAGAGCGGGGATTGGGGAATCGGGAATGGGGATTGGGGGCTGAGTGCAAGCGTTGGGGTGGTCGCGCGTCGCCCGCCCTTGTAGGAGCGGCTTCAGCCGCGACAGACACCATCCGCAGAGAGCCGGGAATCGGGAATCGGGAATCGGGAATCGGGAATCGGGAATGGTATTTGTGGCCGAATGCGGGCCTTGGGGTAGCCGCGCGCCGCATGCCCTGCAGGAGCGGCGTCAGCCGCGACAGTCACCATCGCCGCCGCTCGTCCTCGCGTCGCATCGTGCCTCCTGTCGCGGCTGAAGCCGCTCCTACAGGGGCTCGCGCGGGCATTCGCCACTGCTTCGTGTTGCCGCTGCACGGGGCGCTCAGGCCGCAGGTGGTAGCATTCCGCGTTTCCGGTCCACGCGTCATCCATGGTCAGCCTATTCCGTCGCAACAAGCCCCAGGACAACGCCGGCGAGAGCCGCACGCAGCGCTACAGCATCGAGGAACTGGCCGCCGCCTTCCCCAAGCCGGCCGGCGCCGAACCCGCTGCGCCCGCGCCGTCGGCGCCGCCTGCTACCGAGGCAACCGCGCCCGCCGCGACGCCTGAGCCGGTGACCGCGCCAGTCGCCGAGCGCCCCGTGCAGGCGCCGGCCCCGGTCGCCGTTCCGCAATCGCAACCGGCGCCGCTGCCGCCCACGGCACCCACCCCGCCGCCGCAGGCCTATGTGCCGCCGCCGGCCGCCGCACCGGCACCGAGCGTGCCGCAACCGACGCCCGCCGCCGTCCAGCCGGTGGCGCCGCCGGCCACCAGCACCGCGTCCGTGCCGGCGAGCGACGCCGACCTGGTGCGCAGCGACGCGCTGCCCGCCGCGCCGGCCGGCAAGCCCGGCTGGCGCGAACGCCTGCGCAACAGCAGTTTCGCGCGCAGCGTCGGCAGCCTGTTCTCGCGCAATCCCAAGCTCGACGACGACCTGCTCGACGAGATCGAGACCGCTTTGATCACCGCCGACGTCGGCATTCCCGCCACCACCGCGCTGATCGAGAGCCTGCGCAAACGCATGAAGGCGCGCGAGTTCGCCGACGCCAGGGCGCTGCAGCAGGCGCTGCGCGCCGACCTGCTGGCGATCCTGCAGCCGGTGGCCAAACCGCTGCAGATCGACCGCACCGCCAAGCCCTTCGTGGTGCTGACGGTCGGCGTCAACGGCGTCGGCAAGACCACCACCATCGGCAAGCTGGCCAAGCGCTTCAAGGACGAGGGACACAGCCTGATGCTGGCCGCCGGCGATACCTTCCGCGCCGCCGCGGTGGCGCAGTTGCAGGCCTGGGGCGACCGCAACGGCGTCACCGTGATCGCGCAGGGCCAGAACGCCGACGCCGCCTCGGTCGCGTTCGACGCGCTGCAGGCCGGCAAGGCGCGCGGCACCGAGGTGCTGATCGCCGACACCGCCGGCCGCCTGCACACCCAGACCGGCCTGATGAACGAGTTGGGCAAGATCCGCCGCGTGCTCGGCAAGCTCGACCCCAGCGCGCCGCACGAGGTGCTGATGGTGATCGACGGCACCACCGGCCAGAACGCGCTGTCGCAGCTGCGCCAGTTCCACGCCGCGGTCGGCGTCACCGGCCTGGTGGTGACCAAGCTCGACGGCACCGCCAAGGGCGGCGTGGTGTTCGCCCTGGCCCGCGAGTTCGGCATCCCGATCCGTTTCGCCGGCATCGGCGAGCGCCCGGAAGACCTGCGCGTGTTCGACGCCGAGGCCTTCGTCGACGCGCTGCTGCCGGAAGCGCTGGGCGGCTGATCAAAGCCCCTCTCCCCCCGGGAGAGGGGTTGGGGTGAGGGTCCGGCGGAGCCCGCCACGCCGGCATGCGCACTATCCAACCCGCACTAGGCTTCGCCCGTACCCTCATCCGCCCCTGCGGGGCACCTTCTCCCGCTGGGAGAAGGAACCAGTCAGCCAGCATGCGCCAGCCTCCCGACACCTTCCCCACCCGCCTGCTCGCCTGGTTCGACCGCCACGGGCGCCACGACCTGCCCTGGCAGCATCCGCGCAGTCCGTATCGCGTATGGCTGTCGGAGATCATGCTGCAGCAGACCCAGGTCGCGGTGGTGATTCCGTACTTCCTGCGCTTCCTGCAACACTTCCCGACCCTGCCCGACCTGGCCGCCGCCGACAACGACGCGGTGATGGCGCAATGGGCCGGACTGGGCTACTACGCCCGCGCCCGCAACCTGCATGCCGCGGCCAAGCGCTGCGTGGAACTGCACGGCGGCGAACTGCCGCGCGATTTCGAGGCGCTGCACGCACTGCCCGGCATCGGCCGCAGCACCGCCGGCGCCATCCTGAGCCAGGCCTGGAACGACCGCTTCCCGATCCTGGACGGCAACGTCAAGCGCGTGCTGACCCGCTATCACGGCATCGCCGGCCACCCGGGCCTGCCGGCCGTGGAAAAGCCGCTGTGGGCGCTGGCGCAGGCGCATGTGGCCGCCGTGCCCGACGGGCGCATGGCCGACTACACCCAGGCGCAGATGGACTTCGGCGCGACCCTGTGCACGCGCGCTAACCCGGCCTGCGTGCTGTGCCCGCTGCAGGACGACTGCGTGGCGCGCCGCGACGGTCTGGTCGAGGCGCTGCCCACGCCCAAGCCGGGCAAGACCCTGCCCGAGCGCGAAGCCCTGGCGCTACTGCTGGAAAACGCCGCCGGCGAGCTGCTGCTGCAGCGGCGGCCGCCGACCGGCATCTGGGCCGCGCTGTGGACGCTGCCGCAGGCCGACACCGAAACAGAGTTGCGCGTCTGGTTCGAACGCGAAACCGTCGGCCGCGACTTCGACGCCGCCGAACCGATCGCGCCCATCGTCCACACCTTCAGCCATTATCGCCTGCACCTGCAGCCGCTGCGCCTGCGCAAGGTCGCCTTGCGCGACGCGGTGCGCGACAATGACGCCCTGCGCTGGGTGGCGCGCGCCGACCTGTCCGCGCTCGGTCTGCCCGCACCGATCCGCAAACTGCTCGACGGCCTCTAGCACGCGATGCTGTCCCACGCGCCAAGGCCGCCGCGCGCACCACAGGAACCGCCATGTCCCGCACCGTCTTCTGCCAGTACCAGCAACGCGACGCCGAAGGCCTCGACTACGTGCCGTATCCCGGCGACCTCGGCCAACGCGTCTTCGCGCACATCGGCAAGGCCGGCTGGCAGGCCTGGCTGGCGCACCAGACCATGCTGATCAACGAGAACCGCCTGTCGCCGCGCGATCCCAAGCACCGCGCGTTCCTGGAAGCGGAACTGGAGAAGTTCCTGTTCCAGGGCGGCGCCGCCAAGCCCGACGGCTACGTGGAGCCCGAGCAGGGGTAGAGCCGGGATTGGGGAATCGGGAATGGGGATCGGGGCGGAACGCGGGCGTTGGGATGGCCGCGCACACCATGCTGTTGTAGGAGCGGCTTCAGCCGCGACAGGCTCTAGCGACACTCCCGATCGGACGCACGCTTCCGCAGACACGCCGTCAGGCGGGTCGCCAAGGGCTGGCGGAACGGGGCTTCCACACTCCCCGCGCACACCCGGCCCCGGCACAATGCGCCGATGGCCTCCTCCCCTCCGTCCCACGGCGTCCGCGCCGCGTCCAGCACCGGCCCGAGCCTGCGCGAACGCTTCGACGCGATGCGCAACCTGCCGCCGTTCCTGCGCCAGATCTGGCAGACCAGCCGCTGGCTGACCTTCAGCAGCATCGGCCTGCGCGTGCTGCGCGCGCTGATCCCGGTGGCCTCGCTGTACATCGGCAAGCTGATCATCGACGAAGCCATCCACCTGGTCGGGCAGTCGCCCGGCTTCGACGCGCTGGGCCAGGCGCTGGCCAGCGGCCGCTTGAACCGGCTGCTGGAGCTGCTGGGCCTGGAACTGGCGCTGGCGGTCGGCTCGGACCTGCTCGGGCGGCTGGTCAGCTATGCCGACACGCTGCTGTCGGAGCTGTTCAACAACGCCACCAGCGTGCAACTGATGGAACACGCCGCGCAGTTGGATCTGGAGGATTTCGAGGACCCCGAGCAGCAGGACAAGCTCGACCGCGCGCGGCGCCAGACCATGGGCCGGATGAACCTGATGAGCCAGCTGTTCGGCCAGGTGCAGGACGCGATCACCGTGGTCAGCTTCGCGATCGGCCTGGTCGTCTATGCGCCGTGGCTGATGGTGCTGCTGGCGGTCGCGCTGATCCCGGCCTTCGTCGGCGAAGCGCATTTCAACGCGCTGGGCTATTCGCTGAACTTCCAGTGGACCGCCGAGCGGCGCCAGCTCGACTACCTGCGTCAGGTCGGCGCCAGCGTCGAGACCGCCAAGGAAGTGAAGATCTTCAATCTGCACAGCTTCCTGATCGCGCGCTACCGGGCGCTGGCCGACCGCTTCTTCCAGGCCAACCGCGCACTGGCGCGCAAGCGCATGCTGTGGGGCACGCTGCTGGCCGCGCTGGGCACGCTGGGCTACTACGCCGCCTACGGCTACATCGCCTGGCGCACCGTGCGCGGCGACTTCAGCATCGGCGACCTGACCTTCCTGGCCGGCAGCTTCCTGCGCCTGCGGCAATTGCTGGAGGGGCTGTTGATCGGCTTCTCGCAGGTGGCCGGGCAGGCGCTGTACCTGGACGACCTGTACTCGTTCTTCCGCATCGTGCCGGAGATCCGCACCCGCCCCGGCGCGGCGCCGGTGCCGCGGCCGATCGCGCGCGGCTTCGTGTTCGAGAACGTCGGCTTCCGCTACCCGGACGCCGAGCAGTGGGCGGTGCGGCACCTGGACTTCGAACTGCGCGCCGGCGAGGTGCTGGCCCTGGTCGGCGAGAACGGTGCCGGCAAGACCACCCTGGTCAAGCTGCTGGCGCGGCTGTACGACCCGGACGAGGGCCGCATCCTGCTCGACGGCCGCGACCTGCGCGACTACGACCTCGACGACCTGCGCGCCAACCTCGGGGTGATCTTCCAGGACTTCGTGCGCTACCACCTCAGCGCCGGCGAGAACATCGGCGTCGGCCGGGTCGATTCGATGGGCGATGCGGCGCGCATCCGTGCCGCCGCGCAGCGGGCGATGGCGGCCGAGCTGATCGAAGGGCTGCCGAAGGGCTACGCGCAGGTGATCGGGCGCCGCTTCAAGACCGGCGTGGACCTGTCCGGCGGGCAGTGGCAGAAGATCGCCATCGCCCGCGCCTACATGCGCGACGCGCAGGTGATGATCCTGGACGAACCGACCGCGGCGCTGGATGCGCGCAGCGAGTTCGAGGTGTTCCAGCGCTTCAAGGAGCTGTCCGACAACCGCACCGCGGTACTGATCTCGCACCGCTTCTCCAGCGTGCGCATGGCCGACCGCATCCTGGTGCTGGCCGATGGCCGGATCGAGGCCAGCGGCACCCACGACCAACTGATGGCGCAGGGCGGCCGCTACGCGGAGCTGTTCGAACTGCAGGCCGCTGGGTATCGTTGACCCCCTGTCCGCCGCCTCCGCTCACCGCCATGTCGCCACGCTTCCGGTCCTGCCTGCTCGCCGTCGCCCTCGCCCTTCCCGTGGCCGCGACCGCGGCCGACACCGCTCCCGGGCCGTCGGACTACGCCGCGGCCAAGGCCCTGGCCGACCGCGACGAAGCCGCGTTGCCCGCCGCGCTGGCCGAGCGCCTGCAGGCGCTGCAGCGCGCCGCGCTGGACGAGGGCGTGGCCAGCTGCGCCACGCCGCGCCCGGACACCTCGCCGTTCGCCATCGTGGTCCAGCTCGGCGCCGACGGCAGCGTGGCCGCCAGTTGGCGCAACGGCACCACCCAGCTGGCCCTTTGCCTGGAGCGCTTCCTGCGCCAGCGCCCGCTGCTGGCGCCGCCGCAGGCGCCGCTGTACCTGTCCTACGAGCTGTCGTTCACCAAGTGACGCGTCCCGGGATGCACTGGCCCAAATGAGATTCCCTCTCATTTGAACCGGCATGGGGTAGAATGGCGGCCGTTCCTTCCCCATCGCGATCACGGCATGTCTTCCGCTTTTGGCCCCGAAACGGTGCTCGAAGTCCGTCACTGGACGGACGACTATTTCAGCTTCACCACCACCCGCAACGACGGCTTCCGCTTCGACAACGGCCAGTTCGTGATGATCGGCCTGGAGACGGAGACGCGGCCGCTGCTGCGCGCCTATTCCATCGCCAGCGCCAACTGGGAAGAGCGGCTGGAGTTCTTCAGCATCAAGGTGCCGGACGGCCCGCTGACCTCGCGCCTGCAGCACATCAAGCCCGGCGACGCGGTGCTGGTCGGCAAGAAGCCCACCGGCACCCTGCTGATCAGCGACCTGCACCCGGGCCGCCACCTGTACCTGCTCGGCACCGGCACCGGGCTGGCGCCGTGGCTGTCGGTGATCAAGGACCCGGAGACCTACGAGCGCTTCGACAAGGTGATCCTCACCCACGGCGTGCGCTTCGAGAAGGACCTGGCCTACCGCGACTATTTCGAGAACGAACTGCCGCAGCACGAGTTCCTCGGCGAGACCATCCGCGAGAAGCTGCTGTACTACCCGGCGGTGACCCGCGAGGACTTCCGCAACCGCGGCCGGCTCACCGAACTGCTGGAAAGCGGGCAGATGCAGCAGACCCTGGGCCTGCCGCCGCTGAACCCGGAACACGACCGCGCGATGATCTGCGGCAGCCCGCAGATGCTGGCCGACCTGCGCCAGACCCTGGACGCGCGCGGCTTCGTCGCCTCGCCGCGGATCGGTTCGCCGGGCCACTACGTGTTCGAGCGCGCCTTCGTCGAGAAGTGACGTAGCACCAGGCGTGCGCCGTCGATCGCGGCGGGCGCCCCTGTAGGAGCGGCTTCAGCCGCGACAGACGCTACGGGTAGCGTCTGTCGCGGCTGAAGCCGCTCCCACAGAAAAGCGGATCGATCTGGTTCAGCCCAGCGCACGCTCGATGTCCGCCGCCAGCGCTTCCGGCTTGTCGGTCGGCGCATAGCGCGCCAGCACCCGGCCGTCGCGGCCGACCAGGAACTTGCTGAAGTTCCACTTGATCGCGGCGATGCCGAGCAGGCCGGACTTCTGCTGCTTGAGCCAGCGCCACAGCGGATGCGCCGCGTCGCCATTGACCTGCACCTTGGCGAACATCGGGAAATCGACCTCGTAGGTCAGCGCGCAGAACCGCTTGATCTCGTCCGCGTCGCCGGGTTCCTGGTGGCCGAACTGGTCGCAGGGAAACCCCAGCACCACCAGCCCGCGCTCGCGGTAGCGCTGCCACAGCGCCTGCAGCCCGGCGTACTGCGGGGTGAAGCCGCACTTGGACGCGACGTTGACGATCAGCAGCACCTTGCCGGCGTAGTCGGCCAGCGGCTGCGCCTGCCCGTCCAACGTGGTTGCGGTGAAGGCGTAGGCAGTGGTCGGCGTGTCCATGGTTCCTCCTGGCGCGGCGCGCCGCAGCGGCGCTGGTTCGACGCGATGCTACGCGGTGGCCGTGGGCGTCGCCAGCAGGCCGGACTCCACGCGCAAGCCCGAGTCGCCCATGCCCGCGCCGGGCGACACACCACGCTGCCGGCGCGACACCCGCGCCAGCGCAGCCGTCCATGAGAGCGGACTGCATCAAGGTTCACACCAAATACCGCAAAGCCCAGAGAAGCAAGCATCTATGCTGCAGCGCTCCCATGGCTTTCGTCACGGGCCACGCCTGCCGGCCTGGGGTAGCCTGCCCGATCACCATGATTGCGGATACCGCTTGATGACCACCCGCCTCGCCCTCGCGCTCGCCGCCACGCTCGGACTCGCCATGCCCGCCTACGCCAACGCCGCCACGCCCGCCGCCTCGCAGGCGGCCACGCAGGCCAACCCGTTCTTCGCCGAAAGCCCGCTGCCGCTGCACTACCCGCAGTTCGACAAGATCAAGGACAGCGACTTCGCCCCGGCCTTCGACGCCGGCATGGCGCAGCAACTGAAGGAAGTGGACGCGATCGCGAACCAGAAGGCCAAGCCGACCTTCGACAACACCATCGTGGCGATGGAGAAGAGCGGCCAGGTGCTGGACCGCGCCACCACCGTGTTCTTCAACCTGGTCGGCGCCGACACCAACGACACGCGCAAGCAGCTGCAGGCCGAGTATTCGGGCAAGTTCGCCGCGCACCGCGACGCGATTTCGCTCAACCCCAAGCTGTTCGCGCGCATCCAGGCGCTGTACGACACCCGCGACCAGCTCGGCCTGGACGCGCAGAGCCTGCGCCTGGTCGAGAAGTACTACAGCGATTTCGTGCGCGACGGCGCCAAGCTCGGCGATGCCGACAAGGCCAAGCTCAAGGCGATGAACGCGGAGCTGGCCAAGCTCGGCACCCAGTTCAGCCAGAACGTGCTGGCCGAGGTGAATGCGTCCGCCGTGGTGGTGGACGACGTCAAGCAGCTCGACGGCCTGTCCGACGAACAGATCGCCTCGGCGGCCGAAGCGGCCAAGGCACGCAAGCTCGACGGCAAGTACGTGATCGCGCTGCTCAACACCACTGGCCAGCCGCCGCTGACCCAGCTCAAGGACCGCGCGCTGCGGCAGAAGATCTACGAAGCCTCGGTGTCGCGCGGCAGCCACGGCGGCAAGTACGACAACACCGCGCTGGTGTCGCGGATCATGAGCCTGCGCGCCGAGCGCGCCAAGCTGCTGGGCTACCCGAACCACGCCGCCTACTCGCTGGAAGACCAGACCGCCAAGACCCCCGAAGCGGTCAACGCGATGCTCGGCAAGCTGGCCCCGGCCGCGGTCGCCAACGCCAAACGCGAGGCCGCCGACCTGCAGGCGATGATCGACAAGGAACAGAAGGCGGCCGGCAAGCCGAGCTTCACCCTCGCCGCCTGGGACTGGGCCTACTACACCGAGAAGGTGCGCCAGGCCAAGTACGACTTCGACGAGTCCCAGCTCAAGCCCTACTTCGAACTGAAGAACGTGCTGGAAAACGGCGTGTTCTACGCCGCCAACCAGGAATACGGGCTGACCTTCAAGCAGCGCACCGACCTGCCGACCTACCGCGACGACCTGCTGGTGTACGACGTATTCGACGCCGACGGCAGCCAGTTGGCGATCTTCATCGCCGACATGTACGCGCGCGAATCCAAGCGCGGCGGCGCCTGGATGAATTCCTACGTGTCGCAGTCGGCGCTGACCGGCTACAAGCCGGTGGTCGCCAACCACCTCAACATTCCCAAGCCGCCGGCCGGACAGCCGACCCTGCTGACCTGGGACGAGGTCACCACCGCGTTCCACGAATTCGGCCATGCGCTGCACGGCATGTTCTCCAACGTGAAGTACCCCTACTTCTCGGGCACCAGCGTGCCGCGCGACTTCGTCGAGTTCCCCTCGCAGGTCAACGAGATGTGGGCCGACAACCCGGCCATCCTCAAGCACTACGCCAAGCACTACCAGACCGGCGCGGCGATGCCGCAGGCGCTGCTGGACAAGGTCGTGGCCGCGGCCAAGTTCAACCAGGGCTTCGCCACCACCGAGTACCTGGGCGCGGCGATGCTGGACCAGCGCTGGCACCAGTTGGGCGCCGGGCAGGTGCCGGCGGCGGCCGGGGTGATGGACTTCGAGGCCAAGGCGCTGGCCGCCGACGGCATCGCCTACCCGCCGGTGCCGCCGCGCTACCGCACGCCGTACTTCAGCCACATCATGGGCGGCTACGCGGCCGGCTATTACGCCTACATCTGGTCCGAAGTGCTGGACGCCAACACCCAGCAATGGTTCAAGCAGCATGGCGGGCTGAGCCGCGCCAACGGCGACCGCTTCCGCCAGACCCTGCTCTCGCGCGGCGGCAGCGTCGATGCGATGCAGCTGTTCCAGGACTTCGCCGGGCATGCGCCGAAGATCGAGCCGTTGCTGGAGAAGCGCGGCCTCACCCCGAGTGGCGGCGACGGCGCCACGCCGCAGGCGCCGGCCGGCAAGGACTGATCCACCGCAAGCGCACCACGACGCCGCCGCCCGCATCGCGGGCGGCGTCTTCGTTTGCGCGACGACGTGGGCGGCGCCACGCACACGGTGAGCGGCCCGCAACAGTGCTGGCCGACGCCGTCAGCCCGGACCGTCGATGCCGGCGAGCATTTTCTTGAGCAGCGTTTCCAGCTGCACCTGCTCGGCCTCGTCCAGGGCGGCGGTCTCTTCTTCCAGGAACCCGCACACCGCCGGCAGCATGCCTTCGATCAACGCGATCCCGGCCGGTTGCAGGGTCAGCGTGACCTTGCGCCGGTCGTCTGGACTGGCCGACCGCAGCAGCAGGCCCTTGCTGCACAGGCTGTCGGTCAGACGGGTGATGTTGGCCGGCTTCTCGCCCGCCGCCTCGGCCACTTCGGTCGGGGTGATGGACTGCCCGGGCGTGCCATACAGCATCATCAGGATCTCGTACTCCGGCGGGCTGAGGCCGTGCGCCTTGAGCAATCCGCAGGCATTGGCGTGGATGCGCTTGTACAGATGCTTGACGAGCCGCACCAGCACCGCCGGCTCGCGCGGGAAGGCGGGGTAGCGCTCACAGGTGAAGGCCACACGCCGCTCGGTCTGATCAAAACTTCCCATGGGGGATGGAATCGCACGTCGAGGGGTCGAGGCCGACAATGCTACCGGCTGTCGAGCGAAGGCGACCACCCGCCCGCGCTCAACGCGGGGCGCGGTATCCTCCCCGTACACCTTCGGGCGACAACAGCAACTGCCACAGCTGCGCGCGGCGGCAGCGGAAGGTGGCCATCGACCCGGCCAGGTAGAAGCGCCACATGCGCCGGAAACGCAGGTCGTAGCGCTGCGCATCCAGCCGCGGCCAGGCCGCCTCGACATTGTCGCGCCAGGCCTGCAGCGTGCGCTCGTAGTCGGCGCCGAAGTTGTGCCAGTCCTCGCACACGAAGCGGCCCTCCAGCGCCGCGGCGATCTGCGCGGCCGACGGCAGCATCGAATTGGGAAAGATGTAGCGCGCGATCCACGGGTCGGTGCGATGCCGCGACACGTTGCTGCCGATGCTGTGCAGCAGGAACAGCCCGTGCGGATGCAGGCAACGCCGCGCCCGCGTGAAGTAGCCGGGGTAGTTCTTGTCGCCGACGTGCTCGAACATGCCGATCGAGAAGATCGCATCGAAGCGCTCGTCCAGGGTGCGGTAGTCCTGCAGCCGGACCTCGATCGGCAGGCCGCGGCACAACCGCCGCGCGTAGTCCGCCTGCGCCTGCGACACGGTGACGCCGACGCCGGCCACGCCATAGCGCTCGGCGGCGAACTTCAGCGCCTCGCCCCAGCCGCAGCCGATGTCCAGCACGCGCATGCCCGGGCGCAACTGCAGCTTGCGGCAGACCAGGTCCAGCTTGGCCTCCTGCGCCGCGTCCAGGTCGCCGGCCGCGGCCCAGTAGCCGCAGCTGTAGACCAGGCGCCGGCCGAGCATCGCCTGGTACAGGTCGTTGCCCAGGTCGTAGTGGCGGCGTCCGACCTCGTAGCTGCGCTGCCCGCGCTGCAGGTTGAACAGGCGCGCGCGCAGCGCGTAGGCCAGATCGGCGATGCCGTGCACGCGCTGCTCGAGCCGGGCCTCGATCAGGCGCGCCAGCGTCGCGTCCAGCGCCGGCGCGTCCCACCAGCCGTCCATGTAGCTCTCGCCCAGGCCCAGCGAGCCCTGCGCCAGCACCCGCGCGTAGAAGCGCGGGTCGTGCACCGCGATGTCGTGGGCACGCGCGCCGCCGACGCGCACGTCGGCACTGGCGAGCAACTCGACGACACGGTGCTGCAGCGGCCCGGCCACGCCCGCACCGCTACGCCGCGAACAGCTCCGCGTATTCCGGCGCCACCAGCCCGCGCAGCACGCTGGCCGGGACATCCACCGACTGCGTGCCATCGGAATACGGCCCCACCTGGTACGGCGGGAACACGAAGCGCAACGCCACGATCTTGCCGGCGGCGTCGACCAGGGGCTGGAACTGGCGGAAGTTCTCCGCGCGCGGCTCGGTGCCCTCGGCGATCATCTTGTCGGCGCTGCGCACCTGCGCGTCGCGGTCCTCCGGCGGCACCTGCTCGGCATCCAGGCGCGTCTGCACGGTCTGCCGCAACTGCGTGGCAACGTAGCCGGCCACCTGCGTCCACGCCTTGGGATCGGGGATCAGCGTCTCGGCGGTGAGCATGCGCTGCTGCTGCGGCAGCCACACGAAGCGCGCCACCAGCGGTTCGCCATGGGCGCCGCCGGTGTAGCGGCTGCCGTCGGCGGCCACGGCCACCAGATCCGGCCGTTCCAGCAGCATCTCGAACTGCAGCGACAACTCGTAGGGCGCGCGCGGACGATCGTTGCCGAGGCCGCCCACCGCTTCCATCAACTCGCTGCGCGCGGCCTGCGCGTAGCGGCCGGCCGCCTCGGCCAGGCCCGGATAGCGGTTGATCGCCGGCGGGAAGGTGATGCCGACCACGTAGCTGGGGCTGTGTTCGATCACGTCCTTCAGCTCCACCGGTGCGGTCGCGACCGGCTCCGCCGGCGCGGTCGGCGCAGCGGCCGGCGGCGCCTGCGCCGGTTCGGCGGCGGGCGTGGCCGCCTCGCGCTTGCACCCGGCCACGGCCAACGCCGTCGCCAACGCCAGCGCGGTCCATCGCCAGCGCCTGTTCGATCCCGCCTGTGCCTTGTCCCTCACGTCCACTGCCCCTGTGTCCTGCTGTTGTGTGATGACGAATTATCGCGCCGGCGCCGCGCCGGCGCACTCAGCCGAGCAGATCGGCGTACTCGGGATGGCGCTGCAGGAACAGCGCCGCATACGCGCAGGCCGGGACCACCGTCATTCCCTGCGCCCGCGCATACTGCAATGCCGCCGTCACCAACCCAGCCGCCAGCCCGCGGCCGCCGATCGCGGTCGGCACGCCGGTGTGGGTGATGACCAGCCGGCCGTCCTGCACCAGGTAATCCAGTTCGGCCTCGTGCCCCTCCTGCTGCAGCGTGAAACGCTGCCGCTGCGGGTCGTGCGCGATCGGCGGATGGAAGGCAGCGTGCATGACCAGCCTCGTGCGGCGTGAGGCTGCAGTGTGGCCGCGCGCGCGAGGCGGGAATGTGAAGCCACGCGCCGCGCCGCGTCACCCACGGCCGACGCAGCGCGTCACTTCCCGTCCGCCACCGACCTGGCGAACGGCGGCCGCGCCGCGTGCGGCTGCGCACGCGGGCGCCCCATCGCTAAAGTTGCGCCGCCTGCGGCCGCTACCAGCGTGCGGCGGAGCGGAAACCTGGCATACGGCTTGCGAAGTCCGTCACGCTGCGAACGAACAGGGGCAATGACGCATGAGCGAACACGAACGGATCCATGGCGACCACGATGCGTCGTTGCTGGAAGGCCTGTACCAACTGGTGGTCAGCGGCCACACCCAGGGCTGGGAATTCGACCAGCTCAACAGCGAGGTCTACGACCGGCTGAAGCAGACCTACGCGCAGCTGGCCATCGGCAGCGCGCAGGTGCAGTTGCGCGGCCAAGAGGTCACCTGACCTCCGCGCGCCGCGCATCGGCCGCACCGCGCGGCCAAGGAAGACTGGCGACGGGCGCCAGGAGCGCCCGTCGCCGCGGCAGACCGGCCGCGCCGGCGGCCGACCACTCCCCTGCCGTCGCCCCCACGTGCAGTGCTGCGGAGCGGCCGCCCGTCAACCGCGGCCGAAGCGCGGCTGCGCCAACTGGCTGAGGAAGTGCTGCAGCACCGACGGCTCCATGATCAGCAGGAACATCACGCCGAACGCGGCACCGGCCAGGTGCGCGCTGTGGTTGACGTTGTCGCCGCCGCGGCGGTCCATCCAGATGCTGTAGCCGACGTAGAACACGGCGTACAGGATCGCGGGGATCGGGATCGGGATGAAGAAGAAATAGATCCCGGTCCACGGCGCCATCAGGATGTAGGCGAACAGCACCGCCGACACCGCGCCGGACGCGCCCAGGCTCATGTAGTTCGGATTCTTCTGGTTCTTCAGGTAGCTGGGCAGGATCGAGACCACCAGCGCCGCCAGGTAGAACAGCGGATACACCAGCAGGCTGCTGGTCAGCCGCTCCATCAGCCGCTCGATCGGGCCGCCGAAGAAGTACAGCGTGATCATGTTGAACAGCAGGTGCGGGAAGTCGGCGTGGATGAAGCCGTAGGTCACCAGGCGGTCGTATTGCCGGTGCCGGTCGATCGCCGGCGGCCACAGGATCAGCCGGTCGAGCAGGCGGCGGTTGTTGAACGCGGCCCAGGACACCAGCACGGTGAGGACGATCAGGACCAGATTGACGGGGGTGACGGACGGCATGCGGAGCCTCAGGCGGTGCGGTAGTGATCGACCATGCGGTAGCGGCGCGCGTACAGCCCGAACAGCAGCGCGGCGACCAGGGCGAAGGCGGCGAAGAAGAACATCAGGAACGCGGCTTCGCTGAGTCCGGTACTGCCGATGTGCGCGGTGACGGTGTCGTTGCGCACCGCCGCGTTGGACAGCAGCACCCACAGGTTGCCGACCGTGGTGGTCAGGTTCCAGAAGCTCATCACCACGCTCTTCATCGATTGCGGCGCCTGGCTGTAGGCGAACTCCAGCCCGGTCGCCGACACCAGCACCTCGCCGAAGGTGAGCAGCGCATACGGCAGGATCTGCCAGGCGATGGACAGCGCGTCGCCGCCATCCATCAGCACCTGCAGCGTGCCGACCACGATCCAGGCCAGGCCGCTGAAGGCGATGCCGGCGGTCATCCGCCGCAGCGCGGTCGGCTCGTAGCCGCGCCGGCGCAGCAGCGGGTACAGCACCAGGTTGTTGAACGGGATCAACAGCATCACCAGGGCCGGATTCAGCGCCTGCATCTGCGAGGCGCTGAACCATTCCGGCATGCGCATCTGCTGGCCCTGCAGCACCCAGGTCGAGGCCTTCTGGTCGAACAGCGAGAAGAACGGCGTCACCAGCGCGAACACCACCAGCACCCGCAGCACCGCGCGCACGCCGTCCACCGCCGCGTCCGGATGCAGCGCGCGGGCGCGCTCCAGTTGCCACCAGGTGCCGCCGCCGACGCCGGCCAGCAGCGACACCAGCGCCAGGCACAGGCAGATCACGATGCCCAGCGTCGGCACCAGCGCGGCGCTGGCCAAGGCCAGCGCCACCGCGACCACCGCCAGCGCCAGGCCCGGACGCCCCTTCCCCGGCGCCCGCGCCAGCAGCGCGCTGCGCACCACCTGGGCGAAGCCGTGCGGATCCTTCGGCGGCAACGGCACGCGCACGTAGCGGTGGCGCCCGGCCCAGAACACCAGCGTGGCCACGAACATCAGGATGCCGGGAATGCCGAACGCCCAGCCCGGGCCGAGGTTCTTCAGCGCCAGCGGGATCAGCAGCGAGGCGAACAGCGAGCCGAAGTTGATGATCCAGTAGAACGCGTCGAACACCACCTTGGCCAACTGCTTGTTGGACTGGTCGAACTGGTCGCCCATGAACGAGGCCACCAACGGCTTGATCCCGCCCGCGCCCAGCGCGATCAGGCCCAGGCCGAGGAAGAAGCCGTTGCGGTCGCCTTCGAACAGCGCCAGGCAGGCATGGCCGGCGCAGTAGACCAGGCTGAACCACAGGATGGTGCTGTACTTGCCGAAGAAGCGGTCGGCCAGCCAGCCGCCGAGCAGCGGGAAGAAATACACGCCGATCATGAAGCTGTGCATGATGTGCTTGGCCTCGGCCTCGCGGCCGGGCGCGGTCACTTCCTGCAGCAGCAGCGAGGTGATCAGGAACTGCACCAGGATGTTGCGCATCCCGTAGAAGCTGAAGCGCTCGCAGGCCTCGTTGCCGATGATGTAGGGAATCTGGCGCGGCATCCGCGCGCCGGCGCGTGCTTGCGCGCTCATGCGCGATTTCCCGTCGATGGTTCGCTCGTCACAGGCCCAGGTCCCGGCAAAATTTTCAGAAGGTTACCCGATCGTTGCAGGCGAATCGAACCGCCGCATGGCGCCCGCGCGGCGTACGGGTGCTTTCGCAAATGGCGCGCTGCACGCATCATGGGGGTCTGTCCCGAGACGATGCGGCGATGATCCGACCCTGGCTGGCCCCCTTCCTGCGATCGATGCTGCTGTGCAGCATGCCGGTGCTGGCCAGCGCCACGGACCTGAGCACCGACGCCGAGCGCAGCGGGTTCGCGCGCACCGGGCGCTATGCCGAGACCATCGCGCTGTGCGAGGCCTTCGCCCAGCGCTACCCGCGGGCGGTGCGCTGTTTCGATTTCGGCACCACGCCCGAGGGCCGGCCGATGAAGGCGCTGGCGGTGTCCACCTCCGGCGCGCTCGATGCCGACGCGGCGCGGGCGCGCAAGCTGCCGGTGGTGTTGATCCAGGGCGGCATCCACGCCGGCGAGATCGACGGCAAGGACGCCGGCTTCCTGGCGTTGCGCGAACTGCTCGACGGCAAGGCCGCGCGCGGCGCGCTGGACAAGCAGGTGTGGGTGTTCGTGCCGGTGTTCAACGTCGACGGCCACGAGCGCTTCGGCGCCTGGAACCGCCCCAACCAGCGCGGCCCGGAGCAGATGGGCTGGCGCACCACCGCGCAGAACCTCAATCTCAACCGCGACTACGTCAAGGCCGACGCGCCGGAGATGCAGGCGATGCTGCGCCTGGTCGGGCAATGGGATCCGCTGCTGTACGTGGACCTGCACGTCACCGACGGCGCGCAGTTCGAGCACGACGTGTCGGTGCAGGTGGAACCGCTGCACGCCGGCGACGCCGCGCTGCGCGGCGACGGCCTGCGCATGCGCGACGGCGTGCTCGCCGACCTCAAGCGCCAGGGCTCGCTGCCGCTGCCCTACTACCCCTCGTTCGTGGTCAACGACGACCCGGCCTCCGGCTTCGCCGACGACGTGGCCACGCCGCGTTTCTCGCACGGCTATTTCCAACTGCGCAACCGCTTCGGCGTGCTGGTGGAAACCCATTCGTGGAAGCCGTATCCACAGCGCGTGCGCATCACCCGCAACACCATCGTCTCGGTGCTGCAGCAGGTGGCGCGCAATGGCGCCCGCTGGCGCGCCGACGCGCTGGCCGCCGACGCGCGCGCGCAGCGCCTGGGCGGGCAGACGGTGGCGCTGGACTACCGCACCACCGAGGCCTCGCATCTGGTGGACTTCCGCGGCTACGCCTACACCCGCACGCTCTCGCCGGTGTCGGGCGCGCTGATGACCCGCTACGACGAGCGCACCCCGCAGATCTGGCGGGTGCCGCTGCGCGACCAGATCGTGCCCAGCGTCGAAGTGGTCGCGCCGCGCGGCGGCTATCTGGTACCGGCGGCGCGGTCCGCGCTGGTCGCGGCCAAGCTGCAACAGCACGGCATCGCCTTCCGCACCCTGGACCACGACGCCACCTTGCCGGTGCAGACCTTCCGCGCCGACGCCGCCAGCTTCGCCGCGCGCTCGTCCGAAGGCCACCAGCGGCTCAGCGTCGAGGGCAACTGGGCGCCGGAGACGCGCACGCTCGGCGCCGGCGCGCTGTTCGTGCCGATCGCCCAGCCCAAGGCGCGGCTGCTGATGGCGCTGCTGGAACCGCAGGCGCCGGACTCGCTGCTGCAGTGGGGCGAGTTCAACAGCGCGTTCGAGCGCGCCGAGTACATGGAAGACTATGTCGCCGAAGACGTGGCCCGGCAGATGCTGGCCAGCGACCCGGCGCTGAAGGCCGAGTTCGAGCGCAAGCTCGAGCAGGACGCCGACTTCGCCAAGGATCCGCATGCGCGGCTGGAGTTCTTCTACCGCCGCCATTCCTCCTGGGATGCGCAGTACCGGCTGTACCCGGTGATGCGCAGCGACGAAGCGCCCTCTTAGCGCCGACCGGTTCACCCCTCCCCCCAACTCCCACGATGCGATCTCCCTTAGCTGCCGAAGAGGCCTCACGCCCCGCTATGAAAACGTTTTCAGGACTCCTTTGCCTGGCGCTCGCGCTGGCCTGGCCGGCGTTCGCCGCGCCTGCGCCCGCGACCGACAAGGACGCACCCACGCTCAGCGTGGTCACGCTGAACCTGTACCACGACAAGCTCGACTGGCCGCAGCGGCGCACCCAGATCGTGCAGACCCTGCGCGAACTGCATCCGGACGCGATCGCGCTAGAAGAAGTGCTGCAGCACGACACGTTGCCCAACCAAGCGCAATGGCTGGCCGAGCAACTGGGCTACACCTGGTATTTCACCAGCGTCGATCCGCCCGGCGCCGCGCAGCGCTACGGCAACGCGCTGCTGACCCGGCGCCCGGTCCTGGCGCGCGAGCAGATCCGCCTGAACCCGCTCGACGACAGCCGCACGGCCGGACGCCTGCGCCTGGACGTGGACGGCCACGTGGTCAATCTCTACGTCACCCACCTGCACTGGACCGACGCCGGCGGCGCCTTGCGCGAACGCCAGTTGCAGGACCTGCTGGCCTGGGTCGACAAGACCGCGGACGGCGCCCCGTCGCTGCTGGCCGGCGACTTCAACGCCAGCGCCGACGCGCCGGAACTGGCGGCGCTGCGCAGCGGCTTCGGCGACAGCTACGGCAGCCTGCACGGCGCCAAGGACAGCCGCGCCGACAGCACCTTGAACCCGAAGTTCAATCCGTCCAAGCGCATCGACCATGTGTTCTTCCAGCGCGACAGGTTCGCGCCGGTGAGCAGCCGCATCCTGTTCCGCAAGCCGGATGCGAACGGCGTGTGGGCCTCGGACCACTTCGGCCTGCTCAGCACCCTGCGCCTGGTACCGGGCGTGCCAGCCGACCCGCAGCGTCCCTGGGCCGATCGCGGCCTGTCCCCGGACCGCCGCGCCGCGCTGCTGGTGCAGGCGATGACCCAGGACGAGAAGTTCCAGATGCTGCACAGCTACTTTGGCCTGGGCAAGGATGGCGGCCCGCTGCCGCCGGGCGCGCTCGGCTCGGCCGGCTTCGTGCCGGCGATCGAACGGCTCGGCATCGCCTCGCAGCAACTGGCCGACGCCGGCGTCGGCGTGACCAATCCGGGCAACGTGCGTCCCGGCGATTTCGCGACCGCGATGCCGTCCGGGCCGGCCACCGCCGCCACCTGGAACCGCGAACTGGCCTTTGCCGGCGGCGCGACCATGGGCCGCGAATCCTGGCAGCAGGGCTTCAACGTGCTGCTGGCCGGCAGCGTCAACCTGCAGCGCGACCCGCGCAACGGCCGCAACTTCGAGTACGCCGGCGAAGACCCGCTGCTGGCCGGCGTCATGGTCGGCGAGTCGATCCGCGGCGTGCAGAGCCAGCGCGTGGTGTCGACGATGAAGCACTTCGCGATGAACGACCTGGAGACCGGGCGCAATACCCACAGCGCCGACATCGGCGAACAGGCGATGCACGAATCGGACCTGCTGGCCTTCGAGCTGGCGCTGCAGATCGGCGAACCCGGTTCGGTGATGTGCTCCTACAACCGCATCAACGGCGTGTACGGTTGCGAGCACGACTACCTGCTCAACCGGGTGCTCAAGCAGGAGTGGAAATTCCCCGGCTACGTGATGTCCGACTGGGGTGGCGTGCACAGCGGCTCCAAGGCCGCGCTGGCCGGGCTGGACCAGCAGTCGGCCGGCGAAGTGTTCGACAAGGCGGTGTACTTCGACGAGCCGCTGCGCCTGGCGGTGGCCGGCGGCACGGTGCCGCAGGCGCGCCTGGACGACATGGTCCGGCGCATCCTGCGCGCCTTCATCGCCACCGGCAGCTTCGACCACCCGCCGCAGCGGCAGCCGATCGATGCCGAGGCCGGCGGCCGCGCCGCGCAGCGGGTGGTCGAGGAAGGCACCGTGCTGTTGCGCAACGAGCGGCAGACGCTGCCGCTGCCGCGCACGCTGCGCCGCATCGCGGTGATCGGCGGCCATGCCGACAAGGGCGTGATCGGCGGCGGCGGCTCGTCGATGGTCGGGATCACCGTCAACGGCGGCAACGCGGTGCCGGGCATCGCCCCGACCACCTGGCCGGGCCCGGTGATGTTCCATCCGTCCTCGCCGCTGCAGGCGCTGCGCCAGGCCTTGCCGGACGCGCGGATCGACTACGCCAGCGGCGACGACGTGGCCGCGGCGGCCAAGCTCGCGCGCGGCGCCGAGGCGGTGATCGTGTTCGCCACGCAGTGGTCGGCCGAATCGGTGGACCTGCCGGACATCAAGCTGCCCGGCAAGCAGGACGCACTGATCGCGGCGATGGCCAAGGCCAATCCGCGCACGGTGGTGGTGCTGGAAACCAACGGCCCGGTGGCGATGCCGTGGCTGCAGCAGGTGCCGGCGGTGCTGGAAGCCTGGTACCCGGGCATCCGTGGCGGCGAAGCGCTGGCGCGGCTGCTGCTGGGCGAAGTCAACCCGTCCGGGCGCCTGCCGGTGACCTGGCTGCGCGACGTGGCGCAGTTGCCGCGGCCGTCGATCCCGGGGCTGGGCTTCAAGCCGGCGCAACCGCCCGGCGCCAACGTCGACTACGACATCGAAGGCGCCAACGTCGGCTACCGCTGGTTCGCCGCGCGCGGCCTGGAGCCGGTGTACGCGTTCGGCCACGGCCTGTCCTACACCCGCTTCGACTACGCCAACCTGAGCGTGCAGGTGGACGGCAGCAACGTGATCGCCAGCTTCGACGTGCGCAACAGCGGCGAACGCGAAGGCGCCGACGTGCCGCAGCTGTACCTGCGCCTGCCGCAGGGCCGGCACACGCCGATCCGCCTGGTCGGCTGGGACAAGCTCACGCTCAAGCCCGGCGAAACCCGCCGCGTCAGCATCGTCGCCGAGCCCAGGACCCTGGCCGACTACGATCCGGCGCAGCGTCAGTGGCGCATCGCCGCCGGCGACTACGAACTGGTGCTGGGCCGCTCGGCGACGCAGGCCGAGGCCACCGCGCCGCTGCGCTTGCAGGAAACCGTGCTGCCGCGTCCGTGACGCCGGTTGCGTGCACGCGCCATGCGGCGCGTGCACGCAGCTCGCATCAGCATGCCGCTGGTCGGCGTGGATCGGTTTTTCGACACGCGTCCCGGTCGAAGCCACCACGCACCTTGGAGCCGCGCCCTCGCCCGGGCGGCGGCGCGATGCATGCGGGCGCCCGGTCCGGCGCCCGCACAGCATGCCGCAGCCGTTGCGGCCTGTTCGCCGCGGCGAACGCGGGAAGCGTCACGCGACCACGATGGCCGCGGCCTCGCGCGCCCCGCGCCCTACACACGACACTGAGCCCGCTGCCCCTAGCATCCTGCGCATGATGGGCACACCACGACAATGGCAGCGCCTGGGCTGGCTGCTGCTGGCCCTGGCCGCCGCTGCGCGTGCGCAAGCGCCGTCCGATCCCCCGCCCGCGCCGCCCGGCGCCGCGCTCGACGTGGTCAGCCTCAATCTGGACCAGGACCGCGACGACTGGCCGGCGCGCCGCGTGCGCCTGGTCGAGGTGCTGCAGCGCCTGCGACCGGAGGCCATCGCATTGCAGGAAGTGCTGCAGACCCCCGACCTGCCGAACCAGGCGCAATGGCTGGCGGCGCAACTCGGTTACCACTGCCATTTCATCAGCCCGGATCCGCCGAGCCGGCCGCAGCGGCGCGGCAACGCCCTGCTGACCCGGTTGCCGGTGCTGGAGGAGGCGGAAACCCTGCTGCATCCGTTCGAGGACTACAGCGTGGCCGGGCTGGTGCGCGTGGACCTGCACGGGCAAGCGGTGAACCTGTACTTCACCCGCCTGCACGCCACCCGCGACGGCGGCGCCAGCCGGCGCGAGCAGGCCGACGACCTGATGGCGTGGATCGACGCCACCGCCGAGGGCGTGCCGTCGCTGCTGGCCGGCGGCTTCTTCGCCGCCGCCGACGCGCCGGACCTGGCGCCGCTGGCCGCGCGCTTCGCCGACAGCGACGCGCGCCTGCGCCGCGCGCGCGCCGATGCGCCGCGCAACGGCCTGGATCCGCGCGTGTTCGCGCTCGCCGCGCAGGCCGACCATGTGTTCTTCGAACCCGCGCGCTTCCGTCCGCTGCGCAGCGCGCCGCTGCTGCCGCGGACAGCGGGCGCGGCACGCGCGGCCACGCCGCGCGGCTTGCTGGTGAGGGTGCAGCCGCTGGATCCGCCGCCGGCGGACGCGCTGCCGCCGCTACCGATGCCGTGACGCCGCGCAGGCGCCGACGGCGTGGCGCCCGCTACAGATCGATGATGCCGCGCTTGAGCGCGATCGCCACCGCATGCGTGCGGTCGCGCGCGCCGAGCTTGCACAGGATGTTCTTCATGTGCGCCTTGACCGTTTCCTCGGCGATCGCCAGCAGCGCGGCGACGGCCTTGTTGGAATTGCCCGCGGCCACGCTGCGCAACACCTGGATCTCGCGCGCGGACAGGCTGTCGCCGAGCAGGTGTTCGGCGATGTCCGCGGCCACCTCGGCCTGCACCTGGCGGCGCCCGTGGTACACCGCGCGCACCGTCTCGACCAGTTCGCGGCGCAGCGCGCTCTTGAGCAGGTAGCCGCTGGCGCCGGCTTCCAGCGCGCGCACCGCCTGCACGTCGCCGCGCGAGGCGGTGACCACCACGATCCGCGCCTGCGGGAATTCCTTGCGCAGCGCGACGATGACGTCGATCCCGCTCATGCCGGGCAATTGCAGGTCCAGCAGCACCAGGTCCGGCCGCAGCGCGCGGTAGGCCTGCAGCGCCTGCAGGCCGTCGGCCGCCTCGCCGACCGGCAACAGGTCCGGCTGCGCCGACAGCACCGCGGCGATGCCGTCGCGCAGCAGCGGATGGTCGTCGACGACGAGGATGCGGATCGGCACGGACGCTACGTCGCTCACTGCATGGTGTTCCGGACAGCCCATTGGCGCAGGCGGCACCATAGCCGGTTTCGCGCCGGTTCGCGGTAGGCGCGGTGCGCGGGCAGGCGCAGATTGAGTTCGGTGCCCATGCCCGGCCGCGACCACAGGTCCAGCCGCGCCTGGATGCGCCGCGCGCGCTCCTGCATGCCGGTCAGCCCCCAATGCCCGGCGCGGCCGCCGGCGGCCAGCACCTGCGGCGCGATGCCGCGGCCATCGTCACGAAAGCGCAGCCGCAGCGCGTCGCGGCCGTAGGCGATCTCCACCTCGATGCGGTTCGCCTGCGCATGGCGGAACGCGTTGAGCAGCGCCTCGCGGCCGAGCTGGTACAGCTCGTCGTCGACCAGCGGCTGCAGCGCCACCGGCGTGCCTTCGACCAGTACCCGCCGCTGCACCTGCGTCCGCGCGCCGAGTTCCTCGAGCATCGCGGCGAAGGCGGCCGGCAACAGGTCGGTGCGGCCGGCGCTGGCGCGCAGGCCCTCGACCCGGTCGCGGCCCTGCTCCATCGCCTGTTCGGCGCGATCGAGCGTGCTCTCCAGGTCGCGCCGCAGCGGCGCGTCGCGCGGCAGCGCGCCCAACGCCGCGTGGGTCTGCAGGATCAGGCCCTGGTAGCCCTGCAGCAGGGTGTCGTGCAACTCGCGGGCGATGCGCTCGCGTTCCTGGAAGCGCTCCTCCAGCCGCAGCCGCAGGCGCCGGCCCAACTGGCGCATGCGCAACAGGTACAGCGCCCACAGCGCCAGCAGCAGCGCCAGCGCGCACAGCCCCCAGAACGCCGGGGTCTGCACGAAGCGCGGCGCGATGGCCAAGCGCAACGTGGCGCCGCGCGTGTTCCACACCCCGTCGTTGTTGGCCGCAATCACCCGGAAGCGATACTGGCCCGGGCGCAGGTTGGTGTAGAAGGCCTCGCGGCGCGTGCCGGCGTCGCGCCAGGTCTCGTCCACGCCGTCCAGGCGGAAGCGGAAGCGCATGCGCTCGGGCGCGGTCAGGCTGGTCGCGGTGTAGGCGATCTGCAGCCGGGTGGTGCCCTTGGGCAGCGCCAGCGCCGCGCGCAACGGCATCGGTTGCTCGTTGGCCGACAGCGCGCGCACGAACACCTGCGGCGGCCAGGGATTGCGCCGCAGGTGGCGGCTGTCGATCCAGGCCAGGCCCTGGCTGGTGGCCAGCCACACCACCCCGTCGCCATCGCGCGCGGCGGTGCTGCCGAGGCTGGCCTGCACGGCCACGCCGGGCAGGCCGTCGGCGGCGTCGTAATAGGTCGGATGCAAGGCCACGGCAGCGTCGCCGAGCGCCGCGTCGAGTTCGCCGCGCGGCAGTCGCGCCACGCCGGCGGCGCCGTTGAACCACAGCGCGCCGTCGTCGGTCTCGGCGATGCCGGTGATGCCGCGCAGGCCCGGCGCGCGCGCCGGCGGCAGCGTCACGAAGCGGTCGCCGCGCCATTGCGCGACGCCCAGCTCGCCGGCGACCAGCAGCGCGCCGCGATCGGCATGCAAGGTGTTGATGCGGCCGACCTGCAGCCCGTCGCCGGCGGCGAACGCGCGCACCCGGGTGCCGTGCAGTTGCCGCACCTGCCCGGACGGATAGCCGAACCAGTAGCGCCCCTGCGCGTCCTCGGCGATCGCGGTGCAGGTGTCCTGCGGCAACCGCGCCTGGCGCACCCACTCGCCGGCGTGGTAGCGGAACACGCCCTCGCCGGCGAACGCCGCCCAGGCGTCGCCAGCGCGATCGGACAGGAACGCGCGCACCCGCCGCGCCTGCAGCCCGGCCGGCAAGGCGGCCTCGATGCGCTGCCCATGCTGCAGGCGCACGATGCCGGCGCCGCCCAGGCGCCAGCCGCTGTCGCGCAGCCGCGCGTACTCCTGCGCCAGCGGCGCGCCGCGCAGCAGCCGCGCGGCGGCGGCGGCATCGGCGCGGAATGCGCCCTGCGTGTCGGTCACCAGCACGCTGCCGTCCGGCTGCGCCTGTACCTCGACCTCACCGGACGCGGCGCCGGGCTGGCCGGGCAAGGCCATCACGTTGCGGTGGCGATAGCGATTGAGGCCGAGCGTGGAGCCGACCCAGACGTTGCCCTCCCTGTCCTCCAGCACCGGCGCGGCGGCGTCGGAGGCCAGGCCGCCGTCGCGGCGGAACGGCTCCAGCCGCGGCGCGTTCGGATCGTCCAGCAGCACCCGCACCACGCCGCGCGCCTGGACGTCGGACAGCCACAGGCTGCCGTCGCGGGCGAACAGCATGCGCCGTGCGGTCAGCGCACGCAGCGCCGGCGCGGCCTGGCGCGCGGCGGGCGGCAGCGCCGCGCCGTCGGTGCCGGTGATGGCGCGGGTGCCCTCGCGCCGGTCCGACAGCCAGATGCGGCCGTCCGGGTCTTCCGCCAACACCGCGTACAACGTGGTGGCGACGCCGGTCGGCTCGAAGCGGCGCGCGCCCGGCGGCAGACGCAGCACGCTCTCGCCGCTGCACACCCACAGCACGCCACGGCGATCGCGCAGCACCCAGTCGGCGCGCGCGGTGGGATAGCCCCAGTCGGCGCCCACGCGCTGCCAGCGGCGGCCGTCGAAGCGCGCCAGGCCGCCCCAGGTCGCCGCCCACAGCGCACCGCGCCGGTCCGCTTCCAGGCGCACCACCGGGCCGTCCGGGAAGCCTTCGGTCGCGCCGTACTGTTGCAGTCGGCCGTCGTGCAGCAGGCTGGCACCGCCATCGAAATAGCCCAGCCACATGCGCCCATCCGACAACACGGTCAGGGCGGTCACGTTCTGCGACAGCAGGCGCGCGCCCTGCGGCGGTTCGCGGCGTTCGAAGCGCTCGCCATCGAAGCGGTACAGGCCGAAGCCGGTGCCCATCCACAGATACCCGTCGGCCGACTGCGCCAGCGCCCACACGTCCGCCGGCGCGCCCTGCTCCACCCGCCAGGCGGTGTTGTGCAGCGGCGTCGGCGGCGGCGCGGCCGCGACCGGCGGCGCCACGAAGGCCAGGCCGAGCCCCCACAGAGCGCATGCCCAACGCCGTCCTCGCAGACTTCGCACTGCGCTTCCTCTGCCTCGCAAGATTGGGGGAAAACCGGATTCTCGGCAGCGCCGCGGACCGCGCCAACACCCCGATCGGGGGATGACGCGCTGCCCCGTATACGGCTAGGCCGGTCCGCCGCGGCGGCCGTAGCCTGGCGCCATGCAACGACTCTACTCCATGTTTCCCGGAGGCAGCGCAGGACTCGGGCTGCTGGCGCTGCGCCTGTTCCTGGCGCTGAGCCTGTGGCCGGCCACCGCCAGCGACGCATGGGCGCTGCTGCCGTCATGGCGCTGCGCGGCGTTGGCGCTGGCGCTGTGCGCCGCCGCCGGCGCGCTCACCCCGCTGGCCGCAGGGCTGGCCTGCGCGGTGCCGGCGCTGTCGTGGTGGCATGGCCACGCCGCCGCGCACGGCGCGCTGCTCGCGGCGCTGCCGGCGCTGGCGCTGGCGCTGCTCGGGCCGGGCGCCTATTCGCTGGACGCGCGCTGGTTCGGCCGCCGCCTGCTGGTGCTGCCGCGCGACCCGCCGCCACCGCGGCCTCCCCCGAACGGGTGAGCCCGCGCTCTGCCGGAATGGGGTGGCTGCGGCGGCCGACCGCAGCCAGCATGGATCGCGTCGCGACGGCGGGTTCCCGCGCGTGCCGCAGGCGCGCGTCGAGCGCCCGTGCGCGCGTCCGGCACTTCCCAGGAGACACGCCATGCCCCGTTCCCCCGCTCCCGCCTCGCGTTCCGGCGCTGCCGACCGGCCCACCGCCGCCAGTACCGCCACTCCCGCCAACAAGGGCCTGCGCCCGTCCGCGCTGGCGCGCGCGCAGCACTACATCGATCATCATCTGGCCGAGCGCATCGGCCTGGCCGACATCGCCAATGCCGCCTGCGTCAGCCGCTACCATTTCGCGCGCATGTTCCGCCTGAGCACCGGCCACAGCCCGATGCAATACCTGTTGCAGCGGCGGATCGAACGCGCCCGGCAACTGTTGCGCAGCGGGCGCCATTCGGTCGGCACCGTGGCCCACGAACTGGGCTTCTTCGACCAGAGCCATTTCGTCAACAGCTTCCGCCGCGTCACCGGCGCCACGCCGGGCTGGTATGCCCGGCACAATCGAGACGCCGCCGCATCCAAGGACGCGCGCAGCGTTCCCGAGCACAGCGCGCGCGCTGCCGCCACGGCCTGCGTTCCGGCGGCCTAGGCTGGACGCCGCGCAACGAAGAGGCCGGGCGCGAGCCCGGCCTTGCGTTCGCCCTCTATGCGCGCGCGATCAGCCGATCGCGGCGTGGTAGCGGCGCTCCACTTCGTTCCAGTCGACCACGTTGAAGAACGCGCCGATGTAGTCCGGACGACGGTTCTGGTACTTCAGGTAGTACGCGTGTTCCCACACGTCCAGGCCCAGGATCGGGGTGTTGCCCTCGAACAACGGGCTGTCCTGGTTGGCGGTGCTCTCGACCACCAGCTTCTTGTCCGGGGTCACGCTGAGCCAGGCCCAGCCGCTGCCGAAGCGGGTCAGCGCGGCCTTGGTGAAGGCCTCCTTGAACTTGTCGAAGCCGCCGAGTTCGCCGTCGATCGCCTTGGCGACGTCGCCGCTCGGGTTGCCGCCGGCATTGGGCGCCATCACCGTCCAGAACAGCGAGTGGTTGGCGTGGCCGCCGCCGTTGTTGCGCACCGGACCCTGCAGGTTCTCCGGCAGCGACTTCAGCTTGGACACCAGTTCCTCGACCGGCAGATCGGCGTACTCGGTGCCTTCCAGCGCGGCGTTGACGTTGTTGATGTAGGTCTGGTGATGCTTGGTGTGGTGGATTTCCATCGTCTGCGCATCGATGTGCGGTTCCAGCGCGTCGTAGGCGTAAGGCAGTTTGGGGAGGGTGTAGGCCATGCGGTTCTCCTGGACATTCGCCCGGCGGAAGGACGGGCGTTGCGTGATGAATGGTAGGGACGACCGGCGACCTTACCAAGACCGCGGCGGGGGAAACATCGTCCCAAGCCGCGGCGGCGGCACCCGGCCGGCAGCGCGAATCGGCGCCTACCATGCCTGAAACGCCGGTTAGTCGCGCGTGAACCGAGTGCAATGCGCTCGGCAACGCGTGTTTAGACCTGGAACAGGCGCGCTCGCCCATACTGTGCCGCGCTGGCGCAGTTCGGCGCCGTACCCCACGTTCCTGCAGGAGTCTCCATGCGCAAGCCCGTGCTGTTGATCGCCGCGATCGTGCTGCTGGTCGGCGGTCTGTGGGGCATCCGCGGCCTGCAGCATCCGCCCCCGCCGCAGTTCGCCCCGTCGCTCGGCGCCGAGACACGACAGACGCCGTACGCCCCACCCGGCGCGCCGGCGCAGGCGCCCGCCGCCGACGCGCCATCGCTGCCGGCGTTCCTGCCGCCGGAGGCGCGCGCCACCGTCGCCCTGATCCAGCGCGGCGGCCCATTCCCGCACCGCCAGGACGGCAGCGTGTTCGGCAATCGCGAGCGGCGCCTGCCCGCGCAAGCGCGCGGCTATTACCGCGAATACACCGTGGACACGCCAGGCCTGTCGCATCGCGGCGCGCGGCGCATCGTCACCGGCGGCAACCCGCCGCAGGTCTGGTACTACAGCGACGACCACTACGACAGCTTCCGCGCCTTCCAGGTCGCGCCCGCGGGGACGACGCGATGAGTGGCCTGCCGTTCGCCCTCGACCTTGCCGATCCCACCGCATCCGGCGTGTATCGCGTCGCCAATCGCGATCTGGACAGCGTGGCCGCGCTCGGCCGCGGCGCCGGCCTGCGGTTGTGCCGGATCGACCTGCATGGCTGCACCGGCAAGGCGATGCTGCTGATGCGGCTGGCCGCGCAACTGGATTTCCCGGCCAGCTTCGGCCGCAACTGGGATGCGCTGAACGATGGCCTGCGCGACCTGTCGTGGCTGCCGACCACGCGCGGCTATGCGTTGCTGCTGGAGGACGCCGGTGCGTTGCAGGCGCGGGCCCCCGAGGACGTCGACGTGCTGCTGCAGATCCTCGACGAGGTGGCCGCCGCGTGGGCGCAGGACGGTCTCAGCTTCGTCGCGTTCCTGGGCGGCAGCCAGGATCCGGACGCAGTTGCCGATCCCGATTGACCGCACCATCGACCGCGCTCCGTAGAACGGCTTCCGCCGCGACGCCTTCCGAAACCGGACACTCCACCGCTGCGCTCGTCGCGGTTGAAACCGCTCCTACAAAAACCTCGGCTCGCCGGCTGGGTGCACTGTGGCAGGGGCTGCGCTCCCCGCGACGGAAGGCGCTCCCACAGCGGCACTGCGATCGCCGCCGAGTGCACTGTAGGAGCGGCTTCAGCCGCGACAGACGCCATCGGTCGCCCGTCGTCCGCGGTACGTCATGCATCGTGTCGCGGCTGAAGCCGCTCCTACGGAAAAGCGCGTGATCTGCGGCGTTCTCCGTGGCCGTTCACCCGTCCAGTTCGCTCCACCGCGCATACGCCGCATCCAGCTCCGCCTGCGCCTGGCTCAGCGCCTGGGTATGCGCGTTCACCCCGGCCGCATCGCGCTGGTAGAACGCCGGCTCGGTCATCGCCTCGGTCAGCGCCGCGACCCGCTGTTCCAGCGCCTCGATCCGCGCCGGCAGTTGTTCCAGTTCGCGCGCGTCCTTGTAGCTGAGCTTGCGCTTGGCCGGCACGGCCGCCGGTGTCGCGGCGGCCACCGGCGCGGTCGCGGCGGCGGTGGCCGAGGCCTTGGCCACCGCCATCGCGCTGACCGGCGGCGCGCCACGCTGGCGCACCCAGTCGCTGTACCCGCCGACGTATTCGCCGATGCGGCCATCGCCTTCCATCACCATGGTCGAGGTCACCACGTTGTCGATGAAGTCGCGGTCGTGGCTGACCAGCAGCAAGGTGCCGGTGTAGTCGCCCAGCAGCTCTTCCAGCAGCTCCAGGGTTTCCACGTCCAGGTCGTTGGTCGGCTCGTCCATCACCAGCAGGTTGGACGGCTGCGCGAACAGCCGCGCCAGCAGCAGGCGGTTGCGCTCGCCGCCGGACAGGCGGGTGATCGGCGCGCGCGCGCGCTCCGGGGTGAACAGGAAGTCCTGCAGATAGCCGTGCACGTGCTTGCGCTTGCCGTTGACCTCGATGAAGTCGCGGCCCTCGGCCACGTTCTCGATCGCGCTCCAGTCCTCGCGCAGGGTCGCGCGGTACTGGTCGAAATAGGCCACCTGCAGGTTGGTGCCGGCGCGCACCTCGCCGCTGCCGGGGGGCAGTTCGCCCAGCAGCAGCTTCAGCAAGGTGGTCTTGCCGCTGCCGTTGGGGCCGATCAGGCCGATGCGGTCGCCGCGCAGGATGGTGGTGGAGAAATCGCGCACCATGGTCCGCGTGCCGAAGGCGAAGTTCAGGTCCTTGGCCTCGATCACCTTCTTGCCGGACGACTCGCCCTGCGCGGCCTCCATGCGCACGTTGCCGCCGAGTTCGCGGCGCTGGGTGCGCTCGCGGCGCATCGCTTCCAGGCGCCGCACGCGGCCCTCGTCGCGGGTGCGCCGCGCCTTGATGCCCTGGCGGATCCACACCTCTTCCTGCGCCAGCAGCTTGTCGAAGCGCGCGTTCTCCTGCGCCTGCGCGTTGAGCCGCTCCTCGCGGCGGCGCTCGTAGTTGGCCCAGTCGCCCGGCCAACTGGTGACCTGGCCGCGGTCGATCTCGACGATGCGCGTGGCCAGCGCGCGCAGAAAACGCCGGTCGTGGGTGACGAACACCACGCTGCCGTTCCAGCCCTTCAGGAACACTTCCAGCCAGTCGATCGCCTCGATGTCCAGATGGTTGGTCGGCTCGTCCAGCAGCAGCAGGTCCGGCGCCGAGACCAGCGCGCGCGCCAGCAGCACGCGCCGCTTCATGCCGCCGGACAGCCGCGCGAACTCGGCGTCGCCGTCCAGGTCGAGCCGGGTCAGGGTCTCGTTGACCCGCTGGTCCAGCGCCCAGCCGTTGGCGCCGTCGATCTTGGACTGCACCGCGCCCAGCGCATCGCCGTCGAACTCGGCGGCATGGCTGAGCCGGTGGAACTCGGCCAGCCAGTGACCGAGCTCGCCCAGGCCGTCGGCGACCACATCGAACACGCTGCCGGCGGCGCCGTGCGGCACCTCCTGCTCCAGCCGCGCGATGCGCACGCCCTGCTGCACGCGGATCTCGCCGTCGTCGGGCTTCAATTCCCCTGCGATCAATTTCATCAGGGTGGATTTGCCGGCGCCGTTGCGGCCGATCAGGGCGATGCGTTCGCCCGGTTCGATCGACAGGTCGGTCTTTTCCAGCAACAAGGGGCCGCCGACGCTGTAGTCGAGGTTCTGCAGAGTAATGAGAGGCATTGGGCTATTGTACGTGGATGCGCTCGTCGCCGAACCCGAACGCCGCGCCGGCCACGCGCGGCGGCCACCGCCGCCGTACCCTGCGCATCGCGGTGGAGCGGATCGAGGCGCGGTTCGGCGCCGGCAACCTCGACGATGCCTGCGATGCGCTGATCGCACTGCTGCGGACATGCTGCGGCGATCAGGGCTACCGGGTGGCGTTCGAGCTCGACACCCGCCATCCCAACCCCTGGTTCCATCGCCTCCTGCTGCACCTGGACGACGGGCCGGCGGATCTGGCGCCCGGTGCCGGCGCAGCGGCCGGGATCGCCGACAGCAGCTACCGCGCCTTCGAGCGCGAGGTGGCGGCGCTTGGCCTGGCAGCGGACGCCGATTAGGTCGATCGGCAACCGCTAGACTGCGCCCACCCCACGCCTGGACCCACCCCGTTGCCCGCCGTGCCCTCGTCCCGTCGCCGCCGTGCCGCAGCCGCCGGCCGGAGCCCGTTCCGGCGATGACCGCGCTCGCGATCCTGCCCGGCCTGGACGGCACCACCGCGTTGCTGGGCGCATTCGTCGCCGAAGCCCGGCGTCACTTCGCGCAGGTCACGGTCGTGGGGTATCCAGGCGACCGGCCGGCGTCGTACGCGGAACTGGAGCAACTGGCGCGGCAGGCATTGCCGCGGCGCCGTTGCGTCCTGCTGGGCGAATCGTTCTCCGGCCCCATCGCCGTGTCGATCGCGGCGCGCCCGCCCGCGCAACTGGTCGGGTTGGTGCTGTCCACCACCTTCGCGCGCAATCCGGTCCCGCTACTGGCTCCGTTCGCGGCGCTGACGCGGTTCGCCCCGGCGCGCCAGCTCCCGCGCAGTGCGCTGCGCTGGTCGCTGCTGGGACGCTGGGCCACGCCCGCCATCGAAGCGCAGCTCGCGCAAGCGCTTGGCCAAGTCGCGCCGGCGGTGCTGCGCGCGCGAGCGGCCAGCGCACTGCGCGTCGATGTCAGTGCCGAGCTGGGCGCCATCGCGGTGCCCACGCTGTATCTGCGCGCCAGCCACGACCGCTTGATGCACCCGTCGGCGGGCGACCTGATCCTGGGCCGCGTCGCCGGCGCGCGCCGCGTGGACCTCGCCGGTCCGCACCTGCTGCTGCAGACCGCCCCCGCCGCCAGCGCGCGTGCCATCGCCGACTGGTTCGCCACGGTGGCCTGAGCCGGCGATCGTCCGTCGAAGCCGCTGCAGGGCCGTTTGCGTCCGTTTCGGAGAACGGCCACAACGCGCTCCACCGGGCATCCCGTCGCGGCTGAAGCCGCTCCTACACGAGCACCGTGCGACGGCCGGCACGCGCGGGATCGCCCCATCCCGAATCCCCACTCCCGAATCCCCGCCGTTCAACGGCTAAAATGTCGCATGAACGATTTCACCACCCTCGCCCTCTCCCCGGCGCTCGCGCCCGGCATCGATGCGCTCGGCTACACCGCGATGACCCCGGTCCAGGCGCAGAGCCTGCCGCCGATCCTGGCCGGCCGCGACGTGATCGTGCAGGCCCCCACCGGCAGCGGCAAGACCGCCGCGTTCGGCCTGGGCCTGCTGCAGAAGCTGGATCCGGCGCTGACGCGCGCGCAGGCGCTGGTGCTGTGCCCGACCCGCGAACTGGCCGACCAGGTCGGCAAGCAGTTGCGCAAGCTGGCCACCGGCATCCCCAACATGAAGCTGGTGGTGCTGACCGGCGGCATGCCGCTGGGCCCGCAACTGGCCTCGCTGGAAGCGCACGATCCGCAGGTGGTGGTGGGCACGCCCGGCCGCATCCAGGAGCTGGCGCGCAAGCGCGCCCTGCACCTGGGCGGGGTGCGCACGCTGGTCCTGGACGAGGCCGACCGCATGCTCGACATGGGCTTCGAGGAACCGATCCGCGAGATCGCCAGCCGTTGCGACAAGCACCGCCAGAGCCTGCTGTTCTCGGCCACCTTCCCCGAGGCGATCCGCGCCCTGGCGCGCGAGCTGCTGAAGGAACCGGCCGAGGTCACCATCGAAGGCGCCGACAGCGCGCCGGAGATCGACCAGCAGTTCTTCGAGGTCGATCCCACCTACCGGCAGAAGGCGGTGGCCGGCCTGCTGCTGCGCTTCACCCCCGAATCCAGCGTGGTGTTCTGCAACACCCGCAAGGAGGTCGACGAGGTCGCCGGCTCGCTGCAGCAGTTCGGCTTCTCGGCGCTGGCGCTGCATGGCGACATGGAGCAGCGCGACCGCGACGAGGTGCTGGTGCGCTTCGTCAACCGCAGCTGCAACGTGCTGGTCGCCAGCGACGTGGCCGCGCGCGGACTGGACGTGGAGGACCTGGCGGCGGTGCTCAACTACGAGCTGCCGACCGACACCGAGACCTACCGCCACCGCATCGGCCGCACCGCGCGCGCCGGCAAGCATGGCCTGGCGCTGAGCCTGGTGGCGCCGCGCGAGGTCGCGCGCGCGCAGGCGCTGGAGGCCGAACAGGGCCAGCCGCTGCGCTGGTCGCGCGCGCCGCTGGCCACCGCACGCCCGGCGCAGTTGCCGCAGGCGGCGATGACCACGCTGCGCATCGACGGCGGCAAGACCGACAAGCTGCGCGCCGGCGACATCCTCGGCGCGTTGACCGGCGAGGCCGGCCTGTCCGGCGCGGCGATCGGCAAGATCGCGATCTACCCCACCCGCTCCTACGTCGCCATCGCCCGCGCCCACGTCGCCAGGGCGCTGGCGCATCTGCAGGCCGGCAAGATCAAGGGCCGCCGCTTCCGGGTCAGCAAGCTGTGAGCGCGCTGCAGCAGGTGTTGGAGTCGCTGGAGGAGGACGAGGACGGCAACGCCTGGAGCGCGGCGGTCCCGGTCGCGTGGATGCACAAGGACTGCGGTTTCGTCCTCGAAGACTACGCCGCCGACCCGGCGCAAGCCGACTTCGCCGCGGCCATCGCCGCATTCCTGCGCGTCGACCAGGCCGTGCTCGATGCCGCCGCAGCGGACGTGTTCGCCTATTACCGGCGCATGCATGCCCTGCACGAAACGCACGGCATGCCGTCGCCGCGCATCGAGGGCCCGGCGCAGGTGTGGCAGCACGTCCAGTTCGGCTTCGAAGCCTACGCCAGCCGCTATCACGACGGCAGCGTGCGCATCAGCCTGGAATGCAACTGCGACTGGGAACAGGAACACGGCCTGCAACTGGTGTTCACCCACGACGGGCGGATCTGCAAGGTCGGCCCGTTCGATGGCCATCTGAGCCATGCCGATGCCTACGGCGACCCGAGCCTGGAAACGGTGGTCTATCCATATTGATGCAGCGTCATGCCGTAGCCAGGATCGCGGCCTAGGCCCTGCGAGTACGGTGCGCGCGATGGCTGCTCGCCCGGCGGCGATCGGCCAGAAGCGCACCCGACGCCGGCGCTTCGGCCTCGACCCGCTCAGCGCAGCCGCACGAACCGCGACCACTGCCGCGGCGGATGCGCCCCGCCCGCGCCGCGCCGGCTGCGACGAAGATGGATGGGCAAGGCCAGCGCCGCGCCCAGCAGCAAGGCCAGCGCCAACCAGGCGCGCAGTTGCGCCGGCGGTTGGAACAGCACCGCGTACAGCAGCAGGGTCAGTGCCAGCGGCACCGGTATTGCCCTCCCGCTGGCGTGGACGCAGCGGCCGAGGCACGATGCGGCGATCGCCGCCGTGCCGCCCGGCCGGATCGCCATGAGCAGCACCGAGACCAGCTTGGCCAACGCGAATGCGGCCGCCGCGGCCAGCAGGAGCGTTTGTCCGTTCATCGTGCCACCACCCGCCGCATGCCGATCGCATGCGCAAGACGGTAAGCCGCGCAGTTCGCCGGCGAATGCGCGCGGCTGACACATTCCGCCGCGCAGCGGCATCCCTGCCCGGCGGCGCGCGCTTGCCCGCGGCGCCATCGGCCCATCTGTCACGATCGCTTCTGAAGCCCGGCAACTGGACAGCTTCGCTCGTCGCGACTTCAGGGCACCTCTAATAACCCCAGTCCGGAAGCTGCACGCTGCGCGTGTCGTTTTCCTGTCGCGGCTGAAGCCGCTCCTACAGGGGCCGCGCGCCGTTGTAGGAGCGGCTTCAGCCGCGACAGGAGGACGAAGTGGCCATGGCGCCAAGGCATCCATGGGAAACGCGGCCGCAACGCCACCAAGTGCCATCGCCAGTTCGGCCTTTGCCACGTCAGAACATCCCGAATGCCTCACTGCCGGAACCTGCAGGCTGGGCGCAATCGACAAGCGTTGGGGGGTTATTCGAGGTGCCCTGAAGTCGCTCCCACTAGGGGCGCGTGGCGAGCCGGCTGGGTGCACTGCGGGAGGGAGTCCCGTCCCGACTGCTACCGAGGCGGGATAGCTCGGTGGCTTCGTTCGTCGCGGCTGAAGCCGCTCCTACAGGGAAACGGCCGCGGTCGCCAGTCGCCCTCGCGGTACGCGCCGGACCGCGCGCCGCACGCGACGGCGGTCATCGCCCCGATCCGCCCTAATACGTCAGCGTCGCCAACAGCGGCACTGCATCGCTCCAGCGCTCGCGCCCCTGCAGCGCCTGCAGTTCGACCAGCACCACCGCACCGACGATCTCCAACTGCAGTTGCCGCGCCAACAACAATGCCGCGCGCAAGGTGCCGCCGGTGGCGAGCACATCGTCCACGATCAGCACCCGCGCACCGGCCGGCAGCGCGTCGGCGTGCATCTCGATGCGGTCGCTGCCGTATTCCAGCGTGTAGTCCTGGGTCACCGTCCTGCCCGGCAGCTTGCCCGGCTTGCGGATCGGCACGAAGCCGGTGCGCAGCTCGTGCGCCAGCGCCGCGCCCAGGATGAAGCCGCGCGACTCGATGCCCAGCACCGCGTCCAGCGGCGTGGTGCGCCACGGACGCGCCATCTCGTCCAGCGCCGAGGCGAAGTCCGGGCCGTCGGCCAGCAGCGGGGTGATGTCCTTGAACACGATGCCCGGTTTCGGGAAGTCGGCGATGTCGCGGATATGGGCGGACCAGTGGGCCGGTGCATCGCTGGGCGCGTCGCAACAGGAGGAATCGTTCATCGCGCAGTCGCATGGCGTGGGGAAACGCCAAGTCTAGTCGCAAGGCGGCACCGCGTCGCGGTGCCGCCACGTCGGTCTACGGCTTACGCCGGCGCGGCGCTCGCGTCCTGCCGCGTTGGACCGTGGAACAGGCCGCGCACCAGCACGAAGAACAGCGGCACCAGCAGCACCGCCAGCAAGGTGCCCGAGACCATGCCGCCGATCACGCTGACGCCGATCTCGCGGCGGCTGGACGCGCCGGCGCCGGTGGACAGCGCCAGCGGCAGCACGCCGGCGACGAACGCCAGCGAGGTCATCACGATCGGCCGCAGACGCAGCCGCGCGCCTTCCAGCGCCGCGTCCAGCAGCGCCCGTCCGGCGCGCTGCTGGGCCTCGGCGAACTCCACGATCAGGATCGCGTTCTTGGCCGACAGGCCGATCGTGGTCAGCAGGCCGACCTGGAAATAGATGTCGTTGACGAAGCCGGCCAGGGTGGTCGCGGCGACCGTGCCGAGCACGCCCAGCGGGATCACCAGCAGCACCGCCACCGGGATCGACCAGCTCTCGTACAACGCGGCCAGGCACAGGAAAATGAACAGGATCGAGGCGGTGTACAGCCACAGCGTCTGGTTGCTGGACAACTGCTCCTGGTAGGACAGCCCGCTCCACTGCAGATCGAAGCCCTGCTGCTTGGCCACCAGCGCCTGCATCCGCTGCATCGCCTCGCCGGAACTGCTGCCGGCCGCCGCGCCGCCCTGGATCTGCGCCGCCGGCAGGCCGTTGAAGCGCTGCTGCAGCTGCGGGCCGCGGGTCCATTGGGTGCTGGCGAAACTGGCGAACGGCGCCATCTGCCCGTCCTTGCCGCGCACGTACCACTGGCCGATGTCCTCCGGCAGCGACCGGTACGGCGCGTCGCCCTGCACATAGACCCGCTTGACCCGGCCGCGGTCGAGGAAGTCGTTGACGTAGCTGCCGCCCCACGCGGTGGACAGGGTCGCGTTGATGTCGCTCTGCGCCAGCCCCAGCGCGCTGGCCTGGGCCTGGTCGATGTCCACCTGCAGCTGCGCCTTGTCGCCCAGGCCGTTGAGCCGCACCGCGGTCAGCTGCGGGTCGTCGCCGGCGTCCTGCAACACCTGCTGCTGCGCCCGCAGCAGCGCCGCGCGGCCGGCGCCGTCGCTGTCGCGGATCCACAGTTCGAAGCCGCTGGACTGGCCCAGGCCGCGCACCGCCGGCGGTGACAGCACGCTGATCTTGGCATCGGCGGTGCCGCGGAAATACGCATTGGCGCGGTCGATGATCGCCTGCGCGGTGTTGTCGCGGCCGCGCTCGCCCCACGGCGTCAGCGCCACGAACGCCTGCCCGGCGTTCTGCCCGGTACCGGCGTTGTTGCGCCCCACCACCATGAAGATCGCGGTGAGATTGGCCTTCTCGTTGGTCATGAAGTAGTCGCTGATGCGCCGGCCCAGGGCCTGGGTCCTGGCCAGCGGCGTGCCTTCCGGGGTGGTGAACTGGATCTGCACCTGGCCCTGGTCCTCCACCGGCAGGAACCCGGTCGGCATGCGCGCGTAGAGCGCCACCATCGCCAGCACGATCACCGCGTACAGCGCCATCCAGCGCCGCGGCCGCCGCAGCAGCGTGCCGAGCCGGCGCTGGTAGGCGTGCTGGCCGCGCTCCACGCCGCGGTTGAACCAGCGGAAGAAGCGTCCGAGCTGGCGTTCCTTCTCCACCGGCTTGAGCAGGGTCGCGCACAGCGCCGGGGTCAGGGTCAGCGCGACCAGCGCCGACAGCGCCATCGCCGAGGCGATGGTGATCGAGAACTGCCGATAGATGATGCCGGTGGAGCCGCCGAAGAACGCCATCGGCAGGAACACCGCGCCCAGCACCACGGTGATGCCGACCAGCGCGCCGGTGATCTCGCCCATCGACCGCTGGGTCGCCTCGCGCGGCGGCAGGTGCTGCTCGTGCATGATCCGTTCGACGTTCTCCACCACCACGATGGCGTCGTCCACCAGCAGGCCGATCGCCAGCACCATCGCGAACAGGGTCAGCGTGTTGATGGTGAAGCCGGCCGCGGCGAGGATGCCGAAGGTGCCCAGCAGCACCACCGGCACGGTGATCGCCGGGATCAGCGTGGCGCGCCAGTTCTGCAGGAACAGGAACATCACCACCACCACCAGCACGATCGCCTCGGCCAGGGTGTGCACCACGTTCTCGATCGAGATCCGCACGAACGGCGTGCTGTCGCGCGGATACGCCACCTCCAGGCCCGGCGGGAAGGTCGGCTTGAGCCGCTCGATGGTGGCGTGGATCGCGTCGGAGGTGGCGATCGCGTTGGCGCCGGCGGACAGCGTCACCGAGAAGCCGGACGCCGGATGGCCGTTGAGGGTGGCGTTGTTCTGGTAGTTCTCCGCGCCGATCTCGACCCGCGCCACATCCCCGAGCCGCACACTGGAGCCGTCGGCGCGCGTGGCCAGGATGATCTGGCGGAACTGCTCGGGGGTCTGCAGCCGCGACTGCGCGGTGACCGTGGCATTGAGCTCCTGGTCGGCGCCGGTGGGCAGCGCGCCGAGTTCGCCGGCGGTGACCTGGGTGTTCTGCGCCAGGATCGCGTTGCGCACGTCGCCGGGCATCAGCTCGTAGGCGTTGAGCTTGTGCGGATCCAGCCACACCCGCAGCGCGTACTGCGCGCCGAACACGGTGATCTCGCCCACGCCGTTGATGCGGCTGATCGGATCCTGCAGCGTGCTGATCAGATAGTCGGAGATGTCGACGTTGTCCATGCGGTCTGTGCTGTCGTACAGCGCCACCGCCATCAGGCTGTCGCCCTGCGACTTGGACACCGTCACGCCCTGCTGCTGCACTTCCTGCGGCAGGCGGTTGAGCGCCTGGTTGACCGCGTTCTGCACCTGCACCTGGGCGATGTCGGGATTGGCCGCCTGATCGAAGGTGATGCTGATCCGCGCCTGCCCGGAGGAGGAACTGGTCGAGGAGAAATACAGCAGGTGGTCGATGCCCTTGATCTGCTGCTCGATCACCTGGGTGACGCTGTCCTCCACCGTCTGCGCCGAGGCGCCGTTGTAGGTGGCGGTGACGTTGACCCCGGGCGGGGCGATGTCCGGGTACTGCTCCACCGGCAGGGTGACCACGGCGATGGCGCCGGCGGCCATGATGCAGATCGCCAGTACCCAGGCGAAGATCGGGCGGGCGATGAAGAAGCGCGCGAGCATGCCGGCTCAGCCCTGCTTGGCGGCGGTGGCGGCCGCGGCGGCCGGCTTGACCGTCACCTTGGCGCCGTCGCTCAGGCCCTGCCGGCCCTCCACCACCACCCGCTCGCCGGGCTGCAGTCCCTCGCCGACCAGCCAGCGGTCGCCGACCGCGCGCAGCGTGGTGAACCGGCGCTGGCGCACGACGTTGTCCGCGCCCACCACCCAGGCCTCGGCGTCGCCGCGCGGGCTGCGGTCCACCGCCGCCTGCGGCACCAGCAGCGCCTGCTGGCGGATACCCTGGCCGACGATCGCGCGCACGTACATGCCCGGCAGCAATTGCGCATCGGGGTTGGGGAAGCGCGCGCGCAGGGTCACGCTGCCGGTGGTTTCCTCCACGTCGATGTCGGCGAACTCCAGCGTGCCCGGCAACGGATAGTCGCTGCCGTCGGACAGCTTCAGGCGCACTTCGGCGCTGGCCGGTTGCACCCCGCCGGCGGCGATGGCGCGGCGCAGCGCCAGGAACTGGCTGCCGGACTGGGTGATGTCCACGTTCATCGGGTCCAGTTGCTGGATCTTGGCGATCGCATCGGCCTGGCTGGCGGTGACCAGCGCGCCCGGGGTGACCCGCGCGCGGCCGATGCGGCCGCTGATCGGCGCCTCCACGGTGGCGAAGCGCAGTTGGGTGCGCGCGGTCTCCAGCGCGGCGCGCTGCGCGTCGCGGCTGGCCAGCGCCTGCTTGTAGCTTGCCTGCGCGTCGTCCACGTCCTGCTGCGCGGCCAGCCGGGTCTTGCCCAGTTCGCGATAACGCTCGGCGCGCAGCTGCGCGGTCGCCAGCGCCGCCTCGGCGGTGGCCAGGTTGGCCTGCGCCTCGTTGGCCGCGGCCTGGTACAGGGTCGGTTCGATCTGGAACAGCGGCTGCCCGGCACGCACCATCGCGCCCTCCTCGAACAGCCGCTTGCGCAGGATGCCGCTGACCTGCGGCCGCACTTCCGATTCCTCCGAGGCCACGGTGCGCCCGGCCAGCTCCGCGCTCAGCGGCACGCTCTGCGGCTGCAGGGTGACCACACCGACCGTCCTGGCCTGCGCCGCCGGCGCGGCGCGCTCGCCCTTGCAACCAACCAGCGCGACGAAAACGAGGCACAGCAACAGCGGCAGCGCGCGACGCGGACGCTGGGCGAAAGGCGCGGGCATGCGCTTGATCCTGGAAAGCGGGGAGAGGATCATTTAATTTACTTAAAGACAAATAAATAAACATGAAGGATCGCACAACCGCCCGCGCCCCGCGCGCGCGCGCCACCCGGCCCGCGCCCGAGACGCGCGCGGCCGCGGTGGCGGCCGGGCGCCCGCGCGGCCGCCCGGCGCTGGCGCGGCCGCGACTGCTGCAGGCCGCCCGCGCATTGCTGCTGGAGCACGGCCTGGATGTCTCGCTGGAGCAGATCGCGCTGCATGCCGGGCTGACCCGGCAGAGCCTGTACAACCACTTCTCCAGCAAGGCCGACCTGCTGATGCAGGTGTTCGAGGCCTTGAGCGAGGAACTGCAGGCGCAACTGGAGAACATCGGCGACAGCGCCTCGCAGGACCTGCCGCGCACCCTGCGGCAGATCGCGCTGACCGTGCAGGCGCATCTGTACGCGCCGTCCTCGCTGCGCCTGCACCGGCTGCTGGTCCAGGCCAGCGCGCAGATGCCCGACCTGCTGCAGTCGCTGCACCAGCGCCGCACCGGCCGCCTGCGGCAACGCCTGAGCGATCTGCTGCACAGGCTCGACGCGCGCGGCGACGTGCATGTGGCCGCGCCGCAGGTGGCCGCCACCGCCTTCATCGGCGCGGCGATCGGCTACGCCTACCCCGGCGCGATGCTCAACGGCCAGGCGCCGGACCACGCCAGCCAGCAGGCGCTGGCGGAGGAAGTGGTGGCGAGCTTCCTGGCCGCCTGGGGCTATCGCGCCGACGCGGCGCGCTGAGCGCGGCGCGCCTGCGCCAGCGGCGGCCGCGCGTGCGACCAGCGCCGGTCTCACGCGCGGCGCATGCGACCCGCCATTGGCGTCACGTCATGATTGCGATCGCGGAGACCGCGATGTCGTCGCGGCGATTCATGCAGGCGAGGCGTCGGCCGCGATGCTCAATGCGCGCAAGCGTATCGCACCGCACCGCACCGCACCGCACCGCACCGCACGGCCGCGACGCGACGCGACGCGACGCCAGCATCCTCCCGCGGCCGTGAGACGCCGCCACGCTCTGCCGCCGCCACGCGCATCGACACGCCGTCCCTCCGCGCCCCGCCCGGTCGCGGGGCTCAGGAACTGCACGACAGCATCGAACACCCGGCGCGATCGCGCGCCCAGTCCGGACGCCGCGCCGCGAACGCCTCGCGTCCCGGCTGCTCATCGTAGGGCCGGCGCATCACCTCCAGCAGGTCGTGGATGCCGCCGGGGTCGCCCTGCTCGGCGCGATCGATCGCCTGTTGCGCCAGATAGTTGCGCAGCACGTAGCAGGGGTTCGCGGCGCGCATCCGCGGCGCGCGTGCGGTCGCGGGCAGCGGATCCTCGCGCAACCGCTGCGCATAGCGCGCCAGCCAGGCTTCGAACGCCGGTGCCTGCGCGGTCCGCCTGGCCGGGTCGTAGAACGCATCGGCCAGGTCCGCCAGCGCCGGCGGCCGCGGCGCGCTCAGCCCGCGGAACCACAGGGTCATGTCCACCTCGCCCTGCTGCAACAGCTGCAGCAGGTCCTGCATCAGGGCCAGGTCGGCGTCGCCGCATGCGCTCAGGCCGAGCTTGGCCGCCGCGGTGTCGCGCTCGGCCTGCGCGTAGGTGTCGCGGAAGCGCTGCAGGCCGGCCTGCAGCGGCGCGACGTCGGCGAACAGCGGCGCCAGCGCCTGCGCCAACCGGGTGAGGTTCCAGTACGCCACCTGCGGCTGGGTGCCGAAACGGTAGCGTCGCCCCTGCGCGTCGGTGGTGTTCGGCGTCCAGTCCGGATCGTAGTCGTCGATCCAGCCGTAGGGGCCGTAGTCGATGGTCAGGCCCAGGATCGACATGTTGTCGGTGTTCATCACCCCGTGCACGAAGCCGACCCGCATCCAGTGCGCGACCATGACCGCGGTGCGCGCGCAGACCTCGCCGAACCAATCGGCGTAGCGCAGTTCCGCAGGCCCCTGCAGCTCGGGAAAATCGCGCTCGATCACGAAGTCGGCCAGTTGCCGCAGCAAGGCCGTCTCGCCGCGCGCGGCAGGCAGCTCGAAGCTGCCGAAGCGCACGAACGACGGCGCCACCCGGCACACCACCGCGCCCGGCTCGGCGCGCGGATGGCCGTCGTAGAACATGTCGCGCAGCACCGGCTCGCCGGTGGCGACCAGGCTCAGCGCGCGCGTGGTCGGCACGCCGAGATGGTGCATCGCTTCGCTGCACAGGAATTCGCGGATCGACGAGCGCAGCACCGCGCGGCCGTCGGCGCCGCGCGAGTACGGCGTGCGCCCGGCGCCCTTGAGCTGCAGTTCCCAGCGCCGGCCATCGGCTCCCAGCGCCTCGCCCAGCGCGATCGCGCGGCCGTCGCCGAGTTGCCCGGCCCAGTGCCCGAACTGGTGGCCGCCGTAGTTCGTCGCGTATGGCCGCATGCCCGGGTAAAGCGCATTGCCGGCGAAGACCTCGGCGAACTGCGGCGCCAGCACGTCCTGCTCCGACAAGCCGAGCAAGGCCGCCATCTCGCGCGAATGGGCCAGCACCTGCGGCGCGGCCACCGGCGTGGGCGCGACCTCCGACCACAACGCGCCCACCACGTCGCGCAGGCGCGGTCCGCGTTCGGGATCGCCAGGCAGTTCGGCGGTAAAACGGTTGTCGAAGCGCAATGCAGGCATACGCGCCAGCTTACAGCGCCTCTGCCACCGGAGCGGCCTGGGGTGAGGGTCCGGTGCGAAGCGCATCGCGGTGTCCGGGTGCACGAGGCTGCGCCCGTACCCTCATCCGCCCCTGCGGGGCACCTTCTCCCGCAGGGAGAAGGGAACGGCCGCGCGTGCATAGCCCCTCTCCCACCGGGAGAGGGGTTGGGGTGAGGGTGCGGCGCGCGGCGACTCGCTGATCCAAACGCACAAGGCTGCGCCCAACCCTCATCCGCCCCTGCGGGGCACCTTCTCCCGCAGGGAGAAGGGAACAGCCGCGCGTGCATAGTCCCTCTCCCACCGGGAGAGGGGTTGGGGTGAGGGTGCGGCGCGCAGCGACTCGCGGAGTTTGGGCGCACCAGGCTGCGCCCCCTCATGTCGCTCATACCTAGGCAGCCGAAGCGTTCGCGACGGCCAGCAGCCGCTGCATGCGCCAGCATGCGAGCTGCAGCAGCGCACGCATCCGCGCCGGCGCTTCCAACGTAATTGCCGCAGCGCCGCCGACGCCATGCACTCGCTACAGACACAGGCATGCGGCATGCTCCCGCTCCTTCCCCGCCGGTACCCTCCATGTCCGAACGTTCGCCGTTGCCGCCGCGCTGGCCGCGCCACCTTCTGGTCGCGCTGTCCTCCCTGCTGGTCTCTGCCTGCAGCAGCGTGTTCTTCGGCGGCCTCAACGCCGGCTCCGCGCGCCACGGGCTGAGCGAGCAGCGCGGGATCGTGTTCGACGCGGCGCATGGGCTGAAGCTGGACGTCTATCGCCCGGCTGCGGCGCAGAACGCACCGGTGGTGGTGTTCTTCCACGGCGGCACCTGGAAGACCGGCAACCGCCAGCAATACCGCTGGGCCGGCGAGGCGCTGGCACGGCATGGCGTGGTCGCGATCGTGCCGGATTACCGCAAGTACCCGCAGGTGACCCTGGACGGCTTCATGCACGACGCCGCCACCGCGGTCGCCTGGAGCCAGCGCCATGCCGCCGAGTACGGCGGCGACCCGCGCCGGCTGGTGCTGATGGGCCATTCCGCCGGCGCGCACATGGCCGCGCTGCTGGCCAGCGACGGCCGCTGGCTGCAGGCCCAGGGCATGGCGCCGCGGCAGGTGTGCGGCCTGGTCGGGTTGGCCGGCGCCTACGATTTCCTGCCGCTGACCGACCCCGACCTGATCGGCATGTTCGGCCGCGATCCGGCGCAGCAGCGGCGCTCGCAGCCGATCGCCTTCGTCGACGGCGACGAACCGCCGATGCTGCTGTTGCACGGCAGCGCCGACAAGGTGGTGCTCCCCCAGGAAAGCCTGGCGCTGCAGGCCGCGCTGCAACGCGCCGGGGTGCCGGCCGAGGCCAAGCTCTACCCGGGCGTCGGCCACCTGCGCCTGGCCCTGGCGCTGCGCAAGGACGATCCGGCGCTGCCGGTCATGGCCGACAGCATCGCCTTCGTCCGGCAATGCCAGCCGCGCGGCCCGTCGCCTTGAGCCAGGCGGGGCGCCGCGCACAACAGGCGGTCGCGGCGCGGCTGCAGCATCCAGCCGCGCGAACAGGCTTCAGCCGGCCTCGCCGCCACCGAGCAAGCTGAACGGCCCGCCCTGCTGCAGCGCACGCTGATAGGCCGGACGCTGCTCGATGCGCTGCACGAAGCCGGCCAGGTTCGGATAGGCCTGCAACCCGGCGCGCGCGGCCGCGGCCTGCACCGGGAAGCTCATCTGCACGTCGGCGGCGGTGAAGCGGTCGCCGGCGAACCAGCCGCTGGCGGCCAGTTCGCGTTCCATCCACTCCAAATGCAGCTTCAGTTGCGGACCGACGAAGCCCTGCATCGCCTTGTCGACGATGGCGCGGGCGATCGGCCGGGCGAAGAACGGCATCTTCGCCGCGCGGATCCGGCCGAACACCAGGCTCATCAGCAATGGCGGCATCGCCGAACCCTCGGCGTAGTGCATCCAGTAGCGGTAGCGCAGGCGTTCGGGCGCCTCCAGCGGCTGCGGCGACGGCGACAGCGCGCGCTCGGTGTCGTAGCGCTCCACCAGGTAGTCGAGGATCGCGCCGGATTCGGCCAGCACGTGGCCATCGTCGACCAGCACCGGCGACTTGCCCAGCGGATGGATCGCGCGCAGCTCCGGCGGCGCCAGCATGGTCTGCCGATCGCGCTGGTACTTGACCACCTGGTACGGCAGCGCCAGTTCCTCCAGCAGCCACAGCACGCGCTGCGACCGGGACTGGTTGAGGTGATGGACGGTGATCATGGCGAGGGTTCCGAAGACGTGGGGCCGATCATGGTAGCGGGCCGCGGCTGCGCACATGGACACGGCAGGCGCCACGACTCCGACGCGCTGCCTTGCCCGCGTCGCACAGTGCGGGACGGCGCCCCACGTGTCCCAAGCGCCACCGCAAGGGCGGCGCGCACCAAATAAAAACGCCGGGAGCTTGCGCCCCCGGCGTTCTGGCAACCTTGCGGTGGCGGGCGTCTGATTAGACGGCCTGCACCTGGTCGGCCTGCATACCCTTCTGACCCTGGACGGCGACGAAGGTCACCTTCTGGCCTTCCTGCAGGGACTTGAAGCCCGTGCCCTGGATCGCGCGGAAATGCACGAACAGGTCGGGACCGCTTTCCGGGGTGATGAAGCCGAAGCCCTTGGCATCGTTGAACCACTTCACAGTACCGGTCTGGCGCGCTTCGCTCATTTACTAACTCCTGAAACATAGATTGAAAAATATCGCAGCCACCGGGTATCGGGGCTGAGACTGAGTTGCAGGCGTTGGTAAAGCGGAACGATGGAGCGGATCGCGAGATCAACTGCACCAGGCCACGATTCACGGTGACCCTAGCAAACACAGTGGGATGCACCATACGCGGGTCGCTCCCAAAAAGCGACAAGTTTGTGTAGACAAACCGAGATCGCCCACAAGGAAGCTGAACCCAGCCCTAAAGTTCGGGGGCGAGCGGCCGCAATCCCCAGGTTGCAGCGCGCGTTGCGCGGCCCGGCCCGGCCCGGCCCGACCCGACCCCGGCGCGGCGAAGGCGCTGCGCCGGATCGCCCCCACGCATGGCGCCCCGCCCGCTTCGCGCCGGCCCCTCGCGACCTGGCCGCCATGCATCCCCGTCATCCGTCATTGGCGATCAGATCGCCCAGGATGATCAGCGCCTGGGACCAGCAGGTATGGAACCTGGTGTTGCCGCTCAGTCCCTGCGGATCGAAGACCGACATGTTGCCGTCGTCGGCCACGAAGGCCTGCAGGTCGACGACCGCCTGCTGCCTGGCCTCGAACACCTGCCCCATCGAGGTGACGTCGCCGGACAGCTCCTCGCGCCAATGCGCGCTCTTGCCATGCACCAGATCGTGCAGGACCAGGCCATTGAGGGAAACCGACAGGTAGGCCTTCTCGACCTTGTCGCGGTAGCTGGGCGCGGTGCAGGCCGCCGCGGACTGCGAGTCGACCAACGCGTTCTGGTAGCCGGCCCAGTAGACCTCCGTGCCCGACAGCTTGCCCTCGGTGAAGCCGCCGCAGCCGAACTTGCTGTCCTGCACGCTGCACGGCAGCGGCTCGATGAACGCCGAACCGACCGCGACCGAGGCCACGTTCCATTGATTCAACGTGGCGAGGGTGGCGTGTTCCTCGCGCACCGCCGCGGCCTTGCGCCCATTGATGTTGCCGATCAGGACGACCTGCGGATACTCCTTCAGGAAGCAGACGTTCTTGCCGTTCTTGCTCTGCAACTTGCTGCAGCCAGTTTTCAGCACGTTCTGGCCCTGCGCAGTCTGCTTGATGACGTAGGCCTGCGCCTCCTCGACCGGGCTGGCCAGCGCCGGTCCCGCCAGCAACGCGATGGCGACGCCCAGCGCAGCGAGACGGATCGGTATCGCGATCGGCGTTTTCATGAGCGCTCCAGCGTGACGGGTGGTCAGGCGCCTTACGCTACGCGTCGGCGGCCGCGCTGGCGGCGCAGCCGATCGGATGTATACGGGCGTACACGCAAGGCCGCCGACCGACGGCGCTCCGCCCGGGCGCGACCCGCGCCCGCGCCGAACGCGGCTCAGTCGGTCCTGGCGGGCCAGTGCAGGCGCTGTTCGCTGGCAAAGCGGCGCCGGACACCACTGAGCGGATCGTCGAACGCCAGCGCACATGCCAACAGGCGCAGCGGCTCGGCCTGCTCGTCGCGGTCCTGCGGGGCCGGATACAGCGGATCGCCGAGGATCGGCGCGCCCAGCGCGGCCATGTGCACGCGCAACTGGTGCTTGCGCCCGCTCACCGGGGTCAGGGCGTAGCGCCACAGCGGCCCGGCCGGCGCCTCCAGCACCGCGATCCGGGTCAGGCTGTTGGCCTCGCCGTCGGCCTCGGCCATGCGGAAGAACGGCTCGCCGCGTACCAGCCGGCTGGCGCGCGACAGCGGAAACGCCAGGGCCGGCAGGGCCGGCGCCAGCGCCTCATAGGTCTTGGCGATGCGCCGCTCACGGAACAGCGCCTGATACGCGGCACGGCTGCCGGGGTCGGCCGAGAACAGCACCAGCCCGGCGGTGGCGCGATCCAGGCGGTGCAGCGGCACCAGCGCCGGATTGCCCAGCCGCGCCACCAGGCGTGCCAACAGGGTCTCGCGCAGATAGCGACCGGATGGCGTGACCGGCAGCCCGTGCGGCTTGTCGGCCACCACCAGGTGCGCATCGGCGTGGAGGATCCGCTCCACGCCGGCGATCGGCGCCTCGTCGGCGACCTCGCGGAAGTAGCGCACCTCCAGCCCGACCCGGTACGGCAGCGCCGCCGGCAACGGCCGGCCCTGCGCATCCTGCACCCGGCCACGCGCGCAGCGGTCCTGCCACTGCGCCCGCGACACCCGCGGAAAGCGCGCGCACAGCCCATCCAGCAGGGTCGGCCACGGTCCCGGCGGCAGTTGCCAGCGGCTCGGGGCGGGATCGGCGCTGGACGGCGGACGGGGATCGGACATCGCCACGCATTATCATGGCCGCCCTTTGATCCCGGTAGCCGCATGGCCCTCACCGCCACCCTTCGCAAGGCCGACCTGCAGATTTCCGACATGGACCGCGGCTACTACGCGGCGCATGCGCTGACCCTGGCCCAGCACCCATCCGAAACCGACCAGCGGCTGATGGCGCGGCTGCTGGCCTTCGCCCTGTTCGCCGAGGAACGCCTGCTGTTCGGCAAGGGCCTGAGCAGCGACGACGAGCCGGACCTGTGGCGGATGGACTACACCGGCGCGATCGAGCTGTGGATCGAGGTCGGCCAGCCCGACGAATCGCGCATCCGCAAGGCCTGCGGCCGCGCCCGCGAGGTGGTGGTGGTCAACTACGGCGGACGCGCCGCCGACATCTGGTGGGAGAAGAACGCCTCGGCCCTGCTCAAGCTCAAGCCGCTGCAGGTGCTCGACCTGCCCGCCGAGGCGGTCGCGGCGGCGGCCGAACTGATCCAGCGCAGCATGCGGTTCGACGTGGTGATCCAGGACGGCGAAGTGCAGTTGCTCGGCGACGAGGGCAGCGTCACCTTCACCCCGACGGTACGCAAAGCCGCGGCATGAGCGCGCGCGCCGAGCCCATCCGGGTCGACGTCGCGGTCATCGGCGCCGGCGCCGCCGGGCTGATGTGCGCGCTGACCGCCGGCCGCCGCGGGCGCCGCGTGCGGGTGATCGAGCATGCCAACAAGGTCGGCAAGAAGATCCTGATGTCCGGCGGCGGGCGCTGCAATTTCACCAACACCGGCACCGGCCCGGGCAATTTCCTGTCCGCCAACCCGCACTTCTGCAAGTCGGCGCTGGCGCGCTACCGCCCGGCCGACTTCGTGGAGATGGTCGAACGCCACGCCATCGCCTACCACGAGAAGGAACTCGGCCAGCTGTTCTGCGACATCTCCTCCAAGCAGATCGTGCGCATGCTGGTGGACGAGTGCGACGCGGCCGGGGTGACGATCCGCACCCAGTGCCCGGTCCTGCGCGTGGAGCGCGGCAGCGACGGGTTCCGCATCGACAGCGGCGATGGCCCGGTACACGCCGCCGCGCTGGTCGTGGCCAGCGGCGGGTTGTCCATTCCCAGCCTGGGCGCGACCGGCTTCGGCTACGACCTGGCCCGCCAGTTCGGCCACGGCGTGCTGCCGACCCGTGCCGGGCTGGTGCCGCTGACCCTCAGCGGCAAGCACCAGGAGCGCCTGCAGGACCTGTCCGGACTGGCGCTGCCGGTCGAGGCGCGCTGCAACGGCGTCAGCTTCCGCAACGCCATGCTGATCACCCACCGCGGCGTCAGCGGCCCGGCGATCCTGCAGATCTCCTCGTACTGGCAACCGGGCGACGACCTGCGCCTGGACCTGCTGCCCGGGCAGGACGCGGCCGCCTGGCTGCGCGAGCACAAGCGCCTGCGCGGCGCCGCCGAACTGCGCACGGTGCTGGGCGAGGCGCTGCCGCGCCGCTTCGCGCAACGCCTGTGCGAGGTGTGGCTGCCGGACAAGCCGATGCGGCAACTGGACGAACCGCACCTGCGCGCGGCCGCCGACCTGCTCGGGGCCTGGCCGCTGGTGGCCAGCGGCACCGAGGGCTACCGCACCGCCGAAGTCACCCTGGGCGGGGTGGACACCGCGCAGGTGTCCTCCGCCACCATGGAATCGCGCCTGGTGCCGGGCCTGTACTTCGTCGGCGAGGTGCTGGACGTGACCGGCTGGCTGGGCGGCTACAACTTCCAGTGGGCCTGGGCCTCGGGCCACGCCGCGGGTCTGGTGGCTTAGAGGCCGGGAATGGGGAATAGGGAATGGGGAATCGTAACGGCGCGCTGCGTTGCTTGTGCTCTTTCTCGGCCTGACCGCGAACGTTTCAGAGCAAGAAGGCCCGCTCTTGCCATTCCCCATTCCCTATTCCCCATTCCCGGCCCCACATGGACGGCAGAGCAGGCATCGTGTATTAAACGCCGTCCCCGGGAGGCTTCATGCAGCAGACAGGCAAAGACACCACCCTGCGGCTGATGATCGTCGACGACAGCGGTGAAGACGCCGAGACGATCGTCAGCAGCCTGCGCAACAGCGGCATCGCGGTGCGCCCGTCGCGGCCGCAGCACGCCGAGGAACTGGGCGCCATGCTCGCCGCGCAGCCGATCGACCTGGTGTTGAGCGCGCGCGCGCAGGCGATCCCGCTGCCGCAGGTGCTGCAGCGGGTCGGCGCCAGCGGCAAGGACATCCCGGTGATCCTGCTCGCCGACCGCATCGACGAGAACGAATGGGTCGAGGCGGTGGCCGGCGGCGCGCGCGCGATCGCGCTGCGCCAGCGCCCGGACCACCTGCTGGCGGTGGTGCGCAGCACCTGGGCCGACCTGCAGGCGCGGCGCGGGCTGCGCCGGATCGAGGCGCAGATGCGCGAGACCGAGCGCCGCTGCGATGCGCTGATCGCCTCCTCGCGCGATCCGATCGCCTACATCCACGAAGGCATGCACATCCGCGCCAACGAGGCCTACCTGGAGATGTTCGGCTTCGACTCGTTCGACGACGTCGAAGGCGTGTCGCTGCTGGACATGGTCGCGCCGCAGCACGTGGAGGAATTCAAGCAGTTGCTGAAGTCGCTGGGCAAGGGCGAGCCGCCGCCGGCGCAGTACCAGGTCGACGCGCGCACGCTGGAAGGCGAGAGCTTTCCGGCGACGATGGAGTTCGCCACCGCCAGCTACGAGGGCGAGGCCTGCGTGCAGGTGGTGTTCCGCCGCCGCGAGGAGTTCGATCCGGAGCTGGCGCGCGAGGTCGAGGACCTGCGCCAGCGCGACCAGGTCACCGGCCTGCTCAACCGCCCGACCTTCATGCTGGCGCTGGAGAACGCGGTGGCCCAGGTCGGCCGCGGCGACGGCCACTACGGCTTCCTGCTGGTCGAGCCCGACCACTACGCACGGCTGCTGGCCGACATCGGCCTGGATTCGGCCGATGCGCTGATCGCGGCACTGGCCCGCCACCTGGCGGCCGCGATCGACGGCGACGTGCAGGCGGCGCGTTTCGGCGAACACAACTTCGCGCTGCTGCTGCAGGGCGACTACGCGCGCACCGCGGCGCTGGCCGAGCGCCTGCTCCATGCCTATGCCGCGCACGTGTTCAGCGTCGGCGAGCGCTCGGCCACGGTCACCGTCAGCATCGGCGGCGTGCAGATCGGCGAGAAGATCGCCAGCGTCGGCCAGGTCCTGGCGCGCGCCAGCGAGAACGTGCAGGCGACCATCGAACTGGGCGGCAACGCCTGCAAGATCTTCGACCCCGGCGCCGCCGATCGCATCGAGGAAGAGCGCATCCAGCGCTGGGTGCAGCACCTGCGCGAAGCGCTGGCCGGCGACGGCTTCCTGCTGCACTACCAGCCGGTGCTGAACCTGCAGGGCGAGCCGCACGAACTCTACGAGGCCTACCTGCGCCTGGAGCGCAACGACGAGACCATCGGCCCGACCACCTTCCTCGGCATCGCCGCCGAGCACGGGCTGATGGCCGAGATCGACCGCTGGGTGGTGGCGCGCGCGATCGCCGTGATCGGCGAACGCCAGCGCGCCGGCCACGCCACCAGCCTGCTGGTCAAGATCAGCCCGGATGCCTTCGGCGACGCGCAGATGGTGGCGCTGATCCGGCGCGAACTGGCCGCGCACGGCGTGCCCGGCGAGCGCCTGTGGCTGCAGACGCCCGAGGCCAAGGTCTTCACCCACCTGCGCAACGCGCAGCAGTTCCTGGCCGAGGCCAGCGCGCTGGGCTGCAAGGTCGGGCTGGAACAGTTCGGCTCGGGCCTGGATTCGTTCCAGTTGCTGGCGCACTTCCAGCCCGCGTTCCTGAAGCTGGACCGCGGCTTCACCCAGGACCTGACGCAGGCCCGCGAGCACCAGGACAAGATCCGCGAGATCACCGAACGCGCGCAGGCCGCCGGGATCCGCACCATCGCCGAGTTCGTTGCCGACGCCACCTCGATGAGCCTGCTGTTCAGCGCCGGCGTCGATTACGTGCAGGGCGAATTCGTGGGCCTGGCGGGGCCTGGGATGACCTTCGATTTTGTTTGAAGGCCGGGATTCGGGAGTGGGGAATGGGGATTCGCAACGGCGCTGTCCGGCCGCTGCAGGCGGGGCCGAGAAACGAAACCGCCAGGCAGGCGGCCCTGCCCGGCGTTGTGTGGATGGACTGAAGGCCGGTCGGGCCGCGAGCGCCCGACTGCGGCGTCAGCGTACCGTCGCGTTGACGTGCGAGGCGCGCAGCGTGGCGATGCGCTCGGACAACGGCGGGTGGCTCATGAACAACTTGCGCAGGCCCTGGCCGAGCCCGCCGGCGATGCCGAACGCCTGCACCTGCGACGGCAGCGTGCTCTGTCCATGGTTGAGCTCCAGCCGTTGCAGCGCCGCGATCATCTTGGCGCGGCCGGCCAGGCTGGCGCCGCCGGCGTCGGCGCGGAACTCGCGGTAGCGCGAGAACCACATCGCGATCATCGTCGCGAACAGGCCGAACACCATCTCCAGCACCATCACGATGGCGTAGTACGCCAGGCCACGGCGGTCGTCGCGGTTGCCGGACAGATAGCTGTCCACCACGCCGCCGACCACCCGCGCCAGCACGATCACGAAGGTGTTCAGCACGCCCTGCAGCAGCGCCATCGTCACCATGTCGCCATTGGCGATGTGGCTGATCTCGTGGCCCAGCACCGCCTCGGCCTCGTCCTCGGTCATGTTCTGCAGCAGGCCGGTGGACACCGCGACCAGCGCATTGTTGCGGTTGGCGCCGGTGGCGAAGGCGTTGATCTCCGGCCCGTCGTAGACCGCGACCTCGGGCATGCCGATGCCGGCGGCCTGCGCCTGGCGCCGCACCGTCTCCAGCAGCCAGCGTTCGGTGTGGTTGCGCGGCTCGGTGATCACCTGGGCGCCGGTGGCGCGCTTGGCCATGAACTTGGACAGCAGCAGCGACACCAGCGAGCCGCCGAAGCCGAAGATCGCGGCCATCACCAGCAGGCCGCCCATCTGGTTGGGATTGACGCCGAACACGGACATGACGATGCCGGCCAGTACCAGCACCGCCAGATTGGTGATGAGGAACAAGGCAATTCGGTTGAACATGTCGACGAGGACTCCGCACCGGGTCAATGAAGGGGATTGCTTCGAATCTGCGGCGCGCGCCGCTTGAATTCAAGCGCTTACCTGACCGACGATTCAGTTTGCCCATGCCCACGCCTTCCTACCGCGGCCGTTTCGCGCCCTCGCCCACCGGCCCGCTGCATCTGGGCTCGCTGCTGGCCGCGTTCGGCAGTTGGCTGCTCGCGCGCCATGCCGGCGGCCAATGGCTGCTGCGCATCGAAGACGTCGACCGGCCGCGCAGCGTGCCCGGCGCGGCCGACCGCCAACTCGCCAGCCTGCGCGCCTGCGGCCTGGAAGCGGACGGCGCGATCGTGCGCCAGAGCGAGCGCGACGCGCTCTACCAGGCCGCCGCGCAGCGCCTGCTGCAGGCCGACCAGGCGTTCGCCTGCAGTTGCAGCCGCAGCGAACTGGCCGCGCAGGGCGGCGTGCACCATCGCTGCGTGGCCGCGCGGGCGCGGCCGCAACCGGCGCTGCGCCTGCGGGTGGCGCCGGGCAGCGTGGTGCGCTTCGCCGACGGCGTGCGCGGCGAGGTCGCCCAGGACGTGTACGCCGACGTCGGCGACTTCGTCTTGCTGCGCGCCGATGGCTGCTGGGCGTACCAGTTGGCGGTGGTCGTCGACGACGCCGCGCAAGGCATCACCGACGTGGTGCGCGGCGCCGACCTGCTGGACTCCACCCCGCGGCAGATCCTGCTGCAGCGCGCGCTGGGCCTGCCGACACCGCGCTACCTGCACCTGCCGCTGCTGCTCGGCGCCGACGGCCGCAAGCTGTCCAAGTCGCACGCCGCGCAGCCGCTGGACGATGCCGATCCGCTGCCCGCGCTGCGCCTGGCCTGGGCGCTGCTGGGCCAGCCACCGGCGGCGCTGCGCGGGGCCGGCTCGGTGGCCGCGCTGCGGGCGGCGGCGCTGCGCGCCTTCGACCCGACACGGCTGCCGGCGCGGGATCGGACCGTGCCCGATGCGGCCGGTATCCCCAGCGACACCCAGGCTGACTAGAATCGGGGTTTCGGCCGCGACGCGGCCCGCCCTCTTTCCATCCGGAGCGAATCCATGACATCACGCGTTGCGCTGGTCACCGGCGGTACCGGCGGCATCGGCACTGCGATCTGCGAGCGGCTGGCCGCGCAGGGCCACCGCGTGGCCAGCAACTACCGCGACGAGGCAAAAGCCCGCGCCTGGCAGCAGCGCATGCGCGAACGCGGCCATGACGTCGCCATCGTCCCTGGCGACGTCGCCTCGCCCGAGCACGCGCAGACCCTGATCCGCGAGGTCGAACGCCAGCTCGGCCCGGTCGAGATCCTGGTCAACAACGCCGGCATCACCCGCGACACCACCTTCCACAAGATGACCGCCGAGCAATGGCACGAGGTCATCAACACCAACCTCAACTCGGTGTTCAACGTCACCCGCCCGGTGATCGAGGGCATGCGCCGGCAACGCTGGGGCCGGGTCATCCAGATCAGCTCGATCAACGGCCTCAAGGGCCAGTACGGGCAGGCCAACTACGCCGCGGCCAAGGCCGGCATGCACGGCTTCACCATTTCCCTGGCGCGCGAGAACGCCAGCTACGGCATCACCGTCAACACGGTCTCGCCCGGCTACGTCGCCACCGACATGGTGATGGCGGTGCCGGAGGAAGTCCGCGCCAAGATCGCCGCCGAGATCCCCACCGGCCGCCTCGGCAAGCCGGAGGAGATCGCCTACGCGGTGGCGTTCCTGGTCGCCGAGGAAGCGGCCTGGATCACCGGCTCGAACCTGGACATCAATGGCGGACACCACATGGGCTGGTAGCGGCAGCGACTGAACCGCTCAGTCCTGGCGGCCGGCGCCGAGGTAACGCTACCGAAATTGCTGCAGCCACCGTCCGCGCATGCTGCGCAGCATTTTTTTGCGCGCCAGCGCCGTGCGGATGGGACGTTTGGCGGTTGCAAGCCCTGCTGCGCTGCGCCATGCTGCGCGCCTACCGTCACGAGCGACCGCTTCATGGCTGAGATCCGCATCATCAAGAAGTACCCCAACCGCCGCCTCTACGACACCGAGATTTCCAGCTACATCACCATCGAAGACGTCCGCCAGCTGATCATCGACGGCGAGGAATTCGAGGTGCGCGACGCCAAGACCGGCGAAGACCTCAGCCGCGCGGTGCTGCTGCAGATCATCGCCGACCAGGAACAGGACGGCGAGCCGATGCTGTCCACCCAGTTGCTCAGCCAGATCATCCGGTTCTACGGCGATTCGCTGCAGGGCTTCATGGGCAACTACCTGGAGCGCAGCATGCAGGTGTTCCTGGACCAGCAGCAGCAGTTCCGCCAGCAGATGGGCAACCTGCTGGGGCAGACGCCGTGGACCATGATGAACCAGCTCACCGAGCGCAACATGGAGCTGTGGCAGGAATTCCAGCGCAACCTCGGCGCCGGCTTCGGCCGTCCCACCGCCGGCAGCGGCAAGCCGGGCGAGCCGCCGGCCGCCGGCGCCGCGCCGAAGTCGCGCGCGCGCTGAGCCGCGCGCCACGCCGCAGGCCGCGGGCGGGACGCTCGGCCCCGCCCGCGCCATGTCCGGACGCACCGCCGCCGCGCAGGCCTGCTTGACAGCCGTTCGCGGCCGACGCCACACTCGCCCCGCTTGATCGGGATGCATCGGCGACACGCCGAAAGGGCCAGGCCCACCCGCTGACACCTCAGCCGGAACGCCCCCGATGACCACCCTCGACACCTATCGCAAGCGTGCCAAGCAATTGCTGCGCTGGCACCGCGACGGCAACTATTCCGTCGGCGGCAAGCTGCGCCTGCTGCCGCGCTATCGCAACCTCACCGACCGGCAGGCCCTGGACCTGCCGATGCCGCTGGCCGTGGCCCAGGAAATCGTCGCCGTCGAGGCCGGCTATGCGGACTGGCCCGCGCTCAAGGCCGCGGCGGCCGACGCGCCGAAGACGCCAAGACCGGCGCCGGGCGCCGTCGCGGCAAGGCCCGCCGTCCCCATCCTGTTCGTGCGCGACGTCGCCGCCTCCGCCGCGTTCTACCGCGACCAGTTGGGCTTCGCCATCGATTTCCTGCACGGCAACCCGGCGTTCTACGGCGCGGTGAGCCGCGACCTCGCCTGCCTGCATCTGCGTCTGGTGCAGCGGCCGAATTTCGCCGCCCTCGCGGCCAGCGAGTGCGGCTTGATCCTCGCCACGATCGAGGTCGGCAACCTCAAGGCGCTGTTCGCCGAGTTGCAGGCGCGCGCCGTGGACATGCCGCAAGGCCCGACCCGGCAAGCCTGGGGCGGGATCACCCTGCATGTGCGCGATCCGGACGGCAATGTGTTCTCGTTCGTCGAGTACGCCTAGGGCGCATGGGTTCAACGCGCGCGCGGCGCCGGCGACGCGCGACAACCGGAACACAGCCGCTCGACCTTGTAGCCGCGCGCGCGCAAGGCCTCGACCACACCGTCCGGGCCAAGCAGATGCAGGGCGCCGACCACCACCAGGGTGTCGCCCTGCCCGTCGCGCAGGCGCTGTTCCAGCCGCGGCACCCAGGCCTGGTTGCGTTCGACGTTGATGCGCTGGTACAGGCGCGGGTAGTCGCGCTTCATCTCCATGCCCATGTCCTGCCACAGCAGATGCTCGTCGCCGCGGCGCCAGGCCAGGTACAGGCGCTGGGTCTGCGCCGCGCCGCGCTCGGCATCGTCCAGCGCCTCGATCAGCATCTGCTTCTGCTCGACCGGCTCCATGCCGTCGAGCATCGCGATCTGCGCCTGCGCCGTTTCCAGCCCTTCGACCGTCTTGCCGGCCTGCACCGCCATGTCCATGAAATGCCGGTCCAGGCCCGCATCCGCCTGCAGCCCCTGCGCCTTCATCTCGGCGATGCTGATGCTCAGGCCGACGAACCAGGGCTCGAATCCGCCCATCTGCTCCAGCGGCAGGCCGTGGCCGGCGGCGTAGCGGCGCAGGCGCTGCCAGGTGGCCGCATCCAGATCGTCCTGCAGGCGCCTGCCGTCCTGGCGTTGCGCCGCCTGCAGCATCTGCGCGCCCAGTTGCGGCGCGTCCATGTCCTGCGGCGACAGTTCGAACAGCAGCCGCGACGCCGCCGCATAGGCGGCATCCACCTCGTGCGCCAGCGGATAGTCCTCGGGTTTGAGCAGATGGAACGAGCCCAGCAGATACAGCGTGCCGCGCGGTCCGCTGACCTTCCACAGCAGCGGCGTCGGCGGCGCGGGCGTCGTGCTTGGCGCGGCGGGCGCAGGCGCGCGCGCCAGCGCAGGCACGGCGGCGAACAGGGTCAGGCACAACAACAGGGTGCGCAGCAGGCGCGGCATCGATGGCATCGGCATCTCGAAAGTCAGTGTGCGGCGTAGGTCTTCTCGCCCGCCTCCACCGCCAGGTCCAGCCGGTTCTCCGGCGGCGGCAGTGGGCAGGTCGCGAACGGGGTGAACGCGCAGGGCGGGTTGTAGGCGCGGTTGAAGTCCAGCACCACGCTGCCGTCGGCGTTCGGCGCCGGCACGTCCAGGAAGCGACCGGCCGGATAGCTGCCGCGGCCGCTGGTGCGGTCGGCGAAGACCACGAACAGCGGGCGTCCCGGCTCGCCGATCGCCTCCAGGCGCCAGCGCTTGCCGTCGCGTTCGAATTCCAGTGCGCCGGCATGCGGCGATGGCGTGGTGACGCCGATGATGTCGACGATCGGCAAGGTCGTGCCCGGCGCGTTGGGCACGAAGCGCGCGCGGATGCGCCAGGACGCGGCCGCCGGCCAGTACTGCAGGCCGGCGAAGCCGAGCCGGGCCGGCGCGTCGGCGTGCTTGACCCGCAGCGCATAGCGGCCGCCGCGTTCGATCAGGCTCAGCTTGCCCTTGCCGTCGTCGAACTCGACCACGCTGGGCGTGGTCTCGCGATCGCTGTACAGGCGCGTGCGCCGCAGCAACGGCGTGCCGTCCATGCGCAGCCCCGCGCCCGGCTCGGGGGTCAGGAACACCTCGTCGCCCGCGCGCGACACCAGCGCCATCCGCGCCGGCCCCACCGCCAGGCGGATGCCGCTGCCGGGACCGCTGCCGATGTAGTGCTCCTTCAGTTCCAGCCAGTGCAGGCCGACCAGGCTGGTCCAGCCATCGGGCGCCTGCAGTTCCTGCCGGCGCTGCTCGCGCCAGGCCTGCTGATCGGCCAGGAACGCCTTGTCGGCCGGCGCCGGCGCGGCCGCGGGCGGCGGCTCCTTGCCGCAGGCGGCCACCCCGAGCAGCGCCACCAGCAACGCCATCGTTCTCGCCCACCTGCCCATCAGCGCCCCCGTAAGAACCAACGGTCGATCTCGCCCAGCGTGAAGCGCGCCCAGGTCGGGCGCCCGTGATTGCATTGCCCGGAGCGCTCGGTGGCCTCCATGTCGCGCAGCAGCGCGTTCATTTCCGGCACGGTGAGGCGCCGGTTGGCGCGCACCGCGCCATGGCAGGCCATCGTCGACAGCAGTTCGTCGCGCGCGCCGGCGACGCGGCGGCTGTGGCCGTGCTCGCGCAGATCGGTGAGCACGTCGCGCAGCAAGGCTTCCGGCTCGGCCTGCGCCAGCAGCGCCGGAATGCTGCGCACGTGCAGCGACTGCGGACCGCTGCGGGTGACCTCGAAGCCGAGCGCGGCCAGCGTCTCCGCCTCGCGCTCGGCGGTGTCGGCGTCGCGCTCGCCCACCGCCAGGGTGATCGGCACCAGCAGCGGCTGCGCGTGCAGGCCGATGCCGTCGTGCGCGTTCTTCAAGCGCTCGTAGCCGATGCGCTCGTGCGCGGCATGCATGTCGACCACGATCAGACCGTCGGCGTTCTCGGCCAGGATGTAGATGCCGTGCAACTGCGCGATCGCGTAGCCGAGCGGCGGCACGCCGCTGTCGGGCGCGGTCGGCGGCAGGCCACCGGCGGGATCCTGGGTCTGCCGCGGCAGGCCGGCGGCGTTGCCCGCGTCCGCGGGCGCCGCATACAGCGCGGCATACGCGGCCGGCGCTTCCTCCACGCGCAAGCCGAGCGGCGATTGCGCCGGGCGCCATTGCGCGCCGTAACCGTAGCCCTGCCCGCCACCACCCGCGCCACTGCCACCGTGCGGCGTGCCCGCGGCCGCCCAGGCCGGCGCACCCGCACCCGGCGCCGGCTGCGCCGCCTCGGCACCGAGCGCGCCCGGCAGGCTGCCGGCGCGGGTCTGCGCCAGCGCGTCCTGCAGCGTGCGATAGACGAAGTCGTGGATCAGCCGCGCATCGCGGAAGCGCACCTCGTGCTTGGCCGGATGCACGTTGACGTCGACCCGCGCCGGCTCCAGTTCCAGGAACAACACATAGGCCGGCTGGCGGCCATGGAACAGCACGTCGCCATAGGCCATCTTCACCGCATGCGCCACGCTGCGGTCGCGCACCGAACGGCCGTTGACGTACAGATACTGCTGGTCGGCGCTGGCGCGCGAGTAATGCGGCTGCGCGATCCAGCCATGCAGGCGCAGGCCGGCGCCGCTGTGGTCCACGCGCAGCGCCTGCCGCGCGAAATCCTCGCCCAGGGTCTCGCCCAGGCGCGCATCGGAATACAGGTCGCCGGGCTTGTAGCGCCGCGACGGCTTGCCGTTGTGCGACACGCGCAGTTCCACGTCCGGACGCGCCAGCGCCAGCGAGCGCAGCCATTCCTCGATGTGGCCCAGTTCGGTGCGCTCGGCGCGCAGGAACTTGCGCCGCGCCGGCACGTTGTAGAACAACTCGCGCACTTCGACCGTGGTGCCCGGCGCCTGCGCCCGCGGCTGCACCTGCCCGACCTTGCCGCCGTCCACCTGCAGCGCGGCGCCGTGTTCGTCGCCGGCGCGGCGCGAGGCCAGGGTGAAGCGGCTGACCGAGGCGATCGACGGCAGCGCCTCGCCGCGGAACCCGAGCGTGCCCACCGATTCCAGGTCGTCCAGCGAGGCGATCTTGCTGGTCGCATGCCGCGACACCGCCAGCGGCAGTTCCTCGGGCGCGATGCCGCCGCCGTCGTCGCGGATCCGGATCAGGCGCACGCCGCCCTCCTCCAGGTCGATGTCGACGCGGCGCGCGCCGGCATCCAGCGCGTTCTCCACCAGTTCCTTGACCACCGAGGCCGGGCGCTCGACCACCTCGCCGGCGGCGATCTGGTTGATCAGGATCTCGGGCAGTTGGCGGATGCTCATGCCGCCTCCCGCCAGGCGGTCGAGGCGCGCGGCATCGCGTGGGGCGTGGGGGCGGGAAAACGGCAAGGAGGACGCGACATCGGCACGGCTCACGGCGCGGACGCCGTCATGAGGATCAGCCGGCGATGATAGCCGAGCGCCTCAGCGGCTGCCGCCGGCCACGGTGCCGGCCGCCTCGGCTTCGGCCTGCGCGCGCGCGGCGAACAGCGTGCCCGGCGGCGGCTGCCGGGTGAAGAAGGTATTGACCCCGTCCAGCACCGCGCCGGCCAGGCGCCGCTGGTAGCCGGGATCGGTCAGCCGGCGCTCTTCGTCCGGGTTGGAGATGAAGGCGGTTTCGACCAGCATCGCCGGCATGTCCGAGGTGCGCAGCACGGCGAAGTTGGCGCGCTCGATGTCCGGCTTGTGGTTGTTGCCGATCCGCTTGAGCCCGCCCAGCACGTGCCCGGCCGCGTCCTCGGAGGCCTTCATGTGGCCGCTCTGCGCCAGGTCCAGCAACACGCTGGCCAGGGTGCTGTCGGTCTTCTGCAGGCGCACGCCGCCGACCAGGTCGGCCGCGTTTTCCTTGTCCGCCAGCCAGCGCGCGCGCTGCGAGGAGGCGCCCTTGGTCGACAGCACGTACACCGAGGAGCCGGTCGCGCTGCGGTTCTCGGCGGCGTCGGCGTGGATGGAGATGAAGATGTCGGCCTTGGCCGCGCGCGCCTTCTGCGCACGCATCGGCAACGGGATGAACACGTCGGTGTCGCGGGTCATGTACGCCTTCATGCCCGGCGTGGCGTTGATCTGCCGCGCCAGTTCGCGGCCGATCGCCAGGGTCACGTCCTTCTCGCGCTTGCCGGTGGGGCCGGTGGCGCCCGGATCCTGGCCGCCGTGGCCCGGATCGATGGCCACGATCAGCGGCCGCATGCCGGGCTTCATCGTCACCCGCGACGGCGCGCTCGGCATCACCGGCCGCGGCTCGACCGCCGCGGCCAGGTCGTCGGCGTCCGCCGCCGGATCGGGCTTGGCCGGGACCGGCGCGGCGCCACCCGGCGCTGCTGGGGCGCTGCCGCCCGGCGCGGCGCCCGGGACCAGGGTGCCGGCGGCGGCGACCGCGGCCTGCGCCGCCGTCGCGTTGGGCGTCGTGGCCGGAGCCGGCGCGGGCGCGCTTGGCGCGGCATGAACCGGCGCCGGGGCCGGCGCCGCGCTCTGCACCACGGTCGACGTCAGCGCCGCGGTCGCACGGGCCGCTTCCAGGCGCGGGTCGGGCGCGGGTTTGGGCGCAACCGCTGCCGCTGCGGGAGACGGCGCCGGTGCGGCGGAAGGAGCCGTCGAAGCCGACGTCGTGGCCGCGGCGACCGGCTTGCCCGGGGCGGCATCGCCCGGCCACTCGATGACCAGCACCGAACTGCCGCCCACGGTCTGCATCTGCGGCTTGAACGCCACCACCGGGCTGCTCAGGTCGAACACGATGCGCAAGGTGCCCGGCACCGGATGGCCGGTGCGGACCGCAGTGACCACGCCATTGGCCGCGGGCAGCTTGAGACCTTGGACCGCGGAGGACTCGGGCAGATCGACGACCAGCCGGTTGGGATTGGCCAGGCTCAGCGTGGTGAAGCCGCCACTGCCCTGCAGCCGGATCTCGGCGCGGGTGCCGGTGGCGCCATTGCCCAGCGACACCGCCTGGACCTGGCCGGCAAACGCCGAATGCGCCGCCAGGCACCAGCCTGCGGCGATGGCGGAACAGGCGAAAAATCGGATCCCCAGGCGCATGCTGGCGATTCAAGCATCACCGCCAGATAAACACAAGCGGTTTTCCCTTAATAATCCATAACCTGCCTACACTTTCTAGTGTCAGCCGGAAGAAAAGCCCCGCAAGTCACCCCGGTCGGCCAGCCGCCCCAGCCAGGCCTCGCCCACCGCGCTGCCCGCGCGCAGTTGCGCCGTCCGCCCGCCCCCCTGCAGCGCGAGCGTCACGGCCAGGTCGGCCGAGGGCAGCACGTCGCCGCCGCGTTCGGGCCATTCCACCAGCCACAGCGTCGCTGCCGCCTCGTCGAGCCCGAGGAAGTCCAGCTCGCCGGCGGCGCCGATGCGGTACAGGTCCAGGTGCCAGGCCTCGCCATCGGGCAAGGGATAGCGCTCGATCAGCGTGTAGGTCGGGCTGCGGATCGCGCCCTGCACGCCCAGCGCGCGCAGCAGCGCCCGCGCCAGGGTCGATTTGCCGGCGCCCAGGTCGCCGTGCAGATGCACCGTCGCCAAGGCCGGGCGGGTCGCGGCCAGCGCCTGGCCCAGGCGCTCGGTGGCCTCGCTGTCGTGCAGATGCAACTGGATCATCGCCGCGTCTCCGGATTGGCCAGGTGGCGCAGCGCCGGCAGCAGATCCGAGGGCAGCAGGCCGCGCTGGCCCGCATCGGCGGCGCGGTCGCCTGCAGCCGCGTGCAGCAGCGCGCCGAGGCTGGCCGCCTCGAACGGGTCGTGGCCCTGCGCGCGCAGCGCCGCGATCACGCCGGTCAGCAGATCGCCCATGCCCCCCACCGCCATGCCGGGGTTGCCGGCGGCGATGACCCGCGGCGTCCGTCCCGGCGCGGCGACGATGCTGCCGGCGCCTTTCAGCACCACCGTCGCCTGGTAGCGTTCGGCCAGCGCCGCGGCGGCGGCGAAGCGGTCGCCCTGGACCTCGGCGGTGGTGAGCCCGAGCAGGCGCGCGGCCTCGCCGGGATGCGGCGTCAGCACCGCCTCCGGCAGCGCGCGCGGCGCCTGCGCCAGCAAATTCAGTGCGTCGGCGTCGAGCACCAGCGGCAGATCCGCCGCCAGCGCCAAGCGCCACAGGCCCTGCGCCCAGTCGTCCTGGCCCAGTCCCGGCCCCAGCGCGACCACGCCTGCCCGCCGCAGCAACGGCGCCAGCGCGGCGCCATCCTCGATCGCATGCGCCATCGCTTCCGGACAGCGCGCCAGCAGCGGCGTCACGTGCGGCGCGCGCGTCGCCACGCTGACCAGGCCGGCACCGCTGCGCAGCGCCGCTTCGCTCGCGAGCATGACCGCGCCGCCGCTGCCGAGATTGCCGCCGATGCACAGCACGTGGCCGGAATCGCCCTTGTGGCTGTCGCGCCGGCGCGGCGCCAGGCGCGTGCCCAGCGCCGCCGCGGTCCAGGCCTGCGCCTGCGGCGCGCAGCCGTCGAACGCGGCGGGCGGCACGTCCAGCGTCGCCAGCGTGGTGGCGCCGACATGGTTCAGCGCCGCGCCGGTGTGCAATCCGGCATGGGCGACGATGAACTGCACGGTCAGCGTCGCCGGCAGCGCCGCGCCAGGCACGCTGCCGTGTTCGGTGTCCACGCCGCTGGGCACGTCCAGCGCCAGCACCGGCGCGCCGAGCCCGGCCAACGCGCCGAGCAAGGCGGCCAGTTCGGCATCCGGCGCGCGGTTGAGACCAAGACCGAGCAGCGCATCGACCACCACGTCGGCCGGCTCCAGCGCCGCGTCGAAGACCTCGATGCGGCCGCCGACCCCGATGTAGTCGGTGCAGGCGCGCTGCGCCAACGCCGATTGCGGGCCGCGCCCGGGCAGATGCAGCACGCGCACGCGGCGTCCGGCCGCATGCGCGAGCCGCGCCAGCACGTAGCCGTCGCCGCCGTTGTTGCCGCTGCCGCAGGCCACCAGGATGCGCTGCGCCTTCGGCCAGTGCTGCAGCAGCGCCTGCCAGGCGGCCTGGCCGGCGCGCTGCATCAGCGTGTAAGCGTCGCCGCCGAGCAGGGCCGTGGCCTGCGCATCGAGGCGCCGCGCGGCGGCGGTGGCGTAGAGATCGAACGAGTCGGACATGCGCGGGATTCTATACTTGCGCCATGTCCAGCCGCGTCGCCCCCGCCGATCCGCATGCCGCCGCCGCGCGTATCCGCGCGCTGGCGCGCGAGTTCGGCTTCCAGCGCTGCGGCATCGCCGGCATCGAACTGCAGCAGGACGAAGCGCATCTGCGCGACTGGCTGGCGCAAGGCCTGTACGGCACGATGCAGTGGATGGCGCAGCACGGCGACAAGCGCGCGCGTCCGGCCGAACTGATTCCGGGTACGCTGCGGGTGATCTCGGTCGGCCTGGACTACGGCCGCAACGACGACGACTCGGCCTGGGACACGCTGCGCGACGGCGAGCGCGCCTATGTCGCGCGCTACGCGCTGGGCCGCGACTACCACAAGCTGATGCGCAACCGCCTGCAGAAGCTGGCCGAGCGCATCCAGGGCGAGATCGGCCCGTTCGGCCACCGCGTGTTCGTCGATTCGGCGCCGGTGCTGGAGCGCGCACTGGCGCGCGACGCCGGCCTGGGCTGGATCGGCAAGCACACCTGCCTGATCGACCGCAACGGCGGCTCCTGGTTCTTCCTCGGCGAGATCTACGTCGACCTGCCCTTGCCGATCGATCCGCCGGCCAGCGCCCACTGCGGCACCTGCACGCGCTGCATCGACGTCTGCCCGACCCAAGCGATCGTCGCGCCCTATCGGCTCGATGCGCGCCGCTGCATCGCCTACCTCACCATCGAGCACGACGGCGCGATTCCGGAAGAACTGCGCCCGGCGATCGGCAACCGCATCTTCGGTTGCGACGACTGCCAACTGGTGTGCCCCTGGAACAAGTTCGCCAAGCGCAGCGACGAACCGGACTTCCGCGCCCGCAACGATCTGGACAAGGCCACGCTGGCGCAGTTGTTCGCCTGGGAGGAAGACGAGTTCCTGCGCCGCACCGAAGGCAGCGCGATCCGCCGCAGCGGCCACGAACGCTGGCTGCGCAACCTGGCGGTGGCGCTGGGCAATGCGCCGACCACGCCGCAGGTGCTGGCCGCGCTCGGCGCACGCGCGCAGCACCCCTCGCCGCTGGTGCGCGAACACGTGCAATGGGCGCTGGCGCGCCATGCGCAGGCGCCGGCCCGCGCGGCGACAGCGACGGCATCACCGGCGCCGAAAGCGGACGTGCGAGGATAGGCGGCCGTCCCCGCCGCAATACCCGCATGTCCGATCGCGACGACCAGATCCTCAGCCCCAGCCAGCTCAACACGCTGGCCCGCGACCTGCTGGAAAGCGCGTTCCCGCTGGCCTGGGTGGAAGGCGAACTGGGCAACGTCACCCGGCCCTCGTCCGGGCACCTGTATTTCACCCTGAAGGACGCGCGGGCGCAGGTGCGCTGCGCGATGTTCAAGCCCAAGAGCCAATGGCTGAAGTTCGTGCCGCGCGAGGGCCTGCGCGTGCTCGCGCGCGGCCGGCTGACGTTGTACGAGGCGCGCGGCGACTACCAGTTGGTGCTGGATCATCTGGAGGAAGCCGGCGAAGGCGCGCTGCGCCGCGCGTTCGAGGAACTCAAGGCCCGGCTCGCCGCCGAAGGCCTGTTTGCCAGCGAGCGCAAGCGCGCCCTGCCCGCCTTCGTGCGCCGCCTGGCGGTGATCACCTCGCCCAGCGGCGCGGCCGTGCGCGACGTGCTGAGCGTGCTCGGCCGGCGCCTGCCGCTGCTGCAGGTGGACATCCTGCCGAGCCTGGTGCAGGGCGACAGCGCCGCCGCGCAGATCGTCTCGCTGCTGCAGCGCGCCGACGCCAGCGGCCGCTACGACGCGATCCTGCTGACCCGCGGCGGCGGCTCGCTGGAAGACCTGTGGGCGTTCAACGACGAACGCCTGGCCCGCGCCATCGCCGCCTCGACCACGCCGGTGGTGTCGGCGGTGGGCCACGAGACCGACGTGACCCTGGCCGACTTCGCCGCCGACCTGCGCGCGCCGACTCCATCGGTCGCCGCCGAACTGCTCGCCGCCGACCAGCGCGACCTCGCCGCGCGCCTGCGCGGCCAGCACGCGCGGCTGCTGCAGTGGCAACAGCACCGCCTGCGCCAGGCCATGCAGCGCGCCGACCGCGCCCTGCTGCGGCTGCAGGCGCAGAGCCCGCAGGCGCAGTTGCAGTTGCTGCGGCGGCGCCAGCAGGAGGCCGCGCGCCGCTTGCTGGCGCTGTGGCGGCAGCAGCACGAACGCCGCGCCGCGCGCCTGCGCCATGCCGGCGCGGTGCTGCGCAGCGCGCAGCCGCAGCGCCGTCTGGCCGCGCTGCGCGAGCGCCTGCTGGCGCTCGGCCGCCGCCCGCAGGCGGCGATGGCACGGCAACTGCAGGCCGACGCGCAGCGCCTGCGCGCGCTGGCCCGCGCGCTGGAGACAGTCAGCCCGCTGGCCACGGTGACGCGCGGCTACGCGATCCTGACCCGGGTCGAGGACGGCGCGCTGGTGCGCTCGGCCGCGCAACTGGCCCCCGGCGACCGCCTGCACGCCAGGCTCGCCGACGGCGAGGTGACGCTGCGTACAGAATGACTGCGGTACATCTGTGGTCCCGCGCTCACCGTTGCCACGCCATGCCACAGCCCATTTCCGACGAACAGCGCATCAAGGCCGTGCTGCAAGGCATGCGCCGGGCCGAGCGCGACAAGGCCGGGCGCATGGCGCGCGCGCGCGACACGCTGGCGCTGATCGACGGCGCCACCTACGGCGTCGCCGAGGACGCGCAACGCGTGATCGATTGGCTGGCGCGCGATGCCCACACCCTGGCGCAGTTGCGCGCCGAGCACCTGGCCGACGTCGGCGAAATGATCTGCATCGTCTGGAACGGCTGCCGCGGCGACCGCGCCGCGCTGTCGCACTGGCTCAATGACAGCCACGCGCAGTTGGACGGGCTGACGCCGCGGCAGTTGCTGCGCGACGGCGCCAGCGCGCGGCTGCTCGACGCGGCCCGCGCCACCTTCGCCGCATAGCGGCGTCCTGCACGCCAGTCGACCGGCGGACGCGTCGATTCAATCCAGCGGCGCGACCACCAGCAACGGATCCAGGTCGTACCCCATCGCTTCCGCCCTGGCCTTGATCTGCCCGAACAGCGCGCGCGGCATGCTCGGCGAACGCGACAGCACCCACAGGTACTTGCGGTCCGGCGCGCCGACCAGCGCCCACTGGTACTCCGGATCCAGCGCGATCACCCAGTAGTCGGCCCAGACCATCGGCACCCAGGCCAGCCAGTCCGGCGCGAACCGCACCTGCAGCCGTCCCGGATGGCCGCTAACCCGGCGCGCCACGCCCTCCGCCGCGAGCAGCGCCCCCGTGCGGGTACGGCAGGCGTTGCGCACCCCGACCAAACTGTCCTCGCGCAGCGTGTAGGCGGCGGTGATGTCGCCTGCGCACTTCTTCTGGAACGACACCGGCAGGTGCGCGATCTCGTGCCACTCGCCGGCGTAGCGGCCCAGATCGAGTTCGGCGACGGAAGTGACCGGCGCGGCAGGAGCCGGCAGCGCCAGGCACAGCAGGCACGCCAGCAACAGCGCAGGGAGCGAAAGGCGCATGCGAACGATCCAGCGAGGGAGTCCACCCGCCTTATGCAGGAGCGTGGCAACGATGTAAAGCCGCGCGCGGTCGCCTACGGGACGACACTCGCGGTCGCCGCGGCGTGTCGGTACGGCATGCCGTCGGCTGCCAGACAGGCGAACTGCGTCCGCACGCCGCTGCGACGGATCGCGTTTGTTCAGGGCGACGCGCTCAGTGCGTCCGCGGCAACGAGGCCAGCAACGCTGTCGGCGTCAGCGGGACAGATCGGCGACGGCGAGATCGTCGCCCTGGCCCGCGCATTCCACCGGCTCGCGCAGCACGACCTGCTCGGCGACGCCGTCGTTTTGCTGCAGGTAGACGTTGACCAGCACGCAGTCCGCACCGACCTGCTCGATGTAGGGCGCGCCATGCTCGCCACCGGCCGCGCGGGACTGGTTCGGGGCGGCGCCGTTCACTGCATCGGCCGCACCCGCGCCACCGGCGCACGCCAGGGCCATGGCGCAAAGGCACATGCGCAACAGTTGGCTGTTCATTGGCGTCCCCCTTTGTGACCGTGTGTCCAATGATTACGACAGCCACGGGCACTAGTTGAGCCGCAGACCCCGGAAAATCGCCTTATTTCAGCTCTTGTCTACGAAATGTGAACATTCGGGTGCGTATGCCCAGTACGCGGTGGCACCCTGCAAACCAGCCCGCCCGGGTCGACCTTGCACCCGGCAGACCACAAGCCCCGGTGCGGAAATCCGCACATCCCATGCAGCCGTCGCCAGCGCGGATGTGACGGTCGCCGTCGTGCTCAAGAAGCCTCCGAAGGCGCTCGAGGCCGCTGCCGCCACGGCGTCCGAATCGCGCCGCAGCGCTTGCGGCAAAAAGAAAGGGCCTGCATTGCTGCAGACCCTGGATGAAATGGTGGCCGAGGACGGAATCGAACCGCCGACACGGGGATTTTCAATCCC
>Ga0105251_10000049_pt1 | contig 108816 bp, 132 predicted proteins | sample KBSS64metaG_FD_80424 | JGI IMG/M metagenome (GOLD analysis project Ga0105251, IMG submission 80424) | Switchgrass rhizosphere microbial communities from Kellogg Biological Station, Michigan, USA - KBS S6-4 metaG | ecosystem: Host-associated > Plants > Roots > Rhizosphere > Soil | place...
ATATGAGCGCCGTCCATGGCCAGCACGGCTAGCGGCTTCCTGCCGCTCATCCCCCTCCACGACACCTGCGCTCGGCCTGGCGCCTTTACGTCGCGTTCGGCGGTGCCTGAGCCGTTGCGTAAGAAGATCAAAAGCACCCCCACCGTCCCGTAGCAGTCCGGCTTGCCGGCGTCGGCGTTCTTGAAATCGCCCCCGCCGGCAAGCCGTGCTGCTACGGGCGGTGTTTGTGTGTAGGTGTGCGCTTGCCCGCGAATCTTTTCTTACATCGGCGGCGTCACGCCGTTCTCACCGGCTGAAATGGACATCGCATTCAGCGCGCCATCTTCGGCTTTCTGGGCCTGAAGGACGATTTTCACACCGGGCTTGAGCAGGCTGCGATCAGCCGGTACCAGGTTGACGATGGGCACGTCGTCGGGGATGACGATTTTCTTCTGGCCGCCTTTGTAGTTCACCGTGATGGTGCGGCCATTGCTGTTGACCAGGTCGCCCACCGAGCCGTTGGTCATGGTGCTGTCCTTGCCCAGGTCGAAGGCCCGGTGCCCGTCGCCGGTGCCTGCCATCTCGGGCGGGAAGACGTGGACTTCCAGCGCCTTGAGCGTGCCATCGGCCTGCGGAACGGCGGCAGAGCCCACGTAGCTGCCGGGCTTGATGTCGGCGACCTGAGCGAGGGTCACGCCGCGTACCTGGGTGTCGTGGGTCAGATTGACCTGCAAGTCTTCACCGCGGTTGCTGTGTACCTTCATCACGTCGCCATCGACGGCGGTGATTGCACCGCGCACTCGCGTGGGTTTGGCGTCGTCGGCGTAGGAGGGGATGGTCATGAGCAGGGCTGACGCCAGCAGGCTGGAGGTCAGCAGGGTGTCGAGCAGTCGTTTGCCTGTTGCGAGTTTCATGGTGGTCACAGTCCCGTGATGTCGGAGCGAGTGACTGAGCATAGCGCCGCTCACAGGCGTCGTTGATGACGTCTGTGTCAGAAAACGCACGGTCGGCTGGCCGGGGGATGGGCGAAAAAAACCCATCCTGTGAAGGACCGGTCTTTTTCACGGCAGATGCATTACTGCTGTAGCGAAATCGTGGTGTTCGCCAGCTTCGGTTGACTGAACATGCTCACCAGCACTTCATCGAGAATCGAAGAGGCACCCCATGGGCGAGGATCGTTGAGGATGGCGACCACGGCCCAAGTGTTGCCATTGCTGTCACGGCTGAAGCCTGCAATGGCCCGCACGGTATTCAGGGTGCCGGTCTTGATGTGGGCTTCGCCACGCAGCGCGGTGCGTTTGAGGCGCTTGCGCATGGTGCCGTCCATCCCGGCCAGCGGCAGGGAGCTCATGAACTCGGCCTGATAGGGGCTGTTCCAGGCGGCTTGAAGCATCTGCGCCATTTCCCGGGCGCTGACGCGCTCGGCGCGGGAGAGGCCGGAGCCGTTCTCCATTACCAGGTGCGAGGCAATGATGCCTTTTTTCGCCAGCCACTGGCGCACGACCCGCTGCGCAGCCTTCGCATCATCGCCATCGGCTTCGTTGCGGAACTCCGAACCCAGGCTCAGGAACAACTGCTGGGCCATGGTGTTGTTACTGAACTTGTTGATGTCACGAATGATTTCAGCCAGATCCGGCGAGTAGGCCTTGGCCAGCAGTTTGGCGCTGCCAGGCACCACGTCCAGGCGGTCCTTGCCCAGAATGGTGCCGCCCAGTTCCTGCCAGATCGCGCGTACGGCACCTGCGGTATAGGTCGGATGGTCCAGCAGCGACAGGTAGGTCTGCGAGTTGCAGCCGTCGCCCAACTGGCCGGATACCGTCACGGTGATGCCGCCATCGGCTTCCGGCACCGGGTTGTAGAGGACATCGCCGGTGCACTTGTTCGAGGCCAGCGCCTTGACCTGATTGTTGATACGGATCGCGGCAATCGGCGGCTCGACCGACACCAGAATCTTGCCGCCATCGTTGCGAGTGACGAAGCGCAGCGCCTTGAGGTTGACCATCAACGAGTCGGGACGGACCAGGAACGGTTTGTTCTTGTCGTTGCCGTCATCGTCGAACACCGGCAGTTGCGGCTGGACGAAGTGGCTGCGATCGAGCACCAGATCACCGGTGACCTGTTGTACGCCGTTGGCGCGCAGGTCACGCATCAGCAGCCAGAGTTTTTCCATGTTCAGCTTCGGGTCGCCACCGCCCTTGAGGTACAGGTTGCCGCGCAGTACGCCATTGCTCAGGGTGCCGTCGGTGTAGAACTCGGTCTTCCACTGGTGGGTAGGGCCGAGCATTTCCAGGGCCGCATAGGTGGTGACCAGTTTCATGGTGGACGCCGGGTTGACGGACACGTCGGCGTTGAAGACAGTCGGGGTGCCGGGACCGGTCAGCGGCAGCAGCACCAGGGACAGTGCATTGCTGTCGAGTTTGCTGGCCTTGAGGGCCTGCTCGACCTTGGGCGGGAGCGCGGTATTGATGGGGGCAGCAGAAACGCAGAAAGAAATCGGCAGAAGCAGTGAGGCGAGAAACAGGGGACGCAAAGATTTGATCATTCAATAAAACCCTACTGCAAGACGAGGGAGAGAGGGGATGGATTCCCTCATGACTCAAAAAACCGGAACGGGTAAAAAAGTCCCGTCCCCCGGAAGGTCCAGAGGCCTTCCGATAAAGCGGCATTATGCCGCAAGCTTTCGTGTCTTGCGCCAGAGTATCGCCGTCAAAAGCGGCTATTTTTGCAAATGCCTGCAGATTGTCACGTTAAAATCTGACTTTCTGCACTGTGTCGTCGGGCAGCGGCGGGTTTTCCGTGCATGTGGGCGGTCAGGCGGGTTAGCGCACGCTTGGTCTCTATTCATTGCAATGAGTTTCAAGGCATCCGGCCACTGCCGTCTTCGTGGGGGAGCGGTATTGAAAAGGAACAAAAAAGGCCACCGATAATGGGTGGCCTTGTGCGAATCAAACCGATCGTTATACGACAGGGTTGATCGGCTTTTCTGGATACCAGGCATCGAGCAGTGGGCTGACTTCGACGGTTTCCAGTTCCGAGCGAGCCTTGAGCCAGGCTTCGACGGCGCTGCGTTGTTCTTCGGTGACCGAACCACGATCAGCCAGGCAGACCAGACCGTAGTCATCACCGCCGACGTAGTCCAGGCCGTTAGCGTCCATGGCCTCGGCCAGGAACGCGTCGAGGAATGCGTCAATTGCCTCGTCAGTCAGATCTTCTTTAAAGCCCAGGTTCAGCTCGAATCCCAGTTCCTGGAACTCGTCTACACACAGCTTTTTGCGAAGACGACGGGAGCGGTTAGTGGCCATGAAACATTCCTCTTGAGTAAATACGGGGCGCACTTTATCAGTTCCGGGGCCTTCCTGCCTGAAAGAGTGAAGGAGAATGGCGGCTTGCGAACCCGTCATGGTTGTCACTGATTTGACCGCGTGGGCGTTCAGACGCGTTGCTCGTGACAGCCATGCAGATTATCAGGATGGTTTTACTCAGATTACCCCGCAGGCCAAACGATCCCCACCGCCTCCGAGCGGCATCGGCATATCGGAATGGTTGTCACCCCCTGCATGGATCATCAGCGCGTGACCTTTGATTTCAGAAATCTTCTTTAGCCGCGGCGCAAGCACTGGGTCGCTGGCTGTCCCTTGGGCTGTTACATAGACTGCCGGCAAGTCTCCCAAGTGGCCTTCCGCATAGGGGCCAAGGTGCTTGCCGGTCTTTTGCGGATCGAAGTGCCCGCCCGCTGCCAGCGCTGCTACCTTCTTGCCGTCTTTGGTTCCCGCATCACAGCTGCCATTTTCATGGATGTGGAAGCCATGAACGCCAGCCGGCAATCCGCTCAGCTTAGGGGTAAACACAAGCCCATAAGCTGTCTCGCTGATCGTAATCAGTCCAATGGGCTGAGGTGCACCATCAGCACTGACCAGGTTGACTGGAACGTCCAGCGATGCCGCTTGAGCGCCCAGCGAAAGCGCGCCTAATAAAGAAAGCAACAGTTTGACTTTCATGTTCCTCACCAAGTAGTTATTGAGTGGTAGGGTAGTTGAGCAGCTAAAGTAGTAGTTGTTCTGAATCGCTGGGAAGGATAGAAGTCAGCGATGGTTTCGTCCAGCGGGAAGTTTGAAAAAATTAAGTTAGTGTGCAGGGAATAAATTAACGATGGTGAGTGTTTTAGAACTTTTTCTGTTGTTTTCTATAAAAAATTTAATTCGTTTTACGGCGACAAAGTCGCTACTATTCGGGCGCCAATCAGGTCTCATAAAGTCTGTATTGATCCCTTGCTGCCCAAGGCACGGTAGAACAGTGACCGGAGGACTCATGACATCTCATGCCGAGGCGATCGCCATGCTCAAGAAGGCGGTTTCAGGCATCGCCAGCCTATGTATGTACCAGCCCACGCGTTGGAGCAGAGGTCTGTGTCGAGTCACGGAACCGCATGCCAATCGTTTGCCTCGCGCGGGACAGACGACTCATGACGGTGCCGATAGGCACCTCCAGGATCTCGGCGGCTTCCTTGTAACTGAAGCGTTCGACTGCCACCAGCAGCATGACCTCGCGCTGGCCGTCCGGCAGTTCGTTGACCGCAGTAAGTATCTGCTGGTGCATAAGATCCGTTTCTGGGGTTTGCGCCGCTGGATCGGTGACGGTTTCGATGACGCTGTCGTTCCATTCCTGTCGCGAGCGACCCCGAACGTTGCGCGAGCGGACCTCGTTGATCCAGGTGGTGTGAACGATGGAGAACATCCAGCTGAGCGGGGAGGTATCCGGCTGCAGTTGATGAGCACGCTCAAGGGCGCGGACACAGGCAAGTTGAACAAGATCTTCAGCATCGTGCCGGTCGCCCGAGATCCGCAGCGCGAATGTCCACAACCGTGGGAGCATGTCAGGAAGCAACGCGGGTAAGTCTGCGCCGGTAATCGCCATATTTCCTCATTCTTGTACGGGAGTCTGAAATCGACGTGAAGTCAGTATTTATTGTCCGCCGCCGTTTATGGCTTGAAGATTCCCTCTAGCGCCTTTGGACTTCACTGTCACAGAACCGATACACTGGCTGGATTGTGCCATCCCGAACAGTAAAAACCTATCCGGATGCATAAAGTCACGAAACATTTATACTGTGACCCGATTGCATGTTTCATATTGATTTGATTTTACCTGGATGATGGCGTATATCGCTGAAAGTGCGTTGTGATGTTAATATGATGGCGACTTGATTACCCTTCACGTCGTTTCTCGGCTCATGAGGCCGAAACACATTTGCGGCAAAGCGTGATGACTGACGGAGATCGGCAATTGACCACAACTGTAGCGGATGATGCCCTGCTGATAGCCTATGTTGACGGCGAATTGTCGCCGCAGCAGTGCGAGGAAATCGAGCAGCTCATGAACGCTTCGCCTGAATTGGCCGAGCGTGTAGCGCTGTTGATGGCGTCCGCATTGCCTTATACCGATGCCTACGCTCGTCAGGCGGTTCCGCCTGTGCCCGAGAGTCTGGTAAATAAGGTCGATTCGTTGGTCGCTCATCACATTGCCGGCGCTGCGTCTGAGGTGCCGCCGCAGGCGTCGAGTCGTCCAGCATCTGTCAGCCAGGCCCGCAACTTGCCGGTGTCGGAAAGTCTGCTTGTGCGCCTGTTCGGGCGGCCGGGATTTGGATGGCTGGCAGTGGCGTTTGCCACGGGTGCCGTTTGCTGCGGCTTGGTTTTGCAGGCCGGGAATGTCGGCAATACGCTCAACACCGACACTGCTATAAAGGGCGCTTCCGTCGCTCAGGTCCAGCCTTCGGCCTGGGTGAAACAGGCGGCCAGCTATCAACAGCTATACAGTCGCGACACCCTGAATTACGTTACCCCGGATCTTGAAGGAATCGGTAAAACCATCGCTGACATCCGCCATGTGGATGGGTTGGCCTTGCGTGTGCCTGATCTCAGCTCCGCTGGCCTTGCCTTCAAGCGTGTGCAGCGCCTGCGCTTCAACAACAAGGCGCTGATCCAGCTGGTGTACCTGCCGCAGAATGGGGACCCCGTCGCGCTGTGCGTGATGAAGGAGCCCATGCCGGACCAATCCATTACGCAGTTGGATGTCGCAGGGATGAACGTCGTGATGTGGCGACAGTCTGAAATGGGCTATGCCTTGATCGGTTCCCCTGACGGCGTGGACCTTGGCGCTGTCGCCCGTTTGGTGGCGGATCGCAGTTCCGGCCAGCTGTTTACTGCAACCCTGCCGTCACCGCTGTGGATCGCCGATACTCGCCAATAGACCGCCAGGTTTCGGGCGGCGCACGGGCGCCCGATTGTGGATCGTTTGAATGCCTGAGAAGTACTCCCGCCGTTTTCTGTCAGGTGCATGCCTTGCGCTGTTGTTCGGCTTTGCTGGTTTGCTGTTGCTGGAGGCATCCGGCTGGGCATCGTCCCCATCGATGTATTCTCCAGCGAGTGCTTCACGCATGGTTGATGCGTTCGAGGCTGCCTCGGGTGTGCATCCGGGCTTTCGCCGAAATCACGCCAAAGGCATCTGCGTCATCGGGCGGTTCGAAAGTAGCGGTAATGCCTCGCAAATATCCAGTGCCGTGTTTTTCCGCCCGGGCAGCTATCCGGTGATTGGGCGCCTTTCGGTGGTCGGCGCTAATCCTTCGGTCAATGACACTCGCGGTCGTTTGCGCAGCCTTGCGCTGCAGATGACCGCGGGCGATGAGTCGTGGCGCATGGCGCTGAATTCGATCCCGGTGTTTTTCGTCAACACGCCTCAGGCATTGCTGGAACAGTTGCGCGCCTCCGTGCCAGATCCGGGAGCCAGCGGCCCCGATGTCGAGCGCATGAATGCCTTCCGCCAAGCCCATCCCGAGACCCGACCTTTCGAAGAGTGGATGGACAGCCACCGGCCTTCGTCTGGGTATGACAATGCGCCGTATTACAGCGTCAACGCTTTTCGTTTCCTCGATCCTCGGGGTAACGAGCGTTTGGTGCGCTGGCGCATGGAGCCCGAAACGCCCTTCGAACCGCTCAGCGATGAACAGATCGAACATGCCGATCCCGACTTGCTCAGCTACCGCCTGGTTTCGAAGCTTGCGCAGGCCTCGGTCCGCTGGCATCTGATCGTCACCCTGTCGCAGCCGGGGGATCCGGTCAATGACGCCACGCAGCTGTGGGCCCGGGAGGGTCATCAGGAGTTTGATGCCGGTGTATTGGTCATCGAACGTCAGCAGCCACAGATGGATGGCCCTTGCCGGGACATCGATTTCAACCCGCTCGTCCTGCCTTCCGGCATCAAACCCTCCGACGATCCGCTGCTGCTTGCACGCGGTGCGGCATATGCCGAATCCCATCGCCGTCGGGTACAGGAAGCTGCCGGGCGTTGACCGCCCTCTAGCCACGCTGCAGATTTTTTTCATTCTCGCGGAATAATCCCACAGCACCGATTGTTATCTCCTCAGCACCGCAATTATTCGAGACTGAAGAGGTACGCCGATGGGGCTGTTCAATAACCTGCTGCATGTGGCTGGAGCGAAGTCGGTACCTGCCGGGGGGCACGATGAGTGACGCTTGGTTGAACGAGCTCGCAGGCCTGGCAGCGCCCCTTGGCGATGAATCTCCCTGCGGCGACAGCGTCGAATACGAGCCCGAATATCTGCAGCTTGAAGAAGCGGCGCAGGGCAAACCGGAAGTCGAGTACGGCAGCACGCTGACCCCGGCGACCCCGCCGGACTGGAAACAGGTCCGGCGACTCGCCTTGCTACTGGCCACACGCAGTCGCGATCTGCGTCTGGCGCTGCACTTGACCCGCGCCGAGCTGAATCTGCACGGCATCCGCGGCTTCGCGGCAGGGCTGCAATTGATAGAACGCCTGCTGCGCGACCATTGGGATCACGTCCACCCTCAACTCGACCCCGAGGATGACCACGACCCTCAGTTGCGGGTCAATGTCATTGCCAGTCTCTGCGAGGCAAGTGGGATGCTTCAGGATTTGCGTCAAAGCCCTTTGGTTGAGGTGGCGACGCTGGGGCGGGTCAGCCTTCGCGATATCGATCTGGCCATTGGCGAGCTGGCGGTTGCTCCAGGTCAGGAAAAACCTTCGTTGGCGATGATCGAAGCCGCGTTCCAGGAGGCTGGGCATGACGCTCTTTCGGCCACGCTGGCTGCTCTAGATCAAGCTATTCAGAGCAGCGTGTGTATTGAAACCCTATTGACCGAGCGTGTTGGTTTGGGCAGTGCAATCGACCTCAGCGGTCTCACGGCCCTGTTGCGCCGTGCCGCCGATGCGCTGGGTCAGCGTTTGGGGCAACAGGTGATTGCCGAGTCTGGCGCTTCCATTGCGTCAGCCGCCGCAGCGAAGCCTGTTATCCAGGGAGACATCGGCAGTCGTGACGATGTCCGACAGACGCTGGATCGCCTGTGTGCCTACTTCGCTGTTCACGAACCCACCAGTCCTGTGCCGCTGTTGCTGCAACGCGCGCGCAAATTGCTCGACCTCAATTTCATGGAGTTGCTGCAGGACCTGGCGCCTGACGGTATGGCGCAGATGGCACTGGTCAGTGGCATTCGTAACGATGATCGACATGACGACTGAGTGCCCCACACCCAGCATGACCCTTTGATTACCCACTCACCGGAGAAGTCCCGTGGCAGAAAACAGTCAGAAATTCATTGCTCGCAACCGTGCTCCGCGCGTCCAGATCGAATACGACGTTGAAATCTACGGTGCCGAAAAAACCGTGCAATTGCCCTTTGTCATGGGGGTGTTTTCCGATCTCTCTGGCAAGCCCGCCGAGCCGCTGCCTGCCGTAGCCGAGCGCAAGTTTCTGGAGGTGGATGTCGACAACTTCGACGAACGTCTGAAATCGATGAAACCGCGTGTCGCCTTCCAGGTGCCCAACACGCTCACCGGGGAAGGCAATATGCCGGTGGAAATTACCTTCGAGAACATGGACGACTTCACCCCAGGCGCCGTGGCGCGCAAGGTGCCGTCGCTCAATGCGTTGCTGACCGCCCGCAATCAGCTGTCCAACCTGCTGACCTATATGGACGGCAAGACCGGAGCCGAGGAATTGCTCGCAAGGGTACTCGACGATCCCGCGCTGATGCAGGCGCTCAACGCCGCGCCAAAACAGACTGCCCTCGATACCGCCGATCCACGCACCGACTGACCACAAAACCCTGACTCACCTGTAACCCCCGCTGGGCCTTTGGCACCGGCAGGTAGACCCCTTTGCCCAAATTTCGAGGGATGCTGCAATGTCCACCACTCAAGCGCACGAAACGACAGCGCCGCCAGACACCCGCGAGGTTGACCTCGGTGACTTCGCCAGCCTGTTGCACAAAGAGTTCAAGCCCAAGACCGACAAGGCCCGCGATGCTGTGGAAACAGCCGTGCGCACGCTCGCCGAGCAGGCACTGCAAGGCACTCGGATGATTTCCGGCGATGTGCTTGGAACCATTGAAGGTCTCATCGCAGAGCTGGATCGCAAGCTGTCGGAGCAGGTCAACCACATCCTCCATCATGAAGAATTCCAGTCGGTCGAAAGCGCCTGGCGTGGGCTGCATTACCTGGTGACAAACACCGAGTCAGACGAGTCCTTGAAGATTCGAGTGATGAACATTTCCAAGACCGAGGTGCACAAGACGCTGCGCAAGTTCAAGGGAGTCGCCTGGGACCAGAGTCCGATTTTCAAGAAGTTGTATGAAGAGGAATACGGCCAGTTCGGTGGTGAGCCGTATGGCGCTTTCGTCGCCGATTACTACTTCAACAACAGTGCTGCGGATGTGGAACTGTTGACCCAGATGGCCAAGGTCAGTGCTGCCGCGCATTGCCCGCTGATCACCGCCGCCGACCCGAGCGTGATGCTGATGGAGTCCTGGCAGGAGCTGGCAAACCCTCGTGACCTGACCAAGATTTTTCAGACCCCTGAACACGCCGCATGGCGCGGTTTCCGCGCATCGGAGGATGCCCGTTACGTGGGCCTGGCCATGCCGCGTTTCCTTGCGCGGGCACCCTATGGCACCAAGTCCAATCCCGTGGAAGATTTCGACTTCGAGGAGTCCACCGACAGTGTGGGCAGCAAGGATTTCACCTGGGCCAATGCCGCCTATGCCATGGCAGTGAACATCAATCGTTCGTTCAAGCAGTACGGCTGGTGCTCGCAGATCCGGGGCATCGAGTCCGGTGGGGCAGTGGAGGGGCTGCCGGTGCATACCTTTCCGACCGATGACGGCGGCGTCGACATGACTTGCCCGACTGAAATCGCCATCAGCGACCGCCGCGAGGCCGAGTTGGCGAAGAACGGTTTCATGCCACTGGTGCACAAGAAAAACAGCAATCTGGCAGCGTTCATTGGTGCGCAGTCGATGCACAAGCCGGCGGAGTACGACGATCCGGACGCCACGGCCAATGCCAATCTTGCAGCACGGCTGCCGTACCTGTTCGCGACCTGCCGCTTCGCCCATTACCTCAAATGCATCGTGCGCGACAAGATCGGCTCGTTCAAGGAACGCGCCGACATGCAGGTCTGGCTCAACAACTGGATCGGTCGTTACGTCGAGCACAACCCGGCCACGGCCACCGAGTCGGACAAGGCGCGCAAGCCGCTCGCCGGTGCCGAAGTCGTGGTCGAGGAAGTGGAAGGCAATCCCGGTTACTACCACTCCAAGTTTTACCTGCGCCCGCACTATCAACTTGAAGGCCTCACGGTGTCTCTGCGTCTGGTCTCCAGGTTGCCGTCGGCCAAGACCTGATGACGTCAACCCAGGCCAGGCACTCTCGCTGCATTTCAATCATTGATCGATAGAAAGGTACTCAACATGATCCTGCTCAACTTCAACGGCAAAAAAATCAAAGGCACCTCGACCGTCTCGGCGCATACCGACTGGATCACCATCGATGCGATCCAGATGGGCGTCGGGCGGGCCATTTCCACCAGCGGTGGCGGTGCCGACCGCGATACCAGCAACCCGTCCTTCTCGGAAATCTCGCTGACAAAGGCCACCGATCTGGCGTCCGCCGATCTGTTCATGGAAGCCGTGTGCGGCAAGAGCCTGGGCAAGGCCGAGATCCACTTTATCCAGACCGGGGGTGCCGAGAAGAAGGAGCAGGTGTTCCTCAAACTGGAGCTGGAAGAGGCCATCATCAGTTCCTACTCGGCCAGCAGTAATGGTGAGCGTCCAAGCGAAACCTTCTCCATCAACTTCACCAGGATCAGCTATCAGTACGATTCTTTCAGTGGCGAGAAAATCACCACGGGCACGCCGAAGAAGTGGGACCTGGAAGCCAACGCCAAGATCTGACCCAGGTGCAGGACTGGCTGGCGCACAGGCGCCGGCCGGTCCTGCCGATGAGTAGAGTTTTCGATGAGCCCTTGCGAGTTTTTTCGATGAAACCGGAGTCGAGCCGTGGCTGAGCTGACCAGCAGAGAGCGCCTGCAACCTTCGTTGCTGGACCGCCTGACCGACGATGCGCGGGAGCAGATTCAAGAGCCCCGCGACCAGCGAGTGCTGTCCAGGCGCAGCTTGCGCAACGCGGTGCTGCGTGACCTCGGCTGGCTGCTCAATAGCACCAGCCTGGGTAGCGTGCAGGATCTGACGGCGTACCCGTTGACTGGCCGATCGGTGCTTAATTTCGGCTTGCCGGACCTCTGCGGCAAGACCGCGGCGGGCCTTGATCCCGTTGAATTGGCGCGCCGCATCCGCCGGGCCATCGAGGATTTCGAACCGCGGATCCTGCGCGACAGCGTGCGCGTAATACCGCTGCCACAGCGCGGCGACCACGCCACCCCCAATCAGGTCGCGTTTGAAATTCACGGCGAGCTTTGGGGGCAACCGTTGCCCGAGCGCCTGTATCTGAAAACCGAGCTGGATCTTGAAGCCGGTGACGTGAAGCTGTTCGACGTGGAATCGAGGAGTGTCCGGTGAACGATGAACTGCTGCGTTACTACGAGCGCGAGCTCCAGCACCTGCGGGAGATGGGCGGAGAATTCGCACGCGAGTTTCCCAAGGTGGCTGGCCGACTCGGGCTTGAAAGTCATGCCTGTGCCGACCCCTACGTGGAGCGCTTGCTGGAAAGCTTCAGTTTTCTCGCTGCCCGGGTGCAGCAGAAAATCGACGCCGAATTTCCCCGTTTCACCAATCATCTGCTGGAGTTGGTGTACCCGCATTACCTCGCACCGATGCCTGCAATGGCGGTCGTGCAACTCCAACCGGACATGAACGAGGGCAGCCTCGCGCAGGGTTTCAAAGTCCAGAGGGGTACGGCCTTGCACAGTCTGCTGGGCAAGGGGGATCAGACGACGTGTGAATTTCGTACCGCGCACGATGTGACATTGTGGCCGGTTGAGCTGATCGAAGCGCGCTATTTCGCCTGCTCAGGTCAGGTTGGCGGTGTGGAGCTGTCCCGACTGGGGCAGGTAAAGGCAGGTCTAAGGCTGCGTCTGCGCGCCGGCGCCGGCATGGTCTTCAACGAGCTGGACATGGACAGCCTGGCGTTGCATCTGCGTGGCGCCGATGCGTTGCCTGGGCGGATGCTCGAACAACTCCTGGCGCAGGCCGCCGGAGTTCTCGTGCAGCCTGTCCAGGATGACCATCGCTGGCATCAGATCATCGACCGTTCGGCTATTCGCGGCCAGGGTTACAGTGATGATGAGGCGTTGTTGCCAGTGGGCCCAAGATCGTTTCAAGGCTACCGCCTGCTGCAGGAATATTTCGCCTTGCCCCAGCGCTTCCATTTCGTCGAGCTGGGCGGCCTGAAGCCTGCGATCCAGCGTTGCGACGTACGCGAAATCGATGTGACCGTGCTGTTCAAAACCCTGGCTTCAGGCCTTGAGCAGTCGGTCAGCGCTGAACAGTTTGCGCTGCACTGTACCCCGGCAATCAACCTGTTTCCCAAACGTGCCGATCGCGTCCATCTGTCCGATCAGCAGGCCGATTACCATGTGGTCCCTGACCGTACCAGGCCCATGGATTACGAGATTTATCAGGTCAACGAGGTGACCGGCTACGGCAGCGGCGCTGAGGCCAGGCAGCGGTTCGAGTCGTTCTACCGCGCCAACGATCTGCACAATGGTACAGCGCAAGGTGCCTGGTATCAGGTACGTCGCGACAGGCGAGTGTTTTCCGAGCGTCAGCGTCGGGAGGGGCCACGTTCGAGCTACATCGGCAGCGAGGTATTCCTCACCCTGGTGGACGTTCATGAAGCGCCGTACCGCACTGACCTCCGTCAGCTAGGCGTCGACACCCTGTGCACCAACCGCGACCTGGTGCTGAGCATGCCGGTGGGGGCTGGCAAGACGGATTTCACGGTCGAGGCTGGCGCGCCGGTGCAATCGGTGCGTTGCGTGATGGGTCCGACCGCGCCGCAACGTTCATTTGCTCAAGGCGAGACAGCGTGGCGGCTGGTCAGTCATCTTTCTCTCAACTATCTGTCTTTGCTCGATGAGGATGATCAGCAAGGCGCCACCGCTCTGCGCGACCTGTTGAAGCTTTACTGCGCAGCCGAGGATTCCCCCGCACACAAACAGATCCAGGCACTGCGTTCGGTCACGGCGCAGCCCATTGTCAGACGCCTCCCGTTCTCCGGCCCCATTACCTATGGCCGCGGTCTGCAGGTCAGCGTGACGCTTGATGAAAGTGCTTTTGAAGGCGCCAGCGTGTTTGTCTTCGGGGCAGTGCTGGAGCAGTTCTTCGCCAAATACGTGGCACTCAACTCCTTTACCGAAACGCAGATATCCAGCACCACGCGCGGGCTGATCATGCGGTGGCCGACGAGGGTAGGGCGATGCGAGATCCTGTAGCCCTGTTGCAGCGCCTTGAGCAACGCCCGGCAGCCTTTGATTTCTACGCAGCGCTGCGGCAGATCGAGTGTGCCTACTCGGAAAGACCCAGGATTGGCCAGGCCGCACGACCGGCGGATGAAGCGCTGCGTTTCGGCCAGCAACCGTCACTGGCTTTCGAGCCCGCGATGCTGGCCAGGCTGCGCGCGGGCGACGCTCAGCGAGCGCCTCTGTTGCTGCTGAATTTCTTCGGGATGCTGGGCGCCAACGGACCGATGCCGGTGCATCTGACCGAGTACATCCGCGACCGTCAGCGCAACATGAACGACCCGACGCTGGCGCGCTTTTGCGACGTCTTTCATCATCGCCTGATCAGCCTGTTCTATCGTGCCTGGGCTTGCGCTCAGCCTGCCGTCAGCCTGGATCGTCCGGGGGCTGACCGGTTTTCCGTGTACGTTTCTTCGCTGATCGGCCTGGGCATGCCGTCCCTGCAGCGACGCGATGGCGCCCCGGACATCGCCAAGCAGCACTACGCGGGACGCCTGGCACCTCATGCGCGCAATGCCGACGGCCTGGCTGCACTGCTCAGTGATTTCTTCCAGATGCCGGTCAAGGTGCAGCAGTTCGTCGGTCACTGGATGTCGCTGCCTGCCGATGGCGTCTGTCGGTTGCGCAGTGGCCCCGATGCAGAGCGGCTGGGCACGAGCACGGTGCTTGGCAAGAAGGTCTGGAATGCCCAGCACAAGTTCCGCTTGTTGATCGGTCCGCTGGACATGGAGCAGGTCCGGCGCCTGCTGCCGGGGCAGGACAGCATGCAGCGACTGACAGCCTGGGTGCGGCAGTACGCCGGGCTGGCGCTGGACTGGGACGTCAATCTGATCGTCAGAAAAGAGCACCTGCCCGGCACCCGGCTTGGCCAGGATACAAGGCTTGGCTGGAGCAGCTGGCTGAGCAGCAAGACGCCGGACGAGGACGATCGGCAGTTGCTGATCAACCCCCAGGTCGGCCTTTTTGTAACTTCCCCATCGCAAGGATCAGTTCATGGCTGAGATCAGTCGCGTCGCTTTGTTCGGCAAACTCAACAGCCTGTGTTACCGGGCTATCGAAAGCAGCACAGTGTTCTGCAAGCTGCGGGGCAATCCGTACGTGGAATGGGTGCACTGGCTGCATCAACTGGTGCAACTGGCCGATTGCGATCTGGCGCGCATCCTGCGTCACTACGAGGTCGATCCGGCGCTGCTGGCGAGTGACCTGACCGCTGCGCTGGACCGCTTGCCCCGTGGTTCGACCTCGATCACTGACCTGTCATCGCAACTGGAAGACGGCGTCGAGCGTGCCTGGGTCTACGCCACGCTGCTGTTTGGCGAGTCGCAGGTGCGATCCGGACATCTGGTGGTTGCGCTGCTAAAAGACAAAGCCCTGCGTAACACGCTGGCGGGCATGTCCAGCCAGTTCGCGAAGATCAAGGTCGAGGATCTGACTGAGCATTTCTCCAGCCTGCTCAGGGACTCTCCTGAAGCGCAGCTGTGCGCCAGCGATGACTTTCAACTCGCACAATCCACCGTGCCCGGGGAGGCGTCGGCCGCACTGCCGCCAGCTGCGACGGGCCGTCAGGAGGCGTTGCAGCGCTTCACCGTCGACCTCACCGAGCAGGCCCGCAGCGGCAAGATAGACCCTATCGTGGGGCGCGACGACGAGATTCGTCAGGTCATCGACATCCTTATGCGTCGCCGGCAGAACAATCCGATTCTGGTGGGTGAAGCCGGGGTCGGAAAGACCGCCGTGGTCGAAGGTTTAGCCCAGCGTATTGTCCGCGGTGACGTTCCGCCGGCCCTGCGCGAAGTGCAGCTGCTGGCGCTTGATGTTGGCCTTCTCCAGGCCGGGGCGAGCATGAAAGGCGAGTTCGAACAGCGGCTGCGTTCAGTGATCGACGAGGTTCAGTCAAGCGCCAGACCGATCATTGTGTTCATCGACGAAACTCACACGCTGGTTGGCGCCGGCGGCGCGGCCGGTACCGGCGACGCCGCGAATCTGCTCAAGCCGGCATTGGCCCGAGGCACTTTGCGCACGGTGGGCGCGACTACCTTTGCCGAGTACAAAAAACACATCGAGAAGGATCCGGCCCTGACCCGTCGCTTCCAGACGGTACAGGTCGACGAGCCTGACGAATCCCGCGCGCTGTTGATGATGCGGGGCATTGCCAGTGCCATGGAGCAACATCACCAGGTGCAGATTCTCGACTGCGCGCTCGAAGCGGCCGTTCGCCTGTCTCACCGGTATATCCCCGCCCGTCAGTTGCCGGACAAGGCTATCAGTCTGCTGGACACGGCGTGCGCCAGGGTCGCTATCAGTCTTCATGCCACGCCCGCAGAAGTCGATGACAGCCGCCGACGCATCGAGGCGCTGGAGACCGAGCTTGCGATCATCGAGCGTGAGCGCAACCTGGGTGTCGACACGGGTGCGCGTCCTTCGGCGACCGTGCAGTTGCTGGAAAATGAACGGGCGCGGCTGGATCAGCTTGAGTCGCGCTGGAACGGGGAGCAGGTGCAGGTCGCATCGATTCTCGAGCTTCGTGCGCGATTGCGCGAGGCGGCTGCTGAAGATGCCGGGCAGACTCGTGAGCACAGCCTGCAGGCGTTACGCGACCAGCAACACGCACTGGCCCAAGCCCAGGGCGAAACGCCGCTGATCCTGCTGACCGTCGACGAGCAGGCAATCGCCGCCGTGGTGCAGGACTGGACAGGCATTCCAGTGGGCCGGATGGTGCGCAACGAGATTAATGATGTACTCAATCTTGCCCAAACCCTGGCGGGCCGCATCATCGGTCAGCACCATGCGCTGGAGATGATCGCCCGGCGCATCCAGACCTCCCGTGCCGGGCTGGACAATCCTGGCAAGCCGGTGGGGGTGTTCATGCTCGCCGGTACCTCGGGTGTGGGCAAGACCGAAACTGCACTGGCACTGGCCGAGTCGCTTTATGGCGGCGAGCAGAACCTGATTACCATCAACATGAGTGAGTACCAGGAGGCCCACAGCGTGTCCACGCTCAAAGGGGCGCCGCCGGGTTATGTCGGCTATGGCGAAGGTGGTGTGCTCACCGAAGCGGTGCGCCGCAAACCCTACAGCGTGGTGTTGCTCGATGAAGTGGAAAAAGCGCATCCGGACGTGCACGAGCTGTTCTTCCAGGTCTTCGACAAGGGCTGGATGGAAGATGGCCAGGGCAGGGTCATCGACTTCAAGAACACCCTGATCCTGCTGACCACCAACGCCGGAACCGAAACCATCGGCCACCTGTGTAGCAGCCCCGATGTATTGCCCGATCCTGAAAGCCTGGGTAAATCCCTGCGTCAGCCTCTACTGCAGGTCTTCCCGCCAGCGTTGCTGGGACGATTGGTGGTGATCCCGTACTACCCGCTGAGCGACGCCATGCTGGGCCGCATCATCCGCCTGCAACTGGCGCGCATTGAAAAACGCCTGCATGACCAGCACAAGGCGTCATTCACCTTTGACGATGAGGTGGTGGAGCTGATTGCCAGCCGCTGCACGGAGCTGGAAAGCGGTGGCCGGATGATCGACGCGATTCTGACCAATTCGGTATTGCCGACCATCAGCCGCGAGTTTCTCAAGCGGATGAGCCAGGCAAGGGTTGTCGCGCAGGTACACATTGCGGTGAGCAACGGCGAATTTGCGTATGCATTCGCTTGAACAGGTTCCGGTCGGTCAGCCGTCTGTTTCATTTTTCGATGATGGGAGCAGTCACTATGCCTTGCGCAAGACATTACACATTTACTGACGTCAATCGGATCCTCCAGGAAAGCGAGGGTCGCAGCGTGCAACCTGGTCGCCCGGCCGGGCATGCGCTGGGGCTGCATGTCGAGGCCGGAGGCCTGGATATCTCCGACCGGTTGTTACGTACCGGCGCGGCAGTGGGCACACCCACTCGCTGGCGTACCGGGCGTGATGCCAACGGCAATCGACCGCTCACCGGTTCACTGGAGCACCACAATCTGACCTCCCGGGTAAACAGATACATTCTCGGCGGGCCGACCGGCGCCATGAGCGAAACCATTGATGTGTGGGCGGCGGGTGCCACCTTGACCAACCGACAACGCAGGACTCACGAGGCCAATTTCAAGAGGATATTTGCCAACGAAAAGTCGTCCTCGGGCGCGTTTGTCGACCGACAACAGGCCATTCTCATCGCCAAATTCCTCCTCAATTCAACGGATGGCATGGCCCAACTGGATCTGCTGGATAACGGTTCGCAGCAGCGAGTCAAACTCGAGTCAGCGGTGCCCGCGACGCTCAAGGGAAACGCGGTGATGGTTTATTACGCCGGTACGCGAGCGGGTGATTCGGATATCACGACCCAGAGGCCTATTTCGTCAGCAGTGATGATTGTCGATCGGCTCACGGCCGACGAAATCCACATCCAGACCTTTTATCCGGTGGTGTGAAGCGCCTGCAGCATCACAAGCCACCAGCAGAACACCACGCAGTGCGAGGGCAATCCATGCAATTGAAAAGACCGAAGCATCCGGATATCTACGACACCATCAGCCAGTGGTTCGACAACCGTCATGGCGTTCCGTACATCGCTCACGCCATCACTCGAAATGGCAATGCCGTGGCCTTGGCCGGTGGTCCCGTTCTGGGTGAGGGCAACCAGAATTTTGCATCCAACCATCCCGACCAGCGTTTCTGGACCACCCAGGGCACGGCCATCTGGAACACGCTGCAGCCGATCATGAACAACATCGTCTGCATCGAAATCGATTGTGCGCTCATGCCATGCACCGGGCAGGGCGGGTGCGCTTTTCGGGTGCCTGGTCTGATCAGACGGATAAACCCGCTGCTGGCCAGTGTTCCTCTGCGCATTTACTCCCACCGGGACGAGCACATGAATCCGGCGGGCACTTCGACCAAACGTTATTACGATGCCAACACCGCCGACGGGGACGCTATCGCCCTGCAACGTTACAACGCGCACCAGGACTGGAGCTGGTCAGACTGGGTGGGCAAGCCGTCCTATGCCGCGCTCTACAGTTGATCTGAGCGCCTGCTTCAAGGTTGGCCGGGCTGCCGTCGGCTTGGTGCGGCGTTGCACGGCAGCTGTCGGTCTCACCGATCGCCCCGTCCTTCACTGATTTTTTTCTGCCCCCGGGAATAAACCCCCACCCCCACCCGTTGTATCAGCAAGCCAGTTCTCTTTGCAGAGCTTGCGGCGGGTGTCGATGGACCTTCGCCGTGTCGTTTCAGCGTGAAGGAGTCTTCGATGCCTGTATTGATCGCCAGCCAGTGGCTCACCCGGAGCCGGGCGTCATGAGTGTCACTCAAGCCAAGCGGGAAATTGCCGTCAGCAGCGTGCTCGGCGCGGACGTGCTGTTGTTCCGGCGCATGAGCGCCACCGAGGGACTGTCGACCCTGAGCGAGTACAGGGTCGATCTCTACAGCGAGCGCACGGATCTGCAGGTCGACGATCTGCTGGCGACACAAATGACCGTTGCGGTGGATCTGCCCAAAGGGGGCCAGCGTTACTTCAGTGGCATGGTCACGCGGTTCGTCTACACCGGTCGCCAGGGACGCTTCGCCACCTATCACGCGGTGCTGCGGCCATGGCTGTGGTTCCTTACGCGCAGCAGCGATTGCCGGATCTTCCAGGAGCAGAGCGTGCCGGACATCGTCAAGGCGGTGTTCGCGCCTTACACCATTGCCGATGTCGATGCTTCGGGGCTGAGCGGCAGCTATCCGGCGCTTGCGTACTGCGTGCAATACCGCGAAAGCGACTTCGATTTTGTCAGTCGTCTGCTCGAACAGGAAGGCATCTACTACTTCTTCAAGAGCACTGCGGGCCGTCAGACCATGGTTTTGGCCGACTCCTATGGTGCCCATTCGCCAGCGCCGGAGTACGCGCAGATCCGCTACATGCCCGGCGAAGACCAGACGATGCGCGACAGCGAGGTGATCTATGACTGGCGTATGGGGAGTGAGGTCGAGCCCGGTGCGTGGGCCCTGCAGGATTACGACTTCGAGAAGCCCTCGGCCAACCTGCTGGTGAAGTCGGCGCAGGTGCGCAAGTACGCTCAATCCCGTCACGAACGCTATGACTATCCCGGCAAATACCGCGAGCGCAAGCAGGGTGAAACCTATGCACGCAACCGCATCGAAGCGCACCACACCAGTTATCAACGCGTGCAGGGTGCAACCCGGGTCCGGGGGTTGTTTCCCGGCGCGTTGTTTTCTCTGACCGAACACCCTCGCAGCGACCAGAACATACAGGTGCTGGTGCTCGCCGCGAGCTATGAGCTTTCGTCGGACACCTATGAACCGACCCGTCCCGATGACCCCGCACCGGTGCTGACCTGCGCATTCACGGCCATGTCCCGCCAGCAGGATTTCCGCCCGCCGTGCCACACGCCAAAACCGCTGGTGCATGGTCCGCAGACCGCCAAGGTGGTAGGCAAGCGTGGCGAAGAAATCTGGACCGACCAATACGGCCGCATCAAGGTGCAGTTTCACTGGGATCGGCAGGGCAACGAGGATGAAAACAGCTCCTGCTGGATTCGTGTCGCTCAAGGCTGGGCGGGGAAACGCTGGGGGAGCCTGTTTTTACCGCGCATCGGGCAGGAGGTGATTGTCAGTTTTCTGGAAGGCGATCCGGATCGTCCGCTGGTGACGGGCAGCGTCTACAACGCCGAAGTCATGCCTCCTTATACGCTACCGGAGCAGGCCACGCGTTCCACGGTAAAAAGCAATTCCTCCAAGGGCGGCAGCGGCTACAACGAGCTCCGTTTTGAGGACAGGAAAGGCGCGGAACAGGTGTTCATCCACGCCGAGAAAAACATGGATCAGCGCATCAAGCAGGACGCGCTGGACTGGGTCGGTGGCGATCGCCATTCGCGGGTCAATAAGGATCTGCGCGAGCATGTCGGAGGTGATCGCCACCAGCAGGTGGTCGGCGACCGAAACGAGAGGGCCGGTGGCAGTGTGTCCCAGGTGGCCGGTCGTGACCTGCTGCTCGATGGCGGGATGAAGGCCAGCCTGTGCGGCGGCACCGATGTTCACATCAAGGGCGGCATGAACGTGGTCATCGAAGCCGGTGCGAGCATCACGCTCAAGGCGGGCAGCTCGTTCCTGACGATTGGTCCGCTGATCATTGCCTCGATGATGCCTTTGCCGATGCCCCAGGCGGCCGCAGCTGCCAATGCGCTGGTGCTCGCCTCGCGGCCGGGCCCCGCAGCTGTACCTCTGGAACCCCGGGAGGCTGACGATGGCAAGCATTGACCGCCTCATTCATCTCTTGTGCAGGAGCCTGGCATGCCTGTGAAACTGCTGGTCAACCGTTATCGCGAACAACCCCCTGTGGCCGAGTTGTCCTGCCTGATCGACCTGCAAGGCACACTGGGCCGGGGGCCAGGCAATGATCTGGTCCTGGAGGATCCGGGCAAATACATCTCCCGCAGTCATGCCAGGGTCGAGTGGCGTGATGGCGCTTACTACCTGAGCGATATCGGCAGCAATCCCAGTGTGCTCAACGAGCGTTTGCTGGGCAATGGCCGGGAAAGGGCCCTCCAGGATGGTGATCAGCTGGTGATCGGCGACTACCAGATCGATGTCCGGGTGCTGGAGCACAAGCCTGTCGATCCGGACCAGACGGGCACTGGCCAGGGCGGTACTCAGACGCTCGCGGTGTTCGTCCCGCCACCGGTCGTCCAGCCGCGACCGCTTGCACCGTTGCAAGCACCTTCGTTGCCGCACAGCGAGCCGGGTTTCAGCAAACCTGAGGTGCAGGCCGATGCATTGGCTGACGCAAGCATTCTGCGGGGCGAATCGGTGTTTGACCCTGCACCGGATCTGGCGGATCCGCTGGGGCTAGCCCTGTTCGCCACAGGGACAGGCGGCCGGCAGAGGCCGATTTTCGAATCCGCTGACACTGCGCCACTGCTGCCTGCTTTCAGAGGCGCGGAGAGCGATCATCTGTCGCCTGAACTGCAGGCATTGCCCGTGTCGGCCACACCTGCGCCTGGTGTATCGAACGTCTCGCTGATTCCCCACGACTATGACCCCTTGGCCGACTTGCTGACACCTGCGCGGCCTTCTGCGCAAGTGCCCGAGTCTGTGCAGACGCCCGCCCGCGATCAACTCTACGCCAGCCAGTCAGCGCATTGGGCATCCACCACCCACTGCGCGCCGATCGAGCACCGCGAGCCTTTATCCGAAGGCGACGACAAGCTGTTCAAGGCACTGCTGGCGGGGTTGGGACTGCCGGGTCTGAGCACTTCGCGCAGCCCTGAGGCGCTGGCGCAACTGGTGGGGGAAATGCTTCGCGAAGCCACCGCGGGGACCATGGGCGTGCTGATGGCGCGTGCGCTGACCAAACGCGAGAGCCACATTGACATGACCATGATCGGCGCACGCTCGAATAATCCGCTGAAGTTCTTTCCCGACCCGGCGAGCGCCCTGAGCCAGATGCTTGGCACCGACGCGCCGGCCTATCTGCCGGGGGTTCAGGCGCTGAATGCCGCCTTCGATGATCTCAAGGCCCATGAACTGGCGGTAATCGCCGGGATGCGTGAAGCGTTGAGTGAAGTGGTGCAGCGCTTCGAACCCGCGCGTATCGAAAGTCGCCTGACACCGCCTGGCGCCTGGGACCGATTGATGCCCTCCGGACGCAAGGCGCGCCTGTGGGAACGTCTCAGCGAGCTGTACAGCGAACTGGTACGCGACGGCGATGAAGACCTTCAGCGGATATTCGGCGAGAAGTTTTCCGCGGCCTATCAGCAGCAAGTCGTCCGGTTGCGCGAAGCCCCCTGACGCCGGGCCGCCGTCATCTTTTCATGTGCTCACGCGAGATCCTGTTTATGTCCTGGAACAGCAAAGTCATCTGGTCGGAAGGCATGCTTCTGCAGCCCCAGCACCTGCAACAACACGACCGTTTTCTCAACGCTCATCTGCAAGCGCGAGTCGATGCGTTACGCCCCTATGGCTGGGGTTTTTCCCGTTTCGAGGTCGATGAACAGCACCTGGCCTTCGGCAAGATTGCGCTCAAGTCCTACAGCGGTGTCATGCCCGATGGCACGCCGATCGGCCTGCCGTTCGATGAAATGCCGCTGCCGCTGGAGATTCCCGCCGATGCGCGGGACATTGCCGTGGTGCTGGCGTTGCCGACCGCGCGTCATGGCGTGGCCGAGGTCGATGATCGCAGCAGTGCGGAAAACTTCGCCCGCCATCGCAGCGTCGAGTACGAGGCATGGGACAGCAACGGGCTGGATAACAGCGCACTGATGAACGTGGGCAAGCTGCGCCTGCGTCTGGCCTTCGCCAGCGACGTCGCCGATGCCTACGCCACGCTGGGGGTGGCCCGGGTGATAGAGCGTCGCGCCGATCAGCGGGTCATCCTGGACAGCGATTACTGCCCGCCATGCCTGGATGTCCGGGCAGTACCGCATCTGGCCGATTTCGTCGAAGAACTGCTCGGGCTGTTGCAGCAGCGTGGTGAAACCATGGGCGCGCGCCTCACCCAGCCTGGTCATAGCGGTGCGGCGGAGATTGCCGACTTTCTGTTGCTGCAGTTGCTCAATCGCAGCGAGCCGCTGGTGCGCCACCTCGCCTGCATGGCCGGTCTGCACCCAGAAGCCTTGTACGCTCATCTGCTGCAACTGGCGGGCGAATTGGCGACGTTTACCCAGGCTGGCAAGCGTGCCAGTCGCTACCCGGTGTATCGCCATGACGCGTTGGCACAGACATTCGCGCCGCTGATGGTCGATCTGCGCCGGTCTCTGGCGACGGTGATCGACGCGCGTGCGATCCAGATTGCTCTGGAGGAGCGTCAGTTCGGTATCCGCGTTGCGGTGTTGCCGGATCGTACGCTGCTCAGTTCGGCCACTTTCGTCCTGGCGGTGCATGCGCAGATGCCTGCCGAGGCCTTGCGCAGTGGCTTCCCGCCGCAGGTGAAGATGGGCTCGGTGGAAAAGATCCGCGACATGGTCAACCTGCAACTGCCGGGTATTGGCCTGCGTGCGCTGCCGGTGGCGCCCAGGCAACTGCCGTATCACGCCGGTTTCAGCTACTTCGAACTGGACCGCAACAGCGAGTACTGGCAGCAGTTGACCCACTCGGCGGGCTTTGCAATGCACGTGGCCGGCAGCTTTCCCGGGCTTGAGATGCAGTTCTGGGCCATCCGCAATTCCTGATCGACTCCCCAGCAGGTAGACCCTCGTGAACGTGAACGACTCTCTGGCGTCCGGGCAGGACCCGGATCACACCTTGTTGCTGCCGACTCCCGGCGGGCGTCGCCCCACATCGCTAACTCCCGCAGCAATCGATAATACCCAGAGCGATGCCGTGGCAGGCGATTACGCCGCGCAACCTGCCCTCGGTGAAGGGCTGAACCCTTTGGTACGTGCCGCCAACCCGCTGCTGGACATAGTGGCGGCGTTGCGCTCCATGGCCCGCGCCCCGGATATGGAAAGGTTGCGTGAGCGCCTGATACAGGCCATTGGGCAATTCGAGGATCAAGCGCGCAACAGCCGGGTGGAGACGCAAACCGTGGCTGCTGCCCGCTACGCCCTGTGCACCCTGATCGATGAAACCATCTCCAGTACGCCTTGGGGCGCGGGTGTGTGGAACAGCCGCAGCCTGCTGGTGACCTTTCACAACGAGGCCTGGGGGGGTGAGAAATTCTTTTTGATCTTGCAGCGGTTGAGCCAGGACGCTCGCACCCACCTGGACGTGCTGGAGTTGATGTACCTGTGCCTGGCGTTAGGCCTTGAAGGCCGCTATCGGGTTCTGGAGCGCGGGCTCGATCAGCTGGCCACGCTTCGCGAGCGGTTATTGCAGTTGATCAAGCAGCAACGCGCGACGGTCGAACAGGATCTGTCGCCAAACTGGCGTGGCACCGCCGCGCCGCACCGCTCGATGCAGCGGGTGGTTGCGCTGTGGGTCATGGCGGCAGTGGCGGCGGCCCTGCTACTGGCTTTGCAGCTGACCTGTAACTGGCTGCTCAATCGGCAATCGGACCCGGTGTTCGCGCAGATGGGTGAAATTCGTCTGGCCTCGCCGCTTAAGGTGGCGGTCCCCGCTGGACCGGCGCCGGTACGGGTGTCCGGATTTCTTGCGCCGGAAATTGCCCAGGGTCTGGTCAGCGTCAAGGAAAGTGCCGACCGCTCGGTCATTACCTTGCGCGGTGACGGGGTGTTCGATTCGGGCAGCGCCGAGGTCTCGGGCAACTTCGAATCGCTGCTGGCGCGCATCGGCGACGCACTGAAAACCGTGCCCGGCCAGGTGGTGGTCGTTGGCCACACCGATAACCTTCGTCCCTCGGCCTCGTCCCGTCTGTCGTCCAACTTCGATCTGTCCAACGCCCGGGCGAAAACCGTGGCCCGACTGCTGGCCGAACGTGCAGGCCCACCTGAGCGTTATCGCAGCGAGGGCCGCGGCGAAACCGAACCCCTGGTGCCTAACGATTCAGCGGCCAATCGAGCGCGCAATCGGCGCGTGGATATCACCGTTCTTGTCCCTGCGCAGCCGCAGTGAGGGTCACCCCCATGTCTTATCTGCTTTATCTGTTCGATGTGTCCAGGCGCTGGGTGGCGTGGCTGGCCAGTTCCTGGCTGTTGTCGTTGCTGGGCCTGGGGCTCGCGTCGCTGCTGATCTGGTACGAAGGCCCGTTGTTTTCCTTTGACGGGCGTGAGCCATTGGCCGCGCAAACCTCGCGCTGGCGCGTGATCGCCTTGCTGGGCGTTGTCTGGCTGGCGTGGTTCGGATGGCGCGCTTACTCGGCATGGCGGGCAAACCGGATGTTGATGGCCGGGATGGAGGACGCCCAGGGCCCCGCCGAGAAGCCGGAATCGCGCGCCACCGAGGCTGAGTTGGCGCTGTTGAGCGAGCGCATGCGGGCTGCCATGGCGGTGTTGCGCAAGGCCAGTCCCGGCTGGAAACCCGGTGGCCAATATCTCTATCAACTGCCGTGGTACCTGTTCGTCGGCGCGCCCGGCAGCGGGAAAACCACGGCGCTCACCCATTCCGGCCTGCAGTTTCCCCTCAGCGATTCACTGGGTCCGGCTGCCATCGGCGGCATCGGTGGCACCCGCCATTGCGATTGGTGGTTCACCGACGACGCCGTCCTGCTGGACACCGCCGGGCGCTACACGACTCAAGACAGTGACACCCAGGTGGACAAGGCGGCGTGGGGCGGCTTTCTCGATCTGCTGAAAAAACACCGTCGTCGCAGCCCCGTCAATGGTGTGATCGTTGCGGTCAGCGTCAGCGATCTGCTGCAACAGAACGCAGCACAACGGCAGACTCAGGCCAAGGCGATCCGTGCCCGTATCGATGAACTGCACGAGCGGCTGGGTGTGCGTTTTCCGGTCTACGTGGTGATCACCAAGTGCGACCTGATTGCAGGCTTCGCCGAGTTCTTCGAGCATTTCGGTCGCGAAGAACGCGCCCAGGTCTGGGGGATGACGTTCCCTTTGGCACAGCCCGGCCGCAGTGAGCAACCGGGTGCTGCGCTGGCGACGTTTGCGAGTGAGTTCGATGCACTGGAGCGCCAGTTGCAGGTGCGCGTATTGGAGCGCATGCAGCAGGAGCGCGACCTGTCTCGTCGCGCGTTGCTTTACAGTTTCCCGCAACAGTTCGCGAGCATCGGCCAGGTGCTCGGCGCATTTCTCAACTCGGTGTTCGAACCCAACCGCTATCAGGAGCCGGCGCTGGTTCGTGGCGTGTATTTCACCAGCGGCACTCAGGAAGGGAGCCCGATCGACCGCGTTCTCGCCTCGCTGGCGGCCTCCTTCGGGCTGGGTCGCAAAGTGTTGCCTGCCGGTTATGCCGCAGGTCGCAGCTACTTCATTACCCGTCTGATGCGCGATGTGATCTTCAAGGAAGCGGGGCTGGCAGGGGTCAACCTCAGACAGGAGCAGCGTCGCAAGCGTTGGCTGCGGGCCGCAATGGCGCTGATGGGGCTGGTCTCGCTGCTGCTGGTGGCGGGTATCGCCGTCAGCTATCAGCGCAACAAGGCCTTTGTCGAAACGGCAGCGGTGCGCACTGCTCAAGTCGCGCAACTGGCCAAAGCCCTGCCGGCTGAGGGCGATGTGCGGGTGACGCTGGCGTTGCTCAACGCCGCGCGGGACCTACCGGCAGGCTATGCCCGTCGAGACGACAGTGTGCCGTTGCTCAATCGTATGGGGCTCTATCAGGGCGACAAGCTGGGTACAGGCGCGGTGAACCTGTACCGCCGACTGCTGCGCAGTACGTTGCTGCCGCACATCGTTGCCAATATGGAAAGTGCGTTGCGCCGTGGGGATGCCAGCAATCAGGACTTTCTCTACGAAACCCTGCGCGCTTACCTGATGTTGGGTCAACGGCAGTTCTTCGATGCTGCGTCAGTGCAGGCCTGGGTCGATGTCGACTGGCGCCGGGAACTGCCAAACGCCAGCGAAGAGCAGCGTCAGCAACTGGGCGCCCATGTGGCGGCGTTGTTCGATGCCGATGACGAAGACGCGCAAGCGATTCAACTGGACGCCGATCTCATCGCCAGAACCCGTCTGACCCTGGCGAGCATGCCGCTGTCGCAGCGCGTCTACAACCGGCTCAAGCGCCAGGTGGCGCAAGTCAATTTGCCGGAATTGAGCGTCAACGGTGCGGCAGGACGCGACGTTTCCTCGTTGCTGGTTCGCCGCAGCGGGGCGCCGTTGTCCCGGGGTGTGAGTGGCGTTTACAGCGTCGCCGGTTATCGCGCTCTGGTGGAAAAAAGCGAGCGGGCAGTGCTCGACATGGCTCGCGACAGTTGGGTGCTCGATCGCCAGGAAGCGGCTTTGAGCACCGCGACCACCGCAAGCATGAAAGACCAGGTGCTGGACCTGTACTACGCCGATTACATCCGTCAGTGGGACGGCTATCTGGCCGACGTGCAATTAACGCCATTGACCAGTCTCGACCAGGCGGCGCTGGTGACCCATGCGCTGGCGGGCAATGACTCCCCATTACGCGCTTTCCTGCAAGCCGCCGCGCGAGAAACCACACTCGATGGCGCGCTCAAGGAGAGGGCGGACGACCCGGTGGACCGGCTGGTGCATGACAGGATCGATGATGCCCGTAAGCGACTGGAATTCGCGCTGGACGGCAAATCGCCAGCACCTGCGAGCGACCCGGCGAGTAATCCGGTGGATCAGCATTTTGCGGCTCTGCACGCGCTGGCGCGCGGCAACACGTCAGGGCCGCTGGATGAAGTCGTCGCCATGCTCAAGGACACCGCGCAGTATTTCGACAGCGCCGAAACAGCTCGGCGCAGTGGCACACCCGCGCCCTCGGGCGAAGTGCTCAGCCGAATCAAACGGGCGGCCAGCGAGCAACCGGCGCCATTGTCATCGATACTGCGCGACGTCGACGGCAGTGGCGGGGCGCTGACCCTGGGCAACGAGCGGGAACGTTTGAACGCGCTCTGGGAGTCGACAGGCGCGCCGTTCTGTCGCGACGCGATTGCCGGGCGTTATCCGTTGGTGCGCGGTGCCAGTCGTGACGCCACGGCTGACGACTTTGGCAAGTTCTTCGGCCCGGGCGGCCTGATGGACGATTTCTTCAGCAAGAATCTGGCGCCGTATGTCGATATGAGCGGTACGCGGTGGCGCTGGCGAGCGACCGGGAGTGTGCCGATGAACATTTCTCAGGACGTGCTTGATCAGTTTCAGCGCGGGGCGCGCCTGCGAGACATGTTCTTCGTGGCGGGTGCACGGCAGCCCTCGTTGCGCTTCGATCTGAAGCCTGTGAGTGCCGATCCTTCGTTGGGCAAGGTGACGCTGGATATTGCCAGCCAGCCGGTTGTTTTCGACGGCACCAGCTCCGCCGGTTTCAGTCCGATCGTGCTGCCCAGCGGAAAAGGCAGCGACCTGGTCCAGTTGCAGACTGCGCTTGCGTCTGGCCATGGCTTGCGAAGCGACGGTCCGTGGGCCTGGCTGCGCCTTCTCGATCAGGGGCTGGTCAGCGGTGCAGCGGGTGAGCGTTATCAGCTGACCTTCACCGTCGATGGGCGCAAGGTCATCTACGAGCTCAGGGCCAGCAGCGTGATCAATCCGTATCGCCGCGATGCCCTTGACCCGTTTCGCTGCCCAACGCGACTCTAAGGTGGCCAGTGGATGAATCATGAAGACTCAGGCACTGGTTTTTTCGGCAAGCTGGCCAGCCACGGTGATTTTCTTAACCGCCGTTTGTCGCCGACATTTGTGAGGGCGTGGGACGACTGGCTACAGGCGGGCCTGCGACACAGTCGAGAACGTTTGGGCAAGAACTGGCAGAAACATTACCTGTGCAGCCCGATCTGGCACTTCGCGTTGGCGGGAGGCGTGTGCGGCGAGTCCGATTGGGCAGGGGTGCTGATGCCCAGTGTCGATCGGGTCGGCCGCTATTTTCCACTGACGCTGGCCTGCGCTGGACCGCATAGGCCGGTGATCGAGCGGTTGCGGCGCGATGCCGACTGGTACGCCGAGCTTGAACGGCTTGCGCTGTCTTCGCTGCAACAGGGCTTTTCCCTGAACGTGTTCGACCGCGCGCTCAGTCGCTTACCTGTGCCTTCGCGTTACAGGGCGTTGGCCCCGCAAGCTGTCGCTATGGAGGGGCCGTGCGCGCTGTGGTTCGAGACAGCGGGACAGGCTCCCATGAAGGATGTCGCCGTTCACTGGGCGAATCAGTTGGCCAGGTTAACCGAGGGCAGGTCGCTGGCAGGGCATTCGGTGTTCTGGAGCCAGGGTTCCTCGGACATGCCTGCGACCCTGTTGTTGTGTCAGGGCCTGCCGACGGCGCAGGCATTTGTCGAAATGTTGGCGGGCAGGTCTGGGAGTGTCGCCGGACCTGTGTAAGGCGCCGTTCGTTACGCGTACTTGATCAGCACCACCGTGGCATTGTCGCGACTGCCATATTCGGCGGCGAGCTGGATCAGTCGGTCGCTGACGGCCTCCAGATTGTCGCCACTGACGCATTGCAGCAGTTGCGCAATCTCATGGTGCGGCACGCTGCCGTGAAGGCCATCGCTACAGAGCATCAGCAGATCACCGGCCTGCACCGGGTGAACGCGGATTTCCGGGTCCACCTGCTGTGAAGGGCCGATGGCCTGTAACAGGACGTTGCGCGCGGGCAGTCGATCGAAATGCCCGGCGTCCAGCGCCTGCTGGTACCAGGTCTGGTCCCGGCTCAACTGCTCCAGATCACCTTCGCGATAACGATACAGCCGGCTGTCACCGACATGAAAGGCCAGCAACGGACCTCCCGTCTGGGGACGCCATACGCCGGTCAATGTGGTGCCCATGCCGCTGCCTTCGCTCATCCTGCGTGCGGCGTTCCTGGCGTAGAGACTGGCATTAACGTATTCCAGGGCGTCGTAAAGCACACCCACCTCCTGCATCGACGGGACCTGACAGGTTGCGTCCGGATCGCTGGAAATCCAGGCCGAATGATTCAGCTGTCGGGCGAGACATTCACGCAGGGTTTCAAGGGCCATGGCACTGGCCAGGGCGCCGGCTTCATGGCCGCCCATGCCGTCGGCCACGGCCAGCAACTCGAGCCCGGCATCCAGCAGGAAATGGTCTTCGTTGTGGCGTCGAACCGGCCCGGTGTCGCTGTGACCGAACGCGATTGCGCCCCGGAGCACGCAGGGGGATGTTGCTCGTTGATTTTCGGCTTTGTTCATGGCGAACCCTCTGGGGTGCCCAGATCACGCAGGAAAGCGCTGCGCTGCGTCGGGTCGCTGATGTGTTCAGCCAGACGTTGCAGCCATGCCTGGCGTGTCTTTGCCGTCTTCGCCGCGCGACTGGCCACTATTCGGGCAATCGGGCCGATGAGGTAAGTGAGGCGTTTTTCAGCCGTTTCACGCAAGTGATCGTCCAGACTCCCTGCCTCGTAAACGCTTGCCAGCGGGTCCGTCTGGCTGGCCATCACGCCTTCGTTGTGGGTTCCCGGCGCAGTCGGTATTTGTGCTGGCGTGAGTCGCTGGTACAGCGCATCGGTGGCCGTCACGAACTGTTCTCGACCACGATCGGACGGAATGTGCGGCAGCAGGGTGCTGCGCATCGTGGCGAAATCGGCGGCGCTCGCCAGGCTTTTCCTCACCAGCAACCTGGCGAGCGGGCCTATCTGGTGCGACAGCAGCGATTCAAGTTCGGGCCTGACCTGGTTCTTCCAGGGCGTGAGGGTATCGAGCGTTTCATTGCGGGTGCTCTGGGGCGCCGTTCCCATGCTGCCGCTGAGCGACGCAAGGGGCATCAACCGGGTCCGATCGTCGTCCAGTTCCACGGTGCCGAGCGACTGCTGGCCGGACAAAGACTCCAGGGCAATGAGGAAGTCCAGCGCCGAGTCGAAGCGGTCGTCCGGGCGTTTGGCCAGCGCGCGGCTGATGATCGAATCCAGCTGTGGATCCAGGGTCGGGTTCAGGCTCGACGGCGGCACGGGTGTCTGGTTGAGAATCTGCTGCATGACCATGGTCGCGGATCCGGAAAACGGCCGCTCGCCGGTGATCAACTGGTACAGCACGATGCCTGCGGAAAATACATCGCAGCGACCGTCCACCAGGTCGCCGCAGAACTGCTCCGGAGACATATAGCTGGGCGTTCCGATCATTGACCCGGTCTGGGTCAGCACCGAGGTGTCGATCCGGGCGATGCCGAAGTCGGTGACCTTGACCTGATTGTCGGCAGTGATGATCAGGTTGGCAGGCTTCACGTCGCGGTGAATCACGCCCTTGGCGTGAGCGTAATGCAAGGCGCCCAGCAGTTGGCGCATCCAGCCGATGACCTGGGGCATCTGCCGCGGCCCGGGGTTTTGCAGGCGTGAGTTGAGAGCGACCCCGTCGATGAATTCCATGGCAATGTACGCTGCGCCATCGTCCTCGCCGTAGTCGTAGACCGCCACGATATTGGGATGGCTCAAACGCCCGGCAGCCTGTGCCTCGTTCTGGAAGCGGCCGAGCAGTTGTTGCTGATGACCGTCGCCGAGCAGCTCCTTGCGAATGGTCTTGAGCGCCACGACTCGGGCGATGTGCGGGTCGAAGGCCTTGTACACCGTGCCCATGGCGCCTTTACCCAAAACGCTGTCGATGCGGTATTTGCCCAGTTGTTCAAGCATGACGGGCTCCTGTCTACTCTTCGAGCATGTTCATGGCGCTGACCAGGCTGGTGCGCATGCGCACGAACGATTGGGCCATGCGTGCCAGCTCGTCGCGGCCACTGACGTCGATCTCCGGCACGTGGTCTTCGCCGAGGCTGACTCGGTCGGCAAGGCTGGACATCTGCTTCAGACGACGCGTGACGAACAGGTGAACCATGATATTCAGCGCACAGAACAGGAACACGAAGATGCCCAGCATGGACAGCATGAAGGTGTGCAGCAGTTCATTCGCCCGCTGTAGCGCCACGCTGAGCGGGACCGAGACCAGCCTGGCGCCGATGATTTCGTTGAGCTTCCAGCCGTAGCCGTTAAGCGGGCCATAGCGATCGACGACCGTTTTCGGCGTGGTCTGCGGTGAGGTATGGCACGCCAGGCACGCGGGATCGGTGATCTGGATCGGTTGCGCGACGAACAGGGATGGACCGTTCTCATCGTCTCGCTCACCGATCAGCTCCCTGGTCTGCGGCGTGCCTCTTAACTGGTTGACGACGTTGGTCTCCCAACCGGTGGCTCGGTCGCGAGGATTGGTCGGATTGAGCGTCGCTTCCTTGTACTGAAAGTCCGGATAGGACTTGAGCAACTGCTGCAATTGCTCTGTGGCGGCGAAGGAGGGGATCGATTGCGGCAGGAACTCGAATTTCAGGCGGTTTTCCAGCAGAGGCACGATCTGATCGGAGGTATAGACGCTGGTGGCCGCCGCCGCGCCCATCAGCATCCGGGCCTTGTCCAGTGACTCGTCACGAGCGCTTTTGTGCAGCAGGTAATTGGCGAACAGGCTGCTGGCGATGAAGCCCACCACGAAGACGATCAGAAACACGACGTTGAATTTCACTGCCAATGACAGCTTCATGGGGATTTCCTCAAGCAGCGCAGTCCTGGTCGGATGCGTCGGGGATCAGTGTCGGCTGGATTTACGCTCGAAGCGGTACAGCTCGGTTTCCCATTCCAGGGTGCCCCCAAAGCGCTGCGTGATGGCCTGGCGAAAGCCCGGGTCCGAAAGACGAGGCGATAAACGAGTGGCCAGGGAACGCATGTCCAGCTTCAGCGGGCCCAGCAACAAGGGCGAGACGTCGTCGAAGTTGACTTCACGGACCTTGGCCAACGGCAATGCCGGCAGCTTCTTGCTGGAGATGACCGGCAATGGATCGAAGAACTCAGCCGGCATCGCGCCGATGAAATCGCTCCCCGGTCGACCCGCGGCGCCGAGCGGTTCGTCCCCCTTGCGCCGTGCATAGTCTTCCTGCTTCAGGGTGATCCTGCGGCCTTCGTGGCCACGGGCGTCGCGCTCCGTCAGTGTCTGAGTGCCATCTTCGACAAACACCTCGGTCCGGCTACCGTCGGCATGAATCACGCTGGCACTGCGGCTGACGTCCAGGCTCAGGGTCGCGGTATTCACCGTGAGGTGCTCGGTCTTCACGCCGGGCATGGGCTGCAGTTTCAGCCATCCCTCAAGCAGATTGATGCGAGTCGCTTTGCCGCTGCGCTCCAGGTAAATCCGCGTGTGGGGTCCCAGCGCGACACGCATGCCGGTCAGCTCGTCGATCTGCACGGTCGACTGGTCCGATTCGATGAAGTCGCTGGCTTGCACCCGCGTGCCCACTGGCGCTTGATAAAGCGTTGCACCGCGAATCAGTCTTAAGGGTTTTTCTGTCAAGGCCAGTAACCCGATATTGCCCGCTGCGGCGAGCACGTTCGGTAGGTAAAGCAAGCCTGCAAGCAAAATGGAAGTCGAAAATCTGTTCACGGTTCCGCCGTCAGATGGCAACGGTGCGAGCGATCCATGTCGCTCGGACGTCGTTTGAAGTCTGGGCAGACTACCGACACACAGGCTGTGAAGAACGACAATTTTCTCTATGTTTTTCAGGGAATTGGATTGAACAAAATCATGGAATAAATGCTTGGGCTCAAGCGTTCTCTACGTGTGCGTCGGAGTGCGCCCGCAAGCTTGCGACAGTCATCATGTGAAGACCCCATGCCCCGGCATTGCGAGTGCCCGCTTATTGCGGTTTGCTTTGTATCGGAATGTATACGGCTGACGGGCAGATACATCCGCTCAGGCTTCGAAGCGCTTTTGGACACAAACCAGATACAGGCACGCGATTAGATCTCATCACCCAAAGGTGCTTTAACCCCGACCACGATACCGAATCCGGTGGTGGCTGCGCCTTGAACTACGCGGAGAGTCAATCATTGAATACCGTCCAGCCTGAATCGATCATCGGGAAGAAACCTGTCGATCGCCTGACCGTCAACCGTTACACCAATGGCATCATCGGCCCCAGCCAGCCGATGCTGGGCCCGCTGTCCGACGGTGGCACCCTGATCGCCGGTACCCCGCCGGGATGCTGGGGGCCGATGATCACGCCTGCGTTTCAGGGTGGCCATGAGGTCACCGAACCCGTTGCCATCGTCGGCGCTGAGGTCGGTGATGCCGTGGCGCTGAAGATTACCCGCATGCGCGTGACCTCCATTGCCACTTCATCAGGGGTCATGAGCTTCGTCGAAGGGCGCTATCACGGGGATCCTTTTGTTTCGAAATTCTGTTCCGAATGCGGCACCGAACACCCGGCGAGTCATGTCGAAGGCATTGGTGAAGACGCCATTCGCTGCGACAACTGCGGCGCCGAGGTCAACGCCTTTCGCTTCAGCAATGGTTACGTGATCGTGCTGGACCCGGAAAACCAGGTCAGCCTGACGGTCAGTCAAGAGATCGCCAACCGCCTGGCGGGCGACGCTTCACAGATGTCGGCCTTGCCTGAACTGGCCGAGCAGCATTCGATTCTGTCACTGGCTCGCGCCGACATGCCGGGCGTTGCCTCGCACATGCGTCCTTTCCTGGGCAACATCGGCACGACGCCAGCGCGCGATTTGCCGGACTCCCACAACTGCGCCGATTTCGGTCAGTACCTGATCGACGCACCTCATCGTTTCGGCATGACCCGGGATGAACTGCATGCGGCCAAGACCGATGGCCACATGGACACCAACTCTGTGCGCGAAGGGTGCATCCTGATCTGTCCGGTGAAGGTGCCAGGCGCCGGGGTGTACATGGGCGACATGCATGCCCAGCAAGGCAATGGTGAAATCGCCGGGCACGCTACCGATGTGTCAGGCGAAACAGAACTGACCGTGGAGGTCATCAAGAACCTCACCATCGAAGGGCCGATTCTGCTGCAGAATTTCGATGACCTGCCACCCATGGCGCGACCGATGTCGGCTGAGCAGCGGCAGAAGGTACGTGAGTTGGGCGCGCGTTGGGGGCAGACCGAGATCGAAGAAAACGGCCCGATCACCTTTCTTGGCAGTGGTGAAAACCTCAACGTCGCTACCGAGAACGGTCTCGCGCGTGCAGCCGCCGTGACCGGCTTGCCTTATGACGAAGTGCGCAACCGGGCGACCATTGCCGGGTCCATCGAAATCAGTCGATTGCCAGGCACCGTGCGCGTCACTTTCCTTTGCCCGATGCCGATTCTGGATCGCATGGGCATCGGCCATCTGGTGCGCGAGAAGTATCAACTCTGACTGCCTGCGTGCAGTGTTAACCAACACGGGCGAAGAGTGGCATGCGCTCGGTGATCCACTTCAGGCATTCCTCGGCGGCAGCGGACAAAGGCCGCCGGGCTTTCACCAGCAGGCGTGCGTGCGCGGTCTGGAAAAAGTTGTGATTGATTGGCAGAGCCACCAGGTCGTCGCCAGTGATGCTCAGCGAGTCAGCAAACCCACCCAGCAAGGTGATCCCGCTTCCCCGACTCACAAAGCGGCGCAAGCCCTCTAGCGAGTTGGTGACCAGGGTGGGGTGCAGTTGCAGATTCTCCGAGAAGGCAACCCATCTGACCGCCTGGCCCAATCCATACTCCGGCGGCATCAGCGCCAGCGGGTAATCCAGCAATTCCTTCACCTCAACCGCAGTGCCACGCACTGCCAAGGGGTGACCGGCATGTACCAACAGTTCCACCGGCTGCAAAGCGCTGCAGCGGTACTCGATCTCGGGGTGTGCGGAGGGGTTGTAGGCCAGGCCGATGTGCGCCCGGTTCTGCGCAACTTCCGTGAGCACTTCGTCCACCGGGAGGATGTCCATCAGAATCCTGATTCCCGGGTAGGTCGTGCAGAAATCGGTGAGTACCGACTCCATCAAGCCGTCAACGTAGCCTTGACTCAGTACAATGCGAATCTCGCCCGTCTGCAGCCCCATCAGCGCATTCAACTGGTCTTCAAGGCGTTCCTGCTCCGACTGGCAGCCGCGCCAGAAATCCAGCAAACACTGCGCCGCCTCCGTCGGTTGGACGCCTCTGGCCTGACGTTCGAACAGCTGGGCGCCCACCTCGCTTTCCAGCAACTTGATCTGCCGGGTGATGACCGAGGGTGCGGTATTGAGGTTGTCAGCTGCCCCACGAATCGAGCCGCTTTTGAGCACCTCGTAGAAATAACGTATCCGCCGTTGGTTCAGTTCGCGCATGTTGAGCTCCGTTGCTTATCGGGCAACGATACTAGAAAAAAGTTGCTCTTGCTGCATCAGGCCACGCGATAGACGATGAAGTCATCCAGCAGGCGAACACCGTGCGCCTGGCTTACCCCCGAGAGGTCTGGTCATGTCAGTAGAATCCAACAACAAAAACAACCCAGATGCGCTGTCCCGCCTGTATCGCAAGATCAGTTGGAGGCTTCTGCCATTCCTGCTCCTGTGCTACGTCTTCGCCTACCTTGATCGAGTCAACATCGGCTTCGCCAAACTGCAGATGCAGGCGGATCTGGGCTTCAGCGACAAGGTCTACGGCATCGCCGCCGGCATGTTTTTCGTCGGGTATGTCCTGTTCGAGGTTCCCAGCAACCTGATGCTGCCCAAGGTCGGCGTGCGTCGCACGCTCGGGCGGATCATGGTGCTGTGGGGGCTCACATCAACAAGCATGCTGTTCGTTCAGAGCGAAACCACGTTCTACGTTCTGCGCTTTATCCTGGGTGTATTTGAAGCCGGATTTGCGCCCGCGATGATCTTCTACATGACCTACTGGTACGCGCAGAAGCGCATGGCCAGCGTGATGTCGATCATCTGGCTGGCGGCGCCATTGGCAGGCATCTTTGCCGCCCCGGCATCGACCTGGATCATGGATGCATTCGCAGGTCACAGCGGTCTTGCAGGATGGCAATGGATGTTCCTTCTGGAAGGGCTTCCCTGTGCGGTCCTGGGTATCGTCGCCTGGTTCTACCTGACGGATCGTCCGGAAGATGCCCATTGGCTCAGCGCTGATGAAAAGCGGCTATTGGCGTCTGAGGTCAAGGTTGAAAAAGCGCCACACCACTCGTTCAAGGCAGTGCTTCGTGATCCGAAAATCTACTTGCTTGCGGCGGCGTACTTCTGCCTGCTGAACGGGATTTGCACCACCAGCTTCTGGCTGCCGACACTGCTTCGCGATGCCGGGATTACCGATATCAAGCAAATCGGACTGTACTCGGCGATTCCTTATGTCGCGGCTGTCATCGCAATGATTGTCTTCAGCCGAAGCTCTGACCGTCGCGGCGAGAGACGCCTTCACAGCGCTATCCCTGCTCTGATTGCTGCAGTGGCGCTGGCATGTAGCACGCAAATCAGCGGGCAACTTTTCTGGACGATGCTGACGTTGACCATTGCGACATCCATGAGCTGGGTGGCCTACACCGTGTTCTGGGCAATGCCCGGTCAGTATCTCAAGGGCGACACCGCTGCAGGTGGTATCGCGTTGATCAACAGCATCGGGCAGACCGGCGGCTTCTTCAGCCCAATCATCATCGGATGGGCGAAAACTGCCACGGGCACCACCAGCAGCGGGCTGCTGCTGATGTCAACGCTACTGGTTGTCGGGGCCCTGTTGTTACTCGCCAGTCGTGCACCGCAGCGTTCAATCGCCAGTGCATTGCCCGCTCAGTAACTCACCTTTGCATCTGGCCGTGACTCTGACGAATGCCGACTTCAGGAGTAAATGTCATGAACATTCGAGTGCTGATCGCAGGTTTTCAACACGAGACCAATACGTTCGCGCCCTCCAGGGCGACCTATGAGAATTTCGAGAAGGGTGAAGGTTTTCCGATGTTGGCCCGCGGAGCAGAGGTGCTGGAGCTGCGCGACGTGAATATTCCTGCCGGTGGCTTCATACAAGCGGCTGAACGTGCAGGTCATGAACTGCTTCCGGTCATTTGGGCTGGCGCAAGTCCAAGTGCGCATGTCGAGAAATCCGCTTATGAACGCATTGTCACCGAGATAACCGACGCTGCGCGTGAGTGGGACTTTGACGCGATCTATCTGGACTTGCACGGTGCAATGGTGGCCGAACACACAGACGACGGGGAGGGCACGTTGCTGGAACGTCTGAGGGAGATTGTCGGCCCTCAGTTGCCTATCGTCGTATCGCTCGATCTGCACACAAACTTCACGCAGAAAATGTTCGATAACGCTGACGCGCTTGTTGCTTATCGTACCTACCCGCATGTCGATCTGGCGGAGACGGGAGAGCGGGCCGCCGGGCTGCTGGAGCGTCTGCTCACGCGGGTGACGCCTTATGAATCCGTCATGAAGCGGATTCCGTTCCTGATTCCCATCAATGGCATGTGCACGCTGCTGGATCCGGCCAAGGCGTTCTATGAGCGCCTCGCTGAACTTGAAACGGGCGGGGTGCAATCGCTGTCTTTCACGCCAGGTTTTCCAGCGGCTGATTTCCCGGAGTGCGGCCCTGTGATATGGGGCCATGGCAGCGATGCGATTGCTGTCGATCGGGCGGTCTCTGAGCTTTACACCAGACTCATTGCCGAGGAGGCCAGGTGGACAGTTCCTCTGCTCGATCCCGACTTCGCCGTGCTGGAAGCCATGCGCCTGAGCGATGGGGCAAGCAAACCGGTGGTCATTGCCGACACCCAGGATAATCCTGGCGCGGGCGGCGACTCCAATACCACAGGCATGCTGCGCGCGTTGATCCGCAACGCAGCAGCGAAGGCTGCCATTGGCCTGATCTGCGATCCCCAGGCCGCGCGCGCGGCGCACGAGGCAGGGGTGGGCGCCTTCATCGAAGTGGGACTGGCGGGTTGCCCTGGGGTCGTGGGCGACGAGCCGCTTTATGCCCGTTATGAGGTGATGTTCATCTCGGATGGTCGTTGCCGGTTCGACGGCCCGATGATGCATGGAATGCTCGCTGAGCTTGGGCCTGTCGCTTGTCTTAGAGTGGATGACGTACTGATTGCTGTCAGTTCGAGCAAGGCCCAGATGTTTGATCGCAATCTGTTCCGCGTCGCCGGTATCGAACCTGAAGCGATGAAGATTCTGGTCAACAAAAGCTCGGTGCATTTTCGCGCTGACTTCCAACCCATTGCTGAAGCCGTGTTGGTCGCGAGATCTCCGGGCCCGGCAGTGGCCGATCCGTCTGAGCTCAACTGGACCCGGTTGGCAGAAGGTATCCGTACCCGCCCGATGGGCAAACCTTTCAGCCGGCCTGCAGCTGCAAGTATCGAGCGTTAGCCGAGGCGATAGTTGAAAGCCGAGCTGCTACTCAAGGATACAAAGCGCAGGTTCCTGGACACATTGCAGATACATGAGCGCGCCTTTAATACAGTTCCTCGGTATCCACCCCTCCTTCAACATTGCAGAGCCCTGCCCATGTTTAAAACAAAAGTACACAACGGCTTTAAATGGTTCCGACAGCTGTCACGCCTCATGATTGGCGTGCCGGATTATGAAAACTACGTCGCACTCAGGGCTGTCAGCCATCCAGACGAGCCGGTGATGACGTACGAGCAGTTCTTCCGTGAAAGGCAAGATGCGCGTTACAGCAAGCGTCAGTGCACGACGCGTTGCTGCTGATTCCAGGCGAGCTAATGATGCACGCGACAAACGCCTCCGAGCCGGTGGTGTTTGTAGCCTGTTGAGTGACAGCTGCATCTACGGCGACCATCTGGGCATCACCAAGGTCGTGTCGGTTAGGGAAGGTTCTTCAAATTGCGGTGTGGTAGAGTCCCGGCTGACCTGTCTCGACTCCGCCGGAGGAGTTCACCCGTAGATGAACCACGAGCTCGACAGCAAGATCAGGAGCTTTCTGTGCATCTCCATGCATGGCTCCATCTCCAGGGCTTGCGAGCAACTGCAAATATCCCAGCCCAGTCTGAGCCGCCAGTTGGCTGCGCTGGAGGCCTTCGTCGGTCAGCCGCTGTTCAAGCGCACCGGACGCGGCCTGGTATTGACGGATGCCGGCACGCATCTGGCAGCCAGTGCCGGCCCGGCCTTCATTGCCATCGATTCGGCGCTGACCCAGATCAAGGAGCAGTTTGGGGTCACCCAGGGCAATCTGCGTCTGGCTACCGTTCATACGCTGACGTACTACTTCCTTGGCGAGGTAGTGGCGCGATTCGTTCATGACAACGCGGACGTCAACGTGTCGTTCATGGCGCGCAGTTCCACCGAGGTGGTCAAGCTGGTCGAGTCGGGGCGGGCAGAACTAGGGTTTGCCTATGACAGTGCAGTCGCATCTTCCGAGCTGGTCACGCAGGCATTGTTCATGGAGTCGATGTGCATCGTCATTCGTAACGACGAGCTGGCGCCTGCAGGTTGCTTCAATCTGCATGAGGCCTGTCCCAAACTGGTGGTCTTCCCGCAGGGCTACGCGCTGCGACGGATGCTCGATACCAGCGGCATCCCTTACGTCGTAGCTGCCGAAGTCGAAACGGTGGATGCCATGCTAGGCCTGGTTTCCTCTGGGGTCGGCGCCTGTATTCTGCCCTCGTTCATTCCCTCGCGAGTGTTGGAGCAGTACCAGCTCAAGCGCGTGCTGGATATCTCTCCCGTGCTTGAGCGCAAGGTCGTGGCGATCTATAAATCGGATCAGGAGCCCAGTGCCGTGACCAAGGGATTTTTGCGCCTGGCGGCTCAAACCGCTCCGTTCGTGAACTGAAAACCTGATATAGCCGTAGCCCCATCGCTCTGCATGGCACAAGTTTCTATCCTCGATTTCAGTGATTGAACGGCTGAATCCGAGGATAAGAACATGAATCAGCAATTGCGCAGCAAAGAGTATTTTGACCGTCGAGCCACCGAAGAGATGGCTCAGCATCTCAAGACCAAAAAGATGACCCTCAAGGAGCGTCTTGCCTACGCGGCGCGCATTCTTGCGATGACCGGCCAGGAGGCAGGGCTGGCAGGGCAGCTGACTGCTCGTTCAGAACGGGACGACACCTATTGGACTTTGCGCTTCGGACTTGGCTTTGAAGAGGCGACGGCGGATGACTTCATTGAGGTCGACAAGGACCTCAATACGGTGACGGGTGAAGGAATGGCCAACCCCGCCACTCGCTTTCATTTGTGGGTTTACCGCAATCGTCCCGACGTGATGTCGATCATTCATACGCACTCGCCGTGGGCGTCCGCCTTGGCTGCGGCACGCCAGCCATTGGTGATCTCGCAAATGGACATGACGCCGTTGTTCAACGACTGCGCATTTCTGGGCGAATGGCCCGGCGTACCCATTGCTGACCACGAAGGCACGCTGATCTCCGAAGCCTTGGGCGGCATGAAGTCCATCATCCTGGCTCACCATGGCTATCTCACCGCGGGCGTTTCAGTAGAAGAAGCGACCTACCTGTCGGTGTACCTGGAGCGGGCCGCCCGCTTGCAGATTCGAGCGCAAGCCTTTGGAAGCCTGACGCCTGTAGATCCGGTGTTGGCCCAGGAAGCACACGACTATCTGCTCAAGCCCTCCATCGTCAACGCAACCTTCGAGTACTGGTGCCGGCAGACCCACCGTGTTCCTGGCATGCCGCAGATGTAGCCGAGGCTGTTCCTCAGTATTGGACGTCATGTCATCAGTGGCATGGCGTCGTGTGGGTCAATAACAAGAACCTATCCCCTGAGTATTGATTACTGCCAATAAAGGTGACGTCACATGTCAAAGCAAACAAGAACGGCAGGTTCCAGTGGTCAGTCGGTCAAGCGCCAAACCGTAACAGCGGCGTTGGCTAGCATGATGGGCACGACGATCGAGTGGTACGACTATTTTCTATACGGCACCGCCGCCGCACTGATCTTCAACAAAATCTTCTTTCCGGACTTTGATCCGGTTACCGGCACCCTGGCAGCCTTCGCGACATATGCAGTAGGGTTCTTCGCCCGGCCTTTTGGTGGCATCGTTTTCGGTCACTTCGGTGACCGCCTTGGTCGCAAGTCAATGCTGCTGATCACGCTGTTCATGATGGGCGTACCTACCATCGTGATTGGCCTGATTCCTTCATATGACGCCATCGGGTATTGGGCTGCCGTGCTGCTGGTAGTGATGCGTCTGCTGCAAGGTATCGCCGTCGGGGGCGAGTGGGGCGGGGCGATCCTGCTGGCGGTCGAGCACGCACCTGAGGGCAAGAAAGGCTTCTTCGGCAGCCTCCCGCAGACCGGCGTTGCGCCAGGGCTGATCCTGTCGTCTCTGGCAATGGGTGCGGTCTCGCAGTTGCCCGAGCACGCCATGCTGAGCTGGGGATGGCGTATTCCCTTTCTTGCGAGCGCGGTGCTGTTGCTGGTGGGTTGGTACATCCGCGAGAAAGTGTCCGAGTCGCCGGATTTCATCGCTGCTCGACGTGACGCGCCAAAAGAAATGCCTCTGCGAGCGGTGTTCCGGGATCACACCCGAGCGCTATTGGCGGTGGCGGGTGCGCGCCTGGCTGAGGTCACCTGGTTCTACACGGTGGCGACGTTTTCATTGGCCTACGCCACGAAAACGTTGGGCATTGGGCGTGACACCGTACTCGGCGCCATTGTCTGGGGTGCAGCTGTGGCAATGTTTACCATGCCCCTATGCGGATGGTTGGGCGACAAGATCGGGAATCGAAAGGTCTTTGCGCTTGGCACCGTAGGCGTCATTCTTTTCTCCCCGGTCTTCTTTACCATGCTGCAGACTCAGGATCCGTTCTGGGTCGTATGCGCTGCGGTGGTGGCGATCGGTATCGTCTACGCGCTCTTGTACGGGCCGGAAGGCGCGTTGTTCTCAGCGCAGTTTTCGGCCGACGTCAGATACACCGGCATCTCGGTGGCCGTGCAGATCTCTGGAGCGATCGGCGGAGGTTTGGCGCCGATCATCGCCACGTCCTTGCTGGCCTATGGCGGTGGAGATCCGTTCTACATCAACTGTTACCTCATGGGCCTGGGAGGCATCGCACTGCTGGCTATGTGTTTCATGAAAGGTGCAGTGAATGTGGGAGGTGTTGCTGACCGAAACGCGGTGGAGGACCTTTCATACCCAAGAGCGTCCTGAGCCCCCGCCTTCGGCTTGATGGGCTGTGCCGGCTGCTGCGCCTCTATGACCCTTGATTGAGAACACCTGACGAGAGCAAGCATGAGGCGCTGTGCTGGATCATCCTCTTACGAGTGTGACCCAGCACAGCGGCGTACCCGGGCCAGACGTTTCAACTTCCAGCACAGATGCCTCGATGGTTACTTCAACCCGACGCCGTAAAACGAACTGTATCCTGACGGGCTGATCCGGTAGCCATCGACGTTGTTGCGCACCGGCTGAAATACGGTGGAATGAGCGATGGGTGTGATGGGGACGGCATCCTTGATCAACCGCTGCGCTTGCTGGTAGAGCTCAACACGTTTGTCATGGTCGGCGGTAGACTTGGCCTGTTTGATGACGCCGTCGTAGGTCTTGTCGCACCATTTTGCGTAGTTGTTGCCACTCAGTGCATCACAACCAAAAAGCGTGCCGAGCCAGTTATCCGGATCGCCGTTGTCGCCGCTCCAGCCGATCAGGATCGCGCCGTTTTCACCATCCTTCGCGCGGCGGTTGTATTCACCCCATTCGTAGCTGACGATCTTCGCCTTGATACCGATCCTTGCCCAATCCGCCTGGATCATTTCCGCCATCAGCCTGGCGTTCGGGTTGTAAGGACGCTGTACCGGCATCGCCCATAGACTGATTTCAGTGTCCTCTTTTACCCCGGCTTCCTGCAAGAGGCGCTTGGCTTTTTCGATGTCGTAGGGGGCATCCTTGATGCTGGTGTCATACGACCATTGCGTCGGCGGCATGGGGTTTACCGCGGCCTGGCCAGCACCTTGGTAAACCGCTTCGATGATGCTTTGTTTCTGGATAGCCATATCCAGCGCCTGACGGACTTTCACCTGTGACATGGGGTTGGGCTGGTCGCTGCCTTTTATCTTGTCCGAGACGTTATAGGCGAGATAACCAACATTGAAGCCCGGTTGGCTCAGCAGCGTCACTTCCTTATCAGTACGCAGTGCTGCAAGGTCGGCAGGGCGAGGGTAGTAGGTCACCTGGCACTCGTTCTTCACAAGCTTCTGCAGCCGTACAGAAGGGTTGGGTGTGATCGCGAAGATCAGGTTGTCGAGCCTTACATCCTCCGGCTTCCAGTAGCGCTTGTTTCCGGTGAATCGGATATTCGAGTCCTTCTGATAGCTTGCGAACACGAAAGGGCCGGTACCGATGGGCTTCTGATTGATGTCGGAAGGCTTGCCTTGAGCGAGCAACTGCTGCGCGTATTGGGCGGACTGGATAGAGGCGAAGCTCATTGCCATGTCCTGTGCAAACGCTGCATCCACGCTTTTCAGATGGAACTGGACGGTATGGTCATCCAGCTTTTCGATCCCGGTGATGTTCTCGTTCAGACCCATGTCGGTGAAATAGGGGAACTCGGTGGGGTACGCTTTGCGGAACGCATTGCTTTTATCCATCATGCGATTGAACGTAAACAAGACGTCGTCAGCGTTGAAGTCACGGGTAGGCTTGAAGTACGCGGTAGTGTGAAACTTCACCCCTTGGCGCAAGTGAAATGTGTAGGTGCGCACGTCATCAGAAGTCTCCCAACTCGTCGCCAGCCCTGGGATGAGTGTTGTCCCACCCCGTTCAAACTGGGTCAGCCGATTAAAGATCGTTTCTGCAGATGCATCAAAATCAGTGCCAGTCGTGTATTGGCCAGGATCGAATCCGGCCGGACTGCCTTCCGAGCAGTATACTAATGTAGACGTGGCGGCATAGCCGACGGGCGCACACGCCAGAATTCCCGCACTTATAAGAACTGCAATGGTATTTGATTTGAACATTGATATTATTTCCAACAGAGCGCAGGTGCGCAGATGAGTTGCGCATCGGGCATTATCAAATGGATTATTTGATCGAACAGGTACCGCCGTTCTTTTCGAGGTAGCGCTGCTGATCCTCGCTCGCGAGGTAAAACTCCCCAAACTCCAGTATGGCGGTCACCACAGGGGCTTTCAGCGTTCCAGAGAGGTCAAGCAACTGATGGGATGCATTGGCTTGATGCTGCTGCTCTTCGTTATGAAAGAATACGGCCGATCTATATTTAACCCCTACGTCTGCACCTTGACGATCAATAGAAGTAGGATCATGTATCTGCCAGAAATGCTCAAGCAGCTCTGTAAATGACACATGCGTCGGCTCGAAATCAATTTGGACGACTTCAATAAGCAACTGATCGTCGTCTACTGGTCGAGCGAAACCTACGCGGGAGTCAATGACACCGTCTATTGTACGAAGGTATTGCTCGGCGCCCCAAAAGCAACCTGCACCAAACGTCGCGCGTTGAACGGAGTTCATCGTGTGTTTCTCACTATGCAGTTAATAAGTAGTAATCGGAAGCGGCGGTGATAATACCAACTGCTTTACAAAGAGCTAAGAACGAATCGGTATCGGGTTATAACTGAATATGGATGCCTTTTTCGCCAAAGCAGGGTGTCACTTAGTTTGGACACTCCCATCTGCGGGGGCACCCAGTGTGGCCCGTTACTAACCCCATGTGTGGCTCGCCGAGCATCTGGTCTGCGCGAAGATTTACCGGCCCGCACCTTCCTTGATCCAATGGTGCCGAGCCGATAGCCAGTCCTGTGCTAAAAGGGCGTCACGGTATAAGCAGCAACTTTCCGGTGGTGGCCCGGCTTTCCAGGGCAGCCAGTGCCTTGTCGGCCTCAGCCAGGGGATAGACGCCGCCGATTTTGATCGTGATGACTCCGCGACGCAGCCAGTCGAACAGTTCCTGCGTCTTCTGCCTCAGTAGCTGCGGGGTATAAATACTGTCGAAGAACGTCGCGTATCCGAGCTTTATGCTTTTAGGCAGGCTCATGATATCGATCGGCCCGGGGCCGCCAAGCACGGGGCCATACCAGCAAAAGGTGCCTGATCGACGAAGCACGTCCAGCGAGCCCTGATAGGTTGCAGGGCCTGATCCATCGAATACAACATGCACGCCCTCACCACCGGACAGACGAATGGCCTCCTGCGCGAATCCACCGTCGTCGCTAACGATCACATGATCTGCGCCTGCCGCTTTGGCAATCTCAATCTTCGCTTCACTGGAAACACGGCTGATGACAGTGCCGCCTCTGAGCTTGATGATCTGAGTCAACAGGCGACCCAATCCTCCAGCACCGGCATGCACCAGTGCGATATCACCTTTCTGGACTGGATAGAAGCTGGTTGCAAAGTGGCTTGCTGTCAGGCCCTGCATCATCAAGGCAGCCGCGGATCGGTCATCGATGTCGTCGGGAATTTTTACCAGTGAACCTGCATCCGCAACGATTCGTTCGGCGTAACTGTGTGGCACAAACACCCACGCGACCCGGTCCCCTATGCTGAAGCCCTGCACGTCGGCGCCTAGCTGAACGATACGCCCGGCCCCCTCAACCCCGAGAATCGAAGGCTTGTAGCTGCCGCCGACCGCTCCGGTCTTTACGCCCAGATCCATGAAGTTCACGCCTGCCGCTGATACCTCGACAACCACTTGGTTCTTGCCCGGCGCTGGCTGTCTGACGTCTTCATAGACCAGGGCAGGCTTGCCATCTTCGCTGCTGATTCTGACTGCTTTCATGGGGTTCTCCATTATTGACTGTTCGTTCCACAACTAAGCAAAAAAAAGCGCGCCTACCGCAACGCGCGCAACGCCATTATCTTCAGCGACTCCAGGTGAGCGAGGTCTGCTCCGCCGCGTGCGGCTATTCGTATCCCGGTGACGCTGGCCAGCAAAAAATCCACGACAGCATCGTCCGCCAGTTCCGCTGAGATCTCGCCATTGGTTTGGGCCTCTTTGACTCGCTCTGCGATGCCTTCCCGTAAAACGCTTCTCAATGATTGGCGGATCAGATTGATTTCCGCTTGCGTATCCCCGAACTCGCAAATTGAGCCGATACCGAGGCACCCGCGATGGGCCTCTTGCACAATCCGTTGCAGGAACGCTGAGATACCGGCGTAGCCGCCTGGTGGCTCTCGCAATGTAGCCAAGTGAGCACGGGTTTCGCTTGAGCAGTACTGGCGCAATGCGGCGAGGTAGAGATTCCACTTGTCACCGAAAGTCGCGTACAGGCTCTGTCGTCCTATGCCCATCGACTGGGTGAGCATGACTGCCGAACTCCCTTCGAACCCATGCTCGCGAAACACTTCTACCGCCGCGTCCAACGCCTGCTCTTCATCGAACTCTCTGGGCCTTGCCATATGCTCATCTGTAGTTTCGGAATGATTGGTCAAAAATGGTAGCAGAGGCGCGTTGCCTATGCCAAGAGCGGAAATCGCCCTTGATCTCAACGCTCTTGCGGTGTTGCCTAATAGGCAACGTATGTTGATTTTTGTTGCTCTTGCTCCGTCGTCGTTGGCGATGCAACATCTTTCTCAACGACGCCCCCCTGATGCGTTGAAGCCGTGAGTCGTATTCCGCAAGGAAACCCTAAAGGAGAGCATCCAAATGCTTCTGTATTTATCGACATGGTCTGAAATTGGTCAGTACCTTGAACGCAGCCGCACGATCGTGATTCCGATCGGCTCCAACGAGCAGCATGGCCCTACAGGTCTTCTGGGAACTGACTGGATGTGCCCGGAGATCATCGCCCGTGAAGCTCAAAAAGACGCGGACATCCTGGTGGCTCCGAGCTTCAACATCGGCATGGCTCAACACCATCTGGGTTTCCCGGGAACGATCTCACTGCGCCCTTCAACCTTCATCGCCGCGATCAGTGACTGGGTGCGCTCATTGGCAGCGCACGGGTTCGAGAAAATCCTTTTTCTCAACGGCCATGGCGGCAACGTTGCCTCGATCGAAGCTGCGTTTTCGGAACTCTACGCCGAGGCAAGCTTTGCCCGGCGCCCTGCGGGTTTCGCCTTGAAGCTCTGCAACTGGTGGGATCTTCCAGGGGTTACCGAACTTGCGAAAGAGCAATTTCCTACCGGTCACGGTGCCCATGCGACGCCTTCGGAGATCGCTGTCACGCAGTGGGCGTATCCAGATTCGATCAAAATGGCCGACTACTCGCCCCGGATCGGTCACTCGGGCCCCATCCGTGAAGCCCATGACTTTCGGGCTCGCTACCCTGACGGGCGCATGGGATCGGATCCTGCTCAGGCAAGTCCCGAAAAAGGCGAAGCCCTGGTGCGACTGGCAGCCCAAAGCCTGATCAAGGAAGTGGCCGAGTTCAGCCAGGAGCCTCACCCGGCTTCTTGACCTTTCCCGATGTCTTCAGGCTATCCGTGACGGTGCGGGTAGCCCCTAACGCAAGGATCTATCCATGAATGGAAACGATGTCTATGCCAGACTCAAAGCGCTCGGAATTGAACTGCCGAATGCTGGCGCCCCGGCTGCCGCCTATGTCATGAGCGCTCAGAGCGGGAACGTCGTCTATTTGTCCGGCCACATTGCCAAGCGAGAGGGTGGGGTCTGGGTCGGCAAGCTTGGCGACACCCTCACCACCGAGCAGGGTCGTGCAGCCGCGCGCTCGGTGGCTGTCGATCTGCTTGCAACCCTGCATGGCCATCTCGGGGATCTCAACCGGGTCACCCGCATCGTCAAGTTGATGAGCCTGGTCAACTCCACCCCGACCTTCACTGAACAGCATCTGGTGACCAATGGTGCCTCTGAGCTGATCGCAGATGTGTTCGGCGAGCGCGGAAAGCACGCGCGCTCGGCGTTCGGTGTCGCGCAGATTCCACTGGGAGCCTGTGTGGAAATCGAGCTGATTGTGGAGGTCCATTAACCTCGGAGCAGGGCGACAACGCTCTTCGCTCATTACCGGTATTGCGTTCGAAGAGGGAAGCCGGTGATGAGCCTGCTTCCCTTGTTGCGTTCTGCCGCGAGGTTATCCTTGCTGGTGCCGCAGCAGCGCCTCTTGCAGCGCCGCCACGGCTTCTTCGAGGCTGCGGCTTAGGTGCCTGACCACCCCGTCATCGGCGTCGTCGTCGCAGGCCCGCTCAAGTTGTCCGCACAGATCGATCACCTCGCTTGCGCGGATGATCTTCGCTGCGCCCTTGATCTTGTGCGCCATGTCGTGAATTTCCCCTCTGTCGCCCCGAGCGCTCACCTGCGCCAGTTCCGCGGCATCGTCGCGGCAACTGATGATCAACTGGTCGATCAGGTGCTGGATCATTTCCGGGCGATCTCCCGTCAGCGCCAGGATGCTGTCCATTTCGAACAGGGCCTTGTCAGGCTGCTGGCCCGGGCGACGCTCTCGTACGCCAACCCGTGAGAGGCGATCATTGAGTGCGCTCAGGCTGATGGGTTTGAAGAGGCAGTCGTCCATGCCCGCCTCGCGGCAGCGCTGTTTTTCTTCCGGTTGGGCGTTGGCGGTGAAGCCCAGCACGATACAGGGCTCAAGACCCAGCTCCTGCTCGTGCGCACGGATGGCGCGTGTCAGGTCGTAGCCATTCATCACCGGCATGTTGCAGTCGAGGATATGCCGATTGGGTAAGTGACTGATCTATAAGGGCAATAATTCCTCCCCAATATCGCCCCAATATATCCCAAAAACTACTTACGCCACATCAATCCACTCCGAGCCGCGCCCGTCTTTGTAAACCTCCGTCATTGCCGCGCTCCGGTGGCCCAGCAATTTCTGAGCGTCTCTGCCTTCAGCAGCATGAAGGCGCGCCGCCAGGGAGCGCATTTCGTGAAAGCTGGGTGGATGAGGTCCCAAATCGATGCCGAGACTTGCTGCTGCCTGGTCGCGGGTTTCGGCAAATACCAGCGTAAGTGTGTTCAGCTTGATCGAGCTGCCTGCCTTCGCTCCGCCAGAGGTTTTGGAATGGTGCACCAAGTGCTTGGAAACTACTCGGTCTCTACACAACTTGATCACGCTGGACAAATCCATGCCTATGGCTTCCAGCCGCAAGTCGGTGCTCAGCCTGAGACGCGCCCCTGTTTTTGACTGAATCACGTGCAGGAAGCCATCGTGATCGTCCTTGAACAGCATTGACCCTATATCATCCCGGCGCTGGCCAGTCAGTAGAGCCAGCTCCATGGCGCGTTTCAGCCAAGGGCGATCAGTTGCAGCATGCATGGCCTTCCAGAGTTCCAAGCTCAGGCGTGAGCGCTTGACCTTCGACCTTGCTGGTCTCGTGGCATCAACCGGGTTCAAGTCACACCATCCCGCCGCAATAGCTTCTGTGAAGACATCACGCAGAAGCGAACGCATTGCTTTAGACATCGGGGCTTTGTCGGCTTTGGTAAAAGTTGCCAGGAAGCTGGCGATGTCCATTGTCCGGATGCTGCGTATGTACTTCTCGCCAAATGCATCCTTGATCGCCCTGAGCCTGCTTCTGGTAGTCCGCACCGTATGGATGCTCAGGCCCTTCTCGGGATAGATAGCGTCGTACTCGATCAGCCAGTCTGCAAACTTACGGTCTGCTTCTGCAACAGGCTCTGCAATGCGCGCACGCAGTGTCGGTCTCAAAACTTCGGCGTGGTTAGCGGCCACAGCCTCAATCACGGCCGCTTCCTTGTCCTTGCCCAGGCCAAACATCCTCCCGCTTACGGGGTCGCGATAGGTGTAATAGGTCTGGCCGTTTCTGCCATCGGTCTTCCGGTAAAGGTTGGGCGGTAGATCCTTTGATCCTTGGTTACGCGGCCTTGGTGCCATAGCGTGCGCTCTCTATCCTGCTGATAAGGCTGCCGCCAACGACGCGCGCGGGTGGCTTTTCTGGTTCGCTGTACTGGGCTTCGGCTTCAACATAGTAGCTGCGTCCGTGTTTGACTGGCGCGGGCGCGATCCGGCCTTCCCGAGCCCACTTGCGCAGTGTGTTCTGGCTTGGGGGCGTCCGGAACTGATCGGCCGCCCACTCTTCAAGCGTCATCTTTGCCATGTTGGCTACCTCCGGGTCTATGCGGGGTGGAGTGGTTGCTTCACCTTGGCGATGGTCGCCTCGAAGCGGGAGGCTAGTGCGGCATTGACTTCCGCCTTGACGGTGCTCTCGTCGGTGCCCTTAGCACGATGCAGCGCTTCGTAACGGCGCAGAGTGGCGGCAGCCTCCGTCAGGTCAGCCAGCAGAGCTGCGTTTGCTTCCATGGTGCCTCGCTGTCTGCCGACGGCGTACGAGGCGTCCTGAAACTGGATTGCTTCGTCGCCCAAGGCGCTGATTCGCTCAACGTGCTGCGCGTGGATGCGCTCAATGAGGGCCTGGTCTTGCTGGTGGATTCTGGACATAGCGATACCTCGCCCGCCGTACACCGGCAGGCATGTGGATGATGGGGAAGGGGTTAGGCTTTGTTGCCGCGACCGGTGAACCACTCGCAGGCATGGACCATGCGGGGATCTTCGTACCAGTTCTCGATGATTCGGGTGCAGTCTCGGTCGCGGAAAAAGGTGGGGCCCAGGTACCTGTGCCACTCCATAAATACGTGGGTGCCGTCTCGCAGCGGCAAACGATAGAAGGGGGACATGCAAACGATGGCGCCGCCGATGCGATGACAAGTCATGCCGCCTCCTGCCCGATAGCAATGGCGCGGGCCTGCTGCTCGGTGCTGCGCATCAGGTGCTGGCGCTTACCGTGGCAGTCGGCGATGACCCACCAGAAGCCGCCGAAGCGGTGCGGGCCTTTGATGATGCGGGTGATGGTCATGGCGTCACCACCCGGCGAGCCCAGCTCACATACGGCCCGTCCTCGGTGTCGAAAATTCCCATCAGGAACCACTCAGGTCCTGGTGATTCAGGATTCCAAGCCGTGCACGCGGCATCCTCATCGGGGAGATCATAGGTTTCGTCTCCCCAATGCCAGCCCTTGAGCTCCAGCTTTTGCTCATCAACCCAGGCAAGGTACGCCGCAGGGGCTTCGCCGCCTCCAAAGTCTGGGACATCTGGATGCCACCACCAGCCATCCTTGTCGCGTTTAACCTCGACCGGTCCGAACACTTTTATGCCGGAGTGCTTCGAGCAGAGGGTGATGCTGTGCACTTCCGAGAACTGCCCGCCGCCCGAGTCGTAGTCGAGCAAGCATTCACAGCTTTTCGGCTTTCCGTTTACGAAAATTAACTTTTCTTCAGACATGACTTCTCCGTGGCCGCGCTCAGGCGCAGCAGGCAATGGGCAGGGTGGCGAGGGGTTGTTGCGCGTACAGCAATCGAGCTATACGCTCGTCGGCAAACTAAGGGAGTAGTGAGATGAAGGTCGAAGTGAAGGTAAAAGTTATTTTGCCTCTGATAGGCATATTCGGTCTGGTTGCGTTGTACCTGACTTGGGAGTGGGACCTCCACCAAATCATGCTTCTCGTCGTTAGCGTGTTTTTCGTGGTCACCCCATTGATGAAGTGGGAGACGATGAATCGGATTGGCGAACGTTTGTCGAGGGCTTTTTTTTAGGGTGGCTATAACTCATAACCCCTCCTGCGGATACGTGCCCACTTCGCCCTGGTCGGCGGCGTTGGCGGCTTGGATGATTTGGCGCGCGATGTCGCGGGCCTGCTTTGGTGTGATCGGTCCGAATGGGAGAAGCCTCAAGGCAATCACCGGCCCGTCGTCATCGAGGTTGAAAATCGTCGCCTCGACCTTGTGCTGAAAACTTGTCGCGAACGGCATGGCGATATCCCTGTAACCCAAACAGGTTACTTTCGTGAAAGTAACCGATTCAGGTTACTCGGTAGGTGGAAGAGGGCAGTGGCGCGCTTGGAAATGCCACTTTAGCTGGGCGATGTCGCATTCAGGCCGGTCGGACGCGCTTGAGTAACCTGTATCGGTTGCATCGTGGGTCAGGCTGCGACGGCCTGGCGTTGAGCGGCGCGCCATGGGTCGTTAGCGCGGGCGAGGGCGGCCATCGGCGGCGGGCTGACGCTGTTGCCGCACATGTGGACCTGCTCGGTCTTCGTGAACGGCTTGCCGTCGGCGCCATGCGTGATGATGTAGTCCGGCGGGAAGCCCTGCGCCCGGTACAGCTCGGCCGGTTGCAACATCCGCAGCCGGATATCAACGATCACATAGGGCGTACCTTTGACCATGACGGTGACCAGGCCCAGGCGATCCTTTGTAGTGATCGTCGGCGCCGGCTGTCCGCAGCTGCTCATGTTCTCCGTGCCGTAGTAGCTGATCAGGAACGCGGCGACCCGCAGCGCGCCTTCTTCATGCTCTGGCGACAGTTCAAGGCTGACCAGCGAGCTTTTCCCGCCGCCGCCCGCCGTGATGGTCGGGGCCGGGCCGGTCAGTGCCTGACCAACGCTGGCGCCAAACTGGCGCTCCATGAAAGCGGTCATCAGGCCATGGTGCGTGCCGCCAGCGCTGACGGTTTGAAGGGGCTCATCCGCCGCCCGGGCGTCACAGTTACCGCGCAGGTGCAGAAGGCTCGCGGTCACCAGCTGCTGCTGACTGCCGGTGTTGGTCACCGTGGTCATCGGATCGTTGAGGCTCTTGGCGTCGGTGGCATTGAACCCGCCATTCATCTGGGCCATGAATGCAGTTGCGATGCCCATGGCGTGCGCGGCGCCGGCGGGCCGCTGGTAGTTGCCGCCGCTGGTGATTGTCGGAAGCGGCTCGTCCAGAGCTTTGCCCTCATCGTTGAACCGGAACTTGACTAGGTGCGCGGCGGCCAGAGCGTGTTTAACTCCGCCGGCCACCACTGTCCCCAGCGGCTGATCCAGGCCGGGCACGCGTGGCTGCTGGCCTTCACGCTCACCATATCCGGTTTGAACGAGGATGGGGCTTATCAGCGTGAGTTCGCCGCGGTTGGCGCACGTGACCGTCGGCAATGGCTCGAGCGGGTCGTTCACCCGGTCGCTTCCCTGGTGCGTGGCGGGGGCGATGACCGGGCTTACTACCGAAAACGACCCGCCTGTCGGGTAGGAAGTCACGGTGCGCAACGGCTCATCCATGGATTGAACAGTTTCGGTCGACCAGTTCGCGATTGGCACTATGAACGGCGCCGGGTTGTCGATGACGAATTTCTTCATGCCCTTGGCGATTCGGCGCTTGGTGGCGTCGGCCAGTTCGTCTTTGCGCCCGAAGATGCTTTTGCCCAGGTCGATGAAATCGATGCACTCGGCTGCGGTCCGATACTTCTGCTGGCCCCTGCCGGGGTTTTTGGCGTGAGTCGGATCGGGCCACACGATCGGCTGGCCATCGCAGCGGGCAATCATGAACAGTCGCTCGCGACTGGTCGGCGCGCCGAAGTCGCATGCCTTGATAACTCGCCACTCGACCGCATAGCCCATGCATTCCAGCAGATGCACAAAGCGCTTCCAGGTGGTGCCACGACGCTTGGGATCTGGCACGAGAAATTGCTGGCCGACTGGCACGACCTCACCAGGTGCAGCGACAACCCTCTCGATGACTTCCTTGCCTTTGGTATTCAGCACGGTCACCAGCTTGATGGCGCGCCCGGTCTCCTTGTCGCGCTTGGCGATCAGCGGGCCCCACTGCAGGATCTGCTTCACGTTTTCGAGGCTGATGACGCGCGGCTTCTTCTTGCCGCCCCACTTGAGCCCGATCCATGACAGGTTGCGGATCTCGCGCTTGCGCGGCTGGCCGCCGGCCGCCTGGCTGTGGTGTGTACAGTCTGGCGACATGTGGAACCAGCCGACCGCCTTGCCACCGCACTCGGTGTCAGGATCACCCTCGAAGACATCAGTGGTGAAGTGCTTCGCACCCGGGTGGTTGACGGTGTGCATGCTGATCGCCTTTGCGCTGTGGTTCTTCGCCACGTTGACCTTGCGACCCAGCCCCATCTCCAGGCCGGTACCGGCGCCGCCACCACCGCAGAAGAAGTCCACGACGATCTCATCGTCTTGCGGATCGAAGCCAAGGCCGTACTGCGTTTTGAAATCAAAAGGGTGTTTATTCTGATGTGCTGCCATGTGTAATTCTCATGTTGTCCATCTGGAATTTTCTTCACGGATGAGGTTTGATGGCGGTCCCAAATCAAGCGACGGACGCTAGGATGACAAGTCAGGAACGGACCAGAGATTACGAACCTTTATTAGAGCGCCTGAGTAAAGTAATTGGCGTGTTCGGTGTGTTTCTTGCTGCGTCATTTTTATATGGTTATTTTTATCAGCTAGTATTTTTTGTTAAATTTGACGCGGGCTGGCTTATAAGTCTTTATTCCATTGAAAGCATTATAGGGGTGGGGATCCCCTGGGTTCTTGGCATTGCATTAGTCTCGGTCATACTTTTTTTATGTTTTCCTGCTGTGGAATCATTTAGGAAGGGCATGCGTTTTTTACTTCTTTTCGTTGCGGTTGTAGCTTTCCTGTTAATGACCTTGTTGCAGTATTTTGGTTTTGAGTTCGGTAAAAGTCCTGCTTACGCGTTGCTTGAGTTTTCAACTTATGTATTATGCGTTGCTGGGACTCTCCCTTCTGCGCTGCGTAAGTATCTGGAAGGGCATTCAGCGGGTGATGTTATGGGGGACCTCATTTTTGGTCTAATGTTCTGCTGCCTATTTATTCCTTCCATGATGGCGATGTCGAAAGCGACTGATATTAAATTGATGTTTAAGGGCAGTCCGTTAATTGAACTGGAGGGTAAAGTTGTGGGTGTGCTTCTAGGTAGCACTGCGGATAAATATATTGTATTGTCCTGCGACGATTACAGATCCGTGAAACTCTTCAATCAGTCAAGTGACGTGTCTGTTATGCCTAGATCGGATTTCAGCCAATGCTCGCCGCTTGCGGATGAATAACCAACTGAACGTGAATACCCAGTAATACGGTCTACGCTTACCTCTCCACAGGAAGGGGAAGGTCATGAGCGAAGGGGCAAAGAAGTTGTGCCCGGGCTGCGAAGCTTCATTGCGTCCAGGCAGATGGGAGCAGCACGTCTTGAAGTGCAAAAAGGTCATGGCCTCCATGCTCCCCGCCCGCGTCCGGGAGACGCGCATTCGCCTGCTTGAGGGAAGCGTTCCGGAGTACAGCAGAGGGGACTTCAAAGCGCCGACGGAAACTCAGAACATCGGCGCATTCGGGCTCGGGAAAAACCGTAGGCATTGAGGTGGCGGATGATGCGGTGGTGTGATCAGCCCCCGCAATATCCTGAGTCGCATCTATTTCCGGGGAATAATTGCATTTGATCTCGTGCCCTGGGTGCTTCGGCCCACTTCAAAACGGCTCGGATGCCGACAGCGTTCTTTCGCCTGCTGGGCCGGAACATCACACGCGCTTTACCCTTTTTAGTAAAACCAAGTTCTTGTTCGGTGATGTCGATGAGCTGAATACGATCCTCATCCAAAACCCTCAGCTCATCAATATTTGCATTGATGCACGGATAGCACTCGTTAGACCGGTGCGGCAGGGCCTCGAATCCGGCCCGGGACAGCAATTCGTTGCGCATAGCGTCATCGTGTCGAACCAACGGTTGCCATAGCTCTCGGCCGCCATGCCGCTCGGACTCTATTACATGCTCGGGAGCATCAGCACGATGCGCGCTTTCAGATCTGCGAACGCCTGTTATTGCTGTTGCCAGTTTGTCCGGATCATGTTCATCCAGCCATGCCAATGCAGGCTGTACCTTGAGCTCGGCCGTGCAGAACTGGCCCTGGCCGCCGGCGCCAGGCCAGCCGCGTTTTCGCTTGACTAGGGCAACCATTCCCTCTGACTTGGTCTGCACCGTCTGGAAGCCGTAACTCCTCGCCAGTGCCTCACCGCGCGCCACGCGCTCGGGCCATTCCTTAGCGGCCCATCCGGTGTTGGAGTAAAGGCAGGTTACGTCGACCAGCCTGTTTTCATGCGCCCACTGGATCAGCGCGATTGAGTCGTTCCCATAACTGCAGAACAGAACGTGCATGGTTGCTCCGTGTCGCCAGTGGCGTGATTCGTGGAAGTGGGGTAGAAAGAGAAACTAGGCGCTTGGTAGTCACCCTGCGCACGGAAAAAACTACACAGGAGTGGTCCGGAAGATGATCGTAATCAGTGGTGAAAGGGCGAAAGAAATCAGTGATTCCCTCGAAAAAATGGAAGAGGAAATCGAACAGTCTGAACCCATCCAGCGATTCACCCGCATGTCTGAAGCTGTCAAGGCATACACCGACAGACTGAACAAGGAGCTATCGAGTCGGGGATATGCAAGCGTTAAGGATGTGAAGGAGGATGAAGTACTTGCAGAGATTCTTGCCGCTGCGGGACCCGGTCCGGATTTGGAAAATATTTGAAGTCTGCTTGGTTTTTCCCTCTCAAGAAGCGGAGATCCCATCGTGAGCGAAGACAGAGAGAAAGCGCTTGAGATAGCGCTGCGCTACGTCCTGGAGGAAGTGCGCGGCCAGGGGATCGACATCGATGAGCTGACCGAGGCGGTGTCGGCGAGGCTCTCGGTTGATCGAGTGCCTGCCGAGCTTGGGGCCGTGGCCGTCAATGCGATTGAAACGGCTGCTGATGGGCTGCATTACCCGGCGTGATTAGGCCCGGCGAACAAGAAAACCGAACATGCACTCGATGTCATGCATCTCGCACTGGTTGTATGCCCTGTATTTCGCTTGGCTGGCGGTGGCGGCGTAGACGCTGATAGTGCATTTATCCGGGTCCCACCATCCCCAGCCGCGAACCAGCACCCGCCAGCTCTTCAGGGGCAGCTTGTCGGCCATCTCGCCGTAATGCATCTCCCAAGTGGGGTGGTAGTTGCGAATACGTTTCTTCGGGTCGCTGTCCAGCACTACGCCGATGTACTGGCCGCGGTCGGCGAGGATTACCCCAGGCTCACCGTTGGCGATCACGCGGCGCCCGACCTCTGCTGGGACCTCGTAGTGCTGGCGCACGTAGGCGCAGTTGTGTCCGGTCATGGTCTGTTCTCCGTGCCGCAGTTTGGGCAGCCGTCAAATCGTTGATATTCCGTGATGAAGCGCCCGCAGCCTTCGCAGTTCATCGCTTGTCGCGATGGCTTCCACGGCTTCGGCAGGACGATGCCGGTGCCGCGCAATGCTTCCTCGATAATCAGCCTTTCACGGCAAACGACCCGCCTCGTCTTTTGCTCGACGTAGGCCGCAGGCCATAGGGTTATGTCGCTCGGGTCGTTGCCAATTGCCTCCGCCTGCTCCTTGGAAACCTGGCCAGCCTGGCTGAAGTCGGCGGTATGGCCGATCACCCTTCGGGCGAACACCATGTCGTTTCCATTCCATTCACCAACGACTTGGAGCACGCAGAGACAGCCGCTCACCATCTGGCCAGCAGCATCTTCCAGCCGCAGGTATTGGTGGTCCACGCCGAGGTGGGAGCGCGCATCGACGTACGCCTTTGGCCAAGGGATATCGGTATCACGTTGGCTGGTAGCCTGGTCGGCGGTGAACAGCTCTGCCTTGTCCAGGTCCGTGACGTAGCCCTGTCCGTCCTTGGCCCAGAACATCAGGTTTGCACCGACGTAGCTGCGGCTGTCCTGCAGATAAAATTGATCGGCCATGGCAATGCTCCATGCATGCGCCGCCCTCCATGAGGATGGTGGCATTTTGGGTTAAAGTGCGGTTGAATTATCGCCCCGTGAACAACCAGGATGGAACCGATGGATCTTAACCAGGCTAACGCTGACTCTCGAGTGCAGGTAGCTGTTAATGACCTAGAAGCATGGACGTCGATCTACAAGCTGTGTATCGATCTTAGAAACTTTGAGATTTCTCAGCTGGTACAACGTAATAATTTTTTTATGATTTTTCAGGGTGTTTTACTTGCTGGGGTCTGTCAGTCTGCGGGTCAGATACCTATCGTGAGTTTTTTAGTGTGTCTTGCGGGAATTGGGGTGTCTTGGATGCAGGCTGCGACCGCAGCAGGCGCTAAATATTGGCAGGTGCATTGGGAGCTTAATACTAAAAAAGCGGAGCGCAGATTGCTAAGGATAATTCACCAGCACAAACTTCTGAGAATGAAGCTCGATGAAGACGGAATTTCTGTAAATCGTGATCTGATGGCTAAACTGCAAAATCGAAAGTGGCTTACCAGTTTGTTCGGAGACGAGCGTGAGCAAGGAGAAGTGTTTCAGGACTTAAAAAACAGCCGAAAACATGCGTGGTTCATGAACAGGTTCATAAATGTGGGGTTTTCTTCAAGTCGTTTACCAATTTACGTTGGTCTATTGCTTTTCCTGATCTGGTCCATTTTGCTCGCGAATACGATTGATGTACCTTTTGGCTTCTCTTCGCCAAAATGGATAACCGGCTTCGGGAAAACAGCTTAACTTTCTATGGTAATCACTCCTCGTCAGCATCTGGATCTACCTCCGCCGTTCCGAGCTCGCGCAACTGACGCGCCATTCGTGGAGTAACTACGAAATCTGACGCGTCAGGCTTTCTCAGTCGTCGGGCCTGCTCTTCAAGCGGGGACGCCAAGAACGACAGCGCCAAGTCTTGCCACAGCTCCTGAATCTGCTTGTAGCCGTGATCCTTCATCGCAGTGGTCATGCCGCACCGCGTGCCCGCTGCCGCTTCGATCTTCAGCGTTTCGATTCCCATCTTCGCTTTGATCGCGTTTTGCCGTTCCCGGTAGTCCGCCGAGTGCTTGGCAGCTGCTGACTTTTCCATCTGGTGCCTCTTTGATCTGGTGCGTTGGCAGGTCCAGCCAGGTTTGTCGCCGCCGGTGGTTCGCCAGGGCTTTGAGACGCCGCATCAGTTGGCCGTCTTGAACGTGATGCCGTGCTCTTTGGCGGTGAGGGCGACTGTTCGTGTGTCGAGGCCGAGTTTCTTGCCGATGTCGCGGGCACTCATGCCAGCGACGGCCAGCTTGCGGACATCGGGAGCCCGTTTGGCCCGCCGGTCTTTCAGCCTCGTCGAATGATTCGTTGTGCCGTGGAAAGGTGAGTCCTTGCTGACTCCGGCCGGGACGTCCTGGATGCGGTTGCCGGTGGCCAGGTAGTGATCGATCTGCGCGCTGAGTTGCGCGATTGCCTGCTTGTGCGTGTCCGGCACGCTCTCGCCGATCATGGGTGCACACCGAAGAAGGCGAACGCAGCAATCATCAGGCAGAACACGGCAGTCCAGCGGAACATCCAGCGCGCCATGTTGGACGCAGTCAGATGAGCGGCCTGGGTGAAGGCGGCTTGATCCTCGAGCTTTTGAGCGGCTCTGCAGGCCTCCATGTGGCCCGCGACTTCGACGCGTTCAACGCCCGTCTTGCGGTCAACCACGCCGAACTTATTGCATTTGTGCGGAACGACAACGAAGCGTGGCGTGCTAAGGCGCGACTTACTCTCGTATTCGGCAGTCGCTGCTTGGGTGCGCTGGCGCAACCCTTCGTGGACGGCGCGCATCTGGCTGATTGTCTGATTCATGTCCTTTCCTCAATGGGTTGCGTGTATTCGTCAGCACTCTGGCCGCCGGCCGTTTGCCGTTGGGCGCCGGGGAGAGTGCTTGCGGGTAAACGCCAGGTGAAAAAGCCCAGTCGAAACCGGGCTTTGTTTTGTTGCTGGCTCAACTACGCCTCCGTACGTTGGCCGTTATCCCGGAGCCGCGTGGGGCAGTAGTCCGGGGTCGCTGGTGTGCTACATGGCTGCAAATCCTCCTTGTGATAGTGAACCGTCCGGAAATCCCGGATGGTTGGGCGCAGGGGGCCGCCGGGGCTGGCGTGTGCTCATCCGCGCGGTTCTGCGAGCTGCAAGTTACTGACTTACAACTGATCGCATTAGCCAGATGCCAGGCGCGGGGGGACCAACCCCAGCCAACGACGACTGGCCTGGCACCTGCTGATGCGGTCAGGGAGGGGGTTATTCAATTGGTGGGACAGGAAGGGGAGCGGTGAAGCGGAGAGTGGGGCCGGCGGTGGAGTCTTAGTCCGAGCCGCCGGCAGAGAGCGGTTTCACTCTACGATGCAGATCCAGCGATGATTCCGCCGGTACGGCGCGCGAGTGAAGTGAACATCTGCAACCAGGTTCATTCCTCTTTCTTTGAGCGCTTCTGTAAGTTGTACGAGTGTCTCTGCCTGGATAGTCATTACGTCACCTCGTCAGATTTACTGCGTTCATAATTCTTGACCCAGAGGGCAAGTCACAAATTCATTTTTTCTACTTGGGCAATTACTGAAACTATGTAGCCCGGGGCCGTAGTGTCGTCCGCATTGGGGTGTGATCTGGCCGGCGCTGATCTCGGCATTGAGAAATTCACTACTGAGGCAAGCGTCGAGCCGCTTCGCTTATCCGCGCATCAGCCTGCGCATTCAGATCACACTCCAATGCGGCCTGGTGCTGGGGAGTACCAGGGCATCGGGCCGTCTCTCCGGCTGTAACGGCGATTCACCCCGTTGATGCTCAGTTGATGTGGCCCAGTGGCGCGGCCTCTCGTTTGCGGTAGAAGTCACCGTCTGCGTGATTCCGTGCGTATGGGTTCGATCACATTGAAACCTCCCATGCCTTCCCACGGTGGCGCTCGCAGAATCGCGTTGCTCTTGATGCAGAAGGCCGGGCGCTACCCCGGCTATCCCCAGGCCAACGACACCCGCAATGGGCGCCGATACAGCCTTGCTCTCTGCGGTCGGTCACGGTCCCGATTAAGCCCGCCAATTCGTTTTAAACCAGCCCGATGCTGGTCCGTGCCTCCGGTCTTCTGAGTGCGCTCGGAGCTACATTGCGCTGCGTGTCTGCTTTCCACGCCGCTTCTGCATCCCGCTGCCCACTCGGTGAATGGGCAGAAGTGATGCCTACCGGCTGAACCGGAACCACATCACCATGCCCAGCAGCAGGCCTGACAGAACGCCGATCAGGTATGCGATGGAGACGATGTGGATTGCGCTGGCTGCTATGAGCAGGGCGCCGCCGACCAACACAGCGCCGAAGAAGCGGCTTATCACCGCACCACCTTCACAACGCTGTTGATGCCCTTGTCCACAGCTCGGCGCACCTTCTTGGCTTCGTCCGGCTGCATGCTCTTCAGATAATCGTTGTTGAACACGATCTGAGCGCGCAGGCAGTAGGTGTCAGGCTTGCCCATGGTCGAGGTCTCGAGGCCGCTCTGGCCTTCCTTGTCGACGACGCAGTGCGTGTACAGCGGGTTGTTGTTCGCGTCCTTGGCGTCTTCGAACGAGTTGTCGTTCACCTCACCGATCAGGATCTGTTTGCTGAAGTCGGCGGTAATGTCGCTGGGGATCTTCCCGGACCGGCCGATGTACAGCATGCCCGCGATCTCGATGCGAACCCCGGCCTTCGTCACGTAGCCCTGGGCGACCGCTTCAGCAGCGCTGTACCAGTCGTCAAACTCGACGATCCGCGCGCCTTCGTAGTCTTTGTCGGTCTTGATCCAGTTGCGAACCGTGACCAGGGCGCCGGAGCCGGACACCGCGGCGAATGCGTACTTGGCTGCCACGCTGTCCTTTTCCATCTTGCCGAAGTCGTCGACACCGGCCTTGCCGTGCAGCCAGTAGATGACCTCGGTGTGCGCATCGCTGACCTTGAGGTCCGCCGGCATCGGCAGGCTGATAACGGCATCGTTCTGGATGACGGCGATATCGCAGGCCCCGTCCTTCAGCTTCTCGGCGTTCTCGACGCTGCCGCCCGTGTTGATGACCTTCAGCTCACCGCCGTCCTGTTTGGCGATGGTGTTGCCGACGCTGGTGCCCAGGCTTTCGTAGAAGCCACCTTCGCCGCCGGTGCAGAAACGCAGGGTAGGCGGTGCCGCGCTGGCGACGGCTGAGACACTCAGCAGCACGGCCAGCAGTAACGCTTTCGATTTCATGGGTGTTCCTCAGGGTGGGTGATTTCCCGTCTGGCCCTCGTTGGAAGGCCAGCCAGCGAAATCAAATCCCAGCGGCACCATTCGACTTTCCAGCAGCGTGGGCGAGTGCATCCAGCAGCAGATCCTGTCGAGCCTGCTTGTCCAGGTACTCGCGAATCGCTCGGACGAAGATGGTGTTCATGGAGGTGTCTGCGGCGTCCGCCGCTTGTTCGACTTCGCCGCGCAGGCCGTCAGGAAGGCGAACTACAAATTTTGGAAGGGATGCTTCTCGGGATCTCGACATGTTCATTCCTCAGGGCGGGGCATTTCCCAATGCAGCCTGGGGCCAAGCTGCATCAGTGAAATTGTGCTCTGGCGATCACGCGGCGCGTTCCATCTCTTGCTGGGCCAGCATCTCTGTCACGGCCTCTTCCGGCGTGCAGCTTTCCCGATAAAGGTCGTGCAGCCACTCCTCAGCTTCATTCGACCCGTCACCGACATAGCGGCCGAGGATCTTTCCAGCCTGCTCTGTCCAGCGGCGCCAGGCGCGGTCTGCAGGATCTTCGCGGCATTCATCAGCCGCCATGGTTGCCATGTTGAACATCGTGCTGCCCTCCAGGGCGGTTGATTTCCCGTCTGGCCCTCAGTCTCGAAGGCCAGCCAGTGAAATCTGATCGCGCTCTGCCGCCGATGGCTTTGCGCGCTTGGCTGTTCGGCCTTGAGCTTCCCTGTTCACGCCGCCTATCTCGACTTCGGTGGCGTGGTCATGGGGATCGTTGTTCACTACACGACAGCCAACTGCAGCTCGGTGGCCCGGTGGGTGTGGGCAGTCCGTCGTGGGTTGCCGGTCCGTGTTCCGGCTGGTCTGACTACTTCATTGCCTGGTTCCTCCTGTGGTGTTTGTTCCTCTCCATGCTCGGCGCCGGGTATCCCCACCACTGCCTGTTGCAGCTACTGGCTACGCATCAGGTGGCTTGCATGGTTTGTCGTCCCTCCATGAGTGAGGTCCGGCAGCTATCCAGAGGCTGCGTGGGCGACGATTTAGCTTCTTCCGACCCATTGGGTACGTCGCGGTGGTCACGTCTGGTTTTTAAAGAGCGGCGGGGCCGATACGCTCCCCGGTTGCCTCCAGTCCCTGGTGAGGGACTAAGCGGCGATGAGACAAACAATACCGCCGGTATTGTTTGCGGGTCAATACCTTTGGTCATGTATTTTTCTAGGCGAAAAAAAGCCCGCTGAAGAGCGGGCGATTGAGGATCTGGTTTTCAGTCCTCTTTAGGGACGGTCCAGAAAAGTTGAATCAAGCCGTCATCACGATGGGCGATGGTGACGTTATCGTTTTCAGCGATCTGATCCAGGATGCGGTCCCAGTCGGCGGGATCATCGTTTGCAGATCGCTCAAGCAGCACCGACTTTGAGGTCTGGGCCTTGGGCGTATTGATCGCGCGCTGTACGCGCATGCCGAGCAATTCATAAGAAGTGGGTTCTGCGGGTGCCTGAGGTTTCTGCTTTGCCATGTGGTCCTCCTTGGGTTGCTGTATGGATATACAGTAAAAAGGATCCAAACGGATGGCAAGCCTAAAATCTACATATTCGCGTTAGCGCTCAGACGGGCACAAAAAAGCCCGCTAAATAGCGGGCTTGGAGGGATTCAGATTACAGCTGGAAGCCCCTCTTTGATCTGCTGGAGCAGACTCGTACGACCTTCTGCAGTGCTGGTTACCCTTACTCCTGGGAAGCGTTTTAGCTCTTCACAAATTTCCCTGTAGGCCTTCAAGAGCTTGACCTTGCCTTCCTCGGGAGGGCCCGTGACAAACAACGTATCGTTTGCTAGCTGATCAGAAGCGCTGAGGCGTCGGACCTTCGAGATCCATGCATCTCCGTGCTCGAAGATCTTCGAAGGCTCGTTGTGCCCGAGATGAATCGGCTTGAGGGCTTGGACGGGCTGAGCACCACTCATCATCACAAACGGGAATTTTACTGTGTAGTCGGCAGTTCCAAGCTTCTGTTCGCTGTACCGCTGCTTGAGGTTGCTGGCCGTTAAAAGCTTCCCGAGCTGACGCTCCAGAACGGTCTCTTGGTATTCTTTGGTAGCGAAACTGTGGTTCACATAGTGTTCAAACAGCTCGCTCAGAGCCTGATTTGAATTATCGGTAGCAATCGTTCCAGGATCGCTGAACCTCATCATGGTTTCACGAGGGTGGATGAGATGCTTGAACGTTCCCAAAAGGACGCTGATATCAGCTCGATTGGCGGTGAAGAAGCCGCTGAGTCGAGTCAATTCAGTTTCTATCTCGCGGCGAGCGCGCAGCAAAATTTTCGCATCTAGGCTGGGGAAAAAATTGGTGATCCGTTGCCGTTTTTTCTCGATTTTGAAGCGAAAGTCGCCATTATTGGCGATGAGAACGATGCCAATATTCACGAATTCGCCCGTTTCTGGGTAGGGCAGGAACCGCAGGATGGAGTAGTTGCAGATGTATTTCATAGTGCTCCCCAGAACCGCTCGTCCTTGAACACTTCTAGCATCGCCAGTCGTTCGGCAACCGTCGGCTCCGTAAGATCAATGTTGTCGCGGTCCCGATATAGCCAATCGTCTGGCAAAAGGGCGGTGATCGTACCCCAGTTATCCAAAGCTTCGCCAAGGGTTTGCATCCAATCCTGACGAACGACCAGGTCTCTAAAGAAGGACCTGCACTCGCGGAAAACGTGCCCTTCCATAAACTCTCCGCTGTCGAACGTTCTGTCAAATGCAAGATTGTGATCGATCACGCTCAGGTCGCCAGCTCCGTCCAGGATAAGGTTGACGTTCCCCCCACGCTCACCCAGGCAGCGGTCACCATTCCTAACCCACAGATCAAAAAGCAGGATCCGTCTCCGCATATCGATGGGCGTACGGTTAATGTTGCTTAGATTGAAATCCGAGGCGTTCTCAACGGCTCGGGATGCAAACGCCAATCCTCCGCCTAGATCGTTCACGTTCGGTATGGCACTGAACGCTATCAGGTCGTCAGGCACCTGCATCAACTTCCAGGGAGGGATCGGTATACCAAGGCTGGCGCCGAGCTCAGCTCCCAAGACCTCACTGATGAGGGCAGGGCCGCCAGCCTTGCTGAGGCCTTTTACAAAGTACGAACAACCATCATCTGCTCGGACGATAAAAGGTTTGATGGAGTACCCTTGATGGCTTTGCCTTACGATCTCTACAGCTGTAATGCTCTCAGGCATTATTGGTCATCCATGCTCATAAATAGTGCCTAAATCACCGGGCGGCTTACAAATCGCCACCACGCCAGATGACCCGACCAATAATGCGGTGCTCGTTTACGTCGCTACGGGACAGCAGCAGATCGCCGTACTCGGCTTTGTCCTCGTTATCGCTACGGATGATCCATCCGCCTAATGGAGACTGCACCAGGCGCTTCACGATTGCGCCCTTATCGGTGCTGGACAGAACGAAAACATGACCGTCGGCAGGCTCGATCTTCGACTTGTCCACCAGCAGCACGTCGTGGTCGTTGATTGTTGGCCACATGCTTTCCCCCTCGGCGTAAATCACCAGAAGGTTCTCGGCCTTTGCGCCCTTGGCGCGAAGCCAGTCGCGCTTGAAGGCCAGAGTCGTGTTGGATTCGACGTGCGGATTTTCCGCTCCAACCCCTGCAGCGGCCTTGGCCGTAAGTTGCGGAATATGTGCGTACTTGTCCTCAGCCGCTTCTGTATCGCCTCCGGCCGGGAATGGGCTATTAGCTGCTGGCAGTCCATGATCCATTGAGGATGCGATAGGTTCGTTGGACTGGATGGAGATCCCCATGCTCTCCATTTCTTTTGCAAGAGTAGGGCTTATCTCAACAACGGGCACGTCAAGCATTTTCGCAAAAACAACCGCAGCCTTAAGGCTCAGCGCTGTGCGCCGATTCATAAAGTGGCTCACTGCACCTTGTGTGACTCCGTCACCAAGACCCTCGGCAAGCTTCTCTTGCGTGAGCTTGAGCTGTCCGCGCTTGCGCATGAACACCGCTTTAAGACGATCGCTGTCTTCGAGCTGCCATGCTGCGAGAGGGAGTTTTCTAGGGTCTTTAGTCATCCACAAATGATATTACCTGCGGTATTCAGCTCACCAATATCGCCGGTATTGACGCTGAACAATACCGGCGGTCATACTGATGCAAAGTTAATACGTTGAGGACGTCGCTATGCGCCGTATCCCGCTTTCAGAGTTCGCAAAAGAGCACGGCCATACGAAGGCTGCGCAGATGCTGGGCTGCACGCAAGGCGCCCTGAGCAAAGCAATCCGAGTCGGCCGTGATGTAGTTGTTACTTGCAACGAGGACGGAAGCCTTTCTGCTCAAGAACTGCGCCCATTCCCGTCTCAGAAATCCGCAGCCTAGCCACCCCGCGCAAATCGGACGAACACCATGGCCTACGACGAGAAATCCCACCGCCACGAACACCAGGTCAAGGTCCGGCTCGATGACGAGGACTTCGCTCGCCTCCGGGCGATTGCCCAGCGGTTCAAGCTGCAGCACAGCGTGCTCAGTCGCGAAATCCTGAAAGCGGTGATTGAGGTAGTCGAGGAAACGGGTGAGCTGCCTGCATGGCTCGAAAAGAAGCAGGCCTGACGGCAGACGCGAGGAAGCCAAGTGAAAGTAGAACTGGAAGTCGTTTTGAGCAGTAAAGAAATGGATGTCTTGGAGCGAGTTGCCCAGAACGCCGGAACGAGCGGAGAAAGCCTCCTCAAGCAGATTCTGAGCCGAGTGCTCGACTCGCTTGAGAACGCGCAGATGGCAACTGACCCGGTCCATGGATCGCCAGCTTCGAACGTTTTTCCGATCCGCCCGAATGTGAAGCGAGTCCCTGATTAGGGACCGCTCGGGTCGGGGGAGAGAGGTCCCTGAATAGGGACCAGGGTCGCTGGTCATTGATACGTCCTTGATCGGTAGTACGCAAATCATCGCGGTGTTGGCACTGAGCCACCACTGAAACTGTAACGAGGTTTTACGAATGGACGAATTTTTGCGGGCTTGCCAAAGCGCGGTCCTGGACAACGAGGCGAAGACGCTGGCCGGCCAAATGGGCGTCCCTCATGTGAGCCTGCTTCAGCGCGCAAACCCCGACAACGATGCTCATCACCTGACCATCGAGCACTTGTTCGGGATTTTGCTGCACACCGGTGACATGCGCCCGCTCGAAGCTCTGGCCGGCAAGTTCGGATACACGATCGTGAAAACTGTTGCTCCAGCAGCTATCGACGTTCACCAAGCGCTGGGTCGTGTTGCGCTGGAATTCGCCGAGCTGACCGTGGAGACGCACAACGCGATGAGTGATGGCCGTGTGGACCAGGTTGAGCGCGCCCGAATCATGAAAGAGATCGGGCATGTAAAGGCTGCTGTCGCGCAGTACGAAGCATCGATCAAGGTCGCCTCCTAGATCGCAGGCACAAAAAAGCCGGGCTGCAACCCGGCTCTTTCAACAACACTTGTGAGGTCAATTATGCATACCGCGACCACCCAGAGCAATAGCCCCCCTGATTCGTCAGTTTCCACTGTGCAGCACAGCCTAGCGCGTCAGGTTATGTCGTCTCGCGAGATCGCCGAGCTGACCGGCAAGCGTCATCCAGACGTGAAGCGCGACATCCAGAACATGGCCCGCGACCTGAAAGAAGATGTGAGCAGTTTTGCTCACATCTACCTGGACGGCATGAAGCGCAGCCAGACCGAGTACTTGCTCGACCGCGAGCATACCGACTGCCTGCTGACCGGTTACAGCGCGCCTCTGCGCATGGCCGTTGTACGCCGCTGGCGCGAGCTGGAAGAGCAGGCTGCCCCACGCATCCCTGCGAATTATGCCGAGGCCTTGCAGCTCGCCGCCGACCAAGCGCGGGAGAACAGCCGCCTACTGGGCGTGATTGAGCTGCAGGCGCCGAAGGTGGCCGCAATCAAGCGCCTGGCCGCCGCCGAAGGCGCTATCTGCATCACTGATGCCGCCAAGCAGCTCGGCATGCCTCCGCACAAGCTCTTTGACTGGATGGAACAGAACCGCTGGATCTTCCGTCGCGGCGGGTCGAAGCGCTGGATCGCTACGCAACCTCGCATTCAGTCCGGCTACCTCAAGCACAAGGTGACGGCGCTCAAGCCCGACATCGAAACCGGTATCGAGCGCGCTGCCATGCAGCCGCTGGTGACCCCTAAGGGCCTTACCCGCCTGGCTGAAATCTTCCAGAGCGAGAAGGTTTGATATGCAGTTCACAGTGACCGTCAACCAGGTGAAGGCCCTGGAATGGGGCCTCAACTCCCAGCAGGCCCTTCTGTTCGCGTTCGTCTATGGCTGCCCGAGCTGGGCCAAGCCAGTGAAGACTGACGCTGGCATCTTCTTCGCCCTCAGCAAGGCCAAGATCGTCGAGGAGCTGCCATTGCTCACCGACAAGCCAGACACCGCATATCGCATGCTCAAGGCCTTGGACGAGGCTGGGCTCATTGAGCTTTCCAGCACCTCCAATATCACGCTGTTCCGCCTGACTGAAAAAGCCACCGAGTGGAATCGCAAGATTGATGGGTCGGAAAAATATCCGACCCAAGAACAAGGTAAGGGTCGGAAAAATCTCCGACCTACATCGGAGAAAAATCCGAGCAAGCACGGAAAAAAATCCGAGGCAGGGTCGGAAAAATCTCCGACAAATCAGGATACCAATCATCAGGTTACCAATCAGGATACCAGTCAGGGCTTGCAGCTCGCCCCGGCTGCGCCGTCGCAACCCGCCACGCTGACGCTGATTTCCAACGAGGCACCTCGCTGCGCAATTCCCGATGACATGCCGGGCCCGAAAGACCAGGCCTGCAAAACCTTCAAGGCCTGGGCGAACTACGCCATGGCCTACCGCAAGCGCCACAACGCTTGGCCGGTGTGGAACGCCAAAGTTGCCAAGCAGGTGTCGCTGCTGGTCGACCGCTTGGGTATCGAAGTTGCTCACCACGTATCCGCGTTCTTCCTGACCATCAACGATGCCCGCGTCGTGGGGAATATGCACAGCATCGGCGACCTGCTGGCCAAGGCCGAGTCGTACCACACACAGTGGACAACCAATCGCCAAATGAACTCGACGACGGCCCGCCAGATCGAGCAGACCCAGGCGAACATCAACGCGGCTCAGCAGGCAGCGGAGAACATTCGCCAGGGAGGTCGACGCAATGCTTTCCTTTGAAGAGATCGCCGAGCTTTCTGGGGCGGTCTGCGCTACCGCTGAGGCAATGGGCCAGACGATCAGTGCCGCTGGCGCCCAACTGATCGCCGAGGACCTGGCCGGGTACGAGGGCGCCGTGATTATCGCCGCGCTGCGAGCCTGCCGCCGCGAGCCCAGCGGGAAACTCTGCCTGGGCATGGTGCTGAAGAACATCCACGCTGCCGATGGCCGTCCGGGAAAGGATGAGGCTTGGTCGATTGCCCTTTCAGCCAGTGATGAGTACGAAACCGTCGTGCTGACCGCTGAGATCCGCCAAGCCATGTCTGCTTCAACGCCGATCCTGGAAGCAGGCGATAAGGTTGGTGCGCGCATGGCCTTTATGAGTGCGTACGAGCGCCTTGTCTCGTTCGCCCGCGCCGAGGATCGCCCGGCGAAATGGGAAGTGTCGCTGGGTTACGACTCCGCCCGGCGCGTGGTTGCCATCGAGTCTGCGGTGCGCTCACAGCTCATCAGCCATGACACCGGCAACCAGTATCTGGCTGATCTGCGTATCGCGCCTGTCACCGAGGAAGGGCAGGCCATTGCCGGTCTGCTCACCGGTACCCAGCGGGCGCATATCTCCCCTCATATCCGCGCGAAGCTCGACGAGGTCCGGCAGTTGCTGAAGGAAAGCAAGCGGATCAGGGAGATCGAGCGTGTGAAGCAGGCGCAACGCCGTCGGGTAGACAGCTACCTGCGCAAACGCCGCGCGCGGGCCGCACTGGCTGAACTCAAGATGGCCGCCGGCCAGGAGCGTCACTGATGGCATTTACCGAGTCTCGTATCCAGCAGTTGCTGGCGGGGCAGTCATCCACTGCTCAGAAGATTTACCCCCTTGTACCCATCCAAGAGCCGTGGAGTGCCCACGATATCCACTGTGCGGCTTTGGCGAAGAACGCTACCTCCGTGTCAGTGCACTCCGTGCGCCGTGCGCTCGGCGAGCTCAAAGACGCCGGAATCATCCGGGAGCCGGTAGGCAGCAAATTTCAGCGCGACGCCGTCACCATCAAACTCAGGATCGATAAGCCCATGCAAAAAGCAGTCGGCGATACCGTGGTTTCAATCAAAAAACCGGAAGTCCAAGCGCTCGACGCTCTCGATGGTCTGTCATCCGAAGTTGTCGCCCTGGGTGTCGAGTTTGGCTCCCGAATGAAGGCCTTGGCCGGGCGCATCGAGGAAGTGGCCTTGGCCGTCGAGGCTGAACGCGAAGCGAACGCCCAGGCATCGGCAAAGTTGAAGCAGTTGCAGAGCCTGCTGAAGGCTATCGGAGGTGCCGCCTGATGAGCGCGCTCGAAAAGCAGGTGTCTGGCGACCATTACAAGGGGCTGACGATCCAGCCCATTGAGTTCATTCACGCCAACGGCATTCCTTTCGCTGAGGGCAGCGTCATCAAGTATGTGACGCGCTGGCGCGACAAGGGCGGTATTGCAGATCTGGAGAAGGCCAAGCACTTCCTCGAACTGCTGATCGAACTCGAGACGAAAAAGGTAGATCGCCTGTGAAGCAGTCGAAGCTGACCAAGGCCGCGCGCGGCCGCGACTGCCAGGTTCGTGTGCCCGGCGTGTGCAACGGCAACCCGGAAACGACTGTGCTTGCGCACTACCGCCTGGCCGGCACCCGCAGCGGAATGGGTATCAAGCCGCACGATCTGCAGGCAGCCTGGGCGTGCTCGTCCTGCCACGACGCCGTGGATTCGCGCAGCAAGACCGAATTCAACCGCGACGAACTGCGCCACATGCATCTCGAAGGCATCGTTCGCACGCTCGACATTCTGGTTGCCGAAGGGAAGGTGGCTGCGTGATCCCGGCCAAGCTGAAGATGTACAAGCCCCGCGTCGCCAGGGCCAAGCCGGTGGACCGTGAAGGCCAGGAACAGGCTGCACTGATGCGGGAGATCGCGCTTTGCATGCCAGAGGTGGCCGAGCTGATCTATCACATCCCTAACGGCGGGCATCGTCACAAGGCCGTCGCTGCCAAGCTGAAAGAGCAGGGCGCCAAGGCAGGCATCCCAGACTTGAAGCTGCCGATGGCCCGCGGCGGGTATTTCGGCCTCTACATCGAGTTCAAGGCCACGCCGCCGAACGATGCGGCGGTCTCTCCCAGCCAGTACGCCTGCATCCGCCGTCTGAGCGAACAGGGATATCTCGCCATCGTCTGCCGTGGGCACTTCGACGCCATGGAGCAGCTCCGGGCATACCTCCTACTTCCGAAAACTGTGGTGGCCGCATGAGCAAGACCCGCGCCGTGAAACTCTCCGATGCTGAGATCCGCCGGCAAGCCGCCGACCCAGCCGTGCACGACCTGCGCGACCCGCGTCACCCCGGCCTGTACCTACGTTTCGGCCAGGACCGGCAGCGCGGCTCGTGGTATCTGGTCAAGGGCAAGGCGTGGAACCACATTGCGCGCTGGCCGGAGCTGGGCGCCAGTGCTGTCATGGCCGAGCTGCCCGCCCTGCGTCAGCGCTTGCTGCACGACCCAGAGGCAGCGGTGGCCGTGGGCATGCTGGCAACCTGCGGTCAATTGCTGGACTGGTACGGCGACCGCATGAGCCGCGACCGTTCCCTGTCGGACAAGCGCAAGACTGGCTCGCTATCGGGCATCAAGTGCCACCTGAAACCACGGCTGGAGTATGTGCCGGTGCGCGGATTGACTGCCGCCGTGCTCGACAAGGAGCTGATGTGGCCGGCGCAGCAGATGCTGTCCCTGTCCTACGTGCGGCAGTTGTTCGGCCTGCTGGTGGTCGCGTTCCGCCAGGCGCACAAGCTGGGTCTGGTCGAAGCCAATCCCATGGCCGGGGTCAAGTTCGTGGACTTCACCAAGGCCCGCATCGTGCCGAAGGCTGCCCGACTGCGCGGCGTGCACCTGGTGGACGTGGTGCCGATGCTGGCCGACCACTTCGAGCATCACCCGGGCGAGGCCATGCTGGCGCTGATGATGCTCTGCCACGGCACGCGGGTGGGCGAGACGCGGCAGGCGCGCTGGGCCGACATTTCGATTCCGGATGGTGAGTGGTTTCTCGCCGCCGAGAACACGAAGACGCGCACCGAGCACCGGCTGCCGCTGACCAATCAGGCCAAGGCCATGCTCACCCGTTATCGGGCCGTGCAGATCGCCCAGGGCTACGAAGGCATCTACCTGTTCCCGTCGCGTCGTGGCCGTGCATTGAGCGAAGGGCAGGCCAGTGCCGTGTTCACCCGAATCGGTCAGGGCGAGTGGACCAGCCATGACCTGCGCAAGGTGGCCCGCACCGCGTGGACTGACCTGGGCATCGACGGGCATATCGGCGAGATGCTGCTGAACCACTCGCTGGGCAAGATCGCCAGCACCTACATCAACACCCAGGCCCGCGAGCAGCGTCTGGCTGCCTTGGTGAAGTGGCACAACTGGTTAGATGAGCGCGGCTTCAAGGCGATTCACAACCTGACAGACGCCCAATATGAAGATTCGCAAAACCCTGCGCAGACCACGAACGGCGCGGGCTGCGAGGCTGATTCAAACATTATGAATGGCGAGGTTTTGAAATGATCGATTTGAATGCGCTTTCCCCGGCAGCGCGGTCTGCTGCAATGCGTGGCGGTGTTGCCGGATGGGGCCGCGTCGGTGGCCAGGCAGGTCAAATCCGCTATGTGGAACCGCGCAAGAAGCGCCCGGGCCGTCAGCCGAAATGCGCATGCGGCTGCGAGACGAACAAAACGCACTTGGGTTTCGCAAATGGCGTGTGCCTGATCTCGGGCTGCGAAATGAGGGTTAGACGCTGGGTGAAGGCAGGGAAGGTATGAGGAAGAGCCACGGCCCGTCATTTCGACGCGAGCTCAAGCCTCTGATGGTCTGCGGCATCTGTCGCGGCGCCACTGTCACCAGCGGGACGTTCTATCAACTGGACTGCCTGGCCTGTAATGCCTCTGGCTGGGTGTGCGCCGAGACGGGCGAGGCGCTGCCGGTCGAGGTGATGGTTCAGCAGCTGAGCATGAGGCTCCGCAACGCTACTGCCGAGCTTGCCCGGGCCCGCCACAAGATTGGCGGCGCCCACGAACAATATGAACAGAACAACCGTCGCGGTGCCGGCGGCACGAATCACACAGGGGACTGAGCTATGAACATGAACGACCGCACTGTTGAAGACTTGCTCATGCATTGGGGCCGATGGGTAGTCTTGGGTTCAGGGGTATCCTGCTGCGCATCTCGCGAGAATGAGATCGCGACGCCAATGATCACCGACGATGAGGCGCTGTTGATGGATCGTCTGGTGGGCCGGCTGCGTCATCGTTATGCAGAGTCTGGCAACGTCATCATTAAGTACTACACCTCTTTCGACACTTCTCTGATGGTTGTTGGAAAGAAGCTCGGGTTCGGTGAGGAAAAAACAAGGCAGCTCTGGAAGGCAGGCATCGCGTGGATTGACGGGGCATTGGAGATTCGTCGCGAGGCGGCATAATCGCCTGCTGTAACCAGACTCACGGCGATATCCAGAGCGTCGGCTACCATTGGCAAACTGCCAGGGAATGTTGGCTGTACTCCAGAGGTCGGTAGCCAATTTCTAGTCTGGAGACTCGCTATGGATACGTCTGTTCGTCGAATGAAATCCTATCGACTGATTTGCATATTGATATTTCTCGGATCGATCCTGTTGATGTTGGCGCTCCCCGACCTCGATCCTGGGGACGGCCCATTGGTCTCGGCGCCTCCTGATTTTCAGTTAGGCCTTGAAGATCAAGGGCCGTTTCCATGGTTATCGATCGTCTCCGTGGCGACATCGGTTATCTCACTACTTGGCGTGATACTCACCACTTGGGCAGCGTGGAGGAAGGAGCGACGTGAAAGCAGAGATGCCGACTTGGAATATGAAAAAAAGAAGCTCGAGCTTGAGCTGATGAGGGAAGACTTCAACAAAAAAGCGAATGGCTCGAAGTCTTCTAAGCATTGAACTTTGAATCCTGAAGATGTTGACCGCCCCGGTCCTTATGTATATATTTCGCATTACTTTGCGGTTTTTCCGCGAGCAAAGCCCGTCTTATTGATGGGCTTTTTGCTTTCTACCATTCCTTAAGAGCCTCGCCATCGTGCGGGGTTTTTTATTCCTGTGTGAGACCACAGCCAGGGTGGGCCTTTGGGCTGGCCTGGACACGGTATAGCCGGTCGTCACGTGTTACGAAAGAACACCGGCAGTCGATGAGTTCGTGCTCCATATCCTCGGGACGGCATCGGCGGGCAGCGTGGGAAGACACGCAAAACTATTTCGAGCCTCGGCATTTGCCGGGGCTTTTTCGTTTTCAGCCCTGCCACACCCATCGCTCCGAGCTGGGAGTGCTGCGGGGCTGATCCAATTTCGCATTAGATGTCGAGCAAATCGGGCACAATGCCCAGAGCCGCCGCGATCTTTTCGCGAGTCGCCTGACTAGGGTTGGTTGCTTTTTCGTGCTTGGCATAGGCCAGCTGAGAGATGCCGATGCGCTCTGCAACTTGTACCTCGGACAAGCCCAGGTGCTTACGCCAGGCAGCAGCAGGTGAGAGGGCTTCTTTCACCATGTACCCGACCACTTCGTTGGGGACCAGTTGACGCCGGGAATGGTCGACCTTCATGCGGCTTCGACCGAGACTACCAAGCGTTTGCCCAGGGCCGCCAATGCAGCTTCGATCTGTTCCATCTTCGACGTGTGCAGGAAGTCGACCAGTCGATCCCCTTGCACCTGGTGAACACCCAGCAGGCGCCGCAAATCTGCTTTGCGCATGTCCCGTTCGATCATGGTGTTCCACAGCACGATCTTCGCGACGGTCACCGCTGGCAAATAAATGACCTGCTCGTCAGGTTGTGCCGGAGTTGCTTCTGGAATCGCCCGGCGCTCATCCACGTAGATCGACAGGGTTGTCTCGATAGCGTCTACCGCTTCGCTGATGGCGTGCTGCTCGTCATCGCCGTAGCTGTTCAGTTGAGGCAAGTCGCGGCAGAACACTGCCAGACCTGGCGCTTCGTCTCGCTCGAAGCGGATTGCGTAGTTGTACATGTGATTCCCCTTATGTAGGTGGAATGGTGAGGTGATCGCTCACGTTCAGATAGGCGAAGGGGGCTCTCAGAGCCCCAGTTGTTTAATGATCGCCTTGCGGGTCCCTTCGGGCATTTCCTTTGCCCCGTGATCCGCGAAGGTTGATCTTTTGCCGTTTGGGGCGGTGACTTTGAAGTGGCTTCCGTTGCCTGCTTCGAAGGTCACCCCTTGGGCCCTCAACCATCGTCTGAACTCGCTGAACTTCATCACCTCACCTCGTTGTTTGGATGAGTCCAGTATACAACACTTATGTTTTAATACAACACATTTGTTTTATTTTTGGTATCGGCATTTCGCCGGGCATTTCGTACTGGAGTAGTGATGGACCCAACGGACCTCGGACCGGGTACGGCCACATGGCTTGGCGGAACTGGCACCGTCTTGCTAGCTGGATTCCTGTGGCTGAGGAAGTTCCTGTCACGCGATGCAGCTGATCGCGCCATGGACAACGCCGACATCGGCACCGTCCGCCGCCTGAATGAGCTGCTCGATTCTGAGCGCACCGCGCGCAAAGAAGCGGAAGCGCGAGCCGATCAATTCGCGAAAGAACGCAACGAACTCGCCGCCGCAGTTGGCCGCATGGAAGGGAAGATTGAAGCCCTGACCAGCCAGGTCGCGCAACTCACAGACAAGGTGACCAGCCAAAGCGCAGAAATTGCTCGGCTTCGGTCGCAGCTCGGAGGCGCCAATTGATGGACAGATGCGCAATCAACTTCATTGCTCGACGCTGGTGGCGTCGTGTGGAAATCTGGGTCATTGCTGCGCTGCTCGTTCTGGGCGGCGCGGTGCTGGGTTTCCAGATTGGACATTGGGCGCTTGGGAGTTGGTACAGCCAGCAGGTCTCCGAGGTCCGTCGTGGATATGACGAGGCCATCAAGCAGCGCGATTTAAGGTTGACCACGCTTGCCGCCAAGACGCAGGAGGCGGCCGGCAAGGTAGAGGCAGCCGCCAGCACCGCAACCCAGGCAGCTGACACGGCCAGCAAGGCGGCAGACAAAGTTAACGAGGCAGTCGAGCGAGCGAATCCCTGATGGCTGCGCTGAAGCTGATTCCGGTATGGGCGTGGGCTCTGGTAGGCCTTCTGGCGTTCAGTTGCAGTCTGTACCTGCGCCTCGATCATACGAAGACCGATCTGGCAGCCGTGACAGGTGAGCGTGACGTGGCATTGGCCCGCGCTGCCTCCATCGGCAAGACCCTGGCCCTACAGCGCCAGCTCACAGTCGATTCCAACAAGGCGACCGACCATGCGACCGAACAGGCCAATCACGTTGCAGCTGCTGCTGTTGTGTCTGATGGCGTCGCTCGCAGCCTGCAGCAACAAGTCACCGACCTGCTTGCCAGACGACATCGTTGTGCTGCCAACCTTGCCAGCGCAGGCAAGACAAGAGACGACCTTGCCACTGTGCTCGCCGACCTGCGTCGAGAAGCTGACGACGAAGCGGGAAGCCTGGCAGCAGCGCTTGATCGAAGTCGAATAGCTGGCCAGCTCTGCGAATCCATGTACTCGGCGGCAAGGACGGCGATAGGGTCTGTTCCGTAGGTCGGTGTCACATGATTATGTCTGAGCGATCACAAATAAGTTGTTGCGATCCGTACCTTAAAGGTACATAATGCATTCCATGGGTAGCACAGAGGGTGCAGCCCGAAGCCCGGAAGGAAGACGAATGCAAAAAGAGAAGGAGGAACTGGAGCTTGAGAAACTGCAAGCCGAAGTTCACAAGTTGGCAGCCGAAACGCGAAAGCTGATCGCAGAGACCAACAAGATGAAACGGGAAACGATGTTCTACCCGTTCGTAGCGGCAGGAGGGATAGTCACAGTGATCGTTACCGCCGCCGCCTTCATCCACAAGTTCTGAACAAAGGCCCCGAGCGATCGGGGCCACCGCTCGACGGGTCTTGAGATTTACACAGATTCGGGCGAAAGTGACGACATAGGGTCTTGCAAAGGCGTGACCCTTCATCCCAAGCGAGGACGACCATGAGTCATGATCAAGTCATAAAGCAGATGCGGGAAGATCTGGAACAACTGGGTAATGAGGTCCGCAACGGGCCCAACCACGAAACCCGGAACATGCTGGTCTCAGCTGGTTCAGGTGCGGCCTTCGCGTTGGCTGTGTTCTGGCTCGCCTTTCACTTCCTTGCCTGATTGATCATCTGCCCCGGTGCTGCCGGGGCTTTCGGACTACCCATGAAGCGTATTCAGCACTACGACCCGCCCTCTGCGGGCGAATTGGCATCCCTGAAAGATAAGCTTGGCTTTACCAGCAGCCAGATGGCCGACCTGGCCGGACTCGCCCAAGGCGCCCAATGGCGCAAATACACAGGCGGGGCTCAGCCACGTGATCTAAGCCAGCACATGCATTTCTACATGGCGGCCCTTCTGACCCTGAGTGATTCAGAACTGGCCCGCGTTGTGGAGTGTATGCGTGACCAAGGGGCGCAAGTCGACCTTGGCCCCCTGCCTGCAGGCCCGAGCAATACAGATAGCCGATAATCCCCGGCACTCATTCAGAAGCGCCCCTTTTCGTGGCGCGAATATCCCAAACCCAGCATTCGCTGGGTTTTTTGCGTTAGGAGCCCCTCATGAACGACACGGCCTATGAGCTGGGATAGCGCCTGCTGACCGTGCAGTGAAGAAGTCTTGGTACGTCACCGTGCCGGGATATCCACCATTCCCCATGATCCTGCAGGAAGACGCCGACCACGCGAGAGCGTTGGCGTTGGCCCGGCTCACCTGGCCGACCTGCACCGTAGAGTGACGTCAATGGCAACCATCAGCGTGAAAGTCTCCATCAAACGCGCTTGGTGGGTAATGCCGTATGTGCATGCTGCGATCTGGGTTTGGCGTATCACAGGCCATGGGCCTTCGGCTGAGGCTGTGACGAAAACCATCCGTCGCGGCTATCGAGTGGATGTGGACTGATGCCGCTGCGACCTCAGAAGCCGTGCAACGCCCAGGGCTGCAACACGCTGACCCGCAATGCGCGGTACTGCGATGAGCACGCGCACCTCGCCAAGCCCTGGTCTACCCGCAAAGGTTCCGGCCGTGGCGGCCGGCCATGGCGAAGGCTGCGCGACCAGGTGCTGAAGCGCGACCACTACATCTGCCAATGCGAAGAGTGCAAAGCGCTTGACCGAATTCGGCCAGCCCATGAGGTGGACCACATCATTCCACTTGCCAAGGGCGGGACCGACTTCCCGTCGAACCTGCGTGCGATTAACCACGAATGCCACGAAGCGAAGACGAAACGGGAGGCGCGCTTCGGCGCTGTCGGGAAACCGTCATGAGCCCGTCCGCAGGCGGCCTAGGTCTGCGACCTGCCGGAAATCTGGCGTCGCGCGCACCAAAATGGTGCGATAGGGGGTGCCTATGGTAGGGGGTGGGTCAAAAGTTTGGGACTATTCATGCGGACACCGTCCCCCGAACCGGATTTTCACACCCGCGAAATTAAAAGTTCAGGAGTTGCGCGATGGGAGGCACCGCCACGGTCGCCGGCCGTGGTCGCAAACCCAAGCCGACGGCCAAAAAAATGTTGGCCGGGAACCCAGGCAAGCGGGCGCTCAATACGGCCGAACCGAAGTTCTCCGAGGTAACCAAAGACATCGATCCACCGGAATGGCTGAGCCCGCGCGCCGCCACAATGTGGAAGATGCTGGTGCCCGAGCTGTTGCGGGAGCACGTCATCGCGCTCACCGACCTGCACAACGTCGAGGCCTTCTGTACGGCCTATGACAAATGGCGGATGGCTGAAGAGTCGGTCCAGCAGTTCGGCATCGTGGTTACCTCTTCCCAAGGCAGCCCGATGAAAAACCCCGCGCTGACTGCTGCGAATGAATCGATGCGCCAGATGGTGACGTTCGGCTCCATGCTCGGGCTGGATCCGGCAAGCCGATCACGTCTCATCGGCGGGAACAAGGAGAAAGCCACCAACGAATTTGCCCAACTGCTGAGTTCATAGATGCCCAAGACCCAGACCGCCAACGTCGATAAGGCGATGGTGTGGGCGAGGTCCGTCTTGCGTGGGAAGGTGCCGGCCTGCCGGTACATTCACCAGGCGATTCAGCGGCACTTCGATGACTTGGCGGCGAGCCGCAAGCGCGGTTTTAAGTACAAGTTCGACGCCGGGAAAGCCGAAAAGAAGCTCAAGCTGATCCAGTTGTTGCCGCACACAAAGGGCGAGTGGGCGTTCAAGCGACAGCTCATCACCTTGGAGCCATGGCAACTGTTCGGCATGGCGGTCACCTTCGGCTGGGTTCGGAAGAAGGGGGGCCATCGTCGCTTCCGTGAAAGCTACTGGGAGGTGCCGCGCAAGAACGGCAAGTCAGTAATTGCTGCTGGCGTTGGGATAAGCATGTTCGTCGCTGATGCTGAGTTCGGTGCCGAGGTATATGCCGGCGCGACAACGGAGAAACAGGCTTGGGAGGTGTTCCGCCCGGCGAAGCTGATGGTGAGCAAGTCACCAATGCTGATCCAGGCTGCAGGGATCGAGGTGAACGCCTCGAACATGAACATCCCTTCGGACTTCAGCCGCTTCGAGCCATTGATCGGCGACCCTGGCGATGGTGCGTCGCCCAGCTGCGCGATCGTCGACGAATATCACGAACACCGCACCTCGGCTCAATACGACACGATGCTGACCGGCATGGGCGCCCGGCGTCAGCCGCTGATGTTCATCATCACCACTGCCGGCGCCGACATCGAAGGGCCCTGCTACGACAAGCGCCGCCAGGTCATCGAGATGCTGGAGGGCACTGTCCCGGATGAGGAGCTGTTCGGCTATATCTGGACGCTTGATGAGGGTGATGACTGGACCGACCCGAAGATGCTGGCCAAGGCCAATCCGAACCACGGCATCTCGGTCTTTCAGGAGTATCTCGAAAGCCAGCAGGCCCGGGCGATCCGGTCAGCACGGTTCACAAACACATTCAAGACGAAGCACCTCAACCTGTGGGTGAGCGCGAAGGCCGGCTTCTACAACATGGAAAGCTGGAAGGCGTGCGAGGACGCGTCGCTGACTCTGGAAGAGTTCGCAGGGCAGGAGTGGATGGCCGGGTTCGACTTGGCTCGCAAGCTGGACATGAACTCACGAGCCAGGGTGTTCTGGCGAATAATCGACGGCAAGACGCACTACTACTGCATCGCTCCGAAGTTCTGGGTTCCTGAGGACACGGCGTTCAACAGCGACAACAAGCGCATGGCTGAGCGCTTTCAGGCCTGGGTCAACTCCGGGCACCTGGAGGTCACCGAAGGCGCGGAGGTCGACTACCGCGAGATCCTTGAGGACACCAAGGACGCCAACCACGTGGCGCCGTTGAGGCAAAGCGCAATCGACCCATTCGGCGCTACGGGCTTGAGTCATGAGATGGATGACGAGGGGTTCAACCCCATCACGATCACCCAGAACTACACGAACATGTCCGACCCCATGAAAGAGCTTGAGGCGGCGATTGAGTCCGGGCGATTCCATCATGACGGCAACCCGATCATGACCTGGTGTATTTCGAACGTCATCGGCAAAAACATGCCGGGCAACAACGACATTGTCAGGCCGATCAAGCAGGGCGATGACAACAAGATAGACGGCGCGGTAGCGCTGATTATGGCGATCGGCCGAGTGCTCATAGATGCGGCGCAAAACACGACCGACTCATTCATGGACTCAATCCGGAACCCAATCATCGCATGAGCTTGCCATTGACCTTCTTCATCCTCACAGCGCTGGGCGGGTTTGGCCTGTTGGTCGGTGGGGTATTCACGCTGTTCGGAATCGGTTGGGCGCTTATTGCTGCCTCCGTATCGATGTTCATGATTTCAGGCTTCATCAAGAAAGGATTAGCAGGTGAATAAATCTCTCTCGCTGGTTCTTGGCAGGGCTGCGGCCAAGCCTATGAAGTCGCTCGGCGACTGGACCGGGAAGGCCATACGCCTGAGCGACGGGGGTTTCTGGGGCGCATGGCTCGGTGGGCAGTCCAGCTCCGGGAAGTCTGTGAACGTCAATAATGTGATGCGATTGTCCACCGTTTGGGCATGTGTACGGATCATCTCGACATCGGTTGCCGGGCTCCCCCTGGGAATTTATCGGCGCAAGGCTGATGGCGACCGTGAAGATGCGCGGGACTTTTCCCTGTACGACGTCATCCACAATAGCCCGAACGAGGACATGACCGCGTTCCAGTTCTGGCAAGCGGTGGTCGCGTCGATGCTGCTGTGGGGCAATGCTTACTGCGAGATCCACCGATCGGGAAGCCGGGTCATTGCTCTGGACTTTCTGATGCCGTCGCGCGTTGACCTTGAGGTTGATGATGACGGACGCCTGGAGTACTGGTACCGCCCGAAGAAGGGGCCTCGGCGTCAGATTGCCCGAGCGGACATGCTTCATATCCCGGCGTTCAGTATCGACGGCAGGGTAGGCATGTCGGCAATCAGGTTTGGCGCCGATGTGTTCGGCTCGGCGATGTCTGCCGACGACGCAGCGAATGGCACATTCAAGAACGGTCTGCTTCCCACAGTCGCTTTCAGCGTTGATCGCATCCTCAAGCCCGAGCAGCGAGAGGAATTTCGTGAATATGTGAAGACCGTCTCGGGCGCCATGAATGCGGGCAAGTCGCCGGTGTTAGAGCAGGGCGTCAAGGCAGAAACCATCGGTATTAACCCTGTCGATGCGCAGTTGCTGGAGTCCAGGGGGCACAGCATCGAGGAAATCTGCCGATGGTTCGGCGTGCCCCCCTGGATGGTCGGCAAGACTGACTCCGGTAGTAATTGGGGCACAGGGCTCGAACAGCAGATGATCGCCTTTCTGACGTTCTGCATTAGCTCTATCACCAGCCAGATCCAGCAATGCGTCAACAAGCGCCTACTGAGCCCGGTCGACCGCCGGACCTACTATTCCGAATTCTCGCTGGAAGCCTTCTTGAAGGCAGACAGCACAGGGCGGGCCGCCTGGTATAGCCAGATGACCCAGAACGGGATCATGACCCGCGACGAATGCAGGGTGAAAGAGAACCTGCCACGGCACGGCGGTAATGCCGCAGTGCTAACTGTCCAGACCAACCTGGCGCCAATCGATCAACTCGGCCAGTCAACCGACGGGCAGGCCGCACAAGCAGCCCTTAAAAACTGGCTTGGCCAGAAGCAGGAGTAACCATGCCTCTGAACATCAAAGCCCGCAGCTTCAACTGCGAGCTGAGCCCGCGTGCGCTCGACCTGTGGAACCCTGATCTGCGCGCGGCGCTTGAGTCGGGGACCGACACCATCACCATGTACGGCATCATCGGCGAAGACTGGTTCGGCGAGGGCGTCACCCTCAAGCGTGTCGACGCCGCATTGCGCTCCATTGGCGACAAGCCCGTGACCGTCTACATCAACTCCCCGGGCGGCGACATGTTCGAAGGCATCGCGATCTATAACCGACTGCTCGAGCACTCGCAGGAAGTGACCATCAAAGTCCTCGGTTTGGCGGCATCAGCGGCCTCCGTTATCGCGATGGCGGGTGCCAAGCGTGAAGTCGCGAAGACTGCGTTTCTGATGATTCACAACTGCTGGACGTATTTTGCTGGAAACCGGCATGACATCCGCGAGCTGGCGGACACCATGGAAGAGTTCGACCGCGCGATGATCAGCCTTTACGCAGATACCAGCGGCCAAGATGAGGCGGCCGTGGAGAAGATGCTCGATGCCGAGACCTACATGAACGGGGCGAACGCGGTCGATAAAGGGTTCGCTACCGGCCTGATCTCTGCAACCGAGGTTGAACAGGCACCCAGTGAAGATGGCGCCCAGGCGCATTCGGCTCGGAAGCTGGACACGGCACTGGCCAAATCCGGAATGCCGCGCAGCGAGCGCCGCAAACTGATTTCCCAAATCAAGACCAGCACGTCCAGTACTGCTGGCGGCGACACGCCTCGCGCTGTCGTGCCGGGCATGCCTCGCGCTGCCCTTGATGTATCCGCGTTTGAAGAAACCGCAAACCAGGCGTCAGCGCTTCGGAGTCTGATTCCCGGCTTCTGATCGACTGAAATCTAAACCGACTACCAACCGCCCGAGAGGCGGTTTTTTCATTTCTGAAGGACAAAATCATGCCGCAAGATCTTTCCGCAATCGAGGCTTCCCAGAAGCAAACCCAGGCCGATCTGAAAGCCGTTGGCGACCAGATCAAAACCTACGCCGAACGCACCGAAAAGGAAATCAAAGCCTCCGGTGAAATGCAGGCTGAAACCCGCGCCAAGGTCGACGAGCTCTTGACCAAGCAAGGCGAGCTTCAGGCCCGGATGCAGGACGCGGAGCAAAAGCTCGTGAATGCCAACTCCAGTGGTGGGCGTGCAGACCGCCAGCAATCTGCGGGTGAGCTGGTTGCGGCAAGCGAGCAAATGCAGGACTTCAACTCCTCCGTCCGTGGCTCGCGGCGCGTGTCAGTCCCGCGCGCAGCTATTACCTCCGTTCCTAGTTCCGGTGGCTCTCTGGTGGCTCCGGAACGCCGCCAAGAAATCATCATGCCGCCTGAGCGTAGGTTGACGATTCGCGACCTCATCGCCCCGGGCACAACCACCAGCAACTCGTATGAGTACGTGCGGGAAACTGGTTTCACCAACAATGCCAAGCCGGTCGCCGAGAACACCGCCAAGCCATACTCGGACATCACGTTCGAGCTGGTGAACGCGCCTGTTCGAACCATTGCTCATCTGTTCAAAGGCAGCCGTCAGATCCTGGATGATTCCGCTGCGCTGCAGAGCTACATCGATGCCCGTGCACGCTATGGCCTGCTGACGGTCGAAGAGGTCCAGCTGCTTTACGGAAACGGCACCGGCGCGAACCTGCAAGGGCTGATGACCCTGGCTGAAACCTACGCAGCGCCCGGCGGTATCGTCGTTACTGGTGAGCAGCGCCTTGACCGACTTCGCCTGGCGCTGCTGCAAGCCGAGCTCTCTGAGTTCCCAGCAGATGGCATCGTTTTGAACCCTATCGACTGGGCGGCCATTGAGCTGACCAAGGACGGTGAAGGGCGATACATCGTTGGCCAGCCGCAAGAGGGTACCGCCGCCCGCCTGTGGAAGCGCCCCGTTGTTTCGACCCAGGCCATGCAGCAAAACGACTTCCTCACCGGCGCATTCCGTCTTGGTGCACAGATTCTCGATCGCATGGAAATCGAGATCCTGGTATCGACCGAGAACGCCGATGACTTCGAGAAAAACATGGTCACCTTCCGCGCCGAAGAGCGTCTGGCATTCGCCGTCTACCGCCCTGAAGCATTCGTTACCGGCCCGCTGACCGAAGCTTCTGGCGGTTAATCCAACCATTCAAGGCGTCTAAATGGCGCCTTACGGAGATTTTGTTATGGCAACGAATACCGAAGACAAGCAGAAGGCGCCGCGTCAGTCGGCAGCGAAGCCCGAAACCGAGGTTCAGGCTGATCCTTCCTCAAAGGATGGGGCCAATACCGTGGAGATCTTTCCCCTTCGTTCGTATCAGGACCAAGATGAGATCAAGCGCCGCGGTGGTCCCGGATACAGCGTTTCCAAGCGTCATGCCGATCAGCTGATCCAAGCCGGTCTGGCTACGGACAAAAATCCTAAGGCCTGACATGAACGCCATTTCGACAGATGTCGCAATGCAACACCTGCGGGCCGACGATGAGGACCGTGAGTATGTCGATCTGTTGCTGGCAGCCGCAGAGGACACGGCTGCGCAATTCATGAATCGGCGGTTTTACGGTGATGCGGATGCACTGGCCAGCGCCGTCCTGGATGGCACTGCCGGCGCTGACCCTATCTTGTTGAATCCCTCGGTCCGGGCCGCCTGCTTGCTCATCCTCGGCCACCTCTATGCCAACCGGGAAGACGCGGTCACCGGGACAATCGCCACCGAATTGCCGATGGGGTCCCGGTCATTGCTGATGCCGTACCGCATCGGGATGGGTGTGTGATGAGGGCTGGAGAACTGAAGCACTGCTGCATGCTGCAGCGGACGCAGGAGACAAAGGGCCGAGGCGGCAGCATCACGATCGCGTGGGTTGACCTCGGCAAGCTTTGGGCAGAAATCACCATTCCCACCGGCCGGGTTGAAGTAGCTGCTGACCAACTCACGGCGGTTATCTCCGCTGAGATTCGAGTCCGATACCGCACGGATATCGTAGCGGGAATGCGGATCGTAAAAGGGCCGATGACCTACTTGGTAGAGGCCGCACTTCCAGACAACGACCAAACGATGCTTCGGCTGCTCTGTTCGAACGTCGTCAATCCGTAACCGAGGGTTCCATCATGAAAGTACGTGCCTTGGCCAGTATCTCTGGCCCCATGGGACGCAAGGCCGTGGGCGATGAGTTCCCGCTCAACGCGGCTGACGCGAAAGACCTGGTTGATCGCAAGCTGGTTGAGGTCGTCGAGGAAGCGCCTGCAAAATCCAAGAAAGAATCAAAGGGTGAGGCCTAAGCGTGGCTGCCCGTCGCTCGCGCCTGGCCGGCAACTTCCAGCTGCGCCGCACGCTTCGCAACATCCACGGCCAGCTTGATAACGAGCTGAAGCCCGCGATGCGTGAAGCTGCTGACCGGATCCTTGCAACGATGCTGCAACAGGTCCCGCGCTCTGGTCGCAGCGATGCTGATGGACATGCCGCTGACGCGCTGGAGGCATTCGTGAGCAAGTCCGGGCTTGATGCCCAGATCGGTCTGCGCGGGCTGAAGGACAACCGCCGCTACTTCTACCTGAAGTTTCTGGAGTACGGCACCAAGGGGTACACGGGCGGGAAGCGGTCCGGCAACCGAAACCAGCGTGACGTCAACAAATCGGACGGCACCCACTTCTACGGCAAGCACCCGAACATTCCCGCGCGCCCGGCGCACCCCTGGCTTCGTCCGGCATACGACGTAAACAAGGAGTTCGTTCTGGCGAATATCCGGGCTGCGGTGGCCAACACGCTACGGCGAGCAAGCGAGGAGCTGGGCAATGGCTGATCCATCGTTCGCGCTGCAAATTGCGATCTTTGATCGCCTGGCAGCCGAGGTTTCCTGCCCGATCTACGACAGCGTGCCGATGAATGCGGATATGCCGTATGTCTCGCTGGATTCAGAGATTTCGTCGAACGACGACCCGCTGGCAAGCCGCCGCGATGTGCGCTTGTTTTACCTGTCGGTCTGGAGTGACTTCCACGGGCAGGAAGAGGTTAAGCGGCTGATGGGTGAGATTGACGCCGCTTTACATGAGCGGCCCATGCCCATCGAAACCGGCCGTGTGGTCTCGATCCGCATCGAGCGCAAGCAGAGCAGTCGCGATGCCGACGGCGTCACCTACCAGGGCAGCGTGACCCTCCGCGTCATCACCGAACACTGATTTTTAACTGACCCAACGCCGCGTTGCGGCTTTTTCACCTGTCCCAGGAGGACTACCCATGCCTGTAAATACTGGCGCTGGAACGCGGATCTCGATTGGTCCTCGTCTCACGGCAAAGCTGACCACCGACGCTGCGGCCGCTCTGACGCTGCTCAAAGCGATTACCTACGTCGAGGTTGGCGAGGTGGAAAGCATCGGCGACTACGGCGACACCACTAACGACGTCTCGTTTGGGGCGTTGGCCGCGGCCCGAGCAGAGCACCTCAAAGGCCTGAAAGACGGCGGTACCACTGACCTGACCATTGGCTTCGATGCAGGCGATGCGGGCCAGCTCGCGCTGGTCGCTGCATACAACGACCGTAGCCGCTTCGATTACCCGGTGAAGATCGAGTATGTAGACGGCAACGTCGATTACATCGCGGTCAAGGTCATGGGAAACAAGAAGACCGGCATCACCAACAGCGATGTCGTGAAGCGTGTCGTCACGCTGGGCATCAACTCCGACATCATCGAAGACCCAGGCGTCTAAGCGCGGGCTCTCGCGGCGCCGCTCCCGGGCGGCGCTGAATTCCTTCCCCTTCCAGTGAGACCTTTTCATGTCCAAGTTGAATCACGGCACCATCGTTGTCGAGGCCGGCAGCAACACTTACACCCTGAAGCCAACCCTGCGCGCCGCCCGCGCCATTGAATCCAAGTTCGGTGGTGTGCTGCCTGCGCTCAGCGCGCTGGGCCAGGGTGGGGTTTCTACCATCGCGCTGATCGTCGCGGCTGGTTCCGGCATGGATACCAACAAGCGCAAAGACCTCGAGCAGATCGAAGAAGACATCTTTGAAGGCGGCGTCTCCCTCGTTGGTAGCCAGGTTCTGCCATTCATCAAGGCCCTGCTCAACCCGGGCGGCAAGACCGACGCTGAGCTGGCCGAGGCCTCCGAGCAGGGAAACGGAAGCCCGGAAGCTACATTGACGAACTCTTCGGAATAGCCACCGGCTACCTGGGCTGGCCGCCGCGCGATGCGTGGGATACACCAATCATCGAGATTCTGACGGCCTGGGAGGCCAAGCTCGACTTCCTGAAAAAGACGAACCCTTGGGGTAAGGCTGAGGAAACCGTCGACAAGAAGGCCGTGGCCAGGGACGTCCGTATGGGCTTCCGCGTCGCTGCGATGACCAGAAAGCGGGAGTAGCCGTAGCGGCCCAAGCGGTCATTCCCGTGCGACACGTCGATCCGCCATAATGAATGGCAAATGGCTATTTCACTATGATGGAGCATGAAATGAAAAAGGGGATGTCGGTTATCTTCGGGTTCGCACTATTGATGTCTGGCTGTGCTGCGGTGCAGTTCAATCCGAAGCCGCAAGGTCAACAGTTGGTCGTAACAAAGGTCACAGATACGCCTGCGCAACTGATCGTTGCGCGTGATTTCCAACAAAAGTCCGTCCACGTCGATCCTGTAGGAAAAAAGTGGCAATCAGTCAATCTTGATGTCTTCGCTGGAAAGGCGGTCACGAAGTCCATGTCCTCGTACTTGTCTGCTTCGCTGCCGGATATCCGAATCGGAGATGTTGACGATGGGCGGTTTTCTGTCGTTAAGCTCGAGCCAACTATTGCTGCATTGGAAGTAGGCACGGATGACACCGCTACTTACCACACAAGCATGTTCATTCCTCTCGCGCAATTTGCGATGACTGCCGATGTGGTTTCGAGCATCACCTTGGCGGCGCGCGCCCATTTTTGCGATGGCTCAGAGCAGACGTTTACGGCCACGGGGAAGGCCCTGCGCAACCAGAACTATGCAGGAATCGGTTTCCCGGACATGGAGGAAATTTCCGGTTTAGCTATCGACGATGCGTCCGGTCAAATCGTGCAACAGGTTGTCAGTCGAGTTCGCCAAATAGATCGAACATCCAGTTCGTGTCGATAAATTAGATATTCAAATCAACCCGCTTCGGCGGGTTTTTTAATGCCTGGAGAAAGTGAATGGCTGACGGTGATGTACAAGGCCTTCTGGTCCGCATCGAAGCAACTACGGCCCAACTCCGTCAGGAAATGGCCCGAGGCGAATCTTCTGTCGCCCAGACCGCCGGCCGCATGGACGCCAGCCTTGGCCGCATCGACAGCGCCTTCGACCGCACCGGGTCAAATGCCACGGCACTGCAGCGCGCTGTCAGCAGCGCTTTCAACGGGATCGGCATTGCTTCGGCTGCCGCCGTCGCCGGCCTGGTCGCTATCACCGCTCACACGACAGAATACGCGCGGGAGGTGAAAAACCTGTCGTCGCTATCGAACTCGTCGGTCACTGACTTCCAGCGGCTGGCAGCGGGCGCAAAGACCGTCGGCATCGAGCAGGAAAAGCTGGGCGATATCTTCAAGGATATCAACGACCGTGTTGGTGAGTTCATCCAGCGCGGCGGCGGCGAGATGGCAGATTTCTTCAAGGAAATCGGGCCCAAGGTGGGTGTCACCGCCAAAGACTTCGCAAACCTGTCTGGCCCGCAGGCGTTGCAGCTCTACTACAACTCGCTTGAAAAGGCCGGGCTGAACCAGCAGCAGCTGACCACCTACATGGAACAGATGGCTGACGAGTCCACGGCTCTCATCCCTCTGCTGAAGAACAACGGCGCCGGCTTCAAGCAACTCGGCGACCAGGCGGAGCGTACCGGCAAAGTCCTTAGTGCCTTTGACGTTGATCGGCTGAATCAGGCCGACTTGGCTATCAAAGCGCTGCGGGATTCGTTCGACGGTGCGACCAACCGCCTGGTGCTGGGCCTGCTGCCGGGCATCGAAAGCGTAACCGCGCGCCTCACCGACATGGTGAACAATGGTGCGCTCGACACCCTTGCGTCGGGTGTCGCCTTCCTCGCCGAGCACCTCAACGTCCTCGCGGCAGTCTTCGGCGGTAAGCTGGCGGCGTCTTTCGCCGGTTACCTGCTCGACCTGGGCAAGAGTGCGACAGCAACCATCCAGTCCACGGCTGCCAACGTAGCGAACGCGACCAGCTCCATGGAGCTGGCCAAGGCCAACCTCCAGCGTGCACAGACCGCCGTGTTCATGGCGGAAAAAGAGGCTGTAGCTGCCAAGGGCACAGCCGTCCAAACCCAAATGTCCCTGCAATTGGCGGAGGCCCGGGCGGCGGAGCGCGCTGCGACTGCCCAACTGGCGACCGCGCAGACCGGGCTGCGTGCTGCTGGCACCGGTGTACTGGGCCTGCTTGGCGGCCCGGCCGGTTTGGCCGCGCTGGCGGTCGGCGCGGGCATCGCCTTTCTCACTATGCGCGACAGCACGTCAACGCTTGAGAAAAAGCTGGGCGACCTTGCCGATCCTGTCGACAAGCTGACCGAACGCTTCAACAAGCTGAACAAGGCCACCCAGGCTGTAACGCTGCGTGAGCTTCAATCCCAGATCGACGAAGTCCAGCGGAAGCTGCAAGAGACGTCCGGCGGGGTCGCCGATCAGTTTGAAAGTGACCTGCGAAACCTCGGCGCCGCCGGCGCTGATGGACTTATGGCTGGCCTCGTTTCTCTGCCTGACGATGTTCAGGGCGCACTGGACCTGGTCCGCAAGGCAGCCCGTGATTCCGCCTCAGGTCTGGTCGTTGACTGGAAGTCCGTGGCTGATGAAGTCCGGAAAGTGCCGGGCGTTACGGAATCGATGGCACAGGCCATTGAGAAGGGGCAGATCAAGTCCTCAGACCTGAGTGCAACGCTGCAGGATCTCCAGGCGAAAATGGCGGCGTTGTCTGCCGAGACCCGCGACAACACCAGCGCCCAGAATGAGAACAACGCATCCCGCACCGAAGCGGACCTCGCTGCGCAAAATGCTGGGAACAAGTATCTCGCCGATCTGGGTACCCAACTCTCCAAGCTGAAAGACAAGACCGCGGCGGAGCAGGCGGCAACCTTCCTCACGGAAAACCGGATTACTGCCGAGAGCGAGCTCGGCAAGAAGATCACCGAAGCCGCTGCGGCTGTCGACACGAAGAAAGCGGCGGACGAGGCGGCCAAGAAAGCGACCGACGACGCGGCTGCGGCCACCAAGAAAGCGGCCTCCGAGGAACAGACTCGGGTCAAGGCGTTGACCGACCTGAAGGCTCAGGCCGATATCGCCATTCGCTCGGCTGGCGGCCTGGCCGATGCCTATCTAGCCGGGATCGACAAAAGCCGTGAGTTCACCCTCCAGCAGAAGGTCGAGCAGGAGCTGCTGAAGACCGGGGCCGCAGCGCGCGCGGAAGTCGAAAAGGCAATCAGGGCGCAGGCCGATTCCGAAGATAGGCTCGCCATAAGTAAGCAGGCCTATGACCTGGGCAAGGACGCTGCCGATCAGCTGGCGCTGGCCACGGCCACATTGCAGGGAGCAGATGCTCTCCAGGCGTACAACGTTCAGAAGGCGATGCAAGTCGCGCTCGCCGGGAAAAACATTGAAGTAGGCAGCAAAGAATATCAGCAGTTGCTGGACGCCACGAAGGCCCAGCAGGCCGCTATCCAGATCGCGCAGAAAGCCGGTTCCGCCAGCGGGATCATGGACCGACTGTATCCAGAGTCGAAGCTGCTCAAGGACTATACCGAGGACCAGAAAGCGCTCAACGCCGCGATGAAGCTGTACCCAGAGCGTGCTGACGAATATCGATCAGCATTGCAGCGCCTGGGGGTTGAGTATGAAGCGAACAGGAATGCATCCACGGCGTGGGGGAAATTCACGGAAGGTGCGGTTGATCGCGTCGACGGCGCTTTTGCTGACATGTGGAAATCTATCCTCGGCAAATCCGGCGACTTCTTCAGCTCGTTCAAGGACAGCTTCAATCAGTTTTTGGCCGAGATTCTGCACATGGCGATCACTCGGCCGATTATTCTCCAGATAGGGGCATCGCTCGGCGTGGGCGGCCTCGCAGCTCAGGCGGCTTCATCCGGAGGCGGAAGTGGCGGGGTGGGTTTTGGCTCTATCTTGAATGGTGCTTCGTCGCTCTACAGTGCGGCCACCGGCTGGGGTAAGGCCCTATACACCGGCTATCAAAGCGGTGGATTAGCTGGAGCATGGAGCGGCCTGGGCAGCTATTCCTCGGGCGTCCTCGCTGGCTGGGACCAAGCTGCAGGTCAGCTGTTTGGGACTATCAGCAATGGCAGCAGCGCGCTGACATATGCCCCTATCAGCTACCAGGCGAGTTCGGGGACATTGGGGCAAAGCGTTGGGGCTGGTGCAGCCACCTACGCGCCTTATTTCAGTGCCGCCGCCGGCGCCTTCATGGGTTATCAAAACTCTGGTGTGAAGGGCGCAGCAGCTGGCGCAGCCGGTGGCTACCTCGGTGCCAAGGGTGGGGCAGCTATTGGCTCATACTTCGGACCAATTGGCACGGCGGCAGGCGCAGTTATTGGGGGGCTGCTTGGGTCGATAGGTGGCTCCAAACTGTTCGCAGGCGATTGGGTCACCAAGAACTCCGGCATTCAGCTGGGCGTTCAAAATGGCGATCTCGATGCGTACGCTTTCAAGTACCAGAAGAAAAAAGGTGGCCTATTCGGCAGCAACAAGAAGCGCACCCAGCTGACGGCGCTGGACGACGAGCTGCAAGGCCAGCTGCAAGATGCGTTCGACGACCGATTGGACACGGTATTTGATCTGTTCGATAAGCTGCACGTCGACGTCAAGGACGGGGTGCTCGATGGGCTGAACATCGCCGCGCAGCAGATCAGTACTCAAGACCTGACCTCAGAGCAGGTCACCCAGATGATTTCCGACTGGTTTGAGGTGCTGGGAAATGAGGCGGTAGGCGCTATCTCCAAGTCGATGAAGCTGGATCTGGATGGCTACAACGTCAATCAGCTGGCCGAGTTCGTCAACAACCTCTACAGCATCAACGACACCTTTAAGCTGCTGAACGTCAATGCTTTACCCGTCTCGGTGTGGGGCGGCAAACTGGCCGAACAGTACGTGGCGCTGGCCGGCGGCTTGGAGAACTTCAGCACTGCGACCCAAACCTACTACGGGGCATTCTTTTCAGACGCTGAGAGGTCGGCAGACACTCTGGAGGCAGTGAAGAAGCAGTTTGCCGACCTGAACATCACGTTCCCTACCAGCAAGCAAGGCTTCAGGGCGATGGTGGAGGGGATCGACAGCACCACCGACGCTGGTCGCACGCTGTTTATCCAGCTGATGGGCTTGGCTGGTAGCGCATCAACAGCCTACGACATCCTGGCTCAGCAACAGCAGGCACTCGTTGATAGCGCCGGCACATCGTTCTCAACGCTACAGCGGTCGATTCAGGCCCAGCAGAAAGCGCTGACGGAAGCCTACAACGCCCAAGTGTCGTCGCTGAACGACATGATGACGACGGCGACGACCAAGGTCAGCGACTTGACCGGCGTCAGCAACAACCTGACTTCGGCGCTTAAGCAACTGAGCGGCACGTCGGACGAGTCGGTGAAGGTGCTCCGCAAACAGGCGCAGGCCACGTTGCAAAGTGCACTGGCAACCGCCCGCGCCGGCGGCTCCCTGGCCGACTTCTCAGGTTTGAGCGATGCGCTTGAGGCGATTGGCACCAACAGCACGGACCTGTACGCCTCGCTTGAGGACTTCAACCGTGACCAGGGCGAGACAGCGAACGTTGTCGCCGAGCTGAACCAACTGAACGGGCGTCAGCTCACCTCTGCTCAGCAGACTGTGAAGACGCTGCAGGACCAGTTGGACCAGGCGAAGAAAGCGTACGACGCCCAAACGGCCGTGTTTGACGCCCAGCTCGATTTTGCTCAATCGCAACTCGACGCATTGAACGGTGTGGACAACTCCGTGAAGAGCGTTGCCGATGCGGTGAAGGCAATGAACGCTGCGGTGGTAGCTGCGCTGGCGGGGCTGGGCGGCACGCACTCGACCGCGCCGGACGTCTCCGCTCCGCTGATTGAGTCGGCCTACTGGAAGGTGCTGGGGCGCGATGCTGATTCCGCTGGCCTGGCTTACTGGCAGCAGCAGTTGTCGTCCGGCTCGATCAGCTATGCCCAGCTCGAACAGGCAATCCGCAATGCGGCCAAAGCCAACGGCACGCTCCCTGCGTTCGCCAGCGGTGGGCTCATCTCGGGGCCAGGTACCGGCACAAGCGACAGCATCCTGGCCCGCGTCTCCAACGGCGAGTACATGATGAGCGCCGCTGCCGTCGGCGCTTACGGCACCGATCTGCTCGACCAGATGAACAGCCTGAGTCTCCCTGCTTTTGCGGCGGGAGGCCCGGTCGTGTCGATTCCGAAGCTTGGCCAGGTGTCGTCCTCGTCCGGATCGGCCGGGAACGACGCTGTCGGTCAGAAGCTGGACCGTCTCGCAGGGCTGCTTGAGAGGTTGGTGGGGCCGGTCGATGACATCCGCGACAACTCGAACAAGGGAAAACAGATGCTCGATAAATGGGATCGGGTCGGTCTGCCAGCTGAAGCGGGGGTTTGATATGCGGTTCATCAAGCCGATCAACGTCACGTCTGCAATGGTGACCAGCTCGAACATACCGGCGGCCGACTATGCGCTTTGGGTCAACACCGCCACGTATGTGAAAGACGATAAGCGCACCTGGAAAGACCACAACTGGCAGGCGCTGGCGGCGGTGCCCGCCGGCGTCGAGCCAGGCAATGAGGTTGTGACCACCGAGAGCCCGGCCAAGTGGCTGGACCTCGGCGCGACCACCCGCATGGCCATGTTCGACGAGGTGGTGGGTACCCGGTCCACGCACGCTGACACCGTCACGGTGACGGTGGTGCCTGGCTCCGTGGTCGACTCGATCGCGCTGCTCAACCTTGCCGGCCAGTCGGCCACGGTGACCATGACCGATCCGGTCGACGGCGTGGTTTATCAGCGCACCGTCACCCTGGTCGATGCCGACGTGGACAACTGGTACGACTGGTTCTTCGAGGACTTCGAGGTTCGCACATCGACGGTCCTTCTGGACCTGCCGAAGTACGGTACCGCGAGCATCACTGTCACGGTGGCTGCCAGCGGTACCGCCGGTATTGGTGCGTTGGTCATGGGGAAACTGACCGAGCTGGGCATCACGCTCTATACCGCGCGCGTGGGCATCGACGACTACTCGGTGAAGAAGAAGGACGACTTCGGCAACTACACCGTGGTCGAGCGGGCCTTTGCCGACAACGGCGAATTCCCGGTGATAGTCGAAACCGACAACGTCACGAAGATCAAGCGCCTGCTCACCGACATCCGCGCCAAGCCTGTCGTCTGGATCGCCGAGGCCACGTACGAAGCCACGATCATCTACGGCTTCTACCAAGCCTTCGATATCACCTACGGCGACAAATACAACTCGAACATGCAAATCACCATTGAGGGCATGACCTGATGGCTGCGACAACTCCGATTCCAGAGCTACCAGAACCGCCTGTCCGGGCGGATGGCCGGGCCGATTTCACGGCCAAAGCCGACGCGCTGATGGCGGCTCTTCCACCGATGGTGGTGAACATCAACACCCGGCTGACGTGGATCTGGGAGCAAGTCGGCGTGATCGACGGCTATCGCCAGGCTGCTGCTCAAAGCGCTGCTGACGCCCTGGGCTACGCCGGCGCGGCGAACTCTTCTAAAAACGCCGCAGCGCAGTCTGCTACTGACGCGACGAACAACGGAAAGGCTCAGGTCGATCTCGCGAAAGACCAGGTGGCGCTGGCGAATCAGGCCCGGGCTGCGGCTCAGGCAGCTTCTGCGGCTGCGGGGGCAGCAGCAGGGCTGCCCGCCCTCAATGGCGCTGGCAACGTGCTGGCAATTAACTCCACGAACAACGGCGTTGAGTTCACTTCGCTGATTCCACTTCTTCACGCTACCGCTCTTCTTTTCTGAGGGATCTCCTGTGCCGATGACATTCACTGCGCCTTTCGCGCAAAACCCAAAAAGCCTCAGTGTTGCGGTTACTGCTGCCCTTGGCGGGCTGGGCACCGACGCCATTACCGGCGCGCAGCTGCTCGTCACTGCCGGCGCCAACGGCGCGATCGTCAGCAGCATCAGCGCCATGCCGCGCGGCACAGTCACGGCGTCATCGCTGGTGCTGTTCCTGGTCAAGAGCGCAACGTCAGCGATCTATCGACCTATCGACTCCGTGCTGATGCCCGCTTACACCCTCGCCACCACCACCGCGATCCCGGTGACCGCGTTCGCGCTTATCAGTGATGCGACCCCATTGCGCTTGGAGGCTGGCGACAAGCTCTACGTCGGCTCTCAAGTCGCCCTGGCTGCCGGCATTGTCTTCACCGGCCGCTGGATGGATTACTGATGGCCTCGGCTCTGGACCTTGGGAATCCTCTCGCCATTCCCAAGGTCGTCGCGGATAACCGGCCTTCGAAGCCTCTGCGGGTTTATTTCATCGATTCAGGCTCGGGTACCTTCACGGTGCCAACCGCAGGCTATCGGAAGATGCGGGTGAGCGGGGTTGGTGGTGGCGGTGGCTCCAGTGGCGCCACCTCGAACCTGGGTGGCGGTGGTGGCGGATCAGACAGAACGCCGGTCCTGGCGATTTCCGCAAACACCGTCGAAGTCGCGTACAGCGTTGGCGCCGGCGGCGCTGTCGGTGCTGCGGGCGGCGACACTACCGCTACGGTTCTCGGGGTGTCGATTGTTGCCGGAGGGGGCGGGAAAACTGCAACCACAGCGGGTGGGGCTGGCGGCGCTCTTGGATTCAATGGGGGTAATGGCGGAACAAAATTCAACAACAGTGGAGGGGGCGGTGGTGGGGCTGCAGGTTTCGAGGGGCCAGGAGGAGATGGCGGATCTGGCGCCGGAGTAGCGGGCTCAGCTTCCCCAGCAGATGGCGGCGGCGGCGGCGGATCGGGGAACGACTCCACCACAGCTGCTTTTAAGAATGGCGGTGGAGGCGGAGGGCTCGGCGCCTCCGGCGGAAGGGCGTTTCTCGGTGGCGCAGCAGGGGGGGCATCGGGATTGCTACCTGAGAGCATTCGTGGCGAGGGCTTGGGTTTGGTGGGCGGCATTGGCTCTCCCACCGGTATCGCCCTTGGGGGGGCTGGAGGATTTGGCGGCGGCGGGGCCGGGGCCGGAGGGGTTAGTGGCACCGGCAACGTTGGTGGTTCTGGAGCTTTGAGGATCGAGCTATGGTGAAGGTCGAAAACGGAAAACCGATTCGGGAAGAGTTGCCGGACTTCCTCAAAGGGCTGGCGCCAGAATCGCTGCTGGATCTGGCGTGGACCGATCCCGCCTTGGGTGTGCAGGCGGCCGCATGGTGGCCAGAAGAGAACGGCGACGGCGAGCTGGGCACGAACAAGAAGTGGGGCGCCGAGGTGCTGACCCTGAACACTGACCGCAAGGTCGTGGTCGTCACCCACAAGCAGGTCAATCTGACGGCTGCCGAGAAGGCTGAGCGAGACGCAGCAATCCAAGCCCAGACCACCGCGATGTTCGAGCAGGCGGTTCAGGCTAAGATGGAAACGGCGGCTAATGAGCGTGGCTACGACAGCCTCTTCACCGCCATTTCCTATGCCGATGAGCCGGCCGTCCCGCGCTTCCAGGCGGACGGCCAGGCGTTTCGCCGCTGGCGCTCTCTGGTCTGGGACTATGCGCACACCGAACTGAATGCGGTGCTCGCGGGGGAGAGACCGCAGCCGGACATCGAAACGTTTCTCGCGGCGCTGCCAGTTTTGGATTTACCGAGCTAACCGGCATCCGGTCGATTTCGGCCCTTCCGATATCTTAGTCAGTGGTGGCAAAATGGAATCCCTCTGAAGATATCCAAGGAAGAAACCATGACCACCATCGAGAACCAACAACTCATCAGCTCTCTCTACGTTGCCGCTTTTGGGCGCGCAGCGGACAAAGGAGGTCTGGCCTACTGGACAGAGCAGATGGGCGCTGGTCTGTCTTACGATGGCCTCATCACCAGCTTTTTGAGCAGCCAGGAAGGTCTGGCGCTTGTCGGCAGTGGTGTGAATGACCAAACGTTTTTGGACAATCTGTACGGGAACGTACTTAGTCGTGTGCCCGACGCAGGCGGCGCGGCGTACTGGCAGGATCGTCTGGACAGTCTCGAAAATCGCACCCAATTGATTAAAGAGTATTTGTCCTCTATCACCAGTAGCGGAGGGACGGATTCCCAGCTTCTCTCAAACAAAGTCGAATCCAGCTTGAGCTTCGCCGCGTCAAAGTCAGGTGACAACCTGGTTTATGCCAAGTCCCTGTTAGGCTTCGTTACGAGCGACCCTGCTTCACTTGTTTTCGCCAAGGCTGTGAACGATGCCTTCGACAACCCACAGCCTGCTACCCCTCCAGTAGTCATCACGCCACAGTTTGTTTTGCATGAAGACACAGGAGCGTCAGCAACTGACGGCATCACAAAAAACGGTTTGATTGACGTAACCTTGCCAACTGGCGCTACGTCGTGGGAGTTTACAAGTGACGGGGGGCAAAGCTGGACGCAGGGTACCGGAACCAGCTTTTCGCTTGCAGAGGGTGTCTATGCTGCGGGCTTGGTCAACGTCCGATATGAGAAAGGCGGCGTGACCACTGAAATTGGCAGTACCGAGTATTCCATCGTTGTTGATCAAACGGCGCCAGCTGTCACAAGTTTCATCAATTCTGGCTTCGGTTCAAATAATGGTATTCAACACTACAATTTCCAAGCTAGTTTTAGTGAAAATGTCACTCTAAATCCCGCCTTCACCGGTAGCGATGCTACCTACGAGTATCAATCGGCGACGACCCCTCTTACCGTTAATTTTATTTTTGGCAATAACGTCGCCTTACAGGGCGAGACTGCTGCACTTACTTCTAAAACTGTGGAAATTATCATCCCGACCGGCCAGTACGTAGATGCGGCAGGAAATGAGTCGAGTGGCTACATCAATAGCAACTTTACTACCTTGGCTGCTGGCTAAAGCTTAACGCATTAATTGGTTACAAATCGAGCCCGCCGAGTGCGGGCTTTTTTCCGCCTGGAGATTGAGCATGATTACATCCGTAGGCAAATTCGGTACGCATCCGGCTGTGCGTTTCACCAGTCGCTGGAACGTAGCCACCCAAGAGCCGCTGGCCTTCAATGACTCGACGCATGGGCTTCTGACGGTGCCCGCCGACTTCGGCAGCGACTTGGCCTCAATCCGCACGCTGCGTGAGGTGTGTCGGTGGGCGGCCGTCGGCGCGCTGGCGGGTTGGGTCTTCGCTTGGGGCTGGCTAGCGGCCGCGCTGTTGGTACTGGCCATTGCCACGCTGGCGCTGTACGGCCTGCTCGCCGGCTACGGCATGCGCGCCGCCATCTTGCACGGCTGGCTCTATGGAGTCGGCACCCTGAGCCGCGCCGACTGCGACGCCGTGTTCTATCGCGCACTGACAACTGGAGACGGAACCGCTCGATGGCGGGCCTCAATATTCTGGTTGGGAGTCAGGCTCGGCGGATTTGCCTCATACACCAAGACCCCGGCCAGTCCGGGGTTTTCTTCGTCTGGAGATCAGTAAATGCGTACATCTCAAGAAGGCTTCGCCCTCATCAAGTCGTCCGAGGGTCTTCGTTTGACCGCATACCCTGACCCAGGTACTGGCTCCGAGCCATGGACAATCGGTTACGGCTCGACCCGGGGCGTGGTGAAAGGGATGAAGATCACAGTTGAGCAAGCCGAGCGCATGCTTCAGAACGATGTCGGCCGATTCGAGCCAGAGCTTGATAACTTGGTGGAGGTGCCACTTAAACAAAACCAGTGGGATGCACTGATGAGCTTCGTCTACAACCTGGGCGCTGCGAATCTGGCGTCGTCCACTCTGCTCAAGCGTTTGAACGTGGGCGACTATGACGGGGCTGCCGCTCAGTTCCTTCGCTGGAATAAGGCTGCCGGACGGGAACTACCGGGACTGACTGCGCGGCGCCGCGCTGAGCAGAAGTTGTTTCAGGGGGCGGCATGACCGACCTGCGCGTCAAGCTGCTGGCTTACGGGCTGGCAGTAGTTGCGGTGTTGGGTCTGACTTGGTGGGCGCTGTCCGCCGCTTACGGGCGTGGCGAGACTGCCTCCGATCTGCGCTGGAGCGCCAAGTGGGCAGACCAGCAGGCGCTCCAGGCAAAAGGGCTGGCCGCCGCGACCACGGCCAATCAAGTCGAAGAACAACGTCGACAGACGGCAATCAACCAGGTGGCGAACGATGCGAGACAACAACAAGTTGCGGCGGTGGCTGATGCTGCTGTCGCTGACGCTGCTGGTGAGCGGGTGCGCGAGCAAGCAGGAAAACTGGCTGCCGGATCAAACTGCACCGCCAGCGATTCCCTCGCTGCCCAGCGAAGCGCGTCAGCCACCCGCGCCGCCATGGTGCTCTCCGACTTGTTCCAGCGGGCTGACAAAAGAGCGGGAGAGTTGGCAAGGGCTTATGACGCAGCCCGAGGAGCAGGACGGGCATGTGAGCGTGCATTCAAATCATTGAGCGTGCCTGGCGCAAAGGGGTGAGCAATGGGCCTCGAGATGATGTCGTCTAGATCGACGGGCCGACACGCTGAACCTGGGTATCACAACTTTTGTAAGAATGTCCCGTGAGTATTACCTATCGCCATTCGGGATGAGACTTGGCTATCGTAATGATGTCATTGAATAGTCGAGTCGCATGCTTTGATTGGGCAATATCTATCCTAGGGATCCGTAGAAACCTACTCTTCTTAATTTCTCCGAAGTAAGGTGGGGGGAGGTGTTGGTAAATTGGAGAAAATATATAAAAGACTAGAAATCCTTCTACCATGAAATAAAAGTTAAATCCTGATGGTGATTCCTCAAGTATTGGAGAAGTTAGCATTTTTCTCACTACCTGTTCATCCATGCCAGCCAACGGTTTGATGCGCGTTAGGCCAATCTTGATGTGATCCGTAATGTCTGCACCGTGTGGCGTAATGTTTTCGCTCAATATAACATATCTTATCAGCTCGTTTATGTCTGCTCCAAGATCTACCTTGCTGAACTCCGGTAGTCTGGATATCGACGCCCGCCATATGATAGACAGCCACATGATGTAAAATTTTTTGAAATTAAGGTTGTGGTAAGTAAGCTTTGCGTGAGATTTGCTGACTGATTTGTAATTGCGAAAAAAGCTTAGCTGAGAGTTTTCATAGGTGACATTCAGAAAGTGCTCGCAATCAGCACAAAGCAACGGTTCATTCCAGTTGGCATTGTCTAGTGCGGGCGAAATTTTTGGGTCGGTATTTAGTTTAATCAGCTGCGGGATGCCATTTTTTATCTTGTGGAAAAAGCTCCTCGGAATTATGTGAGAATCGCTTAGTGGCTTATTTTCCAAGCATAGCGAACAGGCGTCCATGTCTATTGACCTCTTTGCAAGTTGGGGTGCTCGCCGGCACTCGCTTTGTTAGGTGGCTTTGTATGACGCAATATGCATCGTGGCGCTCTTACTAGCTAGCAGATTTTGGTTGTATTAGGTGCGGGCCCTGATTCCGCACATTCCCCACATCCTTGCTGACCTCGAACCAGGTGAACTCCTCGGTTGGCCGGCAGCACTCCTTGGCGATCTCGGCGGCGCGCTCCGGCGTCGTCTCCGGATCGACCCATTCCCGGGCATGCTCTGGGCTCAGCACCACCGGGCGCCGATCGTGGATGTCCACCATCCCCTGGTCTGAATCCCCAGTGATGATGACAAAACCATTCTGCGGATCTGGCTCCAACCCCTGATGCACTTCCGCCAGCGCGGCGAAGAACATCGGTCCTTCCTCCTTGAGCCTGATGAAATACGGCTGCTTTTTCTTGGGATCGTCCGGATCCTTCACCCACTCGAACCAGCCATTGGCCGGGGCCAGCGCGCGCCCATTCGGCCACAACTGCTTGAAGTACTTCCCCGTCATCACCGTCTCGACCCTGGCATTTATGGGTGCGGGTCGCTTCGCATCCTTCTTCGCCCAGAACGGCGACCATCCCCATTTCACCTTGTCCACGCTTAACCCGTTTTCCGTCGGGCGGATTATCTCCACCCGCGTCGACGGCGAGACGTTGTAGCGCTCAATCGGCCAGAGGTCATATCCGTTGATGACGATCTGCTTCGACGCCAGCTCTTTGAGGTAATGGTCCATCGGCTCGTAGATCGAGTAGCGTCCGCACATGGTGTCACCTGTCGAAAATCGGCTTATACAGTGTTGACCACGATAGCTCAGCTTAGTTAACTGTATGCATATACAGTAATCAAGAGGGCGAACCATGTATTTCTTCATCACACCGCGAAGACGCCTTGGCGTGGCGATCGACAAAAAGGAGCTTCCTAAGATTCCGCCGGTCCGGGGAGACGTTCACATCATCGAAACCCATGACGAGCTGCTCGGGCGTACAACTATCACTGCCTGGGTGTTCGAGGCTGGCCCGGGGGCGGGGATGCTTCCCCGTTTGCTGGACGTGACCATCACTGGCATGGCGACGAATGGAATGAACCTCACTGGCGTCGAGGTAATAGACGATGCGGTCTATGCGCAGTCATGGTGGTGCCGCTTTGAATGAGTCCATGCTTTTCGATCAGCAGAAAATCTCCCTCGATGAGTTGTTCAACATGCGAGATCCAGGCACGTACCTGGTCAAGGTTGAGGGTGACAGCATGGAGGGTGCCGGCATCTTTTCCGGCGACCTTCTTATCGTGGACAAGGGCATGGAGCCAGCCGAGGGGATGATCGTCATTGCAGTGGTCGACCAGGAGCCGACGGCGAAATACCTGACCTTCGACTCTGGGATGCCCGTGCTTCGATCGGCAAGCCCGAAGTACCCACCGCGGTACATTCTTGAGAACAACGACTTCGAGGTGTGGGGCGTGGTCACATACAGCATCCGCGACCACGACAGGAATTAAGGATGGACGTCAAAGAGAGGGAATTGAAGATCTGGCATGACCTGCTCGACCATGAGGCCAGGCGCGAGTGTGCGACCGACCACTGGGCGGGTGAGTTGCAAGGCCACGCCAAGGCGATGCGCAGGATGTCTGTCATCGACGACGAGGAGTTGTGCGAGCTGCTCGAGCTGGCCGACGCGGCTTTCAGCCATGTCAGCGAGGAGCTTGAGACTCGGCGGTGGTTGGAGGAGCAGCGAGGGAAGGAGGAGGGGTGAAGCGGTCGGCAGGACGCCGGGGGATGAAGCTGCATCGTCGCGGTGCGGTAGCAGATCACCGCCATGCGGAGAAATTCTTCCCCAAAACGCAACCGTTCGGACCAGTGTTTGTTGAGTTTGCAAGATGCAAAAAAAGGTGTGTTTTTGGAGGGTAAATCTTACTGTAACTAGTTGATTATATTAGTATTAACTGCGTTCTCCGTGAAGTCTCAGTCGACGATGACCAGATCGAAGGGGCGAGCCAGCCAATGCTCCAGCCCTTGGGCGCCCTGTTCTGCGACGTCGCAACGATGCCCCAGAAATCCCAGTTGCTGGCACAGCAGCAGACGGTTGGCGGGGTGGTCGTCGACCACCAGGATGTCGAGCGTGGCTGTGCCCTGTGCGTCGTTGTTTTTGGGTGCTGGCAGGCTGGCCAAGGGATCCAGGGTCATCAGCTCCAAGGTCATCTGCACCCGGGTTCCCACGCCCGGCTGGCTGTCCAGTGTCAGGGTCCCGCCCATCATTTCGCAGAGACTGCGGCAGATCACCAGGCCCAGCCCGGCCCCGGTTCTAGCCAGATGCCCGCTGTTGTCGGCTTGGGCAAATGGGGCGAACAGGCGCTGCTGATCCTCTTCGCAGATACCGATGCCGCTGTCCTGTATGACGACCTGCAGGCGGATCAGCTGCTCGCTGATGGCGGCTTCGCATTGCAGCGTGATGCGAATCTGCCCCTGTTGGGTGAACTTGATCGCGTTGCTGATGAGGTTGGAGAGAATCTGCTTGAAGCGCAGCGGGTCGATCAACACGTCGATGTTGGTGCGGCTGTCCAGATCCAGTTGCAACGCCAGGCTCTTCTGCCGGGCCAGGCCGTCGAAGACCCTGACCACCGATTCTACAAGCTGGCGCAGGTTGGCGCGTTCCGGGCTCAGGGTCAGGCGGCCTGATTCTATACGGGCAATGTCGAGGATATCGCCGATCAACTCCAGCAGATCCTTGGCCGAACTGTAGGCGACCTCGATGGCCGGGCGGTCGAGCTGGCCCTGATCGGCGCGCTTCAAGGCCAGCTCCAGCATGCCGATGACGGCATTCATGGGGGTTCTGATTTCGTGGCTCATGGTGGCCAGGAACGTACTCTTGGCACGGTTGGCGTCATCGGCCTGCTGCTTGGCGGATTGCAGGTCCTCGATCAGTTGGCGCCGTTCGCTGATGTCGATCCAGCCGCCAATGATGCCCTGCACTTTGCCCAGCGAGTCGCGAAACGGCAGGATCCAGTGGTAGATGGTCAAAGAGCGTTCGCCGATATGCAGAGAGCGATCAAGTATCAGCGACGTGCCATCGGTCATCACCTGCTGGTAGTCGGCAACGTACTGGCGCGCTTCCTGGGCATCGCTCAGGACGCCGTCGAGGATGCTTTTGCCGATCACGTCTTCACGCCTGGCGGAAAAGGCAGTCAGGTAGCTTTCGTTGCACATCTGCAACAGGCCTTTGCGATCGCGTACGTAGATGGGATGCGGCGTGCCGTTGACCAGGGCGCTCATGAACTCGAATTGATCGTTCAGGGCGCGTTCGGCACGCTCGCGCTGTTTGATCTGGCGCCGCATCCAGGCGTTCCAGGCCAGTGACCCGAGCAGCAGCAACCCGGCGCCGACGACGATCTGGTAGACCAGCAGCTGGTAGTCTCGCCAGGCTCCGCGGCTGGGCGGAATGTAGGTTCTCCAGCGATTGTTGATCACGGCGAGGTCTTCGGGAGCGATGCTCGACAGTGCCTTGTCGATGATGGCTGTAAGTTCGGTGGCATTGCGTGAGGTGGCCATCGCAATGCGTGCCGGCTCCTGGCCCACCGTGACGCGCATTTGCAGGTCATCCTGCAGTGCCCGTGAAGAGATGAAGTAATTGGCGCTGAACAGTGAGGTAATGGCCCCCTCGACGCGACCGTGGGCCAGCATGTCCAGTGCCTGTACCGGGTTGTCGACTTCCACCGGGTAGATGCGCGGATGCTCTCGGCCAAGGTAGGGCAGGGTCGGGCTGCCAAGCACCATGGCGACGCGCTTGCCGTCGAGCTGTTGGAGATTGGCAGGGCTGGTCGGTGCCTTGCGGGTGACCAGCACGAAGGCGTTATCCATGTACGGGCGGCTGAAGTTGAACTGTGCTTCGCGCTCGTCGCTGGGCACCAGCGCGCCGATCAGATCAGCCTGGCCCTGGCCGAGCCGGTTCATCATGTCGCTCATGCTGGGGGCGCGGCTGACTTCGAACTGCAGGCCGGTGCGCAGGCGGATCAGGTCCAGCAGGTCTGCGGTCACCCCGCGAAAGTTGCCGCTGGCATCGAAAAAGGTGAGGGGGGCGTAGGCTTCGTTGATAACCACGCGAACCTTGGGATGTTGCGCGATCCAGCGCTCTTCACGCTGGGTGAGCAACAGCTTCTGATCGGTCAGAAGGAGATCGGTGCCAGCGCCCCAGCGTTTCGAGATGGCAATGCGTTCATCGATCGGAATGCCCTTGAGTACCAGATTGACCACGTCCAGCAACGCCGTATTCTCCGCGCGCACGGCAAAGCTGAAGCCGTTGGCCTCGTGTTTGCCGAAGTTGGCCATCTGTATGTTGTTCAGGTAACCCTTGCTGATGACGTAGTGGGTGGAGATGGCATCGCCCAGGAAAACATCGGCCTGGTTGAAGGCCACGGCGTTGATCGCGTTCTGGAACGAGGGAAAGACCTCAAGGCGTGCCTTCGGGTAGAGGGCCCTGATTTCGTCGGGCGGCAGGTAGTGGTAAGCCATGCTCAGCCGCAGGCCGTTGAGCCCCTCGGTCAAGGAGCGGGTTTCTCCGGTACGCGTGACAAGTACCGGCTGATCGACTGCGTACGGCGACGACAGGGTAATTTGCCTGGCGGCGGCTTCGTAGCCATTGGCACTGCCCAGCAGATCGATCTGGCCGTCGACAAGTGCGTCGATTGCCTGGTCGCGGGTCTCGAAGCGCAGGACCTTGACCGGCAACTCCAGGGCGCGGCCCAGGATGCCGGCGTAATCGGCGGTGAAACCTTCGTAGTCGTGACCGGTCAGCGTCATGTCAAAGGGGGGGTAATCCGGGGCGCTGGTGCCCAGAATCAATTCGCGCTTGTTGCGCACCCATTGCCATTGGGTTTTGTCCAGCGTGACGTCCATGTGCGCCGGATTGGAACGGCTCAGCAGGGAGTAACGTTCGGCGGCATTGGCCTGGGTCTGAACGATAACGCTCAGACAGGCGAATGCGGTCGCTATCCAGTAGTCCTTTAGCCCCTTCGACATCCTATCTCTCACACCAGCGAATTGCGTTTAGCCATCTCTATTAGTTCTACCAGAGTCTTGGCTTTGAGTTTTTGCATGAGCCGGGTCTTGTATGTACTGACCGTCTTGTTGCTCAAAAACATCCCTTTGGCGATTTCCTTGTTTGTTCGCCCCTGGGCAAATAGCTGCAACACCATCAATTCGCGGTCATTGACCAGTTTGAAACGCTCGAGTTCGCCCGGATCGCCATCACGTGCCGACAATGTGCCGAGCGCCTGGCTCGGGAAGTAATTGTAGCCGGATAATACTGCCTTCACTGCGCTCACAAGTTCACTGAGGTCTTCCTGTTTGCACACATACCCCGCCGCACCGGACTGCATGCAGCGTATCGCAAAGAGTCCGGGGGCCTGGGCAGTCAATACCAGAATCTTGGCGGGAAGGTTCATGGCATTGAACCGGGCCAGCACCTCCAGACCATCGAGTTTGGGGATGCTGATGTCGAGGATGATGAGGTCGGGCATGCATTCACGTACCATTTGCATCGCGTCGACGCCATTATCGGTCTCGCCTACGATCTCGTAGTTTTCGTTTTCCAGCAGCATTCTGATGGCCAGGCGAACGACGGGATGATCGTCGATGATAAAAACTGAGTTCATGATGAAATCCATAACAAGCAGCGAAGAAAGCGCGCACCTTATCGCAGATGTTCGAGGACGCGCATGGACAGAACAGGTCTGCGGCCATATATAGGAAAGTTCCTACATGATTTAGCGGCTTTCCGTACGCAAATGCTCGTGGTGTGCATAAGTGTTTAAAAAATGCAAAGCTTTCGTGCAGGTGAAAGCGGTTATCAGAAAGCGAGTGTTTATTTCCATTGGGAATGTTCCTACATGAAGATAAGTATCTAGCTACATATTCAAACAGTGTCAGTTTTTGAAACAGTCAGGCGGCGTTTCACCTTTTTGGGGGTGCGCGCTGTCTTCATTTGCATCTATCTGTGATTGGATGCCGAAGTGTCGTCAGAGGTCACTTGAATCGGGTGATATAAGTTGCAGAAGTTCCAGGGTGTTCATGGGTTTCATCAGGCAGCCCAGTAAAGGAAGGCCTCTGCTGCGGGCCTGGCTTTCAATCTCGGCGAGTTGCCAGGACTCAAGACCGCTGAGCAATACCGCGTTGCGGATCAGCCCGCGCTTGCTGGCAAGCTCTATCAGGTCTGCACCGTCCATGCCTGGCAGGCGCTGGTCGCAGAGTAGAAGATCATAGGGCTCCGGGCTTCGCTCAAGGGCTGCAAACGCTTCAGTGGCATTCAGTGCAGGGGTCACTCGGTACAGGCCGTGATTGTTGAGCAGGACCTGCAAGGCAATCAGCTGGAATGGATGATCTTCCACCAGCAGGATTCGTAGGTTGTGTCTGGGCATCGGGTCGTCCGGAAAAGGGTCATGGGTGGCTGATCGGATCGGGCGCGAGTCCGGGAGCATGGGCGGTGAGGCGTTCAGGGCAGGTGAGCACCAGGTCAGGCTGATGGGACGGCCGGATTATTCGGCAGGGGTGGGGAAGCGACGATAGGACGTTTCCGAGAGGCCTGTAGGACGTTTCCGAAAGTCCGGTTTTATTTTCCTTAAATGCGAAAAGAAAAGCCCCAAGCCTTGCAGGGCTTTGGGCTTTCTTCGATGGCGTTTAGCGATGGGGTTGATTCAGACAGGGCTTGAACGGCCTGTCATTTCCCGAGCCATTTCGCTGGCGTAGCTGTCAGTCATGCCGGCAATGAAGTCGATGACCCTGAGGAAAGAGGTGTGCAACGGCCATTGCGGGTCCGGGGCGTTATTGCCCAGCAAGTCCAGGATACGCCGGCTCTTGAACGAGGGCGTTTGACCGCCGAACTGTTCCAGTGCCGCGCCGCAGAATGCGTTGAGCAGGATTTCCAGGGTGGTGTAGGCGCCGATCTCGTGCAGGGTCTTGCGTTTGTCCTGGAAGATTTTCTTGCGTGCCATGTCCTTGGCATTCAGGACGCAGCGTTTGGCGGGGCCGTGCATATGTTCCACCAGGTCGCCCTGCAAGGTCCCTGCGAGTAACGCATCCTGCTGCTCGACAAAGGCGCGGGCGGCGGCGTTGGTCAGGTGTTCAATGGCCTTGCCCCGCAGGATCGCCAGCTTGCGTCGCCGAGAGTCGCCAGGCCCGAGCTGGCGATAGGTTTCCGGCAGGTCATCACCCACCAGGCCCAACAGTAGCGACTCGACTTCGGGGTAGGTCAGCAGCTCCATTTCCAGGCCGTCTTCGAGATCGATCAA